>MTEU01000250.1_pt1 | contig 331939 bp, 290 predicted proteins | sample 1042701 | NCBI WGS metagenome assembly MTEU01 (sample SAMN06185813, study PRJNA358809) | soil metagenome | isolation source: naturally attenuated soil | place: India | collected 2015-05-23
GAGGCCCGGCGGATGCGCGGTGATTCCCGCGCATCCGCCGGGCTTCCTCCCTATTGGCGGATGCGAGGTGCTGGGCGCCGAAATTTCCCGGCACCTTACCAGGGGTGGTATTATTTTTGTTTTCAATATGTTAGGGTTGCAGGAAACGGGGTGTTTCATAACGCAACATTAATAGGCGGAAAGAATTGTGCGTTGCGATTTAAACGGTTTGAATATCAGCACATTGCGCCGTCGCATTTTAGCCAAATGCAGCCGACATTCAGGGAACCGATCACGGATACTGCCGTTTCCCTGAAATGAAAATTCAGACTAATGTCAGTGTCCACCCGCCGCATATAACTCATTTCCTTCGGAAAGGCTGTTAAGGCAGATGCCGGAATTGTCTTCTTCGCTCTCCAAATCAACCTCTACCGAGAATAAATCGCCGATGCAGCAGCCTTCGATGGAGCCCAAATCCAGCGACCGCGATGCGTCAGGCCAGATTCCCCCCGAACAGCCGTCGCCCATCCGGGCCTTGTATAAAACCGAGGAAGAACTTGGCGCGCTTGCCGCTGCCGTGGCGCGGGGCGAAGACATTCCGCTGCCGGGCTATATTGCCTTCCCGTTCGATCAGCGCCTGTCGGAAAACGGCAAGCTGATCCTGCATGCCTATCGCGCCTCCGATGCCGCCTCGCGCGCGGGTGAAACCATCACCCCTGCCGCGCAATGGCTGCTCGACAACCACTACCAGATCGACAAGAACGTCCAGCAGGCGCGCCGCGACCTGCCGCGCCGCTTTATCCGCCAGCTGCCGCTCTACAAGGCGCCGGTTGAAAAATACGAGGGCATGCCGCGCATCTTCGCGCTGGCCTGGCTCTATGTCGCGCATACGGACAGCAATTTCTCGCTGAAGACGCTGACGGCCATCGTCAAGGGTTTCCAGACCGTCGAGCCGCTGAAGATCGGCGAATTGTGGGCGCTGCCGTCTGCGGTGCGCTATTTCCTGATCGAGAATGCGCGACGTCTGGCGCTGCGCGTCGACCGCGCGCGCATCATGCGCAATCTCGCCAATACGGCTGCCGACCGCATCGTGGTCGCTGCCGACGGAGCCGAGCTGGATTCGGTCCTGGCGCAATATGCCGATGCCGCCCGCGACAGCACCTTCGCGACGCATCTCCTTTATCGCCTGCGTTCCTCCTCCACCGACACCACGGCAGCCGCCCACTGGCTGGAGCGGATTCTGGAACAGGAAGGCAGCAACCCGGAAGACGCCATCGTCGAGGAACATGCCCGCCAGTCCACCGGCGGCGTCACGATGGGCAATGTCATCCGCAGCCTGAAATCCATCGATGACGTGGATTGGGAAACCTGGTTTGAAACCGTCAACGAGGTCGATGCGATCCTGCGCGACCACAGCGATTTCGAGCTTCTGGACTTCCGCTCCCGCAATGCCTACCGCGTGACCATCGAAAAGCTCGCCCGCTATTCGGACATGAGCGAAATCGACATCACCTGGGCGGCGCTCAAGCTGGCGGAAGACGGCCACCGCGCCGAAAAGGCCGGTCATCCGGAAGCCGAGGGCAAGGGCGCAATCGCCTATTACCTGTCGGGCGAAGGCCGCACGGAGCTTGAAAGGGTCTGCGGTTACAAGGCGCCGTTCGGTGTCAGGGCGCTGCGTTTCTATCGCGGCCTTGGCCTCTGGGGCCTGTTCATTCCGACGGCGATCTTCACGATCCTGATTCTCACTCTCGTCAATTACTGCATGATCCGCGCCGGTCTTTCGACCGATCTGCGCACGCTGTTCACGCTGCTGGCGCTCTTCCCGGCGATGGACGCGTCCTATTCGCTGTTCAACGCGCTGGTGCCGTGGTTCGTGCAGCCCACGCGCCTCATCGGTTTTGAATATAAGGAAGGCTTGCCCGAAGAGGCGCGCACGCTGGTCGCGGTGCCGACCTTCATCACCTCGCGTGATTCCATCGACGAGCAGATTCGCAATCTCGAAGTGCATTATCTCACCAATCCGCGTGGCGAAATCTACTTCGCGCTGGTCAGCGACTGGACCGATGCGAAGCACGAGATCACGCCCGCGGATATGGAAATCTACGAATATGCGCGTGAGGAAATCGCCAAGCTCAACGAGCACTATACGGGCGATGACCAGCCGCGCTTTTTCCTTCTGCACCGCCGCCGCCTCTTCAACGAGAAGCAGAACTGCTGGATGGGTTGGGAGCGCAAGCGCGGCAAGCTGCATGAGCTGAACCTGTTGCTGCGGGGCGATCAGGATACGAGCTTCTTCCCGCCGGACGAACGCCTGCCGAAGGAAATCAAATATGTGATGACGCTGGACGCCGATACGCGTCTGACGCCGGAATCCGTCACGCATCTGGCCGGCAAGCTCAGCCATCCGCTGAACCGCCCGATCATTGACGAAAAGACCGGCAAGGTCATCCGTGGCTATGGCATTCTCCAGCCGCGCGTCACGCCGTCGCTGACGACCGGCGACGAAGCATCGTTCCTGCAGCGCGTCTTCTCGGTCAATCGCGGCATCGATCCTTATGTCTTTGCTGTGTCCGACACCTATCAGGACCTGCTTGGCGAAGGCACCTTCACCGGCAAGGGCCTTTACGACATCGACGCCTTCGAGGCCGCGCTGAAGGGCCGCGTGCCGGAAAACACGCTCCTCAGCCACGACCTTCTGGAAGGCGGCTATGCCCGTGCCGCTCTGGTCAGCGATGTGGAGGTGGTCGAGGATTATCCGACCGGCTACAATGTCGACGTCTCGCGCCACCATCGCTGGGCACGCGGCGACTGGCAGCTTCTGCCATGGCTGTTTTCGACCAATGCAGGCGTCAGCGCCATCACGCGCTGGAAAATGGTCGACAACTTGCGCCGCTCGCTCAACCCGATCCTGTGGCTGATCGCAGCCGTCGTCGGCTGGAGCGTGCTGCCGATCGGGCCTGCCGCCGTCTGGCAGGGCTTCCTCATCCTTTCCATGTTCGTGGCGCCGACCTTCGGGATCGTCACCAATCTCATCCCGCGCAACATGGATTATTCGCTGAAAGGCCATGCGCAGTCGGTACTGACCGACATTGCGCTCGGCACGGCGGATGTGGCGCTGCGCACCACCTTCATCGCCCATTCGGCGTTCCTGATGGCGGACGCGATTGCGCGCACCGTCTATCGTCTGTTCGTTTCGCACCGCAACCTTCTGGAATGGCGCACGGCGGCGCAGGCGAGAACCTCTCCAGATACGCTGCTTTTCTATTTCCAGCTGATGTGGCCCGCCATGGCCATTGCGGGTCTGGCGATCTTCTTCCCCCTTGCCGCTGAAAGCCATGCCGCGCTGATCGCCGCACCTTTCGCCGTCATCTGGTTTGCCTCGCCGCTGATCGCCTGGCTCGTCAGCCGTTCGGCCAAGCCGCAGGACACGCTGGAAGTGCTTTCTTCCGACAAGTCGGACCTGCGCCGCTATGCGCGCCGGACCTGGCGTTACTTCGCCGAGTTCACCAATGAGGAAAACCACCATCTCCCGCCGGACAATTTCCAGGAAGACCCGGCGCCCATCGTCGCGCAGCGCACGTCGCCGACCAATATCGGCGTCTATCTGCTGTCGGTCATCGCCGCGCGCGATTTCGGCTGGATCGGCTTCGGCGAAACGCTGGATCGTGTCGCCGCCACCGTCAATACGCTCGAAAAGATGGAGAAGTACCAGGGCCATCTCTACAACTGGTACGAGACCAACACGCTGACACCGATGCGGCCCCTCTATGTATCGGCGGTGGACAGCGGCAATCTCGCCGGTCATCTGGTTACGCTGTCGTCCGCGCTGGAAGAATGGGCGGAAGCTCCCTCCGTCTACATGCAGGGCGACCTCGACGGCATTCTCGATGTCAACGACATTCTTGAAGAGTCCATCGCGAAAATCCCCGACGACCGCCGGATACTGCGTCCGCTGCGCCGCCGCCTGGAAGAGCGGATCGCCAATTTCCGCCGTGCCGTCCTGTCCATCAAGGACGAGCCGGAGACGGCATCCTTCCGCACCATCAACCTGTCGCTTTTCGCTACCGATATCGTTCGCCTGATGGACGAACTCGATGGCGAAATCGAAACCTCCGCAAGCGCGGAAGCGGTGGAATGGGCGCGCATTCTGGTCGATACCTGCAAGGCGCATACCGACGATTCCATCGGCGAGCATGACACGGACGCGCTGCGCGAGCGCCTGCGCGATCTGGCGACCCGCTCGCGCCAGCTTGCCTTCGACATGCAGTTCGGCTTCCTTGAGCGGAAGGAACGCCGCCTGCTTTCCATCGGTTTCCGCGTGCAGGAAAACGAGCTGGACGAAAGCTGCTACGATCTTCTCGCATCGGAAGCGCGTCTGGCGAGTCTGTTTGCCATCGCCAAGGGCGACGTGCCGGTCGAACACTGGTTCAAGCTTGGCCGTCTTCTGGTGCCGGTGGGCTGGAAGGGCGCTCTGCTGTCCTGGTCCGGCTCGATGTTCGAATATCTGATGCCGCCGCTGGTCATGTCGGAGCCGCTCGGTTCGCTGCTCGACCAGACCAACAAGCTCGTGGTGCAGCGCCAGATCGACTATGCGACCTCGCGCGGCCTGCCCTGGGGTATTTCGGAAGCGGCGTTCAATGCGCGCGACGCGCATATGAACTACCAGTATTCCAACTTCGGCGTGCCGAATCTCGGCCTGCAGCGCGGCCTGTCGCGCAACGCGGTCATCGCGCCCTATGCGAGCCTGCTCGCCGCGCAATACCAGCCTGCCGCCGCCGTCGCCAACCTCAAGCGTCTTGCCAAGCTCGGCGCGCTTGGACGCTACGGCTTCCACGATTCGGTGGACTTCACCCCGTCGCGTGTCCGCGAAGGCGAACTCTGCGCCGTCGTGAAGAACTACTATGCCCACCATCATGGCATGTCGATCATCGCGGTCAACAACGTGATCTTCGAAGGCCGGATGCGCGAGCGTTTCCACTCCGACCCCGTGATCGAGGCTGCCGAACTGCTGCTGCAGGAAAAGGCGCCGCGCGAAATCCCGATGATCTACGCCAAGACGGAAAACCCGATGCGCGTGGATTCCGGCGGTTTCGACGATGCGCCGATGCGGATCGTCGACAAGCCCTTCAAGGCGCCGCGCACCACGCATATGATGTCGAACGGACAATATGCGCTGATGGTGACGGCCAACGGCTCGGGCTACAGCCGCTGGCACAATTGGGACATCACCCGCTTCCACGCCGATGCGTCGGAAGACCTGCAAGGCACTTTCCTGTTCCTGCGCGACATGGAAAGCGGCTATTGGTGGTCGGCAACCGGCGAACCGGTCCGCAATCCGGATGAGGAAACCAAGACGGTCTTCACCGAGGACAAGGCGGAATTCTACAAGACCGCCGGTGATATCAAGACGGTCATGGAAGTCATCGTGTCGTCGGAATCCGATGGTGAGGGCCGCAGGCTCGACATCATCAACACCTCCGCCCGCGACCGCATGATCGAGGTCACCTCCTATGCGGAACTGGTGCTGACCGACAGCGACAGCGACGCCGCCCATCCGGCCTTTGCCAAGATGTTCGTGGAAACCGAAATCTCCGATAACGGTTCGACCATCTATGCCAAGCGCCGCAAGCGCGCGCCGTCCGATCCCGATATTCATGTCGCGCATTTCGTGACCGATCTTTCCGGCTCGATCCGCGAAACGGAAGTCGAAACCGACCGCCGTGCCTTTGTCGGACGCGGTCGTTCCTTGCGCGATGCGGCAGCTTTCGACGCCGGCGCCAAATTCACCGGCAGCCAGGGTTGCGTGCTCGATCCGATTGCTTCGGTGCGCACACGTGTCCGCGTTCCGGCGCACAAGAAGGTGAGCCTCGTGTTCTGGACCTTCGCAGGCGGCAGCCGCGATGCGGTGGAACATGCCGTGGCGACCCATCGTCACCCCGAAACCTTCGCCCGCGAATATTCGCTATCCTGGACCTCGTCGCAGGTGCAGCTCTATCATATCGGCATCAAGCCCGCGGAAGCTGCGGATTACCAGAAGGTCGCCGCCTATCTGCTTTATCCCGAGCGGACCCTGCGCCAGCCGCCTGAAACCATCGCCAGCGGCCTCGGCAAGCAGTCGGACCTGTGGCCGATGTCGATTTCCGGCGACTATCCGATCTTCGCGCTGCGCATCGACAATGAAGCCGATCTCGACGTGTTGCGCGGTGTGCTGCGTGCGCAGGAATACTGGCGCTCGAAGGGCCTCACGGTCGATGTCGTGGCGGTCAATGAGCGCGCCTTCTCCTATGCGCAGGATACGCAGCGCGCCATCGACTGGATCGTCGAAGGATTCCGGGCGCGCGGCGGCGGCCAGCCGCACATCTTCGCGGTGCGCCGCGACCAGATGAGCGACGAAAGCTACAACACGCTGCTTGCCTCGGCGCGTATCGTCATGCACGCACAGAACGGCTCGCTGGCCGAACAGTTGCGCCGCAGCGAGGAAATCACCGTCGATCTCGCCGCGCGCGATGCCAAGACCGCGATTGGCGGACAGGCTTCGAGCCAGGGGCTCGGTGCCGCCGGTCTCGCGCCCATCGCCATTGAGCGCGGGACGGAAGAACGCCGCCCGGCTGTCAAGCCAGCGGTGAACCGTCCTGCTCCGGCAGGCGGCGACCTCCGCTTCTGGAACGGCTATGGCGGCTTTGCCGAGGATGGCTCCTATGTGGTGCGCATCAACAATCGCACCACCACGCCGCATCCGTGGATCAATGTGATCGCCAATCCGAATTTCGGTTTCCACGTCTCGGCGGAAGGTTCGGCCTTTACCTGGGCAGGCAACAGCCGCGATTACCAGCTCACCCCATGGGCGAATGATCCGGTCACCAACCGTCCGGGCGAGGCGATCTATATCCTCGACCGTGAAACGGGCCGCACCTTTGCGCCGACCGCAAGCGTGCTGCGCGACGAGGCGGTGACTTATGAAGCGCGCCATGGCCACGGCTATTCGAGCTTCGGGGCGCAGCACGGCGAGCTGGCGCTCGACCTCACCCATATCGTGGATGCGGACAAGCCGGTGCGTCTCTCGCGCCTCACGATCACCAACAAGGGCCGCTCGAAGCGCAAGCTGCGCGTCTATGGCTATGTCGAATGGGTGCTGGGCAATGCCCGCGCCAAGAATGTGCCTTTCATCGTGCCGTCGCAGGACGAGGAACTGGGCGCGCTCTTTGCGGGCAATCCGTATCATCCTGACAAGTCAGGGCAGGTCGCCTTCTTTGCCGCGACCGAAAAGCCGCAATCCGTCACTGCCGACCGCAGCGAATTCATCGGCACCACCGGTTCGGTGGACAAACCGGAGATCGTGCTGGCAGGCAAGGCGCTTTCGGGCACGGTTGAAGCGGGCCGCGATCCCTGTGCCGCGCTCGCCCTCGACATTGAAGTCGGACCGGGTGAAGCCCGTGAAATCGTCTTCCTGCTCGGCAATGCCGCCGACCAGAAACAGGCAAAGGCGCTGATCACCGAGACCCGCAAGGTTTCGTTCAGCGATATGCTTGCTGCCGCGAGGCAGCAGTGGGAAGGCCTCTTCGACCGCGTTCAGGTCAAGACCCCGGACCCGGCTTTCGACCTTCTGGTCAATGGCTGGCTGCCCTATCAGGCAATCGCCTGCCGTATCTGGGCGCGCGCCGCCTTCTATCAGGCAAGCGGTGCGTTCGGCTTCCGCGATCAGTTGCAGGACACGCTGTCGCTGCTGCTCATCGATCCGACGCTTGCCCGTGCGCAGATACTCAACGCCGCATCGCGCCAGTTCCCGGAAGGCGATGTCCAGCATTGGTGGCTTCCCGCAACGGGTGCGGGCGTCCGCACGCTCATCTCGGACGATGTCGTCTGGCTCGGCTATGGCACCTCGCTCTACGTCGAGACGACGGGCGACAGCGCCATCCTCGACGAAAAGCTGCCGTTCCTCGAAGGGCGCAAGCTGGAGGAGGGCGAACATGATGCCTTCTATCAGCCGGAAATCTCCGGGCAGACGGCCAGCCTCTACGAGCATTGCGCCCTGGCGCTCGATCTCGCCGTCGCGCGCACCGGCAAGCACGGCCTGCCGCTGATGCTTGGCGGCGACTGGAACGACGGCATGAATCTGGTCGGCGTGAAGGGCGAGGGCGAGAGCGTTTGGCTCGGCTGGTTCCTTGCCTATACGCTCGGCAAGTTCATTCCGATTGCCGAAGCACGCAAGGACGTGAAGCGCGTCGACATTTGGAAAGCCCATCTGGAAAGCCTGACGGCTGCGCTCGACCGCGACGGTTGGGACGGCGAATGGTATCGCCGCGGCTTCTTCGATAACGGCGCGCCGCTTGGCTCCAAGGACAGTGACGAATGCCAGATCGATGCCATCGCGCAATCGTGGAGCGTGCTGTCTGGCGTGGCCGATCCGAAACGCGCCGAACAGGCGATGGCCTCGCTCGAAAAATACCTGCTGGATGACGAGGGCGAATTGCTGCGTCTCTTCACGCCGCCTTTCGACAAGACCGTGCAGGAGCCGGGCTATATCAAGGGCTATCCGCCGGGTGTCCGCGAGAATGGCGGCCAGTACACCCATGGCGCGACCTGGGCGATCATGGCGCTCGCCCGCATGGGCAGGGCGGCGGAAGCCTGGAAGCTCTTCTCGCTCATCAGCCCGGTCAACCATGGCCGCAATCCGGATATCTATCGTGTCGAGCCCTATGTGATCGCAGCCGACATCTATTCCGTGGAGCCGCGTCGCGGGCAGGGCGGCTGGACCTGGTATACCGGCTCCGCCGGCTGGTTCTATCGCGTCGCAACCGAGGGTATCCTCGGCGTCACCAAACGCGGCGACCGCCTGCATCTCGACCCGGCCCTGCCGCCGGAATGGGATGGCTATGAAGCGGAACTCCGCTTCGGCGAGGCGCTCTACCGCGTGAAGGTCGTGGCCGGTGGCAAGGACAAGGCGGTCAAGCTCAATGGCCGCAAGATCGGCAAGCCGGAAGAGGGCGTGCCGATCAAGCCGGACGGTGAACATGAAATCGTCGTAGAGCTTCCCAAACAGAAGTGAACCGATTAAAAAGGCGGGTGAAAAACCCGCCTTTCTTTTTGCTGCAATTCCTCTGGGGCGGTTGCAGTACAAGTTCATGCAATGGAGGCCGTCATGGCCAAGACTGATATTGCGCGCCGCGTCTACAATCACGCATGGAAGCTCGATCCCATCGTCCGCAGCCTTCTGGACACGGACTTCTACAAGCTTTTGATGCTGCAGATGATCTGGGGCCTCTACCCCAAGGTGGATGCAACCTTCTCGCTCATCAACCGCACCACTTCCGTGCGCCTTGCCGATGAGATCGATGAGGGCGAATTGCGCGCACAGCTCGACCATGCCCGCACACTGCGTTTCTCCAAGAAGGAAATGATCTGGCTGGCGGGTAACAGCTTCTATGGCCGCAAGCAGATTTTCCAGCCCGAATTCCTGAACTGGCTTCATGATTTCCAGTTGCCGGAATATGAGCTGCGCCGCAAGGATGGGCAGTACGAGCTGCATTTCCATGGCGCCTGGTCGCACACGACCATGTGGGAAATTCCCGCACTTGCCATCATCAACGAGTTGCGCTCGCGCGCGGCGATGAAAAACCTCGGTCCCTTCTCGCTCGATGTGCTTTATGCGCGCGCCAAGGCGAAGATGTGGAGCAAGGTCGAACGCCTGCGCCAGCTTCCGGGCCTGAAGATTTCCGACTTCGGCACGCGCCGCCGCCATTCCTTCCTGTGGCAGCGCTGGTGCGTCGAGGCGCTGAAGGAAGGCATCGGCGATGCCTTTACCGGCACCAGCAATGTGCTTCTGGCCATGGATACGGACCTCGAAGCACTGGGCACCAATGCGCATGAATTGCCGATGGTGCTGGCGGCCCTTGCAAGGAATGACGATGAACTGCGTTCCGCGCCCTATCGCGTCCTGCAGGACTGGAACCGCTATTATGGCGGTAATCTCCTGATCGTGCTGCCCGATGCTTTTGGCACGGCGGCCTTCCTGCGCAATGCGCCGGACTGGGTTGCCGACTGGACCGGCTTCCGCCCCGACAGCGCCCCGCCCATCGAAGGCGGCGAGCGCATCATCGAATGGTGGAAGTCACGCGGCAAGGATCCGCGCGAAAAGCTGCTGATCTTTTCCGACGCGCTTGATGTGGATACGATCGAGGAAACCTATCGTCACTTCGAGGGGCGCGTGCGCATGAGCTTCGGCTGGGGCACCAACCTCACCAATGATTTCGCGGGCTGCGCCCCGAAGGAAATCGAAGGGCTGAACGCCATCTCCCTCGTCTGCAAGGTGACGGATGCCAACGGCCATCCAGCGGTCAAGCTTTCCGATAATCCGCAAAAGGCGACCGGCCACCCCAAGGAAGTGGCGCGCTATCTCAAGTTCTTCGGAAATGAGGAACGGGTGGAGCAGCTCGTCCGCGTGTGACGAGCTGCAACGCGCTTTAATCCTTTGTTTTGACGCGCATCCCGAAAACCGTTTCACCCTTTTCGGGATGCGCTGCTATTCCATCAGCCGTGCGGTGCCGGAAACGCGGATGGAACCGCCGCGCTCATTGCCGATCTGGGCGCGCAGGTGCGACGGGCTGCCCATATCCTCGCCCTGAAAGACTTCGATCTCACCGCCATGCGGCCAGCCGCTGTCGCGCAGATAAGCGGCAAAGGCAGCGGTCGCGGCACCGGTGGCCGGGTCTTCATAAACGCCGCCCGATGCAAACGGATTGCGGCTGTGGAAGCGTCTCGGCGTCTCGGAATAGATGAGCAGGATCGTCGTCCAGCCCTGCCGGTTCATCAGGGTGCGCCCGCGCGCCATGTCGTAATGCATCGAGGCGAGCCTCTCGCGGGAACGAAGCGGCAGCACGATATGGTCCGCACCGGCGTGGATCAGCGCGGGAGCAAGACCGGGCGCCAGATCGTCCTTTTCAAAGCTGAACAGCGCCAGCGCTTGCTCCACTTCCGCATCGTTGGCAGCGCGCTGGCGGGTTGGCGGCGATTGCAGGCTGGCGGCGAACAACTCGCCTTCCTTGCGGCCATCGACGCTGATATCGCCATTGTTGAGCTTGAGCGCGAAACGCCCGTCGCCCTCGCGCATGGCCAGCGCCGCGCCGAGCGCAATGGTGGCATGGCCGCAGAACGGAACTTCCATTTCCGGCGCAAAATAACGAACGCGCCAGCTGTCGCCTTCCGGCGCGGCAAAGGCGGTTTCGGAAAAGCCGACATCCTTGGCGATCTTCTGCATGTCTTGCGGGGAGGGCAGGTGATCGGCAATCAGCACTCCAGCGGGATTGCCGCCCTGATTGCCTTGCGAAAAGGCTGCAATGCGCAACACGTCCATGGTTTCTCCTCGCCAGTCTGATTCGTGTCCCGCCCCTCCCTATAAAGAGCGTGAAATGTGGCTGGTCAAGCTGTCTGTCGGCTAGCGGAAACTATCAACAGCATGGGCCGCTCCATTTCCTCCGACAGCCCCGGCCATGCTTCGATCTGCTCCGCGGAGGGGCGCCATTCCTCCAGGCGATTGATGGCAAATCCTGTATCGATCAGGGCGTTGACCGTGGTGCTGAGACGACGGTGATATTTGATGACGCCTTCGGCCAGCCAGTCGGTCCGCCGCTCGCCCTCCACGGCATAATGATCGACAGGCCAGTGCTTCCCGCCATTCTGGTCTTCGATCCAGCCCGGCGCCAGCGGTGCCATGAAAATCGGATGCTCGATCGTGAATACGAAACGGCCTTCCGGCCGCAAAGCCGCACGGATCGTTTTCAAAAGGCGCGGGAAATCGCGAATATAATGAAACGCCAGCGAACTATAGACGAGATCGAAGCTCGCTTCGGGAAGTTCCAGCTCTTCCATGTCCGCCTGAACATAGCGGACAGCGTCATCCGGCGTATCGCGGCGCGCGCGTTCGAGCATGTTTTCCGAAAGGTCGTAACCGATGACAGAGGCCGCGCCCTGTTTGCGGGCGAAGCGGGCGAACCAGCCGAAACCGCAACCGAGATCGGCGACATCGCGGCCTGTCAGGTCGGGCAGAAGGGAACGTACAAAGGGCCATTCCGGTGCGCCGTCCAGCCCGTGTACCGAGCGCGGCAACTGGCTGTAGGCTGTGAAGAAATCGTCGCGGTCATAAATGTTCTGGGCCATGGTCTATCGTTCGGTCAGTGCGAGTTTGGCCCCGAGCGCGATGAAGGCGGCTGCAAAGCTGCGGCGCATCCATGCAAGCACGGCGGGGCGTGAGATGATCTGGTTACGGACGGCAGCGGCAAAGACGCCGTAGATCGCAAACACCACGAATGTCATGGCCATGAAGACGAGCGACAGTTCCACCATGCGCGCCACCGTTGCGCCCTGCTGCGTATTCACGAATTGCGGCAGGAAGGCAAAGAAGAATATCGACAGTTTGGGGTTGAGAAGGTTGACGAGGATCGCAGACCGGATGACTTCCCGGTCTGAACGCGGCGCGTCATCGGTCTCGATTTTCAACGTGCCGTGCTCCTTGAGCGTCATCCAGGCCATATAGAGCAGATAGGCGACGCCCGCATATTTCATCAGCTCGAAAGCCAGTGCGCTGGCATGGAGCAGGGCAGCAAGCCCGGTCACGGCAGCCAGCATGTGCGGCACGATGCCAAGCGTGCAGCCGAGCGCGGCAATGACCGATGCGCGTGCGCCACGGGACAGGCCTGCCGCAAGCGTTACCAGCACGCCGGTGCCCGGCGAGGCAACTATGATGAAGGATGTCAGCAGAAATTCGATGCTCATGATGCGTCAGCTTTCCTTTGCGCATTGTCCGCGCAAAACCGCTTCGCACTTTTGCTGGAAATGCCCTTACTGGTAATGGCGAACTGGCAATGCTCCTGCGGGCATCATGTCACGGCTTTGCCGTGCGTCAATCCTTCATCTCATGCGCCCATGGCGGGTTTGCCCCTGCGCGGGCGACGGTTACGGCAGCAGCCCGCACCCCTAGCGCGACGACGGAATGAATCTGGTCTTCGGTAAGGTCCTCGAGCGCATCCTTGTCGAGTAGGCCCTGATTGTGAAGGCTGGCGAGAATGCCCGCATTGACCGTATCGCCTGCGCCAACCGTGTCGACCACGTCCACTTTCACGCCGGGCACGCGCACGGTTGCCCGCGCCGTATAGGCATCGGCCCCATGCGCACCCTTGGTGATGACCACCAGTTTAGGCCCAAGCTTCAGCCATTCGGCGGCGATTTCATCGTGGCTGCCCTTTTCGCCGAACCAGTCGAGGTCTTCGTCGGAAAGCTTGACGATATCGGCAAGCGCGATCATGCGCCTCATGCGGGCCAGATGCCTTTCGCGGTCAGTGATGAAGCTGGTGCGGATATTCGGATCGAGGAACATGACCCGCTTAGGCGCCTCGCGCGTCATCAGCGCCTCATAGACACTGCCGCACGGCTCGGAAAACAGGCTGATGCAGCCGAACAGCATGGCGTCGACGGCGTCGTCGACATAGGGCATGTCGCTCTCGGCCAGCATGCGGCCCGCCGTGTTCTCGTCGTAGAAGGCGTAGCGGGCCTGCCCATCCACCAGGCGCACGAAAGCCAGCGTCGTCGGACGATCCGAGATGGCGGCGAAGGAATAATCAACATTGGACCGCGCCAGCGTGTCGCGCAGTATCTCGCCGAAAAAATCCGACGAGATGCCGGAGAAAAATCCGGTCGGAACGTCGAGACGCCCAAGCGCGATGGCCGTATTGAAAACCGAACCGCCTGCAAAGGGCTGAAACGCGGTCTCGCCCGCTGCGGTTTCACGGGGCAGCATGTCGATCAGGGATTCACCGCAGCAAAGGATCATCGGTCGTTTCTCTGGTTCTAAATCGATTGAATGGAGATAAACAAAAAGCGCGGAGAATTTCAATCTCCGCGCCTTGCATGGTGTCAGACGTGCTGGCCGCCATTGATATGGATTTCCGAGCCGGTCACATAGGATGAGGCTTCGGAGCAAAGGAAGTATATGGTTTCCGCCACTTCCGATGTCTTGCCGAGGCGGCGCATGGGAAGCTGTTCCACCAGCTTGTCGGTTCCCGGCGAAAGGATCGCCGTATCGATCTCGCCCGGCGCGATGGCATTGACGCGAATGCCATAGGGGCCGAAATCGGATGCCATCTCGCGGGTAAGCGCGGCGAGTGCGGCCTTGGATGTCGCATAGGCTGTGCCAGCGAAGGGGTGTACGCGGCTGCCAGCTATCGAGGTCACATTGACGACCGAGCCTTGCGCCGCTTCCAGTTCCTTGAACAGGCCGCGTGCCAGCATGATCGGGGCCATGAAGTTCACCTGAAACACGTCGCGCCAGACTGCCATCGGCGTTTCGATGGAATTCATGCGGCGTCCGCCTTCCGCCTTGGGCGAAATGCCGGCATTGTTGACCAGTGCATGAAGCTTGCTGCCATCGGCTTCGAGACGGCGCCGGATTTCGGCAATTGCCTTGCCGACATCCTCCTGATCGGCGAGGTCCACCTTGATGTGATCTTCCGGGCCAGCCGGCCACGGGCAATTGTCGGAAAAATCCTGTCGCGAGCAGGTGATGACGCGCCATCCGGCGCGCGAAAAGCGCTTCACTGTCGCGTGGCCGATACCACGGCTGGCGCCGGTCAGGACCAGCGTCTTGCGTTCGGCATCTGCCTTGGAAGTATCGGAACCGGCAACGTCTGTTTTGGTGACTGGGGACATGGAAACCTCGCTCTCCGATCTTGAATAGACCAAGCCGCTCAAGATTTCGAGGGGAATCGGAGCACATTCTGAAAAGTGAGAGCTACTGCGCGGTTCACCAGTTCCCGATGAGAGAAATTCATCGGGAACCGGCGCTCATGGCTTGCTCAGCGCGGAACGTATTGCTCCAGCTCCGGCAACAGGACGACGCTTTCCTGCTCGTTTGGATCGGTTCGCGCTATTATGGCTGTCGCGGGCTTGTCGCTGAGATTGGCGGGAAGATGCGGGACGCCTGCCGGAATGTAGAACATCTCCCCTTCGCGAACGATGACATGCTCCTCAAGCTTTTCGCCGAACCAGCAATGTGTTTCGCCGGAAAGCGCATAGATCGCCGTCTCGTGGGAAGCATGAAGATGGGCCTTGGCGCGGGCACCCGGCGGGATGGTCAGAAGATGCATGCAAATGCCTTCCGAACCGACAGTTTCGGCTGCAATTCCTTCAAAATAATCAAGGCCCTGTTTCCCGGAATAAGTGTTTCCGGGACGGACGATCCGGCAGACCGGTTTCGATGAACTATTCATTCTCTGCCTTCCTTCTAAAATGACTTTTGTTGCTAAGGTCTATTGCGAGTTCCCCATTATGATATCGAGCAGTGTCGTGGATTTTCCCGATTGTTGCGGTTGTCCGCCGCCGATATCGCCGGGGGGCAACGGACGGAAATCGTCGTTGGCATTGGCCGGGTAGGCCACGGCACCGGGCTGCTGGACGGTGCCGCGCATCGTGGAATCCGGCGCAGGCGGCCAATAGCCGTCATCGCCATTACCCGCCATCGGCTGGCCGCCATAGGGATCCTGCGGCATCATGCCCGGGTCGTAGGGCGCATTCGGGTCGATGCCGTCGCTGCCGCCGGGGACGATGTTCTGGATGTCGTAATGGCCGGGAAGCTCGGCGATCGGCACGCCCTTGTGCGCTTCCTTCATGAAGCTTTTCCAGGCCGCGACCGGCAAGGTCGCTCCGAACACACGCTTCATGCCCTTGCCATCGTCATTGCCGAACCATACGCCGGTCGTGAGGTTGGCGGTATAGCCGACGAACCATGCATCGCGGAAATTCTGGCTGGTGCCGGTCTTGCCTGCGGCGGGCCAGCCGAAGGCGGCGCGCTTTGCCGTCCCGTCTTCGACGGTGCGCCGCAGCATCGCGTTCATCATGCCGACATTGCGCTCGTCGATGACGCGCGGTCCGACGCCATCTTCCTTCTGGTAGAGAACCTTGTCCTCGGAATCGGTCACTTTGGTTATGAAATAGACCGGCGCGCGATAGCCGCCATTGGCAAATGGCACATAGGCATCGGTCAGTTCCAGCAATGTCACTTCCGATGTGCCAAGCGCCAGCGAGGCATTGGCCTCGAGTTTCGATTGAACACCCAGCCTGTGCGCCGTGTCGATCACGGTCTGCGGGCCGACTTCCATGACGAGCTGTGCGGCGACGGAGTTCAGCGAGTGGGAAAGTGCTGTGGCCAGCGTCACCTGCCCCATATATTTGCCGTTGTCGTTGCTGGGGGTCCATTTACCGATGCGGACCGGTGCGTCGTTGCGCACGGAGTCCGGTGTGCGGCCCTGTTCAAGCGCCGTCAGATAGACGAAGGGCTTGAAGGAGGAGGCGGGCTGGCGGCGGGCATCCGTCACACGGTCGAACTGGCTGGTGGCATAATCGACCCCGCCGACCATGGCGCGAACCGCGCCGGTGCTGTCGATGGAAACCAGCGCGCCCTGGCTCGCATTCATCTTTTTGCCGTTCTGGGAAATCTGGTCCTTGATAGCGTCTTCGCCCGCGCGTTGCAGGTTGAGATCGATCGTGGTCTGAACGGTAATGTCGTCCTTCGCCTCACCGATCAGTTCGGGCAGCGCGGCCACCACCTTGTCGGCGACATAGTTTTCCGAACCTTGCCAGTAGGAAGGCGCCCGTGTCGGCGGTTCGCTTTCGGCGATGGCCATCTGGCTGTCGTCGATCATGCCTTCTTCACGCATCGCGCCCAGCACCAGCTTGGCGCGCGCGGCGGCGGCTTCCGGATCGCGGGCCGGTGACAGGCGCGACGGAGCCTTCAGGAGACCGGCCAAGGTCGCCGCTTCCATAAGGTTCACCTCCTTGGCGGACTTGTTGAAATAACGCCGCGAGGCTGCATCGACGCCGAACGCGCCAGAACCGAGATAAACCCGGTTCAGATACATCTCCAGAATCTGGTCCTTGGTGTATTTGTGCTCGAGCCACAGGGCGAGCATGACTTCCTGTACCTTGCGTTCCAGCGTGCGGTCGGGCGAGAGAAACAGGTTCTTGGCAAGCTGCTGCGTGAGCGTCGAGCCGCCCTGAACGGCGCGACCAGAAACGACATTGGTTACAACCGCGCGGGCAAGGCCGATGGGGTCGATGCCGAAATGCGAATAGAAGCGGCGGTCCTCGATGGCGATGACCGCCTTCGGGATGAAAGGAGACATCTCCTGCAGGCTGACCGCCTCGCCGCCGGTCGTGCCGCGATTGGCGATCAGGTTGCCGTTGACGTCGACAATGCGCACATTGGGCGGACGGTCGGGAATGGCCCAGTCGGTCGTCGGTGGCATCTTGGCCGCGAAATAGACCAGCATGCCCGCAAAGGCGATGCCGCCCCACAGACCCAGCACCAGGCACCAGTAGATCGAGCGGCGCACAAAGCCGAAGAAGCCGCGCGGCTTCTTCTTGCCGCGGCGCGACGCGCGCGGTTCCGGTCTATCCGATTGCCTGCGTCGGCGCTGCTGCGAGCGAGCCATGCGGTCCTCCTCGTCGACGCGAAAAACCTCATCGTCTTTTTTCTCTTCGCCACCGAAGGAAGGTTCGATGCGCCGGTTTTTGTCGTCACGCGATGCCATGTCAGTCTGGAGCCGCCCACCCGATTGCCGGTCCATGCCGTCATGCGGACCGGTCATTTTGAACAATGTCTGCGTGCTTTACGGGGTTTTGCGCCGCAAAAGCAAATAGGGCCTAATGCGGTGCAGGGTAAATGCGGCAGTTTAAAGGGACGTAAATCTTCAATGCACAAAAAAAGGCCCCACCGGAGTGGGGCCCTTCACAATCACAAGCTGCCTGGAGCTTAGAACTTGTATGCGACGCCGAGGCGAACTTCGTTGGTCTTGAAGTCCTGATTGATGTTCAGGCCACCGAAGTCGATGTCCTTGTCGCCGTAGTCGGTGTAGCGATATTCAAGGCGAACGATCAGGTTGTCAGTCGCGGCGTAATCCACGCCGGCACCTGCGGTCCAGCCGGTGAGCGTCTTGCTTTCGGAGAAGCTGCCGATATTGTCGATGCTGCCGCTGTTCTTGATGTTGCCGAAGGCCACACCGCCAGCAAGGTAAGGCATGAAACGGTCAACCGCATAGCCGACGCGAGCGCGAACGGCGCCGGACCAGCGAAGCTTGGTTTCGAAATCGCCAACTGGGACGCCGCCGGCGAATACGTCGATATCCTTGGAGACGTCGTTATAGGTCACGTCACCGTCGATACCGAGAACGACGTTGTTGCCGAGGTCGAAGTTATAACCGGCATAAACGCCGCCGAGGAAACCATCCGGCTTGACATTGCCATAGCTGAACACATCGCCGTCGAAGTTCGACTTGCCCCAGCCGTAGCCGATCTGGCCACCAATATAGGCGCCGGTCCAGGTGAAGGACGGAGCGACTACAACAGGAGCTGGTTCCTGTTCGATGACGGCGTCGGCAGCCTTTGCGCCCGTAGCGGCCACAAGGGCGACAGTCGATGCAAGAAGAAGGGCCTTGAGCTTCATGATAAACCTCCTGAAGGAAAGTCTCAGAACCAATATTTATCCCCAATATAAGCGATTGCTGTCAAAAGTCTGTAGCAAACGGGACACAGCAAGGGGAATGTCGCCCCCGCAGTACACGTTCCCGTGATCCGCTTGTGATGAGTCTCGACCGGAGACAGGCGCAATATGGCGCAGGCAGGCGCAAGTTCTTCGGGATGTGATTATGCCGCCATTCAGGTTATAGAGGGCAGGAAAACTTGCGGGGAACATGGAAATGCATGGCACGACGGGCGTAAGGGAGCGGGTCGACTGGGTCGATATTGCAAAGGGCATCTGCATCATCTTCGTGGTCATGATGCATTCGACGCTCGGCGTGGAGAAGGCTGCCGGCGCGCAAGGCTGGATGCACTATGTGGTGGCCTTCGCCAAGCCCTTCCGCATGCCAGATTTCTTCATGATTTCAGGCCTGTTCCTCGGTCTCGTCATCGACCGGCCCTGGCGGCGCTATCTCGACCGCAAGGTGGTGCACTTCCTCTATTTCTACATTCTTTGGCTGACGATCCAGTTCGCATTCAAGGCACCCGGCATCGCCAGCGAAGCCGGAATTTCGGGCGTGGTGAATGCCTATCTGATGGCTTTCATCGAGCCGTTCGGCACGCTCTGGTTCATCTATATCCTGCCCGTTTTCTTCATTGCGACAAGGGCTTTGAAGCGCGTTCCGGTGGGGGTGACCTTTACGGTGCTGGCACTGCTGGAAATCCTGCCGATCCATACGGGCTGGGTCATGGTGGACGAATTCTGCTCGCGGTTCGTCTATTTCTATGCGGGCTACGCCTTTGCTCCCGCCATCTTCCGGGTTGCAGACTGGCTGCGCCAGCGACCGCTCATCGGCATTGCCGGACTGCTCGTCTGGGGGCTCGTCGAATATATGCTCGTCTTCATGCCGGTGCCGGAAAGTCTCGCCGCGCTGATATCGCCGGCAGGTGATCTTCTGGACGGACGCGGCGCGGTCAGCGATCTGCCGGTCGTCTCACTCCTGCTGGGTCTGGTGGGGGCGCTGGCGATCATCTCCATCTCCTCGCTCCTGAGCCTTCTGCCAGCTGGCAGCTGGCTGCATCGGGGCCTGAGCTGGCTCGGCGCGCATTCGATCGTCGTCTATCTCGCTTTCTTCCTGCCGATGGCCATTGCCCGCACGGTGCTGCTGAAACTCGGCGTCGGCGATATCGGCACCGTCTCGCTTCTGACCACGGCAAGCGGCGTCGTCGGTCCGGTCATTCTTTATGGCCTTATCCAGTGGAGCGGCTACGGTCGGTTTCTGTTCCGCCGTCCGGCCTGGGCCTATATCGATGAGGTTCCGCAAAAGAAAACGGCGGCTGCCGCCGCCGTTTGATGGTTGGAGAGCTTTTCACGCAAGCCTCAGCTATGCGCGAAAATATCGTCTTCCGGCCAGCCCATGAGATCGAGTTCCGAGCGTGTCGGCAGGAACTTGAAGCAGGCTTCGGCCTGCTTGGCACGGCCGTCGCGTTCAAGCCGCTGCTCAAGCACGGCTTTCAGGCGATGCAGGTAAAGCACGTCAGAAGCCGCATATTCGAGCTGCGCCGCCGACAGTGTCTCCGCCGCCCAGTCCGACGATTGCTGCTGCTTGGAAATCGAAACGTCGAGAAGCTCGTTGCAAAGCTCCTTCAGGCCGTGACGGTCCGTATAGGTACGGGTCAGCTTCGATGCGATCTTTGTGCAGAACACGGGCTGCGGCATGGTGCCGAATGTGTGCGCCAGCACGGCCAGATCGAAGCGACCGAAATGAAAGATCTTGGTGATCGAGCGATCTTTCAGAAGCTTGACCAGATTTGGCGCTTTCTTTTGTCCTGCTTCGATCTGGATCACATCCGCCGTACCGTCGCCGGGCGAAATCTGTACCACGCAAAGCCGGTCGCGATGCGGATTCAGGCCCAGCGTTTCGGTATCGATGGCGACCGCATCGACCTGATAATGATGGAGGTTCGGCAAATCGTTCTTATGAAAACGGATTGTCATTTAACTGTCCTTATTTGGCGGCGATAGCCGCCATGATGCGTGCCCTACTTGGCGGCGATAGCCGCCATGATACGCGCCCATGAGCGCTGTCCCTTATGGAAGGAGTTCAGCTCGTATTTTTCGTTGGGCGAATGGATGCGGTCATCTTCGAGACCGAAGCCGACCAGCAGCGACTCCATGCCGAGGAACTTGTCGAAATCGCCGACAATCGGGATCGAGCCGCCCATGGCGATCAGCACGGCTGGCTTCGGCCATTCGTCGGAAAGCGCGTCCTTAGCCTTGGAAACGAGCGGTGAATCATAGGGCAGCTGGATGGCTGGCGAGCCGCCATGCGGATGGAACTCCACCGAGCAGTCGGCGGGCACGCGTTCCTTGACGAAGGTGCGGAAGGATTCGCGAATCTTGACCGGGTCCTGGCTGTGGACGAGGCGGAACGAAACCTTGGCGGAAGCCTGTGCGGCGATGACTGTCTTGAAGCCTTCTCCGGTATAGCCGCCGGTAATGCCGTTGACTTCCGCCGTTGGGCGCGCCCATGTCAGTTCCAGCACGCTGCGGCCTTTCTCACCGGACGGGATGGAAAGTCCAATCGGACCGAGGAAATTTTCCGCCGTGCGGCCGAGGCTTTCCCACGACTTCAGGATCTGCGTCGGGGTTTCTTCCACGCCCTCGTAGAAGTCAGGCACCGTCACGCGCCCGGTTTCGTCGTGCAGGTCAGCCAGAATCCTGGTCAGGATATGGATCGGGTTTGCCGCAGCTCCGCCGAAGAAGCCGGAATGCAGATCGCGGTCTGCTGCCTTGATGACGATTTCTTCGCCCACGAGGCCACGCAGGCCAACGCTGATCGCAGGCGTTTCCGCATCCCACATGGCCGTGTCGCAGACAAGCGCCACATCGGCTTTCAGTTCCTGCTTGTTGGCGTCGAGGAAAGGCTTGAGCGAGGGCGAACCGGATTCTTCCTCGCCTTCAAACAGCAGCGTTACCTTGACCGGCAGATTGCCATTCACTGCCTTATAGGCCCGGCAGGCTTCCACAAAGGTCATGAGCTGGCCCTTGTCGTCGGATGTGCCGCGCCCGGTCAGTATCTTGCGGCCGTTTCCCACATCCTTGATCGCAGGCTCGAACGGGTCGTTTTCCCAAAGATTGAGCGGGTCGACCGGCTGCACGTCATAATGGCCGTAGAACAGCACATGCGGGGCATCGGGTGTCGCGCCTTCTTGATGGGCAACCACCATCGGATGGCCGGGCGTATCGCGCACGCTCGCATCGAAGCCGATCGTCTTCAAATCCTCGACCAGCCATTCGGCGGCCTTGCGGCAATCGGCCTTGTAGGCCGGATCGGTGGAAATCGACTTGATCCGCAGGAGATCGAACAAGCGATCGAGGCTCTTGTCGAGATTGTTGTCGAGATGGGCGAGGACTTTGTCGAGCGATGGCGCAGACGATTGCTGGGACATGAAGATTTCCTGACGAGTCGTAACGTAAACTGGCGGCACACTACAACCAGCGTCGTCAAGAAGAAACCCAATTTGAAGGAAAGCCGTTCTCCGAAAAATGAATTGGCCGTTACGGTGAGGGGGTTACCGTAACGGCCATATCACTACACTCAAAGCGGCAGCCCGGAGAGGGGAAATGAGGCTGCCGCTAACATCCGGCATCCAACGGGGGACGGGTCAGAAAACCGGCGACCGACGAACTGTCGATGACCTGAATTTGGCCTTTCAACTGTGGCTATTCAAGGGCGTGGAAGATTACAAATCTGTAACAAACCCGTTATCGCGACGTGATCGGTTTCTTTCACGTGGACGGTTGTTTCTCCTGACAAGGGAGCGGTTTCCTTTGGCGCCGCTTTCCTCTAATTCTACCGTATGAAAAAAGGCGATCATCTCTTTCTCGTTGACGGCTCGGGTTACATTTTCCGCGCCTATCATGCCCTGCCACCGCTGACCCGCAAGACGGACGGTCTGCCGGTTGGCGCCGTCTCGGGCTTCTGCAACATGTTGTGGAAGCTCCTGAAGGATGCGCGCAACACGGATGTGGGCGTGGTGCCGACCCATTTCGCGGTTATCTTCGACTATTCGTCGAAGACCTTCCGCAACGAGCTTTATCCCGATTACAAGGCCAACCGTACCGCGCCGCCGGAAGACCTGATCCCGCAGTTCGGTCTCATCCGTCAGGCGACGCGCGCCTTCAACCTGCCCTGCATCGAGAAGGAGGGTTTCGAGGCCGACGACCTGATCGCGACCTACGCCCGCATTGCGGCGGAAGCGGGCGGCGATGTCACCATCGTCTCGTCCGACAAGGACCTCATGCAGCTCGTGACGCCAAGCGTGTCGATGTATGACAGCATGAAGGACAAGCAGATTTCGATCCCGGAAGTGATCGAGAAATGGGGCGTTCCGCCGGAAAAGATGATCGACCTGCAATCGCTGACCGGCGACAGCACCGACAATGTGCCGGGCATTCCCGGCATCGGCCCAAAGACCGCGGCGCAGTTGCTGGAGGAATTCGGCGATCTCGACACGCTTCTGGCCCGCGCCTCGGAAATCAAGCAGAACAAGCGCCGCGAGAATATTCTGGCCTTTGCCGACCAGACCAAGATTGCGCGCGAACTGGTGACGCTCAAGAACGACGTGCCGCTGGATGTCGATCTGGACGGGCTTGTGCTGGAGCCGCAGAACGGGCCGAAACTGATCGGTTTCCTCAAGGCCATGGAATTCACCTCGCTTACGCGCCGTGTTGCCGAGGCGACCGATACGGATGCTTCCTCGGTGGAGCCGAGCCATGTGGAGACCGGCTGGGGCGCCGATGCGTCCACTGCCGACCTTCACGGGCCGGACATGGATATCCCGCCAAAGGCGGATGGCGAAGTGACGGTCGTGGCCGTGACGGCGACGGTGTCCGTTTCCACGACAGAAGCCGGCTACACACCGACAGCGCTTGCCGACAAACGCGCGGAAGCGGCGCGTGCGCAAAAGGTCGATACCAGCGCCTATACCTGTATTCGCGATATCGCGACATTGAAGCTGTGGCTCGCCGAAGCAGTGGAAACCGGCCTCCTGGCTTTCGACACGGAAACCACTTCCGTTGATCCGATGCAGGCGGAACTCGTCGGCTTTTCGCTGGCGCTTGCGCCGGGCAGAGCCGCTTACATTCCGCTTCAGCACAAATCCGGTGCGGGCGATCTGCTGGGCGGCGGCATGGTGGAGGGACAGATTCCGCTGGGCGAGGCGCTGGCCGCCTTGAAGGCGGTGCTTGAGGACGCCTCGGTCCTCAAGATCGCGCAGAACATGAAATATGACTGGCTGATCATGCGGCGCTATGGGATCAACACCGTGTCGTTCGACGATACGATGCTGATTTCCTACGTGCTGGATGCAGGCACCGGCAGCCACGGCATGGACCCGCTGTCCGAACGCTGGCTCGGTCATACGCCGATTGCCTACAAGGACGTGGCAGGCAGCGGCAAGAGTTCGGTCACGTTCGATATGGTCGATATCGACCGGGCGACGGCCTATGCGGCGGAAGATGCCGATGTCACACTGCGCCTCTGGCAGGTGTTGAAACCGCGCCTCGCCGCAGAAGGGCTGATGTCGGTTTATGAACGTCTCGAGCGTCCGCTGGTCGATGTGCTGGCGCGCATGGAAGAGCGCGGCATCGCCGTCGACCGTCAGGTGCTTTCGCGTCTTTCCGGCGATCTGGCGCAGGCTGCTGCGGCCTATGAAGACGAGATCTACGAACTGGCAGGCGAGAGGTTTACCATCGGTTCGCCCAAGCAGCTTGGTGACATTCTCTTCGGCAAGATGGGCCTGCCCGGCGCATCCAAGACCAAGACCGGCCAATGGTCCACCTCCGCGCAGGTGCTGGAAGACCTTGCCGCCGAGGGTCACCCGCTGCCCCGCAAGATCGTGGACTGGCGACAGCTCACCAAGCTCAAATCCACCTATACCGATGCGTTGCCGGGGTTCATAAACCCTGCAACCAGACGCGTTCATACATGTTATGCGATGGCGTCCACCTCGACCGGTCGCCTGTCGTCATCCGATCCCAACCTGCAGAATATTCCGGTGCGCACCGCAGAGGGCCGCAAGATCAGGACGGCCTTCATCGCCGAACCCGGCAACAAGCTGATCTCTGCAGACTACAGCCAGATCGAGCTGCGTGTGCTGGCGCATGTCGCAGATATCGCGCAACTGAAGCAGGCCTTTGCAGACGGCATCGACATTCACGCCATGACCGCATCCGAGATGTTCGGCGTGCCGGTCGAGGGTATGCCTTCGGAAGTGCGCCGCCGCGCCAAGGCGATCAATTTCGGCATCATCTACGGCATTTCAGCCTTCGGTCTGGCGAACCAGTTGTCGATCCCGCGCGAAGAAGCCGGACAATATATCCGCACCTATTTCGAGCGCTTCCCCGGCATCAAGGATTACATGGAAGCAACCAAGGCCTTTGCGCGCGAGCATGGCTATGTCGAAACCATTTTCGGCCGCCGTGCGCACTACCCGGATATCAGGGCCTCGAATCCGCAGATACGCGCCTTCAACGAGCGCGCCGCCATCAATGCGCCGATCCAGGGTTCTGCGGCCGACATCATTCGCCGTGCCATGATCCGCATGGAAGATGCCTTGGCGAAGGAAAAGCTTGCTGCCCGCATGCTTTTGCAGGTGCATGACGAACTGATCTTCGAAGTTCCGGAAAATGAAGTCGAAAAGACCGTTTCCGTGGTTCGTCATGTCATGGAAAATGCGGCCATGCCTGCCGTCTCGCTTGCAGTGCCGCTGCATGTCGATGCGCGTGCAGCGCATAACTGGGATGAGGCGCATTGAGGTTTGGCCGGTTGACCTGAGCGGCCCAACCCTATAGGGAAGCATTAATTCTGTTGCTTCGGTGGTCGTCAGGGGAGTCGTGGACATGTGGTTCGCGACCAATGGGTATACGGCTTGAGAAGCTTTTTTCGTGAAAGTGGTTCATGTCTTTGCCCGAAACCATCGCTCCGGCTCTGTCCGGAGCATTAGCCGCTCGCGGTTATAATACGCTCACCGCCGTTCAAAATGCCGTTCTGGCATCCGAAACGCTCGATGCCGATCTTCTCGTTTCCGCACAGACCGGATCGGGCAAGACGGTCGCATTCGGCCTTGCAATGGCCAATACCATCCTCGAAGACGAACTGCGTTTCGGCGATGCCGGTGCGCCGCTTGCCATGATCATCGCGCCGACGCGCGAACTGGCGCTTCAGGTTCGCCGTGAGCTGGAATGGCTCTATGCCGATACCGGCGCGCGCATCGCATCCTGCGTCGGCGGCATGGATATCCGCACCGAACGCCGTGCGCTTGAACGTGGCGCCCATATCGTCGTCGGCACGCCGGGACGCCTGCGCGACCATATTACCCGCGATGCCCTCGATATGTCGGAACTGCGCGCGGTTGTTCTCGATGAAGCCGACGAAATGCTCGACATGGGCTTTCGCGAGGACCTCGAATTCATCCTCGGCGAAGCGCCGGAAGATCGCCGCACGCTGATGTTCTCGGCAACCGTGCCGAAGCCGATTGCCCAGCTTGCCAAGCGCTTCCAGAACGACGCGCTTCGTCTCACGGTCCAGAGCGAAACCAGCCAGCACGCCGACATCGACTATGTCGCCATGCCGGTGCCGCCGCATGAGCGCGATCACGCGATCATCAACACGCTGCTCTATTACGACAGCCAGAACTCGATCATTTTCTGCTCGACCCGCGAAGCGGTGAAGCACATGGCAAGCCGGCTTTCCAATCGTGGCTTTGCGGTGGTGGCACTGTCGGGCGAATTGAGCCAGGCAGAACGCAACAATGCGCTTCAGGCCATGCGCGATGGCCGCGCCCGCGTCTGCGTTGCAACCGACGTTGCCGCGCGCGGTATCGATCTGCCCAATCTCGACCTCGTCATCCACGCCGATCTGCCGAACAATCCTGAAACGATGCTCCACCGTTCGGGCCGCACCGGCCGCGCCGGTCGCAAGGGCACCTGCGTGCTGGTTGTGCCGTTCTCGCGCCGCCGCACGGCCGAGCGCCTTCTGCACATGGCAAAGCTCGATGCGCAGACGGTCCCCGCGCCAAGCATTGCTGCGGTTCAGGGCAAGACCAATGAGCGCATCCTGAATGCCGAAGTCTTCAACCAGCCGGTCGAAGAAGAATATCAGGATCTCCTGAAGGCGCTGACCGAGCGTTATACGCCCGAACAGATTGCGAGTGCCTTCCTCAACCGCGAAGTGGCTTCCTACCCCGCAGCCGAAGAAGTTTCCGACGCGCCGGTGCATCCGGTTGGCGGCAAGAAGCCCCGGGATCGTTTTGAAAAAGGTGAGCGTTCTGACCGTGGCGACCGCTTCGAGCGTCGTGATCGTGGCGAACCGGGCGAACGTTTCGACCGCAATGCTCAGTTTGACGGCGTGTGGTTCTCGGTTTCCGCAGGTCGCAAGCATCGCGCCGATCCGAAATGGCTGCTGCCGCTGATCTGCAAGGCGGGCGATGTTTCCAAGCGCGATGTCGGATCGATCAAGATTTTCGACAATGAAACCCGCTTCGAAATCACAGCCTCCAAGGCTGACGAGTTCCGCCGTTCGGTCGAAGAACGCGGCACTGGCGAAAAGGGTCTCGTGATCCGCACCGCTGTTGCAGGTGCAGGCGGCGACGCTGCCCCGCGCGAAGGCAAGGGCGGTTTCAAGCCGCGCGGCGAGAAGTTCAAGGAAGGCGGCTTCCGCGACGGCTACAAGAGCGACGGCTACAAAGGCGACCGCTCGAAGGGCGACAAGTGGGACAAGCCGCGCGATTTCTCCCGTGGAGACGACTTCAAGAAAGACGGCTTCAAAAAGGGCGGTAAAAAGCCCGAAGGCGGCGGTTACAGCAAGAAGCGCCGCGGCGAATAAAAGTCTGAAATGAGAAAAGCCCCGGATTTCCGGGGCTTTCTTTATCAAACGTCCAGATTGGCGACGCTCAACGCGTTTTCCTGGATGAACTCGCGGCGCGGCTCCACTTCGTCGCCCATCAGGCGCGAGAACAAGGAATCCGCGTCGGTCGCATCCGTCACCTTGACCTGCAGCAGCGAACGCACATTCGGGTCAAGCGTGGTTTCCCAAAGCTGTTCGGCGTTCATTTCGCCCAGGCCTTTGTAGCGCTGCAAGGTCAGGCCCTTGCGGCCGGTCGCGAAGATCGCATCGAGCAGAGCCATCGGACCGGAAAGCGTTTCCACCTTGTCCTTGCGGCGCAGCACCGGCGGTTCGGCAAAGACTTCCGAAAGGCGTGCAGCCACACGGTCGATCTGGCGGGCATCGGCAGAACCGAGCAGCGCCATGTCGAGAACGGCAATGTCCTTCACGCCGCGCACCATGCGCTCGAAGCGGTAACCACCATCTTCCGTCACATGGGCCGTCCAGCCACGCTCGGTTTCTTCCGAGATCATGTCGAGACGCTTTGCAACAATATCGGCGGAAGCTTGCGCGGTTGCATTGTCTTTCGAGGCATCCGGATTGAGCAGCCCGGCAATGGCCGCCTGTTCCACGACACGGCGGTCATAGCGCGTGTGAAGGCCGCCCAGAAGCTGACGCATGGTGCGTGCATCTTCCACCACCGAACGCAGGTCCGGCCCGGCGCGAACTTCGCCGCTTGCCATTTCCAGCGTGGCTTCTTCAAGTCCTGTCTCGATGAGGAAATCTTCGAAGGCCGCTTCGTTCTTGATGTATTGCGAGGACTTGCCGCGCGACACCTTATAGAGCGGTGGCTGCGCGATATAGATATGGCCGCGCTCGATCAGTTCCGGCATCTGGCGGAAGAAGAAGGTCAACAGCAATGTGCGGATATGCGCGCCGTCGACGTCAGCATCGGTCATGATGATGATCTTGTGATAGCGCAGCTTGTCCGGGTTGAAGCCGTGCGTTTCATCCTTGCCGATCGAGGTGCCAAGCGCGGTAATCAGCGTGCCAACCTGATCGGACGAGATCATGCGGTCGAAGCGAACGCGTTCCACGTTGAGAATCTTGCCGCGCAGCGGCAGGATGGCCTGGTTCTGGCGCGAACGGCCGCTCTTGGCGGAACCGCCTGCCGAGTCACCCTCGACAATGAAGATTTCGGACTTGGCCGGATCGCGTTCCTGACAGTCGGCAAGCTTGCCCGGAAGCGATGTCACGCTGAGATTGCTCTTGCGGGTGATGTCGCGGGCCTTGCGGGCGGCTTCACGGGCAGCGGCTGCCTGGATGACCTTCTCGACCACGGCCTTGCCGCCTGCCGGATGTTCTTCTAGCCATGTCGAAAGCGCTTCGTTGACGAGGCTTTCCACGACGGGGCGAACTTCCGAGGAAACCAGCTTGTCCTTGGTCTGCGACGAGAATTTCGGATCGGGAACCTTGACCGAAAGAACGGCGGTCAGGCCTTCGCGGCAGTCGTCACCGGTAAGCGTGACCTTTTCCTTCTTGGTCATGCCCGAAGCATCGGCATAGCCGGTCACCTGACGGGTCAGCGCACCGCGGAAACCGGCCAGATGCGTGCCGCCATCGCGCTGCGGAATGTTGTTGGTGAAGCACAGCACCTTCTCATGGTAGGAATCGTTCCACCACATGGCGACTTCGACCGTCATGCCGTCTTTTTCGCTGCGGATATAGATCGGCTCTTCCAGAAGCGGCTTCTTGCTCTGGTCGATATATTTCACGAATTCGACAAGCCCGCCGTCATAGTGCAGTTCGTGTTCCACCAGATCGGCGTGGCGGCGGTCGGCAAGCTTGATGCGCACGCCGGAATTGAGGAAGGCGAGTTCGCGCAGGCGACGCTCCAGCGTATCGAAATCGAATTCGACCATCGAGAAGGTTTCCGGCGAAGGCAGGAAGCTGACTTCCGTGCCGGTTTCACCGCCCGCATCACCCGTCACGACAAGCGGTGCATCGGCAACGCCATGCGTAAAACTCATCTCATGGATCTTGCCAGCGCGACGGATCTTCAGTTTCAGCCAGATCGACAGCGCGTTCACCACAGACACGCCGACGCCGTGCAGACCACCGGAAACCTTGTAGGAATTCTGGTCGAACTTGCCGCCGGCGTGAAGCTGGGTCATGATGACCTCGGCTGCCGAAACGCCTTCTTCCTTATGGATATCGGTGGGGATGCCGCGGCCATTGTCGGTCACGGTGCAGGACCCGTCCGGGTTGAGAGTGACGGTCACAAGCGTGGCATGTCCTGCCAGCGCTTCGTCGATCGCATTGTCCACGACCTCGTAGACCATATGATGCAGGCCGGAGCCGTCATCCGTGTCGCCGATATACATGCCGGGGCGCTTGCGAACGGCATCCAGACCTTTCAGAACACGAATGGAATCCGCGCCATATTCGGCGGGGGCTTCGGAATTCATCTCGGGCATCTCGCTCATGAAAATCTTTCGAAAAACGCGCTGCGAATGCAGCTTCAAAGATATGTCGAATCACGCGACAAACATGGCTTTAATATAGGTGCTAACGGCCATTTTTCCAAATTCTGGCGGTAAATTTGCCGGGGATTCCGGCAGTCTGTCCATATGAGGGCGATCCGGCTGCCGTCCGGCTTCTGGAACCGCCACAATTGACGCTTATATCTGGTCTGACGGGGGCGTTCTCGACCTGTTTAAAGCATGATCCGACCGGATTGTGCCTAAAGTGAAGCTGGAGCGGCGATCTGATCCCGTCAGATCGAAACGCGCTCCATGACGAAAGGAACGCTTGATGGAAATTGCGAATGTGAGCGACCGATCGGGACCGTTCGTGCCGCCTGCACCGCGTCCGCGGGAAAAGCCCGTGGGGCGTTTCGAGATGATGCGGGTCGTCTACAAGAACCCGCTCGAGCTTTGGGGCGAGCCTTCCTATAACGAGCGCTGGATTTCCGTCAGCTGGTTCGGCATGAAGACCATCATTGCCAACGATCCGGGGCTGATCCGTCATGTGCTGGTCGACAATGCCGCCAATTATCCCATGTCCGCCATCCGCCAGCGCGTGCTGCGTCCGCTGCTGCGCGACGGTCTGCTGACAGCCGAGGGGCAGGTGTGGAAGCGGTCGCGAAAGGCCATGGCTCCCGTTTTCACGCCGCGCCATATCGGCGGTTTTGCCGAGACCATGCGTGACCGGTCGCTTCGGTTCGCCGAGCGATACAAGACGCCCGGCACGATTACCGATGTCGCCCATGACATGACGCTCCTGACCTACGACATTCTCGCCGAAACCCTGTTTTCGGGCGAGATCGCGGGCGATCCCAATGATTTCGCCCATCAGATCGACAGGCTGTTCGAAACCATGGGCCGGGTTGATCCGTTCGATCTTCTGGGGCTGCCCGACTGGCTGCCGCGCTTCACGCGCCTGCGCGGACAGCAATCGCTGGGCTTTTTCCGCGAGCTGGTTTCAAACACCATCGCGCTACGCAAAGCCCGCATGGACAGGGGCGAGGACGTGCCGAGCGACTTTCTTACCCTGCTTTTGCGCGCCGAAGGACCAGATGGCTTGAGCCGCTCCGAGATCGAGGACAACATCATCACCTTCATTGGCGCTGGCCATGAGACCACCGCCCGCGCACTGGGGTGGACGCTCTATCTGCTCGCCAAGGCGCGCCGCGAGCGCGAGCGCATCGAGACGGAAATCGACGGCTTTTTTGCACGGGGCGGGCGTGATCTGCCGCCGCAGGACTGGCTGACGTCTCTGCCTTTCACGCGCGCGGCCTTCGAGGAGGCGATGCGGCTTTATCCGCCCGCTCCCTCGATCAATCGCGAAGCCGCGACCGACGATACATATGACGATCTGAAAATCCCGAAGGGCGCAACCGTGCTGGTCATGCCATGGGTCATTCACCGCCACAGGCTCTATTGGGATCAGCCGGATGCCTTCATGCCGGAACGCTTCTGGCCCGAAAACCGCGAGAGGCTAGACCGCTTTCAATATCTGCCGTTCGGGGCGGGTCCGCGCGTCTGCATCGGCGCGAGCTTTGCCTTGCAGGAGGCGGTGATAGCACTTGCCGTCCTGCTCGACGGCCGTCGTTTCGACGTGCTCGAAACGACAAGGCCTTGGCCGGTGCAAAAGCTCACCACCCAGCCGCAAGGCGGCCTGCCGATGAAGGTTTTGAAACGCTGATCAGCGCTTCAGACGCTCCCCGTGCCAGCGCAGGTGATCGCCCATGAAGGTGGAGATGAAGAAATAGGAATGGTCATAGCCTTCACGCATGTTGAGCGTGAGGGGAATGTCGGCTTTCCTGCAGGCTTCTTCCAGAAGCCATGGACGCAAGCCTTCATCGAGAAAGCCGTCGGCTGTACCCTGGTCGACCAGAAATTCCGGGAAGCGGTAACCATCCTCGATAAGCAGCGTGGCATCATAGCTACGCCAGGCCCGCTCTTCGGAGCCCAGATATTTTTCCAGCGCCGGTCTGGACCAGCCCGCCGTCGAAGGCTGAACGATGGGCGCGAAGGCCGAGGCCGACTTGAAGCGGTCCGGGTTTTTAAGTGCGATGGTCAGCGCGCCATGGCCGCCCATGGAATGACCGGTGATCGCCTGCCGCGCCATGTCGAGTGGAAATTCGCGCCCCACCAGATCGGTCAGTTCTTGCGTGATGTAGCTGTACATCTGATAGTTTTTGGCAAAAGGCTCCCGCGTCGCATCGACGTAGAACCCGGCTCCCTTGCCGAATTGCCAGTTGTCCGGTTCATCGGGAATGTCGTCTCCGCGCGGGCTCGTATCAGGGCAAATGACGGCAATTCCCAATTCTGCGGCCATTTGCCGATATTCACCCTTGTCCATCACGTTCTGATGCGTGCAGGTGAGGCCCGACAGATACCATAGCACAGGCACCGGTCCATCCTTGGCCTGCGGCGGCAAAAAAACGGCAAAGGTCATGTCGCACTGGTTTGTCGCGCTCTTGTGGCGATAAACGCCCTGCGTTCCACCAAAGCTCTTTGCGGTTGAAATGGTTTCCATGGAAAATTCCCGGTTTTGTTCAGCTTCCGAGCGCCACCGCAACATTGACCGAAGCGGCGACCAGAACGGTGTTGAAGAAGAAGGAGACGATGCTGTGCAGCAGCGTGATCCTGCGCATGGCAGGCGTTGTCACGCTGGTGTCGGACGTTTGCGCCGTCATGCCGATCACATAAGCGAAATAGGCAAAATCCCAGCCGGAAGGTTCCGTTGTGCCGGGAAACTCGAAACCGCCACGATGGCGGCTGGCATGGCTGCTATCGTTGCCAGCAGGTTCGCCGGGTTGCCAGTAAGCATGCGCGTAATGCAGCGCCGCCATCATGTGGATGGTAAACCAGCCGAGCGGCACCGAGGCGAGCGTCATCACCAGCGAGAAGGCATCGGCCTGCGGCTGCCGGTTGATCAGGATGAACAGCGAGACGACCGCCACGAGCACGGTCGCGAAGGTCACAAGGAAGATGATCCAGACCGGTTCATCGGCGCTGGCGGCGTGTTTTTTCAGCTGTGCTGCGGTGAGTTTTGGCAGCGCAAAGAGCGTCAGCGCGAGATAGAACACGAAGAAGCAGTTGGCCCCGATGACGGGGGCGAGTTCCCTGTCGACAAGCCACGCAATGATGAAAGCTGCAACGCCGCCCAGGGCAGCAAGATAGAACGACATATGGCGGCGCAGCAGAAACATCAGGCAAGCGTTTCCCTTGGTTCCAATCGCATATCGACATGTGGAATGCCGTCTTCGAGATATTCGTCGGAAATCGCCTCGAAGCCGAACGAGCCATAGAATTTCTGCAAATGGCTTTGTCCGCCAAGCTCGATCGCCGTACCCGGAAAACGGGCCTGGGCAAATTCGATGGCCTCTTTCATCAGACGGTGGCCGAGCTTGTAGCCCCGGTAATCCGGCGCCACGACCACGCGTCCGATCTTCACCGGCTTGCCATCCTGTTCCGGCGGCAGAACCCGCAGCGACGCTGCAAGCTCTTCCCCGTCGACAATGCGCAGGTGAAACGCCTCGAAATCCTTGCCGTCGATCTCCGGATAGGGACATTTCTGTTCGACCACGAAGACATCCACGCGCAGCTTCAGCATCGCATAAAGTGCGCGCGGGGTCAGGTTGTCGAGTTGGTCCCACCGGGAAACGAGAAGCTTTTCAGCCATCAGTAGACAACCACCGAACGGATGGACTTGCCTTCATGCATGAGATCGAAGGCAGTGTTGATTTCATCGAGCGGCATGGTGTGGGTGATAAGATCGTCGATATTGATCTTGCCCTCCATGTACCAGTCGACGATCTTCGGCACGTCGGTGCGACCGCGCGCGCCGCCGAAGGCGGTGCCTTTCCAGACGCGTCCCGTCACAAGCTGGAACGGACGCGTGGCGATTTCCTTGCCCGCTTCGGCCACGCCGATGATGATCGATTCACCCCAGCCGCGATGGCAGCATTCCAGCGCCTGACGCATGACATCCGTATTGCCGGTTGCGTCGAAGGAATAGTCAGCGCCGCCGTCGGTCAGGTCCTGGATGGCCTGCACCACCTTGTCATTGCCGATCTCACGCGGGTTGATGAAGTCGGTCATGCCGAATTTCTTAGCCATCTCGACCTTGGCCGGATTGATGTCCACGCCGATGATCTTGTCGGCGCCCACCATGCGGGCACCCTGGATGACATTGAGACCGATGCCGCCGAGACCGAACACGACGACATTGGAGCCGGGGCGAACCTTTGCGGTATAGATCACCGCGCCGATGCCGGTGGTCACGCCGCAGCCGATATAGCAGATCTTGTCGAAGGGCGCGTCTTCACGCACCTTCGCAACTGCGATTTCCGGCAGAACGGTGAAATTGGAGAAGGTGGAGCAGCCCATATAATGGAACACTTCGCCGCCATCGCAGGAAAAGCGCGTGGTCTTGTCGGGCATAAGGCCCTGACCTTGCGTGGCGCGGATAGACGTGCAGAGGTTCGAGCGCTGCGACAGGCAGGTCTTGCACTGGCGGCATTCTGGCGTGTAGAGCGGAATGACGTGATCGCCCGGCTTGACCGAGGTCACGCCCGCGCCTACTTCGCGCACGATGCCCGCGCCTTCATGGCCAAGAATGGCGGGGAATTTGCCCTCGGAATCGAGGCCCGACAGCGTGTAGGCATCGGTATGGCAAACGCCTGTCGCCATGATTTCGACCAGCACTTCGCCAGCCCGTGGACCACCGATTTCGACTGTTTCGATAGTGAGCGGCTTCTTCGCTTCCCAGGCGACGGCTGCGCGTGATTTCATGGCGATGTTTCCCTTCCAGTTGTGTGTTGCGCGCCTATTTCAGATAGGTGCGCAAAATCCGCATGATTTCGTCGATTTGCGTATCGGGATCGGCATTGGCTTCATGGCCGAACGTCTCGCGGAAATGACTTTCCAGCACTTCCGCCATCAGTCCGTTGGCCGCGCCTCGCAACGCCGCGATCTGCTGCAGCAGCGCCGCGCATTCGGTGCCTGCCTCCACCGCGCGCTCCAGCGCTTCGGCCTGTCCGCGAATGCGGCGCAGACGCGTCAGGGCGCGCTTCTTGTCTTCCGGTGAATGCGGCATGGAATCTCCCGATTTCAACGAAATCTATATACTCCGGGGGAGTACGTCAATCACTGTTCGCCAGCTGCAGGTGCAGAAGCGGATAAGGGCGTCCCTGATCGTCTGTTTCGGAACGCCCGGTTTCGACAAATCCCATATGCCGGTAAAAGCCGACGCCTTGCAGGTTCTGCTCGTTCACATCGACGGTCAAAGGATTGCCGACAGCTTTTGCATGGGCGATCATAAGTTTGCCGATGCCTTTGCCGCGCTGGTCGGGGGCGATGAACAGGCTGTCGATATGATGATCGCTCATGCCCATGAAGCCGACGGGCTTGCCAGCGTCTTCAACAAGCCAGACTTCGACATTGGGCAGATATTGCTCGGCCACGAGCTTTTCGATTTCCAGGAAATCATCGCGACTAAGGAAGTCATGCGTGGCGAGCACGCTGGCGCGCCAGATTTCGGTCAGCGCAGGCGCGTCGCTGCTGCTCGATTTTCGAATATGGATCATGTGCGCTCCTTGTGTGATAAGCACGAAAGCGAAAGCCTTATCTGACGGAAACTAATTTGACGAGCCTGCCCGATCTTCCTGTGACACAGATTCTGCCTCGACTGGATGAGGCATTGGCGCATCATGCGAGTGCAGTCCTTGTCGCGCCGCCCGGTGCGGGCAAGACGACACTGGTGCCGGTTCATATGCTGAATGCCGCCTGGCGCAAGGACGGCATGATCGTGCTGCTTGAGCCGCGCCGTCTCGCGGCACGCGCCGCCGCGCGCCGCATGGCGCAGCTTCTCGGCGAGGAGCCGGGCGAAACCGTTGGCTACCGGATGCGCCTTGAAAGCAAGGTGTCGGACAAAACCAGAATTCTCGTCGTCACCGAGGGCGTCTTCGCCCGCATGATTCTTGATGATCCGGATTTGACGGGCGTTGCAGCGGTTCTGTTTGATGAATTCCACGAGCGCAGCCTCGATGCGGATTTTGGTCTGGCGCTGGCGCTCGATGTGCAGGCGGCGCTTCGCGACGATCTCAAAATCCTCGTCATGTCGGCGACGCTCGATGGCGCTCGTGTGGCATCGCTTCTTGGCGATGCACCGGTGATCGAGAGCGAAGGCCGCGCTTTTCCCGTCGATATCCGCTATCGCGACCGCAAGGCCGATGAACGGATCGAAGACGTGATGGCGCGGGCGATCCGCGATGCGCTGGCCGAAGAGACAGGCAGCATTCTGGCTTTCCTGCCGGGGCAGGGCGAGATTGAACGCACCGCACGGCTTCTGGATGACCGGCTTCCGGCCAACGTGCTGCTTGCGCCGCTTTATGGCGCCATGGAAGGCGGTGCACAGGATGCGGCGATCAAGCCTGCACCGGCTGGTCATCGCAAGGTCGTTCTGGCGACCTCGATTGCCGAAACTTCCATCACGATCGATGGGGTGCGCGTGGTGATCGATAGCGGCCTTGCCCGCCTGCCGAAATATGAACCGGCCACGGGACTGACGCGCCTTGAAACCGTGCGCACGTCTCGCGCAAGTGCCGATCAGCGAGCTGGTCGCGCCGGGCGTACCGAACCCGGCATCGCCATCCGCCTCTGGCATCAGGGACAGACGGCAGCGCTCCCCCCTTTCTCGCCGCCGGAAATCCTGGAAGCTGATTTGTCCGGGCTGGTGCTCGATGCTGCCGCATGGGGTGTGACCGATCCGGCGACGCTCAGTTTTCTCGATGTTCCGCCGGGGCCCGCGCTGAAAGAGGCTAAGGCTCTGCTGTTGCGGCTGGGCGCGCTGGATGAAGCGGGGCGCTTGACGCCGGATGGCGAAGCAATGCGTTCTCTGGCGCTGCCCGCGCGTCTGGCGCATATGGTTGCGGAGGCGGCCAAGCGTGGCGAGGCACAGAAAGCGGCTGAGCTTGCCGTATTGCTGACCGAACGCGGTCTTGGCGGCAATGAAACCGACCTGGACACCCGTATGTCGCGTTTTCGCAATGACCGCTCGGACCGGGCGCAGCGTGCAAAAGGACTGGCAAGGCGGCTCGCCGCGAATGTCCCGAACAACGGCGAAGCCGCAGGCTCAAGCATTGGGCGAATGCTCATCGATGCTTATCCGGATCGCATCGCGAAGGCGCGTGGGGCGGCGGGGCAGTTTCTGCTCGCGAATGGACGCGGCGGAGAGGTTGATCCCGCCATCAGCCTTAGCCGCGCGCCGTGGCTGGTGGTTGCCGATATGTCGGGCAAGGCAGGCCGGGCGCGTGTTCTTTCTGCTGCGGAAGTCAGCGAAACGGAAATCCGCGCTGCCTTGGGCGGCAAAATCGAGAGTGGACGACAAGTTGTCTACGACCCGGAAAAGAATGCCTTGCGGGCGCGCGAAGCCGTGCGTATCGGCGCTATCGCTCTTTCCGAGAAGCCGCTCGCCGGTCCTTCAGGAAGTACCGCCGACGAAGGCGTGATTGCCGCCGTGCGTGAACATGGCCTCGATATCCTGCCGTGGAGCAAGGAGGCCGACATCCTGCGCCGACGGCTTGGCTGGCTTCACCGTGGTCTCGGCGATCCGTGGCCCGCCATGGATGATGAACATCTTGTCGAAAGGCTGGAAGACTGGCTGCTGCCTTTCCTGACAGGTGAAGCACAGCTCGACCGCATTCCTGGGCATGTGCTGAAAAACGGCCTGATAAGCCTCGTGCCATTCGATTTGCAGCGCAGCGTGGAGCAGCTTGCGCCGACGCATTTCGAAGTGCCGACCGGATCGAATATTCCGATCCGCTACGATGCGGAGGAGCCTGTCATAGCGGTCCGCGTGCAGGAACTGTTCGGTCTTGGCGTGCATCCGGCCATCGCCAACGGCAAGGTTCCGCTCCTGCTTGAACTGCTTTCTCCGGCTCACCGCCCGATCCAGATCACCCGTGATCTTCCTGGCTTCTGGAAGGGTTCATGGGCGGATGTGCGCTCCGACATGCGCGGGCGTTATCCGAAGCATGTCTGGCCGGAAGACCCTGCCAATGCGGAAGCGACCCGTCGCGCCAAGCCGCGCGGAACCTGAATCCGGCCTGCGACCGGATAACGCAGTTTCGCTTGCTTTCTGGTCCGGGCTTGCCTCATAAGGGCCTGACGAGGGACCCCATGCACGCAGAATTCGAGAATCGCGCTTCCAATCTTTCGCGCCGCCCGCGCCTCACCACGTTGGTCCGCGTTCGCTGGCTGGCAATTGCGGGACAGACCGCCGCAGTCATGTTCGTGGCGCTTTATCTGCAATTTGCGTTTGCAGTCGGCATCTGTTTTGCGCTGATCGCCTGTTCGGCCTGGCTCAACCTTTATCTTGCCTTCCGTTTTCCGACCAACCATCGGCTCAATCCGGCGGCGGCAAGTCTGGTTCTGGCATTCGACATTCTGCAACTGGCAGGCCTTCTCTATCTTACCGGCGGCCTGCAAAATCCGTTCGTCATCCTGATGATCGTGCCCGTCATCATCTCGGCGACATCGCTTTCTGCCCGCCACACGCTCGTGCTTGGCTTGCTGGTGGTTGCCTGTACATCGGTGCTCACCATCAGGCACGAACCGCTGCCCTGGTATCCGGGCGAAACGCTGAACCTGCCGTTCCTGTTCGTGATCGGCATCTGGTGCGCGATCATTTCGGCGCTCGGGTTCACCGCGGTCTATGCCTATCGCATCGCCGAGGAAGCGCGCCAGCTGGGCGACGCATTGAGCGCCGCCGAACTTATTCTCCAGCGCGAACAGCATCTGTCGGCGCTGGATGGGCTGGCTGCTGCAGCGGCCCATGAACTGGGCACGCCGCTTGCAACCATTGCATTGGTGGTGAAGGAAATGCAGCGCGCCCACACCACCGATCCGGGCCTTGCCGAAGATATCGCCTTGCTGCATTCGCAGACCCAGCGATGCCGGGAAATTCTCAGGCGCCTGACCAGTCTTTCCTCCGAAGGCGAAGAACACATGTCGCGCCTGCCGCTCTCATCGCTCATCGAGGAGGTCATCGCGCCGCACCGCAACTTCGGTATCACCATCGACGTGCAAAAGATGGAAGGTCCGAAGCCGGAACCCGTCACCCGCCGCAACCCCGGGCTGCTTTATGGCCTGGGCAACCTGGTGGAGAATGCCGTCGATTTTGCGCGCGGGACGGTCAATGTCACCTGGGGCTGGACTGACGGCAATGTGAGCGTAACCATCCAGGATGACGGCGAGGGGTTCAAACCCGAAATCCTCGACCGGATCGGCGAACCCTATATGACAAGCCGCGACAATACCCGAAATGGCGGCGGTTTGGGCCTCGGCCTCTTCATCGCCAAAACCCTGCTGGAACGCTCGGGCGCGCACATCACCTTCCGCAATCGCAACAATCCGGGGCAAGGCGCGGAGGTAAAGGTGGTCTGGCCGCGTTCCGCATTTACGTCCGTCTGAAGCACGCTTGCGGGCACGTATGGGATTTTCCTATCAAATCCTCGTGTCCGCATTTAAAAATAACATTTGAATACAAGGGCTTGTATTGCCCCGGCGCGGGATCGCCTGCTGAAATTGCTTCAACAATTCAGTGGCTATTTGACTTTTTGACGCAGGGGTATCAATAAGGAAAGAAAAATACAGGCAGGAAGCACCCGATGGACGACTTGAAGCAGGAAGACACCGAAGCCATAGGCAACGATCCGACCCTCCTTCTGGTTGATGACGACAAGCCCTTCTTGCAGCGCCTTGCCCGCGCCATGGAGAGCCGGGGTTTCCAGGTGACGACTGCGGAATCGGTTGAAGAAGGCATCGCCGCCGCCAAGGCAGCTGCACCGGCCTATGCGGTCGTGGACATGCGGCTGGGCGATGGCAATGGTCTCGACATCATCGAGGCGATTCGCTCGCGCCGCGCTGATACGCGCGCTATCGTTCTTACCGGCTACGGAAATATCGCAACCGCTGTGAATGCCGTTAAGCTTGGCGCCATCGACTATCTGTCGAAGCCCGCCGATGCCGATGAGGTCTTTGCAGCATTGACCCGCCGTCCGGGTGAAAAGGTTGCGCCGCCGGAAAATCCCATGTCCGCCGACCGGGTTCGCTGGGAGCACATCCAGCGGGTTTACGAAATGTGCGAGCGCAATGTCTCCGAAACCGCACGTCGTCTCAACATGCACCGCCGCACTTTGCAGCGCATTCTGGCCAAGCGCGCACCGCGTTAGAGCATAAAATAGAAGAACCTGGAGCGCCGATCTGATCCAATCAGATCGAAACGCGCTCTAATTCGGACTGCCAGATCAATCGATTTCCGTCTCGGGTACGTCGAGACCGGCCAGTTCGGCGATCGTCAGGCGGGCGGCGCCCGCCCGCGCAAAGCGAAGCATCAGCGCTTTTCGCGTCGCACCGGGCAATTTGTGCTCCGGCGCATCGCGCATAATTTCCGCTCCATAGCCATCAGAGAGAATGAAGCCGCATTCCTGCGGAAAGATTTCGCTCGGCACTGCCGGGTGGGTGGCGAAGAACAGCCGGTCGCAATAGGCGCGATATTCCGGCCATTTGCGATCTGTCTTCCAGTCCTCAATGGACGATTTGATCTCCACGATCCAGATTTCGCCTTTGCGGCTGAGCGCAATCAGATCGGCGCGCCGGCCCGACGCCAGCGGCAGTTCGGGCAAAGTGGCAAGTCCCATTTCCAGAAAAAGGCGCTGGACGCCACGCCGCACAAGCATGGCGTTCTCAGACTGCCTGCCGTCGGAAAGTGGATGGGTCTGGTTGGGAATCACAATGGGCATGGGCGCATTTTGTGCCCGGTTTGGGAGCGAAACAATCGGAAATCAGCGGCACGCCGGGCGAAAACTGCGGCGGCTGGGCAAAACATGGCCAAAAAATGTCTTAATCAAGGAATTTTCAATTTACGGTTAACGTCTGGTTAACAATACTGCCCCATCTTCAACGACAACGAACGATTCGCATCTATCTCCGGCCCATCGCGGTCCCATTGACGGAATGAACCAATCTGGGGGAATGCATGAATTCTCGCGTCCTAAATCTGACGGCGGCTCTCTTTCTGGGCAGTGTGTTGGCTGGCTGCTCGACCGTAGGCGGCACCTTTTATACCGCTTCCTATTCCTCGGTCACTGATGCCGGCTATGTTGTCCCGGCGATCCCGAGCGAAAAGATTCAACCGCAATATCGTCGCCAGATCGTCAAATATCCGACGGACGAAAAGCCGGGCACGATCATCGTCGATACGCGGGAAAAATTCCTTTACCTCATCATGCCGGAAGGCAAGGCCATGCGCTATGGCATTGGCGTTGGGCGTGAAGGTTTTGAATGGTCCGGCACGGCGCGGGTCGCCATGAAGCGCGAATGGCCGACCTGGACACCGCCTTCCGCCATGATCAAGCGCCAGCCGGAACTTGCAAAATATCGCAATGGCATGGACCCCGGCCTGCGTAATCCGCTCGGCGCGCGCGCCCTTTATCTTTACAACAAGGGTGGTGACACGGGCTATCGTCTTCACGGAACGCCGGAATGGTGGTCCATCGGCAAGGCAATGTCTTCCGGCTGCATCCGTCTCATGAATCAGGACATCATGGATCTTTACGACCGCACCGAACAGGGCGCGAAGGTCATCGTAAAGCAATAAGCCGGGCCATGCGGATATGAAAAAGGCCGCTTCACGCGGCCTTTTTCATTTGCAATTTCAAACAGATCAAATCTGTTCGACCTGCTGCACTTCTGGCACGAAATGGCGCAGGAGGTTCTGAATGCCGTGCTTCAGCGTTGCCGTCGATGACGGGCAACCTGAGCAGGCGCCCTTCATGTTCAGGAATACGGTGCCGTTTTCAAAGCCACGGAACGTGATGTCGCCGCCGTCCTGCGCAACGGCTGGACGAACACGGGTTTCGATCAGTTCCTTGATGATTTCGACTGTTTCCGCATCGGCTTCATCGAAGAATTCTTCGTCGCCATGGGCAGCGGCGGCATCCGCATTACTGTTGCCTGCCATTGCAGGCGCACCGGACATGAAATGTTCCATGATCGTGCCGAGAATGGCAGGCTTCAAGTGTTGCCACTCGCCGTCTTCCTTCGTCACGGTGATGAAATCATAGCCGAAGAAAACACCGGTTACGCCCGGAACCGAAAAAAGCTTGGCTGCGAGCGGCGACGTGTTGCCAGCGGTGGAAGGGTCGCGGAAATCGGCGGTGCCTTCCGGCATGACGACCTTGCCGGGAAGAAACTTCAGGGTCGCCGGGTTGGGCGTGGTTTCAGTCTGGATGAACATGCCAGTTGTCCCGCTTTCAGATTTTGGAACGATTCTCGTAAGCGCAGATCCATATGGACGCAAGTGCTGTCCCGACACTGCGCGTGTCAGTTGCCATCAATATAGGGTGATCAGGTCACCGCATCAATGTCATCGTCGCTCATGCCTGCCGGAATGACCGTGACCGGGATCGGGAACTGCGAGCGGCTGGCAAGCGATTGCACCAGGGGACCGGGGCCTTCCTTGCCCGAACCGGCAGCCAGAACCAGAATGGCGATATCCTGATCTTCCTCGATGAGGCTGATCAGCTCTGCGGCGGTTTCGCCCTCGCGAATGCTGATTTCCGGCTCGATCCCTTGATCCGTGCGCACGGTTGCCGCGAATTTTTCCAGCGCCGCCTGCGCGCGATCCTGTGCTTCTGCGCGCATGATTTCTCCGACGCCCAGAATTTGCTGGAAATCGGAGTCATCGATCACGAAAAGCAGGATGAGCGAGCCGCCCGTGTTTTTTGCACGGCGAGCGGCATAGGCAACGGCGCGCCCGCACTCGGGCGTCTCGTCGATGACGGCAAGAAACTTGCGGCGGTGACCGGCTTCCCGGCTAAGTCGTTTTGATACCATGGCCGCAATTTGCCATCGGGACCGGCCATCTGCAAGCTGACATTTGCAGGAGCTTGAGGATCGAAAGTCGATCTTCGAACGGGGAGGACGGCAGCAAAAAAGCTGCCGCCCGCTGGTCAATCGGGAATTTTAGTTCTGCAGCCAGCCGACGATGTCGCGGACATGACGCATGGTCTGTTCGGCGATCACGCCGGCCCGTTCGCCGCCATCGCGCAGAACGCTGTCGATGTAGGCCGGGTCAGCCACCAGCCGACGCATCTCATGGGTGATCGGCGAAAGTTTCGCGACCGCCAGATCGGCAAGCGATGCCTTGAATTCGGAGAACTGGCGTCCGCCGAATTCGTTGAGCACGTCTTCCTTCGATCGAGCGGAAAGTGCTGCATAGATGCCAACCAGGTTATCCGCTTCCGGGCGACCGTCGAGGCCGTCGAGTTCCGTCGGCAGGCCATCCGAGTCGGTCTTTGCCTTGCGGATCTTCTTGGTGATGGTCTCTTCGTCGTCGATCAGGTTGATGCGCGACAGATCCGATGGATCGGACTTCGACATCTTCTTGGTGCCGTCGCGCAGCGACATGATCCGCATGGCCGGGCCGGAAATAACCGGCTCGGTGAGCGGGAAGAAGCCAGAGACCTGCTCGTCACCGACCTTCATATCCACACCGACCCCAAGCGAGGCGATACGGTCGGAATAGTCGTTGTTGAACTTCTGCGCGATATCGCGGGTCAGTTCCAGATGCTGCTTCTGGTCCTCGCCAACCGGGACGGCGGTGGCGCGGTAAAGCAGGATGTCGGCGGCCATAAGGCTCGGATAGGCGAACAGCCCAAGGGAAGCGTTTTCGCGATCTTTGCCTGCCTTGTCCTTGAACTGGGTCATGCGGCTCATCCAGCCGATGCGCGCGACGCAGTTGAACACCCATGCCAGCTCCGCATGCTGCATGACGCGGCTCTGGTTGAAGACGATGCTCTTCTTCGGATCGACGCCAGCGGCGAGATAGGCAGCGGTCACTTCCCGGGTCGAGTTCGTCAACTCGGCTGGATCGGGTGAAATGGTCAGCGCATGCATATCAACGACGCAATAAATGCAGTCGTTGGTGTCCTGCATGTCTACCCACCGCTTGATTGCCCCGAGATAATTGCCGAGGTGAAGATTTCCGGTCGGTTGGGCGCCGGAGAAAACAAGCGGTTTGAACGTGCTCATGATCGTTTCCTAAAAAGTTAGCCCCGCCGGTGGAGAGCGGGGATTTTGAATGTTAGAGCATGATTCCGAAAAGTGGGAACCGGTTTTCGGATAAAATCATGCTCAAACAAAAACTTAACACGGGATGGTGATTCAACTTAAAACATCCCACTCTAGCCTTTTCGCAGAGACGCAGTCGCCTTTCAAGCGCGAATTATTGCTCGCTTTCAGGCGCTTTCTTTGCCGCACCGCGCTTGATGTTGCGGCGGATCATCCCGGTATTGGCGCCGCCGAGACCAAAGGCAAAGCCGAAATAAACGACCATTGCGGCAATGACGATTGCGGTCACGGTTCCCGCTCGTACAAGAAGCGGCGCAGCCGCGGAAAGCTCTTGGGCGAAGTAGCCGACGGCAAAATGGATGCCGACAGCCATGATCGCGGCAGCCACGAGAAGACGCGGGATGCGGGTGAGGAGTGGAATATCCTGTCCCCAATGGCCCCGCTTCACCAGTGTCGCAAAAAGCAGCACAGCATTGACCCACCCCGCGACGATTTCGGCGGTGGCGATGCCCGTCGGCCCGAAATGGGGGAAAAGCGAGATGGCAAGCGAGACATTCACCGCCACCGAAATGGCAGCGAAGATCATCGGCGTGCGGGTATCCTCGCGGGCGAAGAAGCCCGGAATGAACGCCTTTATCAGCACGAAAGCCGGCAGGCCCAGGCCATAGATTGCCAGAATATTGGAGACGACGAGCGTGGAATCCGGACTGAACTTGCCGCGTTCGAACAGGAGTCGCACGATTGGCTCCGACATGACGAGGAGAGCGGCTGCGGCTGGCAGCGTGAGGAACAAGGTGAACTCGACTGAACGGTTTTGCAGGTTCGACGCTTCCTTCATGTGACCGCCACGCAATGCGCGTGACAGTTCAGGCAGAAGCACGGTCGCGACCGCGATGCCGACGACACCGAGTGGAAGCTGATAGATGCGGTCCGCATAAACGAGCGAGGAAACCGCGCCTTCCATGCCCGACGCGATATTGGTGTTGATGAGCAGGTTGATTTGTGTGATGCCCCCGGTGATGGCGGCAGGAAGCGCCAGCACCAGAAGCCGCCTGACATTGGGCGTGAGGCGCGGACGGCGGAAGCCGATCTTGATGCCTGCATTGCGCACGGCAATCCAGACGATGGCAAGCTGCACCAGGCCCGCAGCCATGACGCCCCAGGAAAGGCCATATCCCACGGCCAGCGCATCATAGCCGCGCCACCAGGCCACGGCCAGGACGCCGATCAGGATGATGTTGAGAAAGACCGGGGCTATTGCCGCCGCGAAATAACGGTGCAGCGAATTCAGCATCCCGCCCATCATCGCGGCAAGCGACATGCAGGCGAGGTAGGGGAACATGATGACCGCGAGGCGCACCGTGTTCTCGAACTTTACCGGATCGTCGGTGAAGCCCGGCGCGATCACGGTTCGCACGATGAAGGGCATCGAAAGTTCCATCACGATGGTCAGGAACAGGAGCACGGTAAAGAGCACGCCGAACACTTCTTCGGAAAAGCGACGCGCGCCGTCCATGCCGTTCTTTTCGATTTCCTTGGCAAAAAGCGGCACGAAAGCGGAGTTGAAGGCGCCTTCGGCAAAAAGTCGTCGAAAGGTGTTCGGGAAACGGAAAGCGGCATTGAAGGCGTCGGCCACCGGACCGGTGCCGAGTGCCGCCGCCATGAACATCTCGCGGGTGAAGCCGAAAATGCGGCTCATCAGCGTTCCGGACGCGACCGTGGCGAACTTTTTGACCAAACTCATTTACTGAAAAACCTATGCTGCGGCCTGCGACGAGCGGCCGTTTGTCTTGCTGCCATTTTCCGCGCCCAGCACACCTAGCAGCTTGCGCCTGATATTGCCCTGACGGGTGGCATTTGAAATCTTGTGGCCCACTAGGTCGGTTACGTAAAAACTGTCAATCACCTTCTCGCCAAACGTGGTGATATGGGCAGAAGCAATATCCAGCGAAAGGTCGGAAATAAGGCCGGTCAGCTCCGAAAGCAGGCCGGGGCGGTCCAGGCCTTCCACCTCGATGACTGTGAACTTGTTGGAGAACGTGTTGTTGATCTCGACACGCGGCTCCACCTTGAAAGCCTTGGCGGCCTTCTTCGGCTTGGTACGCTTGGCCAGAACGTCGGGCAAATGCGCCTTTCCGGACAGGACATCCTCGATGACCTTGCCAACGCGTTCGGCACGGCGGCGCTCGTCGTCGTCAGTATCGAATTCACGGCTGATGAGAATGGTATCGAGCGCCCGCCCGTCGCCGGTGGTGAAAATCTGCGCGTCGACGATGTTGGCCCCTGCCGCCGCGCAGGCTCCCGTGATGATCGACAGGAGACGTGGATGGTCGGGCGCCAGCACCGTGATTTCGGTCACGGCCTCGAAGGTGTGTGGCTTCGCCATGGTGGCCAGCGCCCGCTCATTGCGGTCGGCTTCGCGGATGAAATGGGCGTGCCGGACCTGATCCTCGAGGCTGACGGTCAGGAAATAGTTGGTGTAGTGGAGGGCCAGATAGGCATCGCGCTTGTCCTTGGGCCAGTCGGAAAGCCGTTCTGCCAGCGCCTCTCGCGCCTGATAGTCACGGTCGGCGCGGGACAGTTCCGAGAAACCGCCGGTCAGGACCAGCTCGGTTTCGTAGAAGAGCGTGCGCAGAAGCTGGCCCTTCCAGCCGTTCCATACACCGGGGCCGACCGCCTTGATGTCGCAGACGGTGAGGATCAGGAGAAGTTTCAACCGCTCCATCGTCTGCACTGTATCGGCGAAGTCGATGATGGTCTTGCGATCATTGAGGTCGCGCGATTGCGCCACCATGCTCATGGTCAGATGTTCCCGCACAAGCCATTCGACGGTTTCGGTTTCGGCGGGGCTGAGACCGAAGCGGGGACCGAGCTTGCGGGCAATGCGCGCACCGGCAACCGAGTGGTCTTCCGGTCGTCCCTTGGCGATGTCGTGCAAGAGCAGGGCCACATAAAGCAGGTTGCGATCGCGCTTCACCGTCGTGATGAGGTGGTTTGAAAGCGGATGTTCGTTTTCAAGCTCGCCATGCTCGATTTCCGACAGCACGGCGATGCAGCGCAGCAGATGCTCGTCCACCGTATAATGGTGGTACATGTTGAACTGCATCATGGCGACGATCTTGCCGAAATCCGGAATGAACTTTCCGAGTACGCCGGATTCGTTCATGCGGCGCAGAATGAGTTCGGGATTGCGCGGTGAGGTCAGGACTTCGAGAAAAAGCCGGTTGGCTTCGGGGTTCTCGCGCAGATCGGCGTTGATGAGTTTCAAGGAGCGGGTGAGGCTTTGCATCGCTTCTGGATGAAATTCCAGCCCGTGCTTGTCCGCCAGATGGAAGAGACGGATGATATTGACCGGGTCTTCCTTGAAAACATCGGGCCGCGCGATGTTGATGCGGTGATTTTCCGAAACGAAGTCGCCGTCTGCGGAAAGCTTGCGCTTGCGCCGTGAAAAGGTGAGGAAGATGCGATTGAAGCCCGGCACATGCTTGGCCTGCTGCTCCTCCAGCGCAGCGCTGATGATGCGGGTGAGATCGCCCACATCCTTCGCCACGAGGAAGTAATGCTTCATGAACCGTTCGACATAGTTCTGGCCGGGATGCGCCGTATAGCCAAGGCGCTGGGCGATTTCCGGCTGGATGTCGAAGGAAAGCCGCTCTTCTGCCTTCAGCGTGGCGAAGTGCATGTGGCACCGCACCGCCCAGAGAAAATCTTCCGCCTTGTTGAACAGTTTCAGTTCGGCCCGCGACAGAACACCGAGCTTGACCAGCTCTTCCTTCGTCTTGACGCGGTAAAAATACTTGGTGATCCAGAACAGCGTATGCAGGTCGCGCTGCCCGCCCTTGCCTTCCTTGACGTTCGGCTCGACCAGATAGCGGGTTTCGCCTGCCTTGCGGTGGCGCTGGTCGCGCTCGGCAAGCTTGGCCTGAATGAATTCAGGCCCGGTATCCTTGACGATTTCCTCGTCGAAGCGGCCAACAAGCGATTTGAAGAGCTCACGATTGCCGGTGAGAAACCGCGCATCGAGAACTGCCGTGCGGATCGTCATGTCCTCGCGCGCCAGACGGATGCACTCATCGATGTTGCGCGTGGAATGCCCGACTTTCAGTCCCATGTCCCACAGCATGTAGAGCATGTATTCGACCACCTGCTCGCCCCACGGGGTCTGCTTGTAGGGCAGTAGAAACAGAAGATCGATATCCGAGCCTGGCGCCAGCCCACCGCGCCCGTAGCCGCCCACCGCGACGATGGCCATGTTTTCCGCCTTCGATGGATTGATCATCGGATAGGCTTTGGTGGTGGCGAATTCGAACAGCGCCTCGATCAGCGTGTCCATCAGAAAGGAAAGGCGTTTGGCGCAGAGCGTGCCGCCGCCGTCCTTCATCAACATGCCTTCCGCGTTGGCGCGGCCACGCACCAACGCGTCCTTCAAGGCCTGAAGCACCACTTTGCGCACGGTAGGGCTGGTGTAGTTTTCGTCCGTGGAATCCGCCAGTTCGTTGAGCTTGCGGCGCAGCGTCTCGGGATTGACGATCTCTTCCAGCTTAAGGTCGTGTGCGCTCATGCGGCATGTAGATCCGGTTTGCGGGGAAAGGATAGTGGACGATGGCCATCCTAGAGCATTTCCACCAAAAGTGCGAAGCGGTTTTGCGTGTGGCAAATGCGACAAAACAAATACTTAGCGCGGTTCCGACGATTCCGTTTTAACCGGAACCGCTCTATAGCCGCTTTTATGGATGATGAATATCCAAAAGCAAAGGCCGGGGAGACCCCGGCCTTCGTTTTACTATTCGCTGATCTTTCAGTTCGTCGCATTATAGGCGGTGATTGCCGCCATATTGACGATGTCGGAATCCTTCGCACCGATGGTGACGATCTGAGCAGGCTTGTCGAGGCCGACGAGCAGAGGGCCGATGATGGTTGCGCCACCCAGTTCCTGCAGCATGTCGGCGGCAATCGACGCAGAGTGATTGTCGGGTGTGACGATCACATTGGCCGGCCCCGACAGGCGGATGAACGGATATTGTTCCATCAGCTTCGGGTTCAGCGCCACATCGGCACTCATTTCGCCGTCGAATTCGAAATCCACATGGCGCGTTGCAAGAATGCGGACGGCTTCCTGAATGCGGGCGGAACGTTCGCCGCCCATATGGCCGAATGTCGAGAAGGCGGTGAGCGCCACGCGCGGCACATAACCCATGCGGCGCGCCATGCCCGCAGCCTCTACTGCGATATCGGCAAGCTCGGCTGCGGTCGGCATTTCATGGACCGCAGTATCGGCGATGAACACGGTGCGCCCACGGCAGAGTGCGATGGAAACACCAACCACGCGATGGCCCGGCTTGGAATCGATGACGCGGCGCACGTCGTCGAGACCCGTCGCATAATTGCGGGTCACGCCCGTCACCATGCCATCGGCATCGCCCAGCGCCACCATGCATGCCGCAAAATGATTGCGGTCATTGTTGATGAGGCGGTGGCAATCGCGCGTCAGATAGCCCTTGCGCTGTAACTTCTCGTAGAGATAGTCGGCGTAAGCCGCATTGCGGCTCGACAGGCGCGCATTGATGATTTCGATGCCCGGACGGTCGAGGTCGAGACCGGCAGCCTTCGCCGTATCCTGCACCCGTTCCTCGCGGCCCACCAGAATAGCGGTGCCGAGCCCCTGGTTCACGTAGGAAACGGCGGCACGCATCACCTGTTCTTCCTCGCCTTCGGCAAAGACGATGCGCTTCGGCTGGCGGCGCACGCGTTCATAGATGCCGCGAAGGGTCGAGGCGATCGGATCGCGACGGGCCGACAGTTCGCGCTTGTAGCCTTCGATGTCGGCAATGGCGCGTCCGGCAACGCCGGTTTCCATCGCGGCCTTGGCGACGGCAGCCGAGACGGATGCAAGCAGGCGCGGATCGAACGGCACCGGGATGATGTAGTTCGGGCCGAAGCGCGGGCGGCTCCCCTGATAGGCCGCGACAACATCGTCCGGCACGTCCTCACGGGCAAGTTCGGCCAGCGCGTTGACGGCGGCGATTTTCATCGCATCGTTGATGGTGGTCGCACGCACGTCGAGCGCGCCGCGGAAGATGTAGGGGAAGCCAAGCACGTTGTTGACCTGGTTCGGATAATCCGAACGGCCAGTCGCAACGATGGCGTCGTCGCGGATGCGCGCCACTTCTTCAGGCGTCACTTCCGGGTCGGGATTGGCCATTGCGAAGATGATCGGGTTCGGCGCCATGGAGCGCACCATGTCTTCCGTGAACGCGCCTTTGGCCGAAAGGCCAAACACCACATCCGCGCCATTCATGGCATCCGCCAGCGACCGCTTGTCGGTCTTTACCGCATGCGCGGATTTCCACTGGTTCATGCCCTCTTCGCGGCCCTGCCAGACGACGCCCTTGGTGTCGCACAGGATGACGTTTTCTGGAGCAAAGCCCATGGCCTTGATGAGTTCGATACAGGCGATGCCGGCTGAGCCCGCGCCATTGCAGACGAGCTTCGTCGTCTTCATGTCGCGGCCGGTCAGATGCAGCGCATTGATGAGGCCGGCGGCGGCGATGATGGCCGTTCCATGCTGGTCATCATGGAAAACCGGAATGTCCATCAGTTCGCGCAGGCGGCTCTCGATGATGAAGCAGTCGGGCGCCTTGATATCTTCCAGATTGATGCCGCCGAAGGAGGGGCCGAGATAGCGCACCGCATTGATGAAAGCGTCGATATCGGTGGTGTCGACTTCAAGATCGATGGAGTCGACATCGGCAAAGCGCTTGAACAGCACGGCCTTGCCTTCCATGACGGGCTTGGATGCGAGCGCGCCCAGATTGCCGAGGCCCAGAATGGCGGTGCCGTTCGAAATGACGGCGACCAGATTGCCCTTCGCCGTATAGTCATAGGCGCGGGCGGCGTCTTCGGCGATTGCCTTCACCGGCACGGCAACGCCCGGAGAATAGGCGAGCGATAGATCGCGCTGCGTGGTCATGGGCTTGGTGGGGTTGATCTCCAGCTTGCCCGGGCGACCCTGCGCGTGAAAGTCTAGCGCTTCCTTCTCACTGGCTGTGGGTGCGCGTTCTGATGTGTTGCCCTTCGGCGTCGAGGCTGGCATGTTCCCTCCGGTTTCATCTGCGGGAGAACCTCGATAGCGCCAGTCACGCATTGTGTAAACAGCGCTTGCGGGAATAGATATTCATCCAAAAACGATGGAATACGAAATTTTATGACCCTGGCATTGTTTGCCAGGCAATAAATGAAGGTTTACCGATGGAATCGAAGGCGAGCGAAAATATGTTGGAAGCGGAAGAAGATGCCGCCGAGGCAGCGCCCGTTCGCCTGACGCCCATGATGGAGCAATATATCGAGATCAAGGCCGCGAATGTCGATTCGCTGCTCTTTTATCGCATGGGCGATTTTTACGAATTGTTCTTCGATGACGCAGTGGAGGCATCTGCGGCGCTGGGCATTACGCTTACCAAGCGCGGCAAGCATCTGGGCGAGGATATTCCGATGTGCGGCGTGCCTGTCCATGCCGCCGACGATTATCTGCAAAAGCTGATCGCCAAGGGCTACCGGGTTGCAGTCTGCGAGCAGGTTGAAGACCCGGCGGAAGCGAAGAAGCGCGGCTCCAAATCCGTGGTGAAGCGCGATGTGATCCGCCTCGTCACGCCCGGCACGCTGACTGAGGAAAAGCTGCTGGACCCAGCGCAAGCCAATTTCCTGATGGCGATGGGGCGCACGCGCGGCGATGGCGCACTGGCGCTTGCCTGGATCGATATTTCTACCGGCACCTTCCGCGTGGCGGAAACAACGCCCGATCGGCTTTTCGCCGATGTGATGCGGGTGGACCCGCGTGAGCTGGTGGTAGCCGACAGCGCCTTCCACGATGAGGAATTGCGCCCCGTCTTCGATCTGGTCGGCAAGGCGGTGACGCCGCAACCGGCGACGCTCTTCGACAGCGCGGCTGCGGAAGCGCGTATCCAGCGCTATTTCAACGTCGCGACGCTGGATGGCTTCGGTCAGTTCAGCCGCTCCGAGCTGTCGGCGATTTCCGGCGCGATTGCCTATATCGAAAAGACGCAGATTTCCGAGCGTCCCCCCCTGATGCGGCCGGAACGCGAGCATGAGGGCGGTACGCTTTTCATCGACCCGGCCACACGCGCCAGCCTGGAGCTTGCCCGCACCATGTCGGGCAACCGCGACGGCAGCCTGTTGAAGGCAGTTGATCGCACGGTGACTGGCGGCGGGGCGCGGCTTCTCGCCGAGCGCCTGACCGCGCCGCTCACCAATCCGAAGGAAATTGCGCTGCGGCTTGATTCCGTTTCCTGGTTCCTGAGCGAGCCGTCGCTCTGCGAAGCCATGCGTGCGGAACTGAAAGGCGTGCCGGATATGCCGCGCGCGCTTTCGCGCCTTGCGGTCGGACGCGGCGGGCCGCGCGATCTGGGCAGCCTCGCGCGAGGTTTCGAGGCTGCGCACACGATTGCAAATCTGTTGGAAAGTGCGTTGCTGCCGGACGAACTGGCACATGCCCGCGATGCCGTCAGCGCCATGCCTGCCATCTTTACCGCGCATCTTGACCGGGCCCTGGCCGACGAATTGCCGCTTCTCAAACGCGACGGCGGTTTCGTGCGGGCAGGCTATAATGCCGAGCTTGATGAAATGCGGGCCTTGCGCGATCAGTCACGCCGCGTAATCGCCGGTCTCCAGGCTGATTATATAGAAGAGACCGGCATCAAGTCGCTCAAGATCAAGCATAACAATGTGCTTGGCTATTTCATCGAGGTGACGGCCAACAATGCCGGGGCGATGACGGACACAGACGAAGCCAAGGGCCGTTTCATCCACCGGCAGACCATGGCCAATGCGATGCGCTTTACCACGACCGAGCTGGCGGAACTGGAAAGCAAGATCGCCAATGCCGCAGACCGCGCCCTGTCCATCGAGCTTGCCGTGTTCGAGGAACTGACGGCGGAAGCCGTTTCCCATGCCGACAGCATCCGAGCGGCTGCATCGGCGCTCGCGGTTTTCGACGTTTCAGCAGCTCTTGCCGTGCTGGCGGATGAGCAGGGCTATTGCCGCCCGCAGGTCGATGACAGCCTGTCCTTTAATATCGTGGCTGGCCGTCATCCGGTGGTCGAACAGGCCCTGCGACGGCAGGCGGCCAATCCGTTCGTCGCCAATGATTGCGATCTCTCCCCGCAAACGGATGGGGGAAACGGTGCGATCTGGCTTCTGACCGGCCCGAACATGGGCGGTAAATCGACATTCCTGCGCCAGAACGCTTTGATTGCCATTCTCGCACAGATGGGTTCCTTCGTCCCTGCCGGTTCCGCGCAGATTGGTGTCGTGGATCGCCTGTTCAGCCGTGTCGGCGCTTCCGACGATCTGGCGCGCGGGCGTTCAACCTTCATGGTCGAAATGGTGGAAACGGCGGCGATCCTCAATCAGGCAGGCGAGCGTTCGTTGGTGATTCTTGACGAGATCGGGCGCGGTACGGCGACTTTCGACGGGCTTTCCATTGCCTGGGCTGCGGTCGAATATCTGCATGAGAAGAACCGCTGCCGTGCGCTGTTTGCTACGCATTTCCACGAAATGACCGCACTTTCGGAAAAGCTGGAGCGGCTTTTCAACGTCACCATGCGGGTGAAGGAATGGGACAACGATGTCGTCTTCCTGCATGAGGTGGCAAAGGGGGCTGCCGACCGTTCCTACGGCGTGCAGGTCGCGCGTCTTGCCGGTCTGCCCGAGGCGGTCGTCAATCGTGCGCGCGATGTTCTGCACCAGCTGGAAGCCGGTGAAACTTCCGGCAAGGCGGACAAGCTGATCGATGATCTGCCACTGTTCTCCGTCGTCTTGCAGCAGGAAAAGCCGAAGCCGCAGGCAACGGCAAAGGACAGCGAACTGGCAAAGGCGGTGGCAGGCATCAGCCCTGACGAACTGACGCCGCGCGAAGCGCTGGACCTGATTTATAAGTTGAAGGAACTGGCCGGAAAGGCGTGAGATCTGGACCCTCGCCCTTCGAGGCTTCGCTATGCTCCGCACCTCAGGGTGAGGGCGTCGAGTTTTTCGGCGAGGGGTATCCAGATGATTTCCCCTCATCCTGAGGAGGCCCGTAGGGCCGTCTCGAAGGGCGAGGGGAAATATCTACAGACTAAACAAACCTGTTCGCTTCAGCGCCGTAATAAGTAATGTAGCGGCTGGAGATGCGCTCAATCGGCAGGATGATGAACACATCGGTGGTGCCGAATGCTTCATCGATCACCGCACCATCCCCAATCATCGCGCCAAGGCGCAGATAGCCTTTCACCAGCGGCGGCATCGAGAAGAGTGCAACCTTGTTGTTGATGGCTTCCTTCGGCATCAGGTCCATGGCCTGATAGCGGTGCGGCAGGGCGCGCACGTCCCAGTCCGGGGTGGCCCGGCAGTTGTGATGCAGGAACGACAGGCCGAGCGCATGCGCGGCAGGCACGGCCCCGTGGAAGGAGGCGCAGCCGAACATCACATCGATGGAGTGGCGTCGGCAATAGGCCCAGGCGCCTTGCCACAGCAGCTCGACGGTGCGCTTGGAGCGATATTCCGCCTTCACGCAGGAGCGACCCAGTTCGAGCAGACGAAGATTGGGGCGCGAAAGGGCCAGACGCTGCACGTCATATTCATCGGCGGAATAGAAGCCGAGCGCTTTGTCGGCCTGATCGCTGCGCATCAGACGATAGGTGCCGACAATCTGTTGGTGTTCCGGCACGGGCAGGGCGGTATCGTAAACAAGCAGATGATCACAAATAGCGTCGAAGCGGTCGGCATCGCGAAGCTCTACAGCCTCGATGCTTTCGCGGCGCGCACCCATTTCGTCGAAGAAGACACGAAAGCGCAATTCCTGCGCGGCTTCCACGGCCTCAGGTGAATTGGCAAGCCGTACTTCCAGCGATCCGATGCGTCCCAGAACGATGGGATCGCCGCCGGACGCGAACAGCGCCTGTTGTGCTTCTAAGCCTGACATGACGGTATCATCAATGATTTGCTGGTCCATTCCAAGCAGTACTGTCATGATGATGGCTCCTGATTTGTCTATTCACGTATTCCTGAACGGCTTTCCCACCGATATTTCAGCAGGAACCATTCCAATCCATGTTCGGACAAGATTGCGTGGACACGACGTCCAGTTCGGCCGAAGCATTACAGATTCAGTGCTACGCGAGGATGACAGAAGCATGTCACCAATGTGTCAATTCAAGTGGATGGACCGTATCCTCTTCAAAAATCTTATAATTTCACGAGATTAAATTATGCGAAAGGCTGAAACCGATCAAGCTGCCTTGTCAGCGGGCCGCCCGCTCGCGCCGCCAGCCGAGAAATTCTTCCAGAATGATGAGTCCAGCGCCGATGGTTATGAACGTGTCGGCGAGATTGAACACGGCGAATGACCATGTCGGCAGGTGGAACAGAATATAGTCCACGACATAGCCATGCATCACCCGGTCGATCAGATTGCCGATAGCCCCCCCGACGACAAGCGCAAAACCGCAACGCGCGAAAATGCGGTCCGGAGCGTTGGTCCACCACAGATAAAGCACGAACAGGATAACTGCGGCCGTGATCGCGACCAGCCCCCAGTCGTGCAGCCAGGCCAGCATGGAAAAGGCGATGCCTTCATTGTGCGTGCGGAACAATGCGAGGAACGGCAGAAGGTCGATCTGCTGGCCGTAGCCCATCCGTGTTTCCACCAGATGCTTGACGCCCTGGTCGATCAATATGGTGAGAATGACGACAAAAAGTGAGGACCAGACAGCGTGCCGCTTCATCCGGAAGCCCTTTCATCAAGCGTGAGCGCGTCGCGACGGATTTCGTAGAGCATCACGCCGGTGGCGATGGCAAGATTGAGAGAATCGGCACGTCCCGCCTGCGGGATGCGGGCAAGCTTGTCGCAGGCTCCGGCAAGGCTGTCCGGCAGGCCCTGCTGCTCATTGCCCATCATCAGCACGACCGGCTTGTTGGCATAGGGAATGGTGCGATAGTCGACCGCGCCTTTCAGGTGCGTGCCGACGACGAGACCGGACACGCCTCTGCGCCAGTTGAGGAAATCGGCTTCGCTCACCTTATAGAGCGGCATGGAAAAGACCGAGCCCATGGTGGCGCGCACGGTTTCCAGCGAATAGGGATCGGTCGTGTCGCCGATCAGAATAACGCCCTTGGCGCCGACCGCATCCGCGGTGCGGATGACAGTGCCAAGATTGCCCGGGTCACGCACGCGGTCGAGCGCGATATAGACGTCGTTGCCCTTCGGCTTGAGGCTTGCAAGCGGGCGGTACTGCTGCTCGAAGACGCCGACCACCATCTGCGGATTATCGCGGCGGGTAATGGCGGCCATGATCTTCTCGGTCACTTCCAGCACCAGTCCGCCCTTGGCGAAGGTGCGGGCGGCAACCTGCTCAACCATTTTGTTGCCCTTGCCGGATTTCGCAAAGACAAGCGTCTTGATGCGCCAGTCCTGTTCCAGCGCGTCGATGACAAGCTTCAGCCCTTCGGCGAGGAACACGCCCTGCTGGTCGCGGAATTTTTTCAGCGCCAGCGAGCGCAGGTCCTTCACAATGGGATTGGTAAGGCTGGTGACTTCCTTGACCTGTCCGACTTTCGAATATTCGGTCCGTTGGCCTTTTGAGAAATCGTCGTCACGGCTCATTTTGCTACCCAGCGGCTGAACATGGATGTGGAAAGCGCGCGCCCTTTCGACTGGTCGGCGGAACGTTCACGCAGAATAAGTTCGCCCGATTCGACCGTGCCGCCAAGACCGGTGAAACGGTCGCGCATCAGCTCATGAATGGCGAAGAAGGAAGCCCGGATCGAATAGGCGGTCAGGATGACTGCAAGCGGCTTCGGCGTCAGGATAGAGCGGCATGTATCGACCATTGCGGGCAGATGCTCGAACAATTGCCAGACCTCGCCGCTCGGTCCGCGCCCATAGGCAGGCGGATCAAGCAGGATGATGTCGTAGAAGCTGCCGCGGCGTTCCTCGCGAGCCACGAATTTCATCGCGTCTTCGCAGATCCAGCGGATCGGTTTGTCGGAAAGCCCGGCCATTTCCTGGTTTTCCCGCGCCCACAGGATCGCTTTCTTGGATGCGTCCACATGGGTCACTTCCGCACCGGCCCGTGCCGCCACCAGCGAGGCGACGCCCGTATAGCCAAAAAGATTGAGCACTTTCACGCTGCGTCCGGACTTTACGCCGTCCCGGATAAGCCCATCCATATACGACCAGTGCGCGGCCTGTTCGGGAAACACGCCGACATGGCGGAATGAGGTGAAACGGCCATGAAAGGAAATGCCGTCGTGCTGCATCGGCCATGTTTCACCGAGCGGCAGTTTTGGAAATGCCCAGCGGCCCATGCCTTCCTCATCGGTATTGCCGGTGAAGACGGCATCCGCTTGATCCCACTCTTTCTGAGGCAGGTTCGGGAGCCAGATAGCCTGACCTTCCGGGCGGACAATCCGATAGGGGCCGTATTGCTCGAGCTTCAACCCATTGCCGCTGTCGAGAAGCGCATAATCGGGTGACGGTTCCGTTTCGAGGATGAGCGGGAGCTTTTCAGCAGGGCGGGCGCCGGCATAGGGCTTGATTTCGCGAAGCGGAGCGGCGGGTTTGTCGTCCGCAGGCCTGGGTGCAGCCTTGGCGAACTGGGGACGCGGCTTTTTGAAGGATGAGCCCTTATCGGACTTGCCTTCAAACCTGCTCTCAAGCTTGTTTTCCGGACGTGGCACATCGTGTCTTGTGCGCTCGAAACCACGCTCCTGCTTGCCGCCCGACGGCTTTTTGCCTTTTCCCTTTGGCGCTTTCACCCGAAACTCCAATCATCATGATTGGGGTCTAGGTAGGATAAACAGGGCCGGTGTGGAAGGGGAAAACGACGTTCAACCGCGCACAAAGGATATTTCAGCGGTCGAAAACCCGGAAGTTTGCTTCCGGGTTCGAGAATAAAGGCCGTTTCAGGAATTCGCGACCGATATATTGCGCTTTTCGGCGGCTGTGCTGCGTTCAAGCAGGCGGGCCGCCTCCTGCTTGTACATCCGTTCCTTGCGCCGATGCTTGCCCTGCGTGAACCAGGTCACCAGGGAGCCGATGACGACACCGAGGAGAAGTGCTCCAAACAGCCACAGGAACAGCGGTGCTTGATAGGAGAGGGCCGGATTGCCCGGATTGAACGGATCGATCGTGAATTGCACCGACGCGCGATTGGCAACCGACAACGCAATCAGAACCACGGCGAGCGGTACAAGAACGATGATGGCGATGATGCGTTTTGCCGCCATAGCGTCTATCAGACTGCGCCGTTCAGACGGTCGCGCAGTTCCTTGCCGGTCTTGAAGAAGGGAACCCACTTTTCTTCCACATCCACCGTTTCGCCGGTACGCGGATTGCGCCCACTGCGGGCAGGGCGGTTTTTCACGGAAAATGCGCCAAAGCCGCGCAGCTCCACGCGATTGCCTTCGGCAAGGGCGTTTGTGATCTCGTCGAATACCGCGCCGACGATGTTTTCGACATCGCGCTGGAAGAGATGCGGATTGCGGCTGGCGATAATCTGAACGAGTTCCGATTTGATCACGGCTTTAAACCCCTGTTCTTCTGTTTGTTTCGTCCGGTATCAGCCGGATATTGTGTGTGTTTGCCCGGACGGCGTCAATTCGCTTCAGGCGTACCGTCAACGTGCCAAACCGAAAGAAGTCCGTCAAGAAAGATGCGTTCCTTGGCAATCTGCTTCAACATGCCATCGGCTTCCTGCGGCACGCCGATGAGGCGCGCACCGGCATGAATGATGAGGTCGCGCAGCGAAAATCCGGTATCGTCGTTGACCGGCTTCCATTCCAGGCGAGGCAAATCCTTCGAGAGCCCCTTGCCTGCAAGCCAGGCAACAGCTTCCTCTTCACCGCCCAGCCCGTCGATCAGCTTCTTGTCCAGCGCCTGCCGTCCGGTGAAAACGGCGCCATTGGCGAGCGCCAGCGCCTGTTCATGCGTAAATGAACGGCGTTTTTCGACAATATCCACGAACCAGGCGTAGGAATCCATGATCATATTGCTGATCATTCCCTTGGCTTCGTCGCTGGCCGGGCTGAAATAGTTGGGCTCCGCCTTGAGCGGCGAAGACTTGATGGTTTCGACTTTCACGCCGATCGTATCGAGAAGCTTCGAGAGGTCGGGATATTGAAACAGGACCCCGATGGAGCCGACGATGGATGTCTGCCGCGCGATGATATGATCGGATGCGCTGGCAATCATGTAGCCCGCGGACGCGGCGAGCGTGCCCACCTGGGTCACGACCGGCTTCTTCTCGGCAATCTTGCGGACGGCTTCAAAAATGGCTTCCCCGCCAACCGTCGTTCCGCCCGGCGAATCGAGGACCAGAATCACACCCTTGACGGCATCGTCCCTGGCGATCTTGTCGAGGCGCTTCAGCAATTCCTCATTCTCGAAGATGGTGCCTTCGATGCGAACCTTGGCGATGTGCGGCTGGCTGAAATTGGTGCCGCGCATGGACCAGGAAGCGAAACCGGCGATCAGGGCTGCGATCAGAAGCAGGAACGCTCCGCGCCAGACTGTCAGCTTTCTGCGCAATTTCCGGCGTTCAATGATTGCTTCGGCGTCTTGAGCCATTCCCGTCCATCCGTTCGTTCAAATAGCGTGGTTCGCGCTTGCAGTTCACCTTTTGCCTTGAATGAAGGCATGCGGCAAGTCTCTTCGAAAAATAGGACTGGCCGGATATCGTTCCTGTTTCGCGAAATGCTCCCGTACCGGGTATATATAGTCATGACGACGCGCGCGATTCCCGGTTTGTTGCCGGTTCAGCTTTCATGGTGACGCCACACCCGACTGTAATTTGGGCCAGATTTGTGATATCAAAGAGTTGATTAGCATTCTACCAATCTTGGTAGAGCGCAAATTGGGATGAATTATCAAGCACATAAACCGTTCTTGCTGTCCTGTTGGGAGGCGGGTGCGGTGTTTTGTGCGGTATGAAGCTATTGAGCGACCGTCTATTTCACCCCAAATAAACCTTATTGAAATGAAAAAGCGCGACATAGGCGCGCCGATTATTGAATTCCAGGAAAGCATTGAGGAACTGAACGCAACATGACCGCCGACACGACACCCAGCCATGCGCCGCAGAACGTGACCTCCCAGGGTCGCGGCAAGGGTGGCATGCGTTTTGGGGCGTCGGAGAAGGCAGAGGCGCTCTTCCATGCGGCACAGCGCCATTCAGTCCGTGTTCGCGTCTTGAAGACCGCGCTGCCGGTGGCTGCTGTTATCGTGGCGGCCGTGTTCTCATGGTACACGTTTCTTGCGACGCCGAACACGCCCATAAAGGTGGAAGTGAATAATGGCGGCGAAAGCGGCAAGCTTGTCATGACGAGCCCGCACCTCAATGGATACACCAAGGACAACCGCCCCTATTCGATGACCGCTGCCAAGGCGACGCAGGATGCGAAGAACAGCGGCGCGATTTCACTGGAAGGCATTTCCGCCGAATTGCCGGTTGGTGAAAAGGGCACGGCCAAGGTCGAGGCGACGTCGGGTGTCTACGACAATGCCAATGGGCGTTTGCAACTTGATAAGGACTTTACTGTTACCACGGATGATGGTTTGCGTGCGGTGATGCATTCTGCGGACGTAAATCTGAAGAGCGGGCAGATCACGACCGACAAGCCCGTCGACATCCGCAGCGGCAGCACGCATATTCTGGCGGACAGCATGCAGGTCAAGGACAACGGCAAGGTTCTGATTTTCGAGAACAAGGTTCGAATGACCGTTGACGGCAGCGTTGTTTCGCCCAACAAGGCTCCCTGAAAAGGAAGCCTGATTTGAGGACAGGCGAAGCGTTCGGACCGATTCATATCTGTGCGGGCGCTTGAGTACGTTGCGAAGCCGGTTTCGGATTGAAATGTGCTCGAAAACAAATTGTTAGAGCGTGATTCTGATGCAATCGGAATGCCACAGGCTCTAAACCGCTTTTTTGATCGCATTTTGCGATGCCGAATGTTCCCATTTGGACGCAAAGTGCTTAATGTTGCGTCTGACCGCATGTCGGCCCAGGAATGGTCGAATGCTTCGGGGAGCTGGTGATATATGGAACGCGAGACGGGCAAGATGAACAAGGGTACGATGGCCCGCACTTTGCGGATGGGATTTGCAGTTCTGGCGCTCGGCATGATCGCGGCCCCGGCAGCCTCTCTGGCGCAGGAAGGCGCGGCTGTGAACGGCCTGAAGCTTTCCAACAGCAAGGCTCCCGTAAAGATCGACGCCGACAAGCTTGAAATGCGCGACAAGGAAGGCGTTGCCGTCTTCACTGGCAATGTTGCCGTTTCGCAGGGCGATGCGCTGCTGAAGGCTGGCCAGATGACGGTCTATTACAACAAGGCCAAGAAGGACGGTGACGCTCAGGCGCCGGAACCGGCAAGTGCTGGCGTCGGTGGCCTCGATTCGTCGAGCATCGATCACATCGACATTTCTGGAAAAGTCTATCTCAAGTCTGGCACCCAGGTCGCAACCGGCGATACGGGCCGCTATGATGCCAAGAACCAGGTGATGGTTCTCCAGGGGCAGAAGGTGGTGCTGACCGATGGCGACAATGTCGTGACCGGCTGCAAGCTGACCGCGCATCTCGATACGGGACGCGCCAATGTCGAAAGCTGCAAGGGACAGTCCAAGGGTCGCGTATCGATCATCATGGCTCCGAAAGATCAACAGCAGGGCGGTGCTGCGCCCAAGCAGAACTGACCGGAGCAGGCGTGGGATTGTTCTGGAACAAGAAGGCCGACGGGTCGCAAGACGCATCGCAAAATGTGAACGCACCATCCGATGTTGCCGGAGCCATGCCCGGCCAGCCGGGTAAGTCGGCGCGTCTCAAGGGTACGCTGGTGGCACGCGGTCTCTGCAAGAGCTATCGCGGCCGTCAGGTCGTCAACGGCGTGTCGTTTGGCGTGCGGGCGGGTGAAGCCGTCGGCATTCTGGGGCCGAACGGTGCCGGCAAGACTACCTGTTTCTACATGGTGACCGGTCTCGTCCCGGCTGATGCGGGCTCCATCGAGATCGACGGTTTTGATGTCACATCGATGCCGATGTATCGCCGTTCGCGTCTTGGCATTGGCTATCTGCCGCAGGAAGCGTCCATTTTTCGTGGTCTTTCGGTGGAAAACAACATCAAGGCCGTGCTGGAAGTGGTGGAGAAGGATCGCTCCAAGCGCGCGTCCGAACTGGACGCACTTCTGGAAGAATTTCACATCGCGCATTTGCGCAAGGCACCCGCCATTTCGCTTTCCGGCGGTGAACGCCGCCGTCTCGAAATTGCCCGTGCGCTTGCCTCGCGCCCGAATTTCATGCTGCTGGACGAGCCTTTTGCGGGCGTCGATCCGATTGCCGTTTCGGATATTCAGCAGCTTGTCCGCCATCTGACGAGCCGCGGCATCGGCGTCCTGATCACCGATCATAATGTGCGCGAAACGCTCGGCCTTATCGATCGCGCTTACATTATTCACGCCGGTCAGGTGCTGACGCATGGACGCCCTGCGGAAATCGTTGCCAACCCGGACGTGCGCAGGCTTTATCTCGGCGACCAGTTCACTCTCTAGAGCGCCCATCGGTCTGAAGGAATTCAGGCTGGCGCTCCAAATTCCCATGTTGACGCATCATGATCTGGGAGCGCGCGAAACAGTGCGCCTCCACATTTGCCCATCCCTTCCGCGACTAATTTCCCCTTTTGCTTGAAAAACGCGCATTCTGAATTGACAAGCAAGGTTCATACCAGTTTTCATTCCGTTCGGCCTGAACATGCGGTCCGTGGAGGTCGGCAGGGGTAAACCGGGGAGAATAACGCGTCGCATGGCATTGTCGCCCAAGCTCGATTTCCGTCAGTCGCAATCGCTGGTAATGACTCCCCAGTTGATGCAGTCGATAAGACTGCTGCAAATGACGCATGTGGAGCTGGAGCAGTTTCTCGACGCCGAAATTGAAAAAAATCCGCTTCTGGACCGAATCGAGGCAGCAAATGATGATTTTGCAGGCTCGGATTCCGTCCGCGACGATGGAGAAGCCGATGAGGGAGAGATAGAGTCCCAAGCGTCGGAGGACGACTGGTTCAAGACGGAAGTCTCCGGCGATGCGGAGAGCCTTTCTTCCACCTTCGACAGTTCGCTTGAGAACATCTTTCCCGACGATCCGGGTCGCTCCGATGAGATCGGGCCTGACCTTGCCGCGCAATGGAAATCCGCTGGCGGCGACGGATATGTTTCAGCCAGCGCTTATGACATCGACCAGGTCACGGCGAGCCGGGTTTCGCTGGGCGAGCATGTGGCGGAACAGATCGCGCTGACTTTTTCCGCGACGATGGACCGGTTCATCGCAACCGCGCTTGCCGACGCGCTGGACGAGAGCGGCTATCTGCGTGTCGATATTGTGGGGCTCGCCCAGAACCTGGGCGTGGAAACGGTCGAAATCGAGCGCGTGCTCGGTGTCATGCAAACCTTTGATCCCCATGGCCTTTTCGCTCGTGACCTGCGGGAGTGCCTGACGATACAGTTGCGTCTCAAGGATCGGTTCGATCCGGCGATGGAAGCTTTGATCGACAATCTCGATCTTCTGGCGCGGCGCGACTTCGCGACGCTCAAGAAACTTTGCGGCGTCGATCAGGCCGACATTCTCGATATGCTGACCGAAATCCGCATGCTCGATCCAAAACCGGGCGCATTGTTCGAGATTTCGGTCGCCGATGCCATCGTGCCGGACGTGCTGGTGACGCCGTCGCGCGATGACGGCTGGGCCATCGAGTTGAATGCCGCGGCCATGCCGCGCCTCATCGTCAACAATGAATATTATGCCGAGGTGAACGCCTCGGTGAAAGCCGAGGAAAAGGCGTTTCTCTCGGACTGCATGCAGACTGCGAACTGGCTCGTGCGCAGCCTTGACCAGCGCGCCCGCACTATCCTGAAGGTCACGCAGGAAATCGTGCGGCAGCAGGACGGTTTTCTGCGCCACGGAGTGACCCATTTGAAGCCGCTCAACCTCCGCATTGTCGCGGATGCGGTCGGCATGCATGAATCCACCATCAGCCGGGTGACCGCGAACAAGTTCATGGCGACGCCACGCGGCGTGTTTGAATTGCGCTATTTCTTCAATGCTTCCATCGCCTCGTCCGAGGGAGGCGACGCGCATTCATCCGAAAGTGTGCGCCATCGCATCCGCCAGATGATTGACGCCGAAAAGCCTGACGACGTGCTTTCCGATGACGCCATCGTGGATGCCCTCAAGAAGGACGGTGTGGATATTGCGCGAAGAACGGTCGCAAAATACCGGGAATCGATGAATATTGCCTCATCGGTACAACGCAGGCGGGAAAAGAAGGCGAGATTGTCGGCTTCCTGATCGTCCGCCAAGGCGGTCCCGAAATGTATTTCAAGCTTCGTTCTCCTGTGAAAACAGGGGAGGAACGCTCTAAAATTTTTGACTTGTCGCGCTGTTCATTCAGAAAAATTCGATCTCGATTTGTGAAAAGATCGACATTGCAGGGCGACCAGGTGGCAAGAGGGCCAATTGACAAGCGCCATTTCAACCAATAGAAGCCCGGCTCGCGCTGCGGCCCGTAATTAAAGCCTCGGTTTTCCGGCTTTCACGAGAGGCGGTCAGCGTGAACTGAGGCGCTGGTCCGTAATACGGCTTGTTATACGGAAAGCCGCGCCAAAGCAGAATTGAAGCATATCTCCCGGATTGGCCGGTTTTCGGGAGAAAGCATGAGATTGACGTTTCCAGCATATGTTTCTGCGGGAAATGTCCGGGAATGCGTAATTTCTGGAAGAAATTGCGATTGTGCATATGTTTGAAGGAAGGACAATGTGGCGTTCCAAGGCATGTCATCCGAACGGGTGACGCTAACCGGGCGTTACGTAAGAGAAATGTGTGGCAACCACCCCGTCAACGGGCTTTTCCGGGAGCAGCCAGGACTTCAAAGGCTTTTCGGAAGGTGTTTCAACACCTCTGCGGAGAGTGCGCCTGAGAAGCTCGTCGGCATCATGGATCTGGTTGGAAAACGCACTGGATGAAAAGCATCTTTGATGCTGGTTCGCTTTGCGCTTCGCTCGCCTTGTGATTAGACTGGGTTCTGTGGTGTAACGCAAATGAGGTGTGCCAAATGACTCTGCGTGTATCTGGAAAGCATATGGACGTCGGTGAAGCTTTCACGACCCGGATCATTGATCGGGTTAATGAAGCGGTCGGCAAATATTTCGATCATGGCTTTTCCGGACAGGTTACGGTCACCAAGTCCGGTTCGCGTTTCAGTGCCGATTGCACCCTGCACCTCGATAGCGGTGCGACTCTGCAAAGCACTGGCGAGGCACAGGATCCGCAACTGGCTTTCGAAGCGGCTGCGGACAAGATCGAAACCCGCCTTCGCCGCTACAAGCGCCGTCTGAAATCGCGTCCTGCCACGCAGCCGGATGCGATCTATGATGACGTTGCATATCGTGTTATGGCACCCCTGCCGGAGGAAGAGGAGGATCTTCCGGCGGATTACGCGCCGACAATTGTTGCGGAATCGTCCGTCGCCCTGCGCACCATGTCGGTGGCGTCGGCGGTCGTGGAACTGGATCTCATCGAGAATCCGGTTCTGGTATTCCGCAATGCCGGCAATGATGAAGTTAATATCGTCTACCGTCGGGCGGACGGCAATATCGGCTGGGTCGATCCATCGATGGTCACCCGCCAGGCCGCGCCCCGCGCCTGACGGCAAACCTGAAGCGCACGCAGCGGACCGCGATCGGCGGCCGCGTGCGCTTCCCAAAACCGGGCTGAAAAGGCCTGATTGAAGAAGGAACGGAGAGAATGGATCTTAGTGATCTGATTCAGCCAGGGGCGATTATCCCTGCGCTGAAAGCCAGCTCCAAAAAGCAGCTTTTGCAGATTCTGTCTGAGAAGGCTGCGGAACTGACCGGTCTCCCTGAGCGCGAAGTTTTCGAAACAATTCTCCAGCGTGAACGCCTCGGTTCCACCGGGGTGGGCAATGGCGTTGCCATTCCGCACGGTAAGCTGGCGAACATCAACAAAATAGCCGGAATCTTCGCTCGTCTGGAAACCCCGGTCGATTTCGAGGCGCTGGACGATCAGCCTGTCGATCTTGTTTTTCTGCTTCTCGCGCCGGAAAATGCCGGCGCGGATCATCTGAAGGCTCTCTCGCGCATCGCCCGTATGCTGCGCGACGCCGATACTGTTGCGAAGTTGCGCGGCACGCATGACGCGCAGGCGCTTTATTCATTCCTGACCGCTCAGCCAGCGTCCAACGCGGCCTGAGTTCAAATAGTTTCTCGTAAACAAAACCGCCGTTCAGCTTGAACGGCGGTTTTGTTTGTCCGCTCGCAGAAACGATGTGCGGGGAAGGCAGATGCTGCCAGCGACGCGATACCGGCGATGGCCGTTATCGCACCAAAGATCAGTGCAGCATCACGGTGCGCAGTTCGTGCTCCTGTGCGCCCTGCAGCGCGGTGGCGCGAAAATCGGAAAGCACGATTGGCTCGCCGCTGGCGCCAAACAGCGCCCAGAGTTCCAGGCCCGGCTCGATCGGTGGGAGGGCAGGGAAGCTGCGGGCAAGGTCATCAGAACGGATCTTGCGCACATAGGCAACTTCACCTTCGCCGAGATGGGCGAATTCGTTTTCGGTGAATATCTGTCGGTTCATGGTCGTAGCCTCCATTTCGTCGGCATGTCATTTGCGACCATGCCGCTTCAGAGCTTCACATTTTCAATATAGCGGACTTGTGCTGAACAAAAACTGAACAGTTTCAGTCTTTCACCGCTATGTTGATTCGTTTGATCAGCCGCTCCGGTTCCGGGCGGTCGAGATCGATGGCCAAAAGGCCGTTTTTCAGATCGCAACCGAGAACCCGCATACCGTCTGCCAGAACGAAAACGCGCTGGAACTGCCGGGCGGCGATGCCGCGATGCAGAAATTCCCGTTCGGTATCGTCGGTCTGGCGTCCGCGGATGACGAGCTGATTGTCTTCCGTCATGACTTCGAGGTCGTCGCTGGAAAACCCGGCCACCGCCAGGGTGATGCGCAGACGTTCGGAGCCAGTCTCGCCACGCAGGCGTTCAATATTATAGGGCGGATAACCATCGCCGGATTTAGCGATCCGTTCCAGCGTCTTTTCCATCGTGTCGAATCCGAGCAGCAGAGGGCTCGAAAACGGTGTCATTCTTGTCATTGCATCAGTCCTTGATGAGAAGCGACCGTTATGAAGAGAACCCATACGGCGTACTCTTCGCTAACTGATATGGCTTGTGAAAAGCCTGACTTCAAGGGCCAATCCGGATTCCTTCACTCCATCGTAGGGTGAAGTTCAGGCGCAAGATACCCGGGAACTTTAGGAGCGCTTACCGACGCGCTTCGGCGAGAGCCGCGCCAAAAGCCGTGGCGAAGCTTTCCCGATCGTCGGGATTGAGGAACTTGCCGACCGCGACGCTCGCCTCGCGGCTCTCGACGCTCATGCCGGTGATGCCAATGTCAGGCTTTCGCGCAACCTTGAACCGTGTCCAGAACGGATTGAAGCGATGTGCGGTCACCTTGCCGGATGCCGCATATTTGCGAATATGCAGGGCGGAGCGCGATACGGAGATTTCCTCCCGCGCCCGGGCGGCACGATAATTCCAGCGGAAGGCCAGATAGATGAGCAGGACATCAAGGCCGAAAAACCCGAAGATGGGCCAGGCCCCGATGGACCAGAAAAGAATGCCTACGAACATCCAGCAACCGATCAGGGCTCCCATCAGCACGGCAAAGCCCGTCCGCCCCAGCGAACGATAGGGCGTGAGCAGGGCCTCGAAAATGGGTTTGTCGAACCGGTCGGGTTCCGCGCCGTCTGGGTGGTGCATCGTTTTCAGATCATCTCGCAACGCCGCATCCGGCCTGCGTCAAGCTGCTGATTGTTTTGTCGATAGGGAAACCATTATAGAGGCGGAATGGAAAAGGCCAAAATCAAATCGCCCGTGAACGCATCTCCTGCCCGTTCCCAGCGTCGGGTGCGGGGCACGCTTTATACGGCGGATGAAATTCACGAGATATTCCGCCGTTTCTCCATCCAGAGACCCGAGCCGAAGGGCGAGCTTGAGCACGTGAATGCATTCACGCTTCTTGTCGCCGTCGTTCTTTCGGCGCAGGCCACCGACGCAGGCGTCAACAAGGCGACGCGGGGGCTCTTTGCCGTTGCCGATACGCCGCACAAAATGCTGGCGCTCGGCGAGGAAAAAGTCGGCGACTATATCCGTACCATCGGTCTTTGGCGCAACAAGGCAAAAAACGTCATCCTCCTGTCCGAAGCCCTGATCCGCGATCACGGCGGCGAGGTTCCCGGCGACCGGGATGAACTGGTGAAATTGCCGGGCGTTGGCCGCAAGACGGCCAATGTGGTGCTGAACATGGCTTTTGGCCAGCCGACCATGGCGGTGGACACGCATATCCTGCGCATCGGCAACCGGATCGGTCTTGCGCCCGGCAAGACGCCGGAGGCCGTGGAAGCCATCCTCGTCCGGGTCATTCCAGCCGAATACATGCTTCACGCACACCACTGGCTCATCCTGCATGGCCGTTATGTGTGCAAGGCGCGCAAGCCCGAATGTGAGAAATGCGTGATTGCGGATATCTGCAAATATCCGGCGAAAACCTGCGACGTGCCCGCGCCGCTTATCCCCTTGCCGCCGCAGGCGTGAGCTTGCTTTCGCGCTGCGAGATCGCCTTGTGCAGATGGACCATCATCGTTGCCGCAAAAAGCGGGGTGAGAAGGTTGACGATGGGGATCGCCATGAAGCCTGCAATCAGCAGCCCGGCCAGAAAGACCGTCACGCCATAATGTGACCGTAGCGCCTTCGCCTCAGCTTCGGACCGATAGCGCATGGCCGCAAACTCGAAAAATTCCCGCCCGAGCAGATAGGCATTGATGACGAAGAAGGCGATCAGGTTGATGCCGGGTATGAACAGCATCAGTAGGGCGGCGATATTGCCGATAATGACGATGCCGAGAAACTTCAGCGAAACGACGATGGAACGGCCGATCGGCAACGGCGTGCCGCGAGGATCGTTGGGATAGTCCTCGCGTTCGACTACTTCGGCGACATCATCGAGAAACAGGCCTGCTACCAGCGCTGTAACGGGTGCAATCATCAATGCGAGCACAAGCGCCAGGCCAAGACCTGCAACGATGGCGGCAACGATGCCGAGCCAGCCTGCCCAATCCGGCATGCCGGGCAATATCTGCTCCATCCATGGCCAGGCAAAAGTAAAAAAGATTTGACGGACTGCGGCCCAAAGACCGATTAGCAGCAACAGCGTCAAACCGAGGGTCTTCCAGAAAACTGCGCGCAATTCCGGTGTGGTCAGGCGCTTCAGAGCCTTCAAGGCAGCATCCAGGATCATTTTGGCCCCAATTCCGACTGTGGACAAAGATGGAAATAGGTATGCCTCCATTCCGAAGCAAGCCGCACGATCACGGTAGGGAAGCTTGCAGGGTAGCCAAAGGGATTGCAAACGGCTAAACCGGCACCCACGTGACCGATCTGCTTCTGGCGGACAGGAGACCAATCAAAAGGGGAGCTTCTCGCGCTCATGGCCACATTCGACGTCCTTTGCATCGGCAATGCCATTGTCGACATTATTTCGCGCACTGATGAGTCTTTTCTGGAAACAAACGGTATCGTCAAAGGCGCGATGAACCTGATCGACGCGGATCGTGCCGAATTGCTTTATGGTCGCATTGCGGGCCCGGTGACGGAAATGTCCGGCGGCAGCGCCGGAAATACCGCAGCAGGCGTTGCAAGTCTTGGCGGACGATCGGCCTATTTCGGCAAGGTCGCGACCGATCATCTGGGCCGTGTTTTCGCGCATGACATCCGCGCGCAGGGCGTCGCCTTCGATACGCGCCCGTTGGAAAATGGCTCGCCGACCGCCCGTTCCATGATTTTCGTGACGCCGGACGGCGAACGTTCGATGAATACCTTTCTTGGCGCCTGTGTGGAACTTGGCCCGGAGGATGTCGAAACCTCCAAGGTGTCCGATGCGAAAGTGACCTATTTCGAAGGCTATCTGTGGGACCCGCCGCGCGCCAAGGAAGCCATTGTCCTTGCATCGAAGATCGCGCATGAGAAAAACCGCCAGATGGCGATGACGCTTTCCGATCCGTTCTGCGTGGACCGGTATCGCGAGGAATTTCTGGAGCTTATGCGCTCGCGCACGGTCGATATCGTCTTCGCCAATGAGGACGAGGCCAAGTCACTCTATAAGACGAAATCGCTCGAAACGGCGATTGCCTCCGTGCGCATGGATTGCGCGCTTTCAATCATCACCCGTTCGGAAAAAGGCGCGGTCGTGGTCACGCCCGACCAGACCCTGACCGTTCCCGCCATCGAAATCGATGCGCTGGTCGATACGACGGGGGCAGGCGATCTTTACGCCGCCGGTTTCCTGTACGGCTATACGAACGACCGTTCGCTTGAAGATTGCGCGCGTCTCGGTTCGCTGGCGGCAGGCCTGATCATCCAGCAGATGGGCCCGCGCCCGCAACTCAGCCTGCAGGCAGCCGCAAGCCAGGCCGGGCTGGTATAAGGCTTATTCCGGCCTGATTATCCGGTCGCGCTGAAGCTCTTCTTCGGTGCGCCCGGGACGGCTTTTATAGACGGGCAATGTCCAGCCGAAATAAAGGGCGCCCCCGCGAATGACGAAGGCGGTCAAAGCCGCCGCCACTGCGCATATGGCTGGTTCGACATGCAGCCAGGCAAGCAGGACATAAAGGCACGCACCGGCAAGCGAAGCCGTGACATAAATCTCGCGGCGCATCAGCACGGAAGGCTCGCCAGCCACCATGTCGCGCAATATGCCGCCAAGCGTGGCCGTGGAAATGCCGGTCACGATGGCGACGGACGGCCCGAAACCGAGCGCCAGCCCCTTGGCGGCACCCAATACCGTATAGGCGGCCATACCGATGGCATCGAGCCAGAGCAGGACGCGATAGCGCGACTCCACCATGTGCGCGGTGAAATAGACGACGATCGCGGCCAGCGTGCCGGCCAGCAGATAGGCGGGCTCGACGACCCAGAAAACCGGCGCGCCGAGCACCAGATCGCGAAATGTCCCGCCGCCAATACCGGTAATATTGGCAAGGAACAGAAAGCCGATAATGTCGAGCTGGCGGCGCGAGGCGGCAAGAGCACCGGTCGCAGCGAAAACGAAAACGCCTGCGAAATTCAAAAACTCAGGAATCGTCACGCTGTTGCTCTCCTCCGCACATGCCGGAGCATGTCCCGTTTAAACGAAACGCCGGAATCCCCCGAAACCGGTGCCCACTTTCGGGAAGCATGCTCTGTGACAACTTTTCACCGGTGTGTCCCAATATAGCAATATGCATGTTATCGGAAACCAGACCGCAGATATGAAAAGAGCGGCAGACAAAGCCGCCGCTCCAATTCTCGTCGGTTTTTGTTCGGATCAGGAATTGCCTTCGGGAGCGGCAGCGCCATTGTCGGCAGTAGCCTTCGGGCCACCCTTGGAGACGCCGACCATGGCCGGGCGCAGAACGCGGTCGCCAATGGCGTAACCATCCTGCACGACCTGCACGACGGTGTTGTTCGGCAGATCCGCATTCGGCACTTCGAACATGGCCTGATGGAAATTCGGGTCGAATTTCTGGCCTTCCGGTTCCAGCTTCTTGACGCCGTGGCGTTCCAGAGCGTGGAGCATGGCGCGTTCGGTCATTTCGACGCCATCGGCGAGCGACTTGAGGCTGGCATCGGTTGCCATGGCTTCGGCAGGGATAGCCTCGAGTGCACGGCGCAGATTGTCGGAAACCGACAGCATGTCGCGGGCAAAATTGGTCACCGCATAGGTGCGCGCATCCTGTACGTCGCGCTGGGTGCGCTTGCGCAGGTTTTCCATTTCGGCGGCGGCGCGCAGCAACTGGTCTTTCAGTTCGCCATTATCTGCTTCCAGCATGGCAATCCGGTTCGCGGTATCGTCCACTTCCGCTTCGGCTTCGTCCTCGGCAGCTTCTGCACGGGCTTCGGCCTTGCGCGCCTTCAGAAATTCGTCGGCAGCACGGTTGAGCGCCTCACGATCCCGGGGATTGTTGATATCGCGCTGCTCAAGATCGGGGTTCTGGGATTTGTTTTTTTCGTCAGCCATGATGCTACTTCCGTCTTGAATAGAGCATTTCCAGCAAAACTGCATGAGCCTTTGCGTCGGATAATGCGAAAAACAAACTATCGTCTGGGGCGGATATCGAGTTTCATGCCAATAAAATCAAGGTCTATTTTCAGTGCCTTGGTTTGTCCCGGCAAGTCTCACAGTTAACGCAGGAGCCGGGACACGATCTGTGCGGTATAGTCCACCATCGGGACGATCCGCGCATAATTGAGCCGTGTCGGCCCGATGACCCCCAGGGCACCAATAACCCTTTGCTCGCTGTCGCGATAGGGGGCCACCACCAGCGACGAGCCGGAAAGGGAGAAAAGCTTGTTTTCCGAACCGATGAAGATGCGTACGCCCGAACCCGCCTCCGCAAGATCGAGCAGCTGGACCATGCCATCCTTGGTTTCAAGGTCATCGAAGAGATGGCGCAGCCGCTCGATATCTTCCTGCGCATGGATGTTTTCCAGAAGATTGGCGCGCCCGCGCACGATCAGCCGCGCCGGCTGATCCGTTCCGGCTCCGCTCCAGACCGCCAGTCCCTGGGCAACCAGTTCCTGCGACAGCTGGTCGAGTTCCTGCCGCGTTTCTTCCGTCAGCTTTTTCAGCTCCGCCTTGGCTTCGGAAAGCGTGTGGCCATGAATATGCGCGTTGAGAAAATTCGATGCCTCGACCAGTTGCGAATTGCTGATGCCGACGGGCAGGTTGACGACGCGGTTTTCGACGTCGCCATTCTGCATGACCAGAACTGCAAGCGCCCGGGTCGGCTCCAGACGAACGAATTCGATATGTTTGAGCGCGCCTTCCGCCTTGGTGGCCAGCACGAGGCCCGCGCCGCGCGACAGGCCGGAAAGAACCTGACTTGCTTCTGTCAGGACGCTTTCGACCGAATTGTTTATGCCGGCGGAACGAACCTGCGCTTCAATGGAGGAGCGTTCCTCCGGCGGCAGGTCGCCCACTTCCAGAAATGCGTCGACAAAGAAGCGCAGTCCGATCTGCGTCGGCAGGCGTCCGGCCGAGACATGCGGCGCATAGATAAGGCCCAGATGCTCCAGGTCGCTCATGACATTGCGGATGGTCGCAGGCGAAAGCGTGTGCGGCAGCAATCGCGACAGGTTGCGTGAACCGAGCGGATCGCCATCGTTCAGATAGGTTTCCACAATCAGCCTGAAAATATCGCGCGAACGCTGGTCGAGCGAACTCAGAAGCTGGTGTTCCGGCGTTTTCATCATATTATGGTCGCGAAGTTTACGAATGACATAGGCCAAATATAAGGGCACAAGCCAAAGCGTCAAAGGCTTTAGGTTATAGTGACAGGGCTCTCAACATCTCTGTCGGTTTTTCGGGCAGAGCGCCTTTCTATTTGTGTGTGGGAAGCCTAAAAAGCCGCACAGGTAAATGAATCGAGGAATTCTCAATGCGTCCATCCAAGCGTGCGGCTGACGAAATGCGCGCCGTCTCTTTCGAACGCGGCATCTCCAAACATGCCGAGGGCTCCTGCCTCGTCAAGTTTGGCGATACGCATGTCCTGTGCACCGCAAGCCTTGAAGAAAAGGTGCCGGGCTGGATGCGCAATACGGGCAAGGGCTGGGTCACGGCGGAATACGGCATGCTGCCGCGCTCGACCGGCGACCGCATGCGCCGCGAAGCCGCCGCTGGCAAGCAGGGTGGCCGCACGCAGGAAATCCAGCGCCTGATCGGACGAAGCCTCCGCGCCGTTGTCGACATGCAGGCGCTCGGCGAAGTGCAGATCACCGTGGACTGCGACGTCATTCAGGCCGATGGCGGCACCCGCACGGCGGCTATCACCGGCGGCTGGGTGGCGCTTCATGAATGCCTGCGCTGGATGGAAGCACGCCAGATGGTGCGCGTCGAGAAGGTCCTGAAAGACCATATCGCCGCGATTTCCTGCGGCATCTATGAAGGCGAGCCGGTGCTCGATCTGGATTATGCGGAAGATTCTGTCGCCGAAACCGACAGCAATTTCGTGATGACCGGCAAGGGCGGGATCGTTGAAGTTCAGGGAACGGCGGAAGGTGCGCCTTTCTCGGAAGAAGAATTCGCCAGCCTGATGAAGCTTGCTCGCGGCGGCATTGATCGTCTTGTGTCCTTGCAGAAAATGGCTGTCGCCTGATAGGAACGAGGTCTGCTCCATATATCGAGGAGACCTCATCCATGCGCGCAGCACGTATTCTTGAAACCGCTCTCTATGTCCGCGATGTCGCCGAGGCGATAGAGTTCTATCAGGGAACAATGGGACTGGAGCCGGTTGGCAAAGTCAGCGAGCGCAATGCATTTTTCCGCTGCGGAGAGGGCATATTGCTTCTCTTCAAGGCGGAAGAAACGTTGAAGCCGCCGCCCGCCGGACATTTGCCCGTACCGGCCCACGGCACCAGCGGGCCCGGTCATGTCTGTTTTGCCGCAAGCCGGGAGGAGATGGAAGGCTGGCGCAGCCATCTGGCAAGACATGGCGTGGCGATAGAGGCCGAGTTCGATTGGCCGAATGGCGCGCATTCAATTTACTTCCGTGATCCGTCCGGCAATTCGCTGGAGATTGCCGAACCCAAACTATGGAACTGAAAATGAGAAAACTGGAACAGGGCAAGCTGATCGTTGCTTCGCACAATGCGGGCAAGCTGAAGGAATTCGACGGCCTGATCGGCCCGTTCGGTTTCGAGGTCAGTTCTGTAGCTGCCCTTGGCCTGCCGGAGCCGGATGAAACCGGTACGACTTTCGAGGAAAACGCCTATATCAAGGCGCTCGCGGCTGCCGAAGCAAGGGGACTGCCCGCCCTTTCGGACGATTCCGGCATGATGGTCGATGCGCTTGACGGTGATCCGGGGGTCTACACGGCAAACTGGGCCGAGACCGAGGACGGTACCCGCGATTTCGACATGGCGATGCAGAAGGTGGAGAACCTGCTGCAGGAAAAAGGCGCCCTTGAACCGCAGCAGCGCAAGGCACGGTTTGTATCGGTCATCTGTCTCGCCTGGCCCGATGGCGAGGCGGAATATTTCCGTGGCGAGGTCGAAGGCACGATTGTCTGGCCGCCGCGGGGCAATACCGGTTTCGGTTTCGACCCGATTTTCCTGCCTGACGGCTATGAAAAGACTTTCGGCGAAATGACCGCCGACGAGAAGCATGGCTGGAAACCGGGCGACGCTTCGGCCCTGTCGCACCGTGCGCGCGCCTTCAAGCTTTTTGCCGAAAAAGCGCTCAATGTGGAAGCGGCGCCTGCGAAATGAACAAGCTGTTTCCCCCTTTGCAGGCAATGGACGCTGCCCGCGCAAATACCGCCGGGGCGATACCGATCGCGCGCGCAAACGGGGAAGATGCGTTCGGCGTATACTTGCACTGGCCTTTCTGCCTGGCCAAATGTCCCTACTGCGACTTCAACAGCCATGTTCGGCACAAGCCGGTCGATCAGGCCCGCTTTTCCGAGGCGTTTCTTCGTGAGATGGAATGCCTGCGCGAACGCACCGGCCCGCGCACGATCACCAGCATTTTTCTGGGCGGCGGCACGCCGTCGCTGATGCAGCCCGAAACGGTTGGCGCTCTTCTCGATGGGATTGCGTCCCATTGGTCCGTTGCACCGGATATCGAGGTGACGCTGGAGGCAAATCCCACCAGCGTGGAAGCGGATCGCTTTCGCGGCTATCGCGCGGCAGGCGTCAATCGCGTGTCGCTCGGCATTCAGGCGCTCAACGATCCCGATCTGCGCCGTCTTGGGCGCATGCATTCGGTCGAGGAAGCCAAGGCGGCAATCCGGCTGGCGCGTGAGATTTTCCCGCGCCTGTCCTTCGATCTGATCTATGCGCGCCCGAACCAGACCATAGAGGCGTGGCGCGAGGAGCTGAAGGAAGCCATCGGCCTTGCTGCCGATCACCTGTCGCTTTACCAGCTGACGATCGAGGAAGGCACGCAGTTCTACAATCTCTGGAAGGCGGGCAAGCTGACGACGCCCGACCCGGATCACGCCGCAGCCCTTTATGAGGAAACGCAAAGGGTGACGGCTGAGCACGGGCTTCCGGCCTATGAAATTTCCAACCACGCCGTGCCCGGGCGCGAGTCGCAGCACAATCTCGTCTATTGGCGTTACGGGCAATATGTCGGCATCGGTCCCGGCGCCCATGGGCGGTTCGTGGAAAACGATGTGCGTACCGTCACCATGACCGAAAAACACCCGGAAACCTGGCTGGACAAGGTCGAGCGCAACGGCCACGGCATTATCGAGGAAGAATATCTCGATGGCGAGCAGGAAGGCGACGAGTTCCTGATGATGGGCCTGCGCTTGCGTGAAGGCATCGACCTTGCCCGTTACGAGCGGCTTTCAGGCCATGCCGTCGACGAAAAGCGATTGGCGAAACTGATCGCGGAAGGCATGATCGAACCGATGGATGGCAGCTTCATCCGCGCAACGCCGGATGGCGCGCTGGTGCTGGATGCGTTGGTCGCCGATCTGGCCGCTTGATTCAGACACTGAAGGACGCATGATGACGGATGAAACGGGCGGTGAGCGGCGGGAATATGTGGTGGGCGGCACGGTGATGCGTGCCCGACCGCTGGAGCCTGCGCTTTATATCGTCTCGACCCCTATCGGCAATCTCGGCGATATGACCCTGCGCGGCATTGAAACGCTGGCTTCCGTCGATATTCTGGCTTGCGAGGATACCCGTGTCACCCGCGTCCTGCTCGACCGCTATGGCATAGCGCGCCGTCCGATCAGCTATCACGAGCACAATGCCGCAGAGGCCGGTGAAAAGCTGATTGCTGCGCTGACGGCGGGCAAAAGCGTCGCGCTCGTCTCCGACGCGGGAACCCCCCTTGTTTCCGATCCCGGTTTCCGGCTGGTGGGGGAGGCGCGCGAGGCGGGCATCCGTGTCGTGCCTGTTCCGGGTGCTTCCGCCGTTCTGGCCGCACTTGCCGCTTCCGGCCTGCCGACCGATGCCTTCATGTTCTGCGGCTTCCTGCCGTCCAAGCACGGACAGCGATTGTCGAAGCTTGAGAGCCTCAAAAATATCGACGCAACGCTGGTGTTCTACGAGTCGCCCAACCGCACGGCCGCGACACTGGCCGACATGGCTGCCGCTTTCGGAGCGGAACGCGCGGGCGCGCTTTGCCGCGAATTGACCAAGGCCTATGAAACCGTTGTCACGGCATCGCTGGGTGAACTTGCGGAAAAGTTCGATGGCGAGGATCGTATTCGCGGCGAGGTCGTACTGCTGGTTGGCCCGCCTGTCGGCGATGCTGTTGCCCAAAGCGAAGAAGATATCGACAGGCTGCTTCTGTCGCTTGCCGCCGAACTGCCGCCATCCAAGGCCGCAGGCGAGGCGGCGCGTATGACCGGCGGGCAGAAATCGGTGCTCTATCAGCGCCTCATGCAACTGAAATCGGATCAGCCATGACGGACCTCCGCGAGAAAAAGCGAACTGCTTTCTTTCGCGGACATAGCGCCGAGCGCTTTGCTTCGGTGGTGCTTCTCCTCAAGGGTTTTCGGGTCGTCGCGCGGCGTTATCGCACAAGGCTTGGCGAGATCGACCTGATCGCCCGGCGCGGCGATCTGGTGCTCATCGTCGAGGTCAAGGCGCGGAACAGCCTCGAAGCTGCGCAACTGGCCGTCACGCCGCAAGCCATGCACCGTATCGAAGCCGCAGCCGATCTCTGGCTGCAACGCCAGCCCGATCATGCCCGACTGTCGCTGCGTTTCGACCTGATCGCCGTGCTGCCGAGGCGGTGGCCGAAGCATGTGCCAGCATTCTTCACCAGCCGCAATTACTTATAAGTCTATGTAAATCCTATAAAAATTGTAGAGTATATTTGCTCCGCTTCCGGGAATGAAAATCCTGCAATTGCCTGATTTGAGAAAAAGTGATGCGCGGCGAGATTTTCGCGCGCAAGGGCGTTTCTTATAAAGCAAGGCCCTTCCATGAATAATAGCACCGTCTTGTTGCCTGATGCTTTTCCGGACAACCGGTATCCGCTTTCGCTGGAAATGCTTCAAAGGATGGTGCTCATGTCTTTTTCGCAGAAGCGTCTGCTGGCTGATTTTCCCGCCTTCTTCCGGGTTTCGGACGAGGTGGTTGTCGTCGTTGGCGGCGGCGAGGAAGCCTTGAACAAGGCGCGCCTCGTGGCGCAGACCTCCGCCCGCATTCGTATCGTCGCGGAGGAAACGGAACGCCATCTGGCCGATTTCATCGCCGCGCATGATGTGGAGCATGTCGCAGCTCCCTTTGCCAGCGAGCACCTGGAAGGCGCAAAGCTCGTCTTCGTCGCGACCGGCGATGAAGCACAGGATCGCGCCGTCGCTGCATTGGCCAAAGCGCAGAAGGTTCCGGTGAATGTGGTGGACCGGCCTGCGCTTTGCGATTTTCTGACGCCAGCCATCGTCAACCGCGCCCCCATCGCAATCGCCATCGGCACCGAAGGTTCGGCCCCGGTACTGGCGCAGATGGTGCGTGCGCGGATCGATGCCGCCTTTTCGCCCCGCCTCGGCGAGCTTGCGCATTTTGCCGAAAGCTGGCGTCCGCTGGTCGAGCGCGTGCTGCCGAAAGGGCTGGCGCGTCGCAGCTTCTGGCGCGGTTTCTTTTCGGGCAGCGTTTCGCGCGCCATTGAAGATGGCGACCGTGAAGGGGCTTATCGCGCTGCAAATGATCTCATCGAGTGGCCGCTGGACGCATCCGGCTATGTCTGGCTGGTGGGTGCCGGTCCCGGCGCCGAGGACCTTTTGACCCTGCGGGCGCACCGCGCTTTGATGGAAGCCGACGTGATCGTGCATGATGCCCTGGTGCCGGAGGGTGTCATTGCCATGGGCCGCCGTGACGCGGAACGCCTTGCCGTCGGCAAGCGCAAGGGCTGCCATTCCAAGAGCCAGGAAGAGATCAACCGCCTGCTGGTAACGCTCGGCCGGGAAGGCAAGCGCGTCGTGAGACTGAAATCCGGCGATCCGCTGGTGTTTGGACGCGCAGGCGAAGAAATGGCGGCATTGCGTGCCGCCGGTATCGGCTTCGAGATCGTGCCCGGCATTACTTCGGCCTTCGCCGCCGCAGCTGATATGGAACTGCCGCTGACGCTGCGCGGCGTCGCGTCCTCGCTGGTGTTTACGACCGGCCACGACATGACCGGCGATGTGCTGCCGGGCTGGGCAAAGCTTGCCGTCTCCGGTGCAACCATCGCCGTCTATATGGGGTCGACGGTCGCGGCTTCCGTTGCCGCGCGCCTGATTGCGGCGGGCCTGCATGAAGATACTGCCGTGGCAGTCGTGGAAAATGCGAGCCGTCAGGACAAGCGCCTGTTCCACGGAACGTTGAAGGATCTGCCGGATCTCGAAAGCCGCAAGGAGCTTTCCGGCCCGGTCATGGTGATCATTGGCGATGCGGTCGCTGGTGCAGCAATCGACAAGGCCGAAGCGCTGGCGCTCAAGCCGGTTTCCGTCGCAGCCTAAGAGCGCATCCCGAAAAGTGTGCAGCGGTTTTCGGACAAGATGCGCTCAAAAACAAAAAGTTAGAGCGCAGGATGCGCGGTTAACAAAAGTTTGGAGTTTGGAAATGGTCGTAAAAGTTCTCACTGCAAACCGCCTCATCGACGGGCAGGCTGTGTGGCTTGGTGCCGATGGCTCCTGGCAGGAAACCATCGACGGCGCGCTGGTCGCCCGTCATGCGGAGGCCGTCGAGGCGCTTGAAGACGCTGGGAAGATTGCCGCGAAAGCCAATCTGGTCGTGGATGTGAACGTGATCGATGTCGAGGAACGCGAGGAGGGGCTTTACCCGATCCGCTTGCGCGAACGCATCCGTCTCTCCGGCCCGACCATCGTGACCTTCGGCGATTTGCCTCTCGACAAGCCTGAATTGAAGCGCGCTTCCTGATTGCGGATTTGGACCTAGCCTATGTATCGTTATGATGAATTCGACCGCGATTTCGTTGCGGCCCGTGTTGCCCAGTTCAAGGATCAGGTCGAGCGCCGTCTGGCGGGCGAATTGACTGAGGATCAGTTCAAGCCGTTGCGCCTGATGAACGGTCTTTATCTGCAATTGCATGCCTACATGCTGCGCGTGGCCATTCCCTATGGCACGCTGTCGAGCCGCCAGTTGCGCAAGCTCGGCCACATCGCGCGCGTCTACGATCGTGGGTTCGGCCATTTCACCACGCGCCAGAATATCCAGTACAACTGGCCTGCATTGAAGGACGTGCCGCGCATTCTTGAAGAACTGGCGGAAGTCGAGATGCACGCTATCCAGACCTCGGGCAATTGCATTCGCAACGTGACTGCCGATCATTTCGCAGGCGCTGCCGCCGATGAGGTTGCCGACCCACGCCCATTCGCGGAAATCCTGCGCCAGTGGTCTTCGCTGCATCCGGAATTTTCCTATCTGCCCCGCAAGTTCAAGATCGCCATTGTCGGCTCGGAGCATGACCGCGCCGCCATTCAGGTGCATGACATCGGCTTGCAGCTGAAGAAGAACGAGGCAGGCGATCTGGGGCTGGCCGTCTACATTGGCGGGGGTCAGGGCCGCACGCCGATGGTGGCGAAGAAAATCCGCGACTTCCTGCCCATCGAGGACATGCTGACCTATGTGACGGCAATCGTCCGCGTCTATAATCTGCATGGTCGCCGCGATAACAAGTACAAGGCGCGCATCAAGATTCTCGTCCACGAAACGGGCGTGGAAGAACTGACCCGCGAGATCGATGCCGAATGGGAAGACATCCGTTACGGTGAGTTGAAGCTGCCGCAGCGCGATATTGACGCCATCGAAAGCTATTTCCGTATGCCGAACCTGCCGCAGCGGCCGGAAGGCTGGGAGATACTGGCCGTCACGCAAAAGGCCGATCCGGCTTTCGCGAGTTGGGTTGCCCGCAATGTCACGCCGCACAAGCACCCGGATTACGCGGTCGTCACCATTTCGCTGAAGCCAATTGGCGGCATTCCGGGTGACGCAAGCGCTGAACAGATGGAGCTGGTCGCGGATATTGCTGCAACTTATTCCTTCGATGAAATCCGGGTCAGCCACGAGCAGAATCTGGTTCTGCCGCATGTCGCCAAGGCCGATCTCGCCGCCGTCTACGATCTGTTGCAATCGGATGGTCTGGTGACACCCAATGCCGGTCTCATCACCGACATCATCGCCTGCCCGGGTCTCGACTATTGCGCGCTTGCCAATGCGCGTTCCATTCCGGTGGCGCAGCGCATTTCCGAGCGCTTCGGCGACCAGCAGCGCCAGCTTGAAATCGGCGATCTGAAGATCAAGATTTCGGGCTGCATCAATGCCTGCGGCCATCATCATGTCGGCCATATCGGGATTCTGGGCGTCGAGAAGAAGGGTGAGGAACTCTATCAGATCACGCTTGGCGGTTCGGCGGACGAGCATTCGGCCATTGGTGAGATCACCGGTCGCGGTTTCTCCTCGGAAGACGTGGTGGATGCCATCGAGACGGTGGTGGACACCTATCTCGCCTTGCGCGAGAGCGCGGACGAGACCTTCCTTGCCGCCTATCGCCGCGTCGGCATGGAGCCCTTCAAACGCGCGCTTTATGGAGAAATCAGCCGTGCAGCTTGATGCCGAAGAAAGTGCTGCCGCCGAAGCCCGCCTTCTTGAGGCTAGCCACGGCGCATCTTCCCCGCAGGAAGTGATCGCGCTTGCCACGCATGAACTCTATGGGGGGCAGATCGCGGTCGTGTCTTCCTTCGGCGCGGAATCCGCGGTGCTTCTGCACATGATTTCGGAAATCGACCCGGCGACCCCGGTCCTGTTTCTGGATACGGGAAAGCACTTCCGGGCGACGCTCGATTATCGGCACGATCTGGTGGACAGGCTTGGCCTGACCGATGTGCAGGACATTCTTCCCGTCGAGCAAAGTCTCAAAAGCGAAGATCCGTTCGGCGCCCTGTCGATGACCGACAAGGACCGCTGCTGCTTCATCCGCAAGGTCGAGCCGATGGCGCGGGCGGTCGCGCCCTATCGGGCCTGGATGACAGGCCGCAAGCAGTTTCAGGCATCGACCCGTGAAAGTTTGCCGGTATTTGAATCGGTCGGCCCGCGCATCCGCATCAATCCGCTGGCGCGCTGGCAGGCGGCGGACTTGAAGGCCTATGCCGAAAAGCACGAACTGCCGCCGCATCCGCTCACGGCGCAGGGCTATCGCTCCATCGGCTGCATGCCATGCACGCGCCCCGTGAGCGATGGCGAGGATCAACGTGCCGGACGCTGGGCCGGATCGGAAAAGACGGAATGCGGCATCCATCTGACGGGTCTTGCCGACAGCCTTAAAACATTGGGAGCCACGGACCGCAAATGAGTGAAATCAACGAAACAAAACTCTGGTCTGCCGATGGCTTTCGCGAGGACGACTATGTCTTTGCCGACGATCTGGACGCAGCGGGCGATGCTTCGGCTGTCATCATTCCGCTGGCCATCTGGCTCGGACTGGATGAGGAGCGCCGCCGCGCCTCCAACCGCCGGATCGGCGTTACTGTTGCGCCGGGCGAAGCAATCGATCCGCTTCTGGACGATCTTGGCAGCATACCGTTGATCGCCTTGCAGTTCCCGGCTTTCAATGACGGACGCTCCTATTCCAAGGCCGAGATTTTACGGCGTGAAGGCTTTACGGGCGAATTGCGCGCCGTTGGTGACGTGCTGATCGATCAGGCGAGCCTGATGCTGCGCACGGGCTTCGACACATTGCAGGTGACAAACAAGGTCGCGCAGAAGCGGCTTGATGAAAACCGGCTTGTCGATACCCCCGGCTATTATCAGCCGGGTCGCGGTTCCATTCCGGAAGAGGGCGGGTTTGCCTGGCGTCGCGTCAAGGCAAGTTAGGCGCATCGCTCAAATTTGCCATTTTTCTGCGCGCCTTGATGCGCTAGACACGCCTCACCAATTTCAGGGAGTCGCGGCGTGATCCGGCACATTGTTTTCTTCAGCGTCAGGCAAGATCAGGATATCGAGACTGTCAAAAGGGGATTGGAGCAACTTGCCACCATTCCCCACGCTGACCTTTTTGAAGTCCTGCCGAATTCCAAGGTCGACCCGATGTGCGACCGCATCGATCTGGTTGTCTATGCCGAGTTCAAGGATGAGGAAGCGCTTTTCGCTTTCAAAAGGCATCCGACTTACGACGCCACGACACAGCTTGTGCGTCCCATGCGCGAATTGCGTTTTTCCGCAGATGTGGTGACGGACAAGGGCTGAAGCACTTTCGAGCCAAGTGCGAAGCGGTTTTGCGTTCGCAGATGATAACTACCAGTCGGCCTGCGGCCTCTCCTGCAATGGCAGGCCGCCAAAAAGATCGGGCTCGCTGGACGTTCTCGCCCGCTCGATATTGAGAAGCTTCAGTTTCGTCGCCGTGCCACCCGCCGCCGAAAAGCCACCGACCTTGCCATTGGAGCCGAGCACCCGGTGACAGGGAACGATGATCGGAAACGGATTCTTGCCCAGCGCATAGCCGACAGCCTGTGAGAGACTCACATCACCGATCCGCCGGGCAATTGCGCCGTAGGTCGTGGTCTCGCCCGTTTTCAGTTCGAGGATGATTTCATAAACCTGCCGGTTGAGGTCGGGTTGGGCATCGAGCGCCAGCGGCGTGCCCGAAAAATCAACATCGGCTCCGGCCAGAAGCGCACGCACACCCTCGACTGCCCGGGTAACGAAAGCCGGCGCCTCTTTATCGTCTGCCCCGGGAAACCGCTCGCGCAGACGATACCGGGTTTCCTTTTCGTCGGCATCTCCGATTTCGACGCCAACGATTTTCTGCCCGCGCCACGCTATGCCGCACGGTCCGATTTCTGTTTCGAAAATGGTGACGCCTGACGATTCCATGGCTGTGATGTTAGCACGGTTTTGATCACGACAATGCCGTTTATCGGGCCGCTTATCGGGCCGCTACAGGAACGTTCACGTGAAAAGTCGCAACAATTGCCAAAAATGGCGCAGCGAAATGGTTGAAGAACGACACGAATAATGATTGTGTGAAAGCGACCGGCCAATGCCCTTAAATGGCCAAATGGATTGACGAAAGTTTCCGGCACCTGTCACGGCGGGAGCGGAACCGAGGAATTTAAATGGACGATTACGAGCGATATGCCACAGGGTTGATGATCGTTTTTGGCGCGCTGATCATCGGCGGTCTCATGGCGGCCAACCTGTACCACGGCGACAAGCCGGGCTTTTTATTCGCGCTTGGCGCGGCGGTCGTCGGCTGGTTTTCAGCTTTCGCCGTTCTTTTCGACAAGCCGCGCGTCTATGGCGTGATGATTGCGATCGCGATCGGCCTCGTCGCGGCTTCCATCGGTGCTTATGTTACCTGATTTTTGAGCCGGTTCATTTAGAAAAAGCCCCGGGAAACCGGGGCTTGTTCGTTTTAGAGATATGGCGAATAGCACTGGCGCCGCGGCCCGTAATTGGGCTGGAACGTGTTATCATAGGCTCGATAGGAGCGATAACGATTGTAGCACCAGCGCACATGCGGGTTGCCGCCGCGATAGACCGGCGCTGCGCGGTAGCGGTAGGCAGGCGGCGGTCCCCAATAGCGTCGGTCATAGCGATAGTGTGGACGGTAACGCGGGTAGTCATGCCGCCAGTGGCGGCGATGTTCGCGCCAGTAGCGACGATCGCCCCGGTAATCGTAATACTGGACCTGATGCACATTCGGCGCCGAATTCTGTGCGGATGGCGTCGCCATTAGAGATGGTTGCGTCGCATTCGCAGTCCCGGAAGCTGCGGATAGTCCCAGGCCGAGTGACAGGCAGGCGGCAAACAGGGAATAAGCAAACTTTTTCATTGGTCTCTCCTCACAGCGCATCCCGAGAATGCGAAACCGCCTTCGGTCAGGATGCGCGCAAAAATAAACAATACATTTCGTCCCTGCGCCCATTTTACGCCCGACATTATGGCAGAGCGGTGGCCCACTGCAGTCACAATTTCTTGGACCCAGCAACAGATCGTTGATGTCCCGGCAACGCGATTGGAGAACGGCTTCCGAATTGACATAAAGATATGTTTATGTCATTAAGCGACCTTCGCAAGATGCGTATGGCAGGCAATTCCGGTTTGACGTCGCGAACCGGCCCCGTTGCCTGGTAACAGACAGAATACAGGCGGTGTTTTATGGCCTCTTCCCTCGAAGGTCTTTTTGGTGCAACGGCAGCGCAGCCGGATGGCTCCGAAGTACTGGCAGCTCTCACCAAGGCGGCGCGTGAGCGCATCCTGATCCTCGATGGCGCGATGGGAACCCAGATCCAGGGGCTTGGTTTTCATGAAGAGCATTTTCGCGGTGAGCGTTTCGGTGCCTGCGATTGCCAGCTTCAGGGCAACAACGACCTTCTGACACTGACGCAGCCCAAGGCTATCGAGGAAATCCACTACGCCTACGCCATTGCGGGCGCGGATATTCTCGAAACCAACACCTTCTCCTCCACGAGGATTGCGCAGGCCGATTACGGCATGGAAGATCAGGTCTATGAGTTGAACCGGGATGGCGCGCGCCTTGCCCGCCGCGCCGCCCTGCGTGCCGAGCAGAAGGATGGTCGCCGCCGCTTCGTTGCCGGTGCTCTCGGGCCGACAAACCGCACCGCAAGCCTGTCGCCGGATGTCAATAATCCCGGTTTTCGTGCTGTCACCTTCGACGACCTGCGCATTGCCTATGCCGAGCAGATCAGGGGGCTGATCGACGGCGGCTCCGACATCATCCTGATTGAAACCATCTTCGATACGCTCAATGCCAAGGCGGCCGTCTTTGCTTGTGAAGAAGTGTTTGCGGAAAAAGGCATTTTTCTACCGGTAATGATTTCCGGCACGATCACCGATCTTTCCGGCCGCACGCTGTCGGGCCAGACGCCGACCGCATTCTGGCATTCGCTGCGTCATGCCAAGCCATTCACTATCGGTCTCAACTGTGCGCTGGGTGCCAATGCCATGCGTGCGCATCTCGACGAATTGTCGTCGATTGCCGATACCTTTGTCTGCGCCTATCCGAATGCCGGTCTGCCGAACGAGTTCGGCCAGTATGATGAAACGCCGGAAGCAATGGCCGCACAGATCGAGGGCTTTGCCCGTGACGGTCTGGTCAATGTGGTTGGCGGTTGCTGCGGTTCGACGCCGGAACACATCCGCGCCATCGCCGAGGCTGTCGCAAAACACCCGCCACGCAAGCCCGTCAAAGTTGCGCCGCTGATGCGTCTGTCCGGCCTTGAGCCATTCACGCTGACTAAGGACATTCCCTTCGTCAATGTGGGCGAGCGCACCAACGTGACCGGTTCCGCGCGTTTCCGCAAGCTGATCAAGGCCGGTGATTTCTCTGCAGCCCTCGATGTCGCGCGGGATCAGGTCGCCAATGGCGCGCAGATCATCGACATCAATATGGATGAGGGCCTGATCGATTCCGAAAAGGCGATGGTCGAATTCCTCAATCTGATTGCCGCCGAGCCGGATATTGCCCGCGTGCCGATCATGATCGACAGCTCCAAATGGGAGGTGATCGAGGCTGGCCTGAAATGCGTTCAGGGCAAGGCGGTGGTCAATTCCATCTCGATGAAGGAAGGCGAGGAAGCCTTCATTCATCACGCCAGGCTTGTCCGTGCCTATGGCGCGGCGGTGGTCGTGATGGCTTTCGATGAAACCGGGCAGGCCGACACGGAAGCCCGCAAGGTCGAAATCTGTACCCGCGCTTACAAAATCCTGACGGAACAGGTCGGTTTTGCACCGGAAGACATCATCTTCGATCCGAATATCTTTGCCGTCGCGACCGGTATCGAGGAACACAATAATTACGGCGTCGACTTTATCGAGGCGACCCGGCAGATCATCGCCACCCTGCCGCATGTGCATGTGTCGGGCGGGGTGTCGAACCTGTCCTTCTCGTTCCGAGGCAATGAGCCGGTCCGTGAGGCGATGCATGCCGTGTTCCTCTATCATGCCATCCAGGCGGGCATGGATGTGGGCATCGTCAATGCCGGGCAGCTGGCGGTCTACGACACGATCGATCCCGAGCTGCGAGAGGCTTGCGAGGATGTGGTGCTCAATCGCCGCTCCGATTCGACCGAGCGCCTGCTGGAAATCGCCGAGCGGTTCCGCGACTCCGGCTCGAAGGAAGCCAAGGCGCAGGATCTGACATGGCGCGAATGGCCGGTTGAAAAGCGTCTTGAACATGCGCTGGTCAACGGCATTACCGAATATATCGAAGCCGATACGGAAGAAGCGCGCCAGTCTGCCGAACGCCCCCTGCATGTCATCGAAGGCCCGCTGATGGCCGGCATGAACGTGGTTGGCGATCTGTTCGGCGCGGGCAAGATGTTCTTGCCGCAGGTGGTGAAGTCCGCCCGCGTGATGAAGCAGGCCGTGGCCGTGCTCCTGCCTTACATGGAAGAGGAAAAACGCCTTAACGCCGAAAATGGCATCGGTGGCGGTGAACGTCAGAGCGCCGGCAAGGTGCTGATGGCAACGGTCAAGGGCGATGTGCACGATATCGGCAAGAATATCGTTGGCGTCGTGCTGGCCTGCAACAATTACGAGATCATCGATCTCGGCGTCATGGTGCCTTCGCAGAAGATTTTGCAGGTGGCGCGTGACGAAAAAGTGGATGTGATCGGCCTTTCGGGCCTCATCACGCCGTCGCTTGATGAAATGGTGCATGTCGCTGCGGAAATGGAACGGGAAGGTTTCGACATTCCGCTGCTGATCGGCGGCGCCACGACCAGCCGTGTTCATACGGCGGTGAAAATCCATCCGCGCTACGAACGTGGGCAGGCTGTTTATGTCATCGATGCCAGCCGCGCCGTCGGCGTGGTATCCAGCCTGCTGTCGCCGGAAGGCAAGCAGGCCTATATTGATGGCCTGCGCGGGGAATATGCCAAGGTAGCAGCCGCCCATGCCCGCAACGAAGCGGAAAAGCAGCGCCTGCCGCTTGCCCGCGCTCGCGCCAATGCACACAAGCTCGACTGGGAGAGCTTCGTACCGACAAAGCCGACTTTTACCGGCACAAGAACCTTCGATGATTACGACCTGACGGAGATCGCCCGCTATATCGACTGGACGCCTTTCTTCCAGACATGGGAACTGAAGGGCCGCTATCCGGCGATTCTGGAAGATGAAAAGCAGGGCGAGGCCGCTCGCCAGCTCTGGGCCGATGCGCAGGCGATGCTGAAAAAGATCATCGACGAAAAATGGTTCGCGCCGAAAGCTGTCGTCGGCTTCTGGCCAGCCAATGCGGTAGGGGACGATATTCGTCTTTTCACCGATGAAAGCCGGAAGCAGGAACTTGCCACCTTCTTCACGCTGCGCCAGCAATTGAGCAAGCGCGATGGTCGTCCAAACGTGGCCATGTCCGATTTCGTGGCGCCGGTCGAGAGCGGAAAGCAGGATTATGTCGGCGGCTTCGTCGTGACTGCGGGCATTGGAGAAGTGGCGATAGCCGAACGTTTTGAGCGCGCCAACGATGATTACTCGGCCATTCTGGTGAAGGCACTGGCTGACCGCTTCGCGGAAGCCTTTGCCGAATTGATGCACGAGCGGGTGCGCAAGGAGTTCTGGGCCTATGCTTCCGACGAAACCTATACGCCGGAAGAGCTGATCGGAGAGCCGTATAAGGGCATTCGTCCGGCTCCGGGTTATCCGGCCCAGCCGGACCATACCGAAAAGACGACACTTTTCCGCCTTTTGGACGCGACTGCGAATACGGGCGTGGAACTGACCGAAAGCTACGCCATGTGGCCTGGGTCCTCGGTATCGGGTCTCTATATCGGCCATCCGGAAAGCTACTATTTCGGCGTGGCCAAGGTGGAGCGCGATCAGGTCGAGGATTATGCTGCGCGCAAGGGCATGGCGGTCGAGGAAGTGGAGCGCTGGCTCGGTCCTATACTCAATTATTTGCCGGGTGCTGGAAAAGACGAGGATGCGGCGGCCTGACCGGCCGTCGCGGACCTCTCGCTCATCGGCGTTTATTAATCATATCTCAAATACTAGTCATTCTGACAGGTTTGCCGAACCTGTCAGAGGGCTCTACTGTTCCTGAATGCAAATCGGTTTCAGGTTCGGCGGTGCAGGAGCATTTCCAGCGGAGTATGAAACGGGTTCCATTCGGAAGTGCTTACAAGAAACAGTTGGAGGTTTTTGGCTATTCCGGCAGCGGAAGCGCAGACCTGCTCACGGCTGTATGGGAAGTCAAAGTATTTCATTTAGTGCTAATTTAGTAACTGACTGTTGTGATAAAAATATTCACAATTTATCGCTTTGAGTTCATATGAGACTATTTTGCTATATAGTCAGAAACTGATGGTTGTGATAGCCATCCACTGCGCAACTGTTTTGTGTAAGGGCGCTACATTTTAATAAATTCAAAATTAGTCTTTAATTGGGATGTCTGCAATGAAATGGGAACAAATTTATGAATCCATGCAATCTGCTGACGATGCCGGACAGCTCCTTGAATACATAAACACCTATGCCAGACAGTGCGGATTTGCACACACGGCCTATCTCATGCGCATTCCACTGCTGAACGGCGTGGTCAAATGGCTTAGTTTTGGCTCGTTGCCCCAGGAATGGACCGATCATTATGCCGACAGAAAATATGCGGACATAGATCCGTTGGTTCGCAAGGCGTTGAACAGCATCGAGCCGCTGGTCTGGTCATCGAAGCTGTTTGCGGAGGCTCCGCAGATATGGACAGATGCCCAGCGATTCGGCATCAGGGTCGGTATTTCGCAACCGTGCTGGGCCGCGCAAGGCGTGTTTGGAATGCTGTCCTTTCTCAGAAGCGGTCCGGCGCTGTCGTCCGGCGAGATTTCAATGTTGCGGCGTCAATTGCAGACCGTAGCCAATATGCTGCATCTGGCCATGTATGAACATCTCGATGTTCCAACCATGAACTGCGTGTCGGAAGTGAACCTGACGATGCGTGAGCGGGAAATCCTGCGCTGGACGAGTGAAGGGAAAACTGCCGAAATCATCGGCACGATCCTCAATATATCCACACGCACGGTGAATTTTCACATCAGCAACGTGCTTACAAAGCTGGTTGCGGTCAATAAGGTTCAGGCGGTCGCCAAGGCGCGCACGTTCGGACTTCTCTAAATATTTCCTAAGTCCCTCGGCGGTTTGTTCCGAAGGGCATTTTTCAGCAGCTTCCGGTTTGCGCTTTTTCTGAAACGGGCTACAAATTCATTATCTTTCCGGAGGATCAATGAATGACTGCTCAGCCAAACTCTCTCGAAGCCCGCGATATCCGTTATCATCTGCATTCCTACACCGATGCTGTCCGACTTGAGGCGGAGGGCCCGCTTGTCATCGAGCGCGGCGACGGCATTTATGTCGAGGATGTAACGGGCAAGCGTTACATCGAGGCGATGGCCGGGCTTTGGAGTGTCGGCGTCGGCTTTTCGGAGCCGCGTCTGGCGGAAGCGGCTGCGCGGCAGATGAAGAAGCTGCCCTTCTATCATACCTTCTCCTATCGTTCGCATGGTCCCGTCATCGATCTGGCAGAAAAGCTCGTTTCGATGGCTCCCGTGCCGATGAGCAAGGCTTATTTCACCAATTCAGGTTCCGAAGCCAACGATACCGTCATCAAGCTGATCTGGTATCGTTCCAACGCGCTGGGCGAACCGGAGCGCAAGAAAATCATCTCGCGCAAGCGCGGTTATCACGGCGTGACGATTGCCTCAGCCAGCCTGACAGGCCTGCCCAACAATCACCGCTCCTTCGACCTGCCGATCGACCGGATATTGCATACGGGCTGTCCGCATCATTATCGCGAAGGGCAGGCGGGTGAGACCGAGGAGCAGTTCGCAACGCGGCTGGCCGATGAACTGGAACAACTGATTCTCGCGGAAGGTCCGCACACCATTGCCGCTTTCATCGGCGAGCCGGTGATGGGCGCTGGCGGCGTGGTCGTGCCGCCCAGAACCTATTGGGAAAAGGTACAGGCTGTTCTCAAGCGCTACGACATTCTGCTGGTCGCCGACGAAGTCATTTGCGGTTTCGGGCGGACAGGCAACCTGTTCGGCAGCCAGACGTTTGACATCAAGCCGGACATCCTGGTCATGTCGAAGCAGCTTTCGTCATCCTATCTGCCAATCTCCGCATTCCTCATCAACGAGCGCGTCTACGCGCCGATTGCCGAAGAGAGCCACAAGATCGGCACACTTGGCACCGGCTTCACCGCATCGGGCCATCCGGTGGCGGCGGCTGTGGCATTGGAAAACCTTGCGATCATCGAAGAGCGCCAACTGGTTGCCAATGCGCGGGACCGCGGCGCCTATATGCAGAAGCGCCTGCGTGATTTGCAGGATCACCCGCTGGTCGGCGAAGTGCGCGGCGTCGGTCTTATTGCCGGTGTCGAGCTTGTCACAGACAAGCAGGCCAAGACAGGCCTTGAACAAGCAGGCGCGTTGGGCGCACAGGCCAATGCAGCCCTGCAGGAACGCGGCGTGATTTCGCGCGCAATGGGCGACACGCTCGCCTTCTGCCCGCCGCTCATCATCAACGATCAGCAGATCGATACGATGGTGTCCGCACTGGAGGCGGCGCTGAACGATGTTCAGGCAAGCCTCGCCAGATAATAATTTGCTCTGGAGCCGTCCGGCGGACGGGCGGCTCCGGAACGGAAAATTTGTTTAATAGCACAAAAATTGTAGGATTTTCCGTAACTTGGCGGAAAATCGGCTTTTGCGAGCACGCGCAAGTTTGTTCCGGCCCCGCTTGCAAATACGGTAAGTTTTTCGCGCAAGCCAGTTGCAATACGCGATAGGTTTCTTTCACTTTCCCGCATCATTTCACGACAATGCGCGCACTGTGGCTTTTGCCGCATCTGCGCCGGATGAAGGCCCGTTTTCTGACCTTGGGCATCCCTCCCGCGTTCGAGCATTTCCAGCCAAAAGCGCAAAGCGGTTTTGCGTTGGATAATGCGAAAAAACAAAGAGATAGAGCGGTTCCAAACTCCGTTTGGATGGAACTGCTCTGGACCCCATCCGGTTGCCGGGAGTAAGTAGTCGTGCATCATGCATCCCTGACCAAGAACCTGACGCATCTGCAGCGCCTCGAAGCGGAGGCGATCCATATTTTTCGTGAGGTTGCGGCAACATTTTCCAACCCTGTGATGCTTTACTCGGTCGGCAAGGATTCGTCGGTGATGCTGCATCTGGCGATGAAGGCATTCTATCCGGCGCCGCCGCCATTTCCCTTTCTGCATGTCGATACGACTTGGAAGTTCCGCGAAATGACCGAGTTTCGCGATGCGCAGGCCCGCGAAAAGGGTTTTGAGCTGCTCGTGCATATCAACGAGGATGGCGTGCGCGAGGGCATCGGCCCTTTCAGCCACGGGTCGAATGTCCATACCCATGTGATGAAAACGGTTGCCTTGCGGCAGGCGCTGGACAAGTACAAGTTCGATGCTGCTTTTGGCGGCGCCCGCCGCGACGAAGAAAAATCACGCGCCAAGGAGCGTATCTTTTCCTTCCGTAACGCACAGCACGGTTGGGACCCGAAGAATCAGCGGCCTGAAATGTGGAAGATTTACAATACGCGGGTTTCCGCTGGAGAATCGATCCGCGTCTTTCCGCTCTCGAACTGGACCGAACTCGATATCTGGCAATATATCCTGCAAGAGAGCATCCCCATCGTCCCGCTTTATTTTGCAGCGCATCGCCCGGTGGTCGAGCGCGATGGCATGCTGATCATGGTCGATGACGAGCGCATGAAATTGCGTCCGGGCGAACAGGTGGAAAACCGTCTGGTGCGATTCCGCACGCTTGGCTGCTATCCGCTGACCGGCGCAATTGAATCCAGTGCGGCGGACCTCTCCGGGATTGTCGAGGAAATGTTGATCGCCCGTACATCCGAGCGACAAGGTCGCGCCATCGATCGCGACGAGGCCGGGTCGATGGAGAAGAAGAAGCGCGAGGGCTATTTCTGATGAATGCTATAATCAAGCCTGTTGCGACCAATGCCGCAGTCAGCGATTTTCTGGCCGATCAGGAACGCAAGACACTGCTGCGCTTCCTCACCTGCGGCTCGGTGGATGATGGAAAGTCAACGCTCATCGGGCGTCTGCTTTACGACACGAAACTGATCTTCGAGGACCAGCTAGCGTCATTGAAGAACGACAGCCGCAAGTTCGGAACGACCGATGACGATTTCGACTTCGCGCTTCTGGTGGACGGTCTGGAGGCCGAGCGGGAGCAGGGCATCACCATCGACGTCGCCTATCGCTTCTTTTCGACGCCCCGCCGCAAGTTCATCGTCGCTGACACGCCGGGTCATGCGCAATATACGCGCAACATGGCGACCGGCGCATCGACAGCCGATCTTGCCATCGTGCTGGTCGATGCCCGTCAGGGTGTGCTGACCCAGACACGCCGCCATTCCTTCATTGCGTCGGCGCTCGGTATTCGCCACATCGTTCTGGCGGTGAACAAGATCGATCTCGTCGATTTCTCGCAAGAGGCCTTTGAGCGCATCGTTGCCGATTATATGGGCTTCGCAAAGGAGCTTGGCTTTGCCAGCATCCAGCCGATCCCGCTTTCGGCACGCTTTGGCGACAATGTCACCCTGCCATCCGCCCGCATGGGCTGGTATCAGGGGCCGCATCTGCTCGAACATCTGGAAACCGTGCGCATCGACATGGAAGTGGCGGCAAAGCCCTTTCGGTTCCCGGTGCAATATGTGAACCGGCCCAATCTCGATTTTCGCGGTTTCTCCGGCACCGTCGCATCCGGTTCGATCAGCGTCGGCGATGCCGTCGTGGTAGCCAAATCAGGCAAGGCATCCCGCGTGAAGCGCATTGCCACCTATGACGGCGATCTGACACGGGCTTCCGAAGGACAGGCTGTCACTTTGGTGCTCGAGGATGAGATCGAGGTCTCGCGCGGCAATATGCTGGTGGGGACGGAATCGCGGCCGGAAGTGGCGGATCGTTTCTCCGCCAATATAGTCTGGTTCGGTGAGGATGCCTTGCATCCCGGCCGCTCCTATCTGCTGCGCACCGAGACCGATCAGACGCCGGTAACGATCAATGAGATCGTGTACAGGACCGACGTTGACAGCTTCACCCGGAAGGATGCATCCCGCCTCGACCTCAACGAGATCGGGCTTTGCCATCTCCAGACCGTGGATCAGATTGCATTCGACCCATACGCCGACAATCGCGTAACGGGGGCATTCGTCCTGATCGACCGGCTTACCAATGCGACCGTTGGGGCTGGAATGATCGACAGCGCGCTTCGTCAAGCGACGAATGTGCACCTGCAGTCCTTCGATCTCGACAAGCAGACGCGCGCGGCACAGAAATTTCAGAAACCGGCTGTGCTTTGGTTTACCGGCCTGTCCGGCTCCGGCAAATCCACCATCGCCAACCGGCTGGAACAACGGCTGCATGCGCTCGGCAAGCACACCTATCTGCTCGACGGCGACAATGTTCGCCACGGGCTCAACAGCGATCTGGGTTTTTCCGAGGAAGACAGGGCAGAAAATATCCGCCGTGTCGGTGAGGTCGCCCGCTTGATGACCGATGCAGGTCTGGTGGTGCTCGTCTCCTTCATCTCGCCTTTTCGGGCCGAGCGGGATCGCATTCGTTCCCGGCTGCCTGAAGGTGAATTTGTCGAAATCTTCGTCGATACGCCGATAGAGGAATGCATTGCCCGCGATCCGAAAGGGCTTTATGCGCAGGCCCTGCGTGGCGAGATAAAGGCTTTTACGGGCATCGATTCTCCGTATGAGCCGCCGGTATCGCCCGAGCTCCGGCTGAACACGACGGGCCGGGACGTTGACGAACTCGTCGCGGAAGTAGAAAAGTATCTTGCCGAACGTGGTATCATCGGCAGTTATGGCAGCGATACCTGGTCAATCTGAGCAAATGAAGATTTCAGCCTCCCCGAAAGCCGATCCGAGCGCCGAAGCAATGCTTGCCGTGCTGCTGGAAGCCGCATTGGAGGCGGGCCGCACGATCATGAAGCACTATGCCAATGGTTGCGCGGTTCACAGCAAGAAAGATTCTTCTCCGGTCACGGAAGCAGATCGTGACGCGGAGGCCATCATCCTTTCCGCACTGGCTTCGGTCGCCCCGGATATTCCGGTTGTGGCTGAAGAGGAAGTGGCGGCGGGACGCCTGCCCGCGCAACTGGGACGGCGGTTTCTACTGGTCGATCCTCTGGATGGAACCCGTGAATTCCTGCTGCGCAACGGCGATTTCACGGTGAATATTGGCCTGATCGAGGATGGCGCTCCGGTTCTGGGCATCGTTTATGCACCCGTTCGCAATCGCTTGTTTGTCGGAACCGGCAGCGGTGCGGAAGAAATAACCACGACCAAGGATCACGCGCTGGGAACACGGCGGGGGATAGGGGTGCGCGTTCATGGAGCCGAGCAGGTGGCGGTCTGCAGCCGGTCCCATAAAAACCCGGAAACGGAAAAATTCTTGAACGACAACCGGATTACCAACTGCGTTTCCATCGGTTCGTCGCTGAAGTTCTGCCTTATTGCCAGCGGCGAAGCCGATATTTACCCGCGTTTTGGTCCCACCATGGAGTGGGATACGGCGGCAGGCGATGCCGTGCTGCGCGCCGCAGGTGGTCTAACGACCACTTTCGAGGGGATACCGCTCTCCTATGGCCAGCGCGCCAGCGAAGGTGTCGGCGGTTTTGCCAACCCCAATTTTGTGGCGTTTGGCGGCGGGACGCTGCCGGTTTTCGAGACCGTTTGAAGCTCTTTCCAGCTTTTCGGGTTCGGCATTCAAAAAAACGACAAGATGCTCTTGCGGCTTGAAATCTGGAGCGTTATAAGCCGCCTCAATGGTCAAGGCCACATGGTCACGGAGTGTAGCGCAGCCTGGTAGCGCACCTCGTTCGGGACGAGGGGGTCGGAGGTTCGAATCCTCTCACTCCGACCATCTTTCAAGTTACTGAGAAACTTGGATATTCCCCGATTATTGGTTTCGGCTTGGTGATCTTCTCCCATTGAAATGCAAGATGGCGCCCTACGGGGCGATTTTTCTATGCTGCGGCGAAAAGCTACACCATTATGCAACCTGAAATATGCTTCATTCCCGAAAAATAGGGGGGAGGCATGGACGAGTTATCAAACCCAGCGGTCCATACACGCAAGAAGCGAGTAATTGTAGTCGATACTGAAACGACTGGACTGTTGCCATACGACCGGATCGTGACCATAGGGGCGGTCAAAATCGAAGGTGATGAACTTCTTCACCAGTCTCTACATCTGATATTCGATCCAAGGAAAGACAGCCATCCGCAGGCGGAAGCCGTGCATGGCTACGATAATTGGATGACACGATATCAGGACTTGTTTTCTGATCTTGCCGCTCCAATCCGTAAGTGGTTCGATTGGGCGGATGAAATCGTGGCACATAACGCAGATTTCGATATGCGCTATGTGCAACGGGAGTTTCGGAAGGCGGAAGTGGATATGCTCCCCCATCCGGTATTCTGCACCATGGAGCGGTCCCGAGAAATATGGTCTGGCCAGTCCGCCAAGCTCGATGACTGCTTGGCCCGAATAGGTTTATCACGTATCGGAAAGCGGCACGGAGCGCTTGAGGACGCGTACTTGACAGCAGGTCTTTACCTTCATCAGCGAGGCATCAAAAAGTCGCTACCGAAGGTCAACTCATGGTCGCCGCCTAAAAACTTGAAGCCATATCCGCCTCGGCCAGAGGGTGAACTGCCGAGGAGAGCGCCAAAGCGGAAATAAAGCGGGAAACAACAGCACCTACAATTAATGTGGGGTCTGTGGGATAGAGTACTTACATCGGTTGTCATTCTTCTTTCCCGAAAACCGACATCCGCATGAACTCTCCGTCGTACTGGGCAAGGGCGGCCACGCGCTTCCGGTCCAGAATTTCCACCCGGTTTGAGCGGAACAGGATCAGCCCTTCTTCCCGCAAGTCGCGCAGCATCCGGTTGAGATGAATTGGCGTCAGCCCCAGTGCATCGGCAAGCTGATATTGTGTCAGCGGGCAGTAGAAGGAATTTGCATCGCCCATCCCCGAAGATTGCACGCGGTCGGAAAGTTCGAGAAACAGATGCGCGGTGCGGACGAAGGCAGCCCGGCACCCGATATTGGTAAGATGCTCGATAAGCAGGGATCGCTGGCGCGCGAGAAGCTCTATGAAGATCAGGCTGAGGCGCGGCGCGTATTCAATGGAGGCCTCGAGAGAGACGAGCGGAATTTCGAACACCGACATGGGCGTGATTGCCGTGATGGTGTTATAGCTGTAACCGTCCGCCGTTCGCAGCCCCAGAAAATCGCTTCGCATGGGGAAGTCGATGATCTGCCTCTCGCCGCTGGCCAGATCGCGATAGACACATCCCCAGCCGGAACGCACGAGATGGAGGCTTCTGATTTGTTCTCCCTGCCTGATGATCGCGGCATCGGCGGCAAAGTCGCCTTCGATAATGGTGAGAGAAGAAAGCGCGTCTATCTCCCGCGCTCCGAGCTTGGCGAAAATTGGAGAGGCCTCCAATAAACCAATGAGCGCTTCAGTCGATGGGTCTGTGGTCTGTCTGCCACTGTGCATTTTTAACCCGTTGGAGCAAATTTTGATATGTGTGAAACGGCCTTTCGGCGAGAATGCGCATTAAGACGAACAGTTAGGGCGCTGATCTCATCTAAGCAAATCGAAATGCGCTCCAAACATTTTCTGAAAACTACAGGGCGATCTTCCGCTTGGAAGAACACATGAATAATCGAGGGATATTTCTGCCAGTGAGCATGAATATCCTTGAGCAAGAGTTACTCAAATTCCGTCTTGAGCTTCTCAAATTTCAGTAAAATCGGAAATCAACTAAACCAAAGATATAGAGGCTATATCTCCTGCCGTTCAAGTCTTTCTTACAAGTGGTCATAAATTTTATGCATTGCTAACATAAGTTAATGACACGATTATTTCCCGATAGCAATATTCACGCTGGTCATGGTTAGGGCTCTATCCATGTAAGCATTGGAAAACACTCGTCTCTGACGAAAGTAATAGTAGGATGCATAAACATAGAGCAACTTGAGTATGCCGGGAGCATCACATGTTGGAAGTAAGAGGGGATAGCATTTGGACTGCTCCGGAGCACGGGGATGACAGGGGGGGTGCTTCGGGTATTGAGGCCGTACGGGAACGGCGCCTGTTGCTGGTATGCAAGAGCAATCTTGAACGGCAATGTCTTTATAACGGGCTTGTGCTGAACGGGCTCAAGCTTCCCGTGGAAACACAAGCGACGATCGAACTGGCAGATCCAACCGAGGATATTGCTGTTGTTCTGATCAATATAGGTTCGAAGCGACTGGCGGACCCATTTTTCTCAGAAAAGCTGCAGGCTGTGATCGAGCTCTGGCGTCCGGTGCCGGTCGTGTTTCTCGCTGAACGCGAGGAGTGGGCTCAGGTCGTGCGTGCCATGGAAATCGGCGCTCGCGGCTATATTCCCACCTCGGTCGATATAAAAGTCTGTGTCGAGGCCATTCATCTTGCCACCGCCGGCGGCATGTATGTGCCCGCTTCCATGGTTTTTCAGACCGCGCCGGCCGATATCGACGACGACGTTCTGGGAGAACTGCTCACCGCGCGCGAGATCGAGGTTGTCCATGCGATCCGGATCGGCAAGTCGAACAAGATCATCGCCTTCGAGCTCGGCATGAGCGAGGGTACAGTGAAGGCGCATGTCCATAACATCATGAAGAAGATCGGCGCCGCAAACCGTACGGAAGTGGCTTGCAAGCTGCACCGGATGTATGGCGAAAAATTCGATCTCGATTAAATCATCATTTCTCGTTTGGTCCGGTGTCGTTACTCCACATTGGGAGCGCCGGCACCCGGTCCCGCTTGCCTGACGTGCAGATTTTTCCCGCGTTTTCGCGCTGGGCAAACCGGCCATTCTGCTTCAGCCGCTGAAGAAAGGCGGCCTATGTCGAAAATTGTTCCGGCTGAAGTGGTTGCTTTCTATTGAAAAACCGCGAAATTATCCGGACGCGATCAGAATAATGCCAGCCTCAGGACAACAATGCAGCTCACTCCCCGTCACAACGCAATTCTAGAGCTCGCTCGCAAACAGGGGCAGGTTCTGGTGGACGATCTTGCCGCGGCATTCGAGGTGACGCCGCAAACGGTGCGCAAGGACCTGAACGACCTCTGCCGGGCTCGGATGCTGCGCCGCATCCATGGTGGGGCGCTCTATCCGTCCGGTGTCGAGAACATGGAATATGAGGCGCGGCGTCGCATCGCGGCGCATGAGAAGGAAGCGATCGGGCGCGCTGCCGCGGAGATCATTCCCGATGGCGCTTCATTGTTCATCAATATCGGCACCACGACCGAGGCCGTCAGCCAGGCACTGGTCGACCATGACAATCTTATGGTCATCACCAATAATATCAATGTTGCCAATACATTGCGGGTTCACGCCTCGATCGAGGTAGTGGTCGCGGGCGGTGTCGTGCGTCCGTCGGACGGGGGGATCGTCGGCGAAGCCGCCGTTGATTTCATCCGGCAGTTCAAGGTCGATTACGCGATCATCGGAGCCTCGGCCATGGACGAAGACGGGGCGCTGCTCGATTTCGATTTCCGCGAAGTGAAAGTGGCGCAGGCCATCATTGCCAATGCCCGGCATGTCATCCTCGTGACCGACGCCACAAAGCTGGAGCGCACGGCGCCGGTGCGCATCGGCCATATATCGCAGATCGACACATTCATTACCGATCACTGCCCGTCGGACCAGTTGCGGAACCTGTGCCGGGAAAACGAGGTCGAACTGATTGAAACCCTTGGCGAAAGCCCGACAGCGGAAAAAGAGTCCTAGTTTCGTTTATTTTCGATTTGCTTTCGTATTAAATGAATTATATTCGCTTTGGTTTTCGGAGAGTGGTCTTCGGGGTTCGCCATGGCGCAAGAGAAACTATTCGACATTTTTGTAATCGGCGGCGGCATCAATGGATGCGGTATCGCGCGCGACGCGATTGGCCGGGGATTTTCGGTTGGCCTGGCCGAGATGAACGACCTGGCCAGCGGCACATCCTCGCGGGCCACCAAACTCATCCATGGCGGATTGCGCTATCTCGAGCATTATGAATTTCGTCTGGTGCGCGAGGCGCTTATGGAGCGGGAAGTGCTGTGGGCCAATGCACCGCACATCATTCATCCGATGCGGTTCGTGCTGCCTTATCACAAGGGCGGAGTGCGCCCTGCATGGCTGCTGAGACTGGGGCTGTTCCTCTACGACCATCTGGGCGGACGCAAAAAACTTGCCGCCACGCGGACGCTCGATATGCGCTCCGATCCGGCGGCCGCGCCCTTGAAGCCGCTTTTTACCAAGGCATTTGAATATTCGGACTGCTGGGTCGACGATGCGCGCTTCGTTGCCCTGACCGCCCGGGATGCGGCGGATCGCGGCGCGATGATCCGCACCCGGACCAGGGTCGTGGCGGCCCGCCGTGACCGGGAATGCTGGACCATCACATTGGAAGATACCGACACGCACGAGCGCGAGGAAGTTCGCGCCCGCCTGCTGGTCAATGCCGCCGGTCCGTGGGCCGACAAGGTGCTGCAGGGCGTGGAGGGAGATCGCCAGCTTCACAATGTCCGCCTCGTTCAGGGCAGCCATATCGTGGTGCGCAGGAAATTTTCCGATCCGCGCTCCTATTTCTTCCAGAACAATGACGGGCGCATCATCTTCGCCATTCCTTATGAAGATGATTTTACCCTGATCGGCACGACCGATCAGGATTATGAGGGCGATCCGGCCAAGGTCGCGATCACCGACAGCGAAACCGACTATCTCTGTGCGGCCGCCAGCGAATATTTCAAGGAACCCGTCAGTCGCGCGGATATCGTGTGGACCTATTCCGGTGTGCGTCCGCTTTATGATGACGGCGCGAGCAAGGCGCAGGAAGCGACCCGCGATTACGTGCTGAAAGAGGATGCGCCCGATGGGCTTGCTCCCCTGATCAATGTGTTCGGCGGCAAGCTGACCACGGCGCGCCGGCTTGCCGAACATATGCTGGAGAAGATCGAGCAGCGGCTGGGGCAGAAGGGAGCGCCATGGACCCATGCCGCCCCGTTGCCCGGCGGCGATTTCGTGGATGTCGAGTTCGAGCGTGAGTTGCAGAAGGTAAACGCCGCTTATTCCTTCCTCGCCCCGGCCCATGCGCGACGGCTGTTCCGGCAATATGGAACGCGCATCCACAGCCTGCTCAAGGGTGCCGCTTCCCTGACCGACCTCGGACAATATTTCGGCGCCGACCTTTACGAAGCCGAAGTGCGGTATCTTCAGGAAAATGAGTGGGCAGTCAGCGCCGAGGATATCTTGTGGCGGCGCACGAAACTGGGTCTTCGCCTCAATGCGGCGGATGTTTCCTCGCTTGAGGAATATCTGAAGCCAGCGCGCGTCGCCTGACCCCTCTCGATCTTTAGAGCATTTCCAGCAAAAGTGTGAAACGGTTTTGCGTTGGATAATGCGATAAAACAAATAGTTAGAGCGGTTCCGGCGATTCTGTTAGAATAGGAGCCGCTCTAGCCGCACTTGCCAGTTGTGTTTTGAGCAGTCATTATTCTCCCATATAGCGGGTTCCAGCCTTCCTGGGAGGAAAAGATGGGCACACCGCACGACCGGACACATGCTGACCGCATCCAATCCGCAATCACGACGGCGGGTGGGGCTGCACGGTCTGCTCTCGTCGCCTCGTGGCGGCGCTCGGCGGAACTGCACGGGCTCGACCCTGCCGAACCGGGATCGGTGCGCACACTTTCCGATGGCGAGTTCCGAACCGCCCATCAACGGATCGAACGCCTCGTCAGCATAGCGCAAGCCAGTATGGACCGCCTTTATCTGGCCGTCGGCGGCGTTGGCTGCTGTGTGTTGCTGGCCGACAGCGAAGGCGTGCCGGTCGAACGGCGCGGCGCGCCGGGCGATGACGACACCTTCTACCGTTGGGGGCTTTGGACCGGTGCTGTCTGGAGCGAACAGAGCGAAGGCACCAACGGCATCGGCACCTGCATCGTTGAACAGCGCCCGCTGACGATCCATCGCGACCAGCATTTCCATACGCGCAATATCGGGCTTTCCTGCACGGTCGCTCCCATCCATGACCATCAGGGACGCCTGATGGCAGCACTTGATGTCTCCTCCTGCCGCGCCGATCTGACCGAGGCTTTTGCGCAGCTTATATCGGTGGCCGTTATCGACGCTGCGCGCCGCATCGAGGCTGAAAATTTCCGTCAGGCTTTTCCCGATGCGCGCATCATGCTGGCGCCAAGCCCGGACCGCACCGGTGGCGCGCTGATCGCCGTCGACAAGGACGACCTCGTCGTCGGCGCGACGCGCGCGGCGCGCCTTGCCCTGGAGCTTGACGATGATGCACTGGCAGGCCCCTTGCCCGCCGCAGATCTTCTGGGGACGCCCGCCGACCCGCGCGAGGACATGGCGGAATCGGAGCGCGGGGTGATCCTGCGGGCACTGGCCCGCGCGGAGGGTAATATTTCCTTTGCGGCGCAGCTTCTGGGCATCAGCCGGGCGACGCTGCACCGCAAGCTGAACCGTCTGAAGATCATTCGCGCCCATTGATGAAGCCACGCTGAAATAGGCGGGCGAAACTGTCTCAATATTGCGACACATGATCTTGCGAGCTTGAATGCGTGGGATGACTCTTCCCCGCTCCCGCGCGATCCTCAACCATGAAGCGCTGTAGGAGCAGCGTTGTTTCTGGGAGGATGTCATGAACAAGGTTGAATTCAGCCGGACCGTGAAGCCGGCTTTTGCAAAGCGTTACGGAAACTTCATCGGCGGCAAATGGGTCGAGCCTAAATCGGGGCGCTATTTCGACAACACGTCGCCCGTCAACGGACAGGTGCTTTGCGAAATAGCCCGTTCGGATGCCGCTGACATTGAAGCGGCGCTCGACGCAGCGCATGCCGCCAAGGATGCCTGCGGCAAGACGAGCGCGGCTGAACGCGCGCTCATCCTCAATCGCATCGCCGACCGGATTGAGGAAAACCTGCCCGCGCTGGCGGCTGCCGAAACGTGGGACAACGGCAAGCCGATCCGTGAAACCACCAATGCCGACCTGCCGCTCGCTATAGACCATTTCCGCTATTTCGCAGGCGTCATTCGCGCCCAGGAAGGCGGCATTTCGGAAATCGATCACGACACGGTCGCCTATCATTTTCATGAACCGCTCGGTGTCGTCGGCCAGATCATTCCCTGGAACTTCCCGATCCTCATGGCGACGTGGAAACTTGCGCCCGCCCTTGCGGCAGGCAACTGCGTCGTTCTGAAACCGGCCGAGCAGACTCCGGCTTCGATCCTGGTGCTTATGGAGCTGATCGGCGATCTGTTGCCGCCCGGTGTCGTCAATGTCGTCAACGGCTTCGGCCTCGAGGCAGGCAAGCCGCTCGCCTCGAGCCCGCGCATCGCCAAGATCGCCTTCACCGGCGAAACGACGACCGGACGCCTGATCATGCAATATGCCAGCCAGAACCTCATTCCGGTTACGCTGGAACTGGGCGGCAAGTCGCCGAATATCTTCTTCAAGGATGTTGCCGCGGAAGATGATGATTTCCTCGACAAGGCCATCGAAGGCTTCGTGATGTTCGCGCTCAACCAGGGCGAAGTCTGCACCTGTCCGAGCCGCGCGCTTGTCCATGAATCGATCTACGACAAGTTCATGGAGAAAGCGCTGAAGCGCGTGGAGGCCATCGTGCAGGGCGACCCGCTCGATCCGGCCACGATGATCGGTGCGCAGGCATCCAGCGAGCAGCTGGAAAAAATCCTGAGCTATCTCGATATCGGCCGTCAGGAAGGCGCCGAAGTGCTGACCGGCGGCGAGCGCAATATTCTGCCGGGCGATCTCGCCGGTGGCTATTACGTCAAGCCGACGGTGTTCAAGGGCAACAACAAGATGCGCATCTTCCAGGAGGAAATCTTCGGTCCGGTCGTGTCCGTCGCTACCTTCAAGGACGACGCCGAAGCGCTATCGATTGCCAACGATACGCTTTACGGCCTCGGCGCCGGCATATGGACCCGCGACGGGACCCGCGCCTATCGCTTCGGACGGGCCATTCAGGCTGGCCGTGTGTGGACCAACTGCTACCACGCCTATCCGGCCCATGCGGCATTCGGCGGTTACAAGCAGTCGGGTATCGGTCGCGAAAACCATCTGAAGATGCTCGACCATTATCAGAACACCAAGAACATGCTTGTGAGCTACAGCCCGAAGAAGCTGGGCTTCTTCTAGAACTCCCGGCAGACGCAATGCGGAGAAAACGTCTTCGCATTGCGTTCAATCAAGGGTCGGGATCGCTCTTCATGCCAGTATTGCGTCGACTTTAACGATTCCCAATACCCTCCCAAGGGGCCTGGGCGGAAACGCCCGGGCGACCTTTTGTCCATGACTGCGAATTTTCACATTTCTTCCGTCCCCCAGGAAGCCAGCTCAGTTCGACAACGAAGGAGAAACTTCATGGCAAAGACAATGAAAGCCGCCGTGGTGCGCGCATTCGGAAAGCCCCTGACGATTGAAGAAGTGCCGGTGCCCGAACCCGGCCCCGGCCAGATACAGGTCGCCATTCAGGCGTCGGGCGTTTGCCATACCGATCTGCACGCAGCCGAGGGCGATTGGCCGGTCAAGCCCAATCCGCCGTTCATTCCGGGCCATGAGGGCGTCGGTTACGTCTCTGCCGTGGGTAGCGGTGTCAAACACGTGAAGGAAGGCGACCGGGTCGGCGTTCCATGGCTCTACACCGCATGCGGGCATTGCCGCCATTGCCTGGGCGGCTGGGAAACGCTCTGCGAGGCACAGGAGAATACGGGCTATTCGGTCAATGGCGGCTTTGCCGAATATGTGGTTGCCGATCCCAATTTCGTCGGCCATTTGCCGAAGAGCATCGATTTCAACGAAATCGCGCCGGTCCTGTGTGCGGGCGTAACGGTCTACAAGGGTCTCAAGGTTACGGATACGAAGCCTGGCGACTGGGTTGTTATCTCCGGCGTGGGCGGACTGGGCCATATGGCGGTGCAGTATGCCAGGGCCATGGGGCTCAATGTTGCTGCTGTCGATATCGACGACAAAAAGCTCGATCTTGCGCGCAGGCTCGGCGCAACTGTAACCGTCAACGCCAAGACGCATAACGATCCGGCGGCCTATATCAAGAAGGAAACCGACGGCGGCGCGCAGGGCGTGCTGGTTACGGCGGTTTCGCCGATCGCCTTCGAACAGGCGCTGGGCATGGTGTCGCGCGGCGGCACTGTCTCGCTGAACGGCCTGCCGCCCGGCGACTTCCCGCTTTCCATCTTCAATATGGTGCTGAACGGCGTTACAGTGCGCGGATCGATTGTCGGCACCCGGCTCGATCTGCAGGAGTCGCTCGATTTTGCCGGTGATGGCAAGGTGCGAGCCACCATCCGCACCGAAAAGCTGGAGGATATCAACTCCATCTTTGACGATATGCGGCAGGGCAATATCGAAGGCCGCGTGGTCATGGACCTCACGCAATAATGCCCCGTGCCGCATCAAGGGTGCGGTAGAATGCACATCCGGGCGGGCATTGCACAAGTGCCCGCTCGTCGTCCCGGGAGGAGGATATGGCGGAGAAAAGCCCCGATACGGACCACGGACAGGTGAGCGCCACACAGGCCGCACTTGATCTCATCCGGGAATTGCAGGCCGAATATGGGCCGATCATGTTCCACCAGTCGGGTGGTTGTTGCGATGGGTCATCGCCGATGTGCTATCCGCAAGGCGAATTCATGGTGGGCGACACGGACGTGAAGCTCGGAGAAATCGGTGGTGCTCCGGTCTATATCAGCGGCCCGCAATATGAAGCCTGGAAACATACCGAACTCATCATCGATGTCGTCCCCGGACGCGGAGGCATGTTTTCGCTCGACAATGGCCGCGAGGTTCGCTTTCTGACGCGATCGCGGGTCTGCTCAATTCCCTGATTTCTCTTTTCGTTTTGCGGCGAAGCGGTTAGAGCATTTCCAGCAAAAGTGCGAAGCGGTTTTGCGTCGGATAATGCGTGAAAACAGAAGGATAGATCGGAGAGGGAGGGAGACGATCCGATATGGCCGCAGCAGGAAAACGAGCAACCATTCATGATGTGGCACGCCTTGCCGGTGTGTCGATCAAGACAGTTTCGCGCGTCTATAATGACGAACCGAATGTGCGCGAGGCCATCCGCGAAAAGGTCCGGCAGGCCGGAAGCGAGTTGCGATACCGCCCCAATGCCGCCGCCCGCAACCTTGTCGAACGCCGGTCTCACCTGATCGGTCTTTTCTTCGAAAATCCGAGCGCCAGCTACGTCACCGAATTGCAGATGGGCGCGCTGGAACGGCTGCGCGACACGCGATACCGCCTGCTGATCTTTCCCGTCGAAAATCGGGATGATATTCGCGGCGCGCTGATCGAAACGGCGCACGCCTCCGGCCTCGACGGCATCATCGTGACGCCGCCCATGTCGGACGATCCTGAAATCCTCGCCGAACTGACGGCATCGGCAATGCCGTTTGCGCGGGTGGCGGGCGATGTGAATGTCCATCCGACCGACAGCGTCACGATTGATGACGGGGCTGCCGCCTTCGATCTCATGGAATATCTTCTGAAACTCGGCCACCGCCGGATCGCCATCGTCATTGGCGATCCAACCCATCGTTCGGCGGAACTGCGCCTGGCGGGCTATCGGCGCGCGCTGGAGCAGGCGGGGATCGGGCGTAACCCGGATTACGAGGTGCAGGGTGGTTTCAGTTTCACAAGCGGCCTTGCTGCCGGAAAGAAATTGCTTTCGCTCGATGAGCCGCCGACGGCGGTGTTTGCGTCAAACGACGATATGGCGGCTGCCGTCATGCAGGTCGCCTATGACCATAATCTTGCGATACCCGACCAGCTGACGGTGGTGGGCTTCGATGACAGCGCTATCGCCAGCATGGTCTCGCCGCAGATCACCACTGTCCGCCAGCCGATTTTCGAGATGACGCGCGACGCGGCGGACATGCTCTTGAAACAGATCGAAACCGGCCATTTGTCGGCTTCGCGGCAGATTGATTATAAACTCGTCATTCGCCAGTCGTCCGGCAAGGCGCCGGTATAGACCTGTCTAACTCTGTTCGGGATGCGGGGGGAAGAAGCGCTCGCGGGCGAAATTGCTGCCGAAGATCATGTCATATTGCAGCATCTGATAATCGCGCAGCAGCGGCGGGAAGGGCGGCCGTTGTTGCCAGCCCTCTTCGGCATTCTCCGACCGGTCAAACACTGCATGATTGTCAACGACCCGGTAGCGCTCGTGCAACTGGCGCAGGAAGCCGGTGTAATAGGGGTGCTGCATCCCGGCCATGTCCAGAATGTGCAGCGGCAGGAAGGCGGGGCTGATCGTGCCCGTTCCCCGTTCGGCCCCACGCTTGTTTGACCAGAGAACCAGCGGGGTTTCGTGCTGCAGCATCATATCTTCGGCAGATGCGGTGCGGCTTGCAACCCGGTTTGCCATGAAGCCGGTCTCGACATAGACGGGGCCGAGTGGCGGCAGATGGTCGCCGAAGAAGACGAGAATGGTTTCGCGGTCACGCTTGGATGCCCACTCCATCAGCCTTGCAAGGCTTGCATCGGCATCCATCGCTCCTTGCGAATAGGAACGGATCGACTGGCGGGTATGCTCGCTGGCGTCGGTCTGCACCTCGAGTTTGGAATCTGGATAGCGGTTGGCCTCATATGGGCCATGTCCCTGAAGAGAAACGGCGAAGAAGAAGAACGGCGCATCCATGGAATCGGCTTCGCGGATGATTTCATCGGTCAAGGCAGCGTCGGACGCCAGCGCACCGCGCTTTTCCAGCGGCGGCATGTTTTCCTCTGACATGAACCGGTCGAAGCCCATGCTTTCATAGACGGGACCACGGTTCCAGAACCATTGGCGATAGGGATGGATGGCCCGCGTGGCGTAACCCTGATCCTTGAAAAAGCTTGCAAGCGAGGGAAGCGGGCGACGGATATATTGCTGGTACGGAATGCTGCCCGAAGGCAGGAACGCCTTGGAAAACCCGGTCAATGCTTCAAACTCGACATTGGCCGTCATGCCGCCGAATTCCGGCGAGAAGACATGGCCGGACTGTTCCGCACGCACTGTCGGGATCGGATCGGCGCTGAAGGCCACGCCGGGAAGGCGCGTCGGATCCCAGAAGGATTCGCTCATCACCATGATGACGTCCGGCTTGCGGCTGTCGAATGCGGCAGGGATGAGCTGCGCGGGCGGTTCGATGGCGGCAATCGCCTCCGGGGAATAACCTTCCGGCGCGAAGACGGTTGCCATCGGCACATTCAGGATGAAAGCCATGGTGAAGCCGTTATGCGCGTAATTTTCCTTCTGGTCCCACATGATGGGCAGAATGCGCAGACGGTCCCGGGCCAGCGAAAAACTCGCATAATCAGAAATGACCGCGAACCAGGCGAGCAGCGGCAGCGCGAAGGCAAGACGCAGCATCCGCCCCTTCCACGGGATCGGGTCGAAACGCCGCCACCAGAACAGCGTCACGGTGATCATCAAGGCTGCCGAGGCGATGAGCAGCAGGGCTATGCCCACCGCGCTCCATGGCCGGTCGCGCACCAGCAGCGGCAGAAGATCCACGATCTGACGGGCATAGAGAAAATCGCTCGGGTAGAGCGGATCGCCGAGATAAAGGCTTTTTTCACGGGCGGTCGTGGCGGCAATCAGCGCCAGCGGCCCGACGACGATGAAGCCATAATGGATGCGCCCGAAAATGGCGTCGCTTGCGGTGAGCACGACGACGAAAAGCGCCACGGTCGTCCATGCGGGCTTGTGCGGTGTGCGGAAGAACTGCATCGTATCGGTGAACGAGCCGCGCACGATCCATTCGATGGCGAAAACCAGCAGGGTCGAAAGCACCATGGAAGCAAGCGCAATGGCGGCCAGACGCAGCGGCCAGGCAATACGGGCAGGCCCGAAAATCGCGGCATCGCTCCAGCGACGCGCTGCGGTATTTTCCATCACACCCGGCATGTTTTTACTCACCAACTCCGAGACTTCACAAAAATCCTGTCACATTTCTGTCATGGAAATGTCAACTCACGTTTGGGCCACGCTTGGGCCGCGAGTGATACGCACCGTGATCTGAACGGATGATGAATGGAGCATGTCTCCCGAAAGCGGAAAGCGGTTTCGGGTCGAAGACATGCGAAAAAACAAACAGATAGGGAATATGAAATGAAGACAGGGCCGGAATCATCCGGCCCTGTCGGTGGCGACATGGGAGACTGGATTACGAAAAGACGTCTTCCAGCCCCTTGGTCAGTTCCAGCGCCTGACGCTCGAACAGGCGGCGGTAGATGCCTTCCGGCTTGCGGATAAGCGCATCATGGTCGCCTTCTTCGAGGATCTTGCCCTTGTCGAAGACCAGCAGCCGGTCAAGCGCCCGAACCGTCGAAAGCCGGTGTGCGATGACAAGCGTCGTGCGGCCCACCATCAGCCGTTCCATCGCCTGCTGGATCAGCACCTCCGATTCCGAATCGAGGCTCGACGTCGCCTCGTCCAGAATGAGGATCGGTGCATTTGCCAGAAACGCACGGGCAATGGCGACACGCTGGCGCTCACCACCCGAAAGCTTCACACCGCGTTCACCGACAAGCGTTGCATAGCCTTTCGGCAGGCGGCTGATGAAGTCGTGCGCGCTCGCAAGCTTCGCAGCTTCCTCGATCTCGGCCTGCGTCGCACCGGGGCGGGCATAGGCGATGTTCTCGGCCAGCGTCCGGTGAAACAGGATCGGCTCCTGCTGCACGATGGCGATCTGCGATCGGAGCGATGCCTGTGTGACATCGGCAATGTTCTGCCCGTCAATGCGGATAGCGCCGCCGCTGACATCGTAAAGCCGCTGGATCAGCTTGACGAAGGTCGTCTTGCCCGAACCCGAATGACCGACCAGACCGACGCGCTCGCCAGCCTCGATCTTGACCGAGAAGTCGCGATAGAGGGCGGATTCGTGACTGCCATAATGGAAGGTGACGTGATCGAAAGTGATCTCGCCATTTCCAATTTTGATGGCCGGAGCACCCGGCTTGTCGGCAATACCGTAAGGCTGCGCCTCGATATCGACCAGTTCCTCCATGTCGTTGACCGAGCGCTGCAGGTTGCGGATATGCATGCCCACATCGCGCAGATAGCCCTGCAACATGAAGAAGGCGGTCAGGACGAAGGTGATATCGCCCGCCGTTGCCTTGCCCTGGCTCCACAGATAGAGCGCAAAGGCAATGACGACGCCGCGCATCACCAGAAGGTTCGCACCCTGGATGAAACCGTTCAGCGTACCGATCAGCCATGTGCGGCGTGTGCGGCCGCGCCACTTGGTGACGACCTTGGCAAGACGCATATCCTCGCGGCTTTCCGCACCGAACGCCTTCACAACCGCATTGCACGAAATGGCATCGGCCAAAGCGCCGCCCATGCGCGTGTCCCAGCTATTGGCAAGTGTTGCCGCAGGGGCGACGAAGCCGAGCGAGATCACGATGGTGCAGACGATGAACAGCACCGAACCGATGGCAACCAGCAGGCCCATCAGCGGCCAGTACCACGATAGAAGTGCGACCGAGCCGAGCAGCATCAGGACCGATGGCAGCAGGGCCACGATCAGCGTATCGTTGAGCAGGTCGAGCGCCCACATGGCCCGCGAGACCTTGCGCACGGTCGATCCGGCAAAGGCATTGGCATGCCAGTCGGTCGAGAACCGCTGCAGCCTGCGGAACGAGCTGGCTGCCATGTCGCTCATGATCTTCAAGGTGAAGTCGGTGATGACATAGAAGGTCAGCTGGCGCGTGATCAGCGCCAATGCACCCAGCGCAAGCAGGACGATCAGCGCATGAATGGCCGCATCCCATGCGCCGTCATTGCCCAATGAAAGCGCGTCGACCAGCCGCCCGGAATAGAGCGGGGTCAGAACATCTGCGGCTGTTGCGAGCAGCATGCCGATTATCATCAGCGTCAGCCGCACGGGCTGACTTCGCCAGTGGCCGAAAGTGTAGCCGAGGACGTTGCGGAAAGCAGGTCCCCGGAAATTGATGCGAAACCGAGTCATATCTACAATACCAGGCCGCGTTCGGGCGGATTCTGGTTCCTTTAAAAGCATTTTCAGCAAAAGTGCGAAGCGGTTCAGCGTCGGACGATGCGTGAAAACAAAGACAAAACAAGCAGCCGGTGAGGGCTGCGGCAAATTTGGAAGTTTTGGAATGTGCCCCTTTAGGGAGGGCGTTCAGGCCTCAGCCTGCATCGCGGGCCAAGGACTTAAAGCTTGGAAGCGCCCGCGCGAACACTGGGCACCATCGGGAATGGGTAATAGACACGCATCTCATACCTCTTGCCAGTGTTGCGGATAGGTGCACAATAAATGAGCAAAAATATTTGCCAAGGCGAAAAATGACAATTTTTCCAACTGGTCATTGACTGTGACAAATTTGCAAGGCGGGCCTTTCAAGGCCTTGGCCCGGGGCTTATTTTCACTTTTTGCGTTACAGGACGGCTCCGGTCTTGCAATTCCGCCGCTCATGGGTGAAGGGTCGTTCTGAGATATATCAGAGCCGTGCGGCGCACAGGGAGAGTTCATGACGGTACATCAAAATCTGATCGCGGGCGAATGGGTCGGCGGCGACGGGATCGCCAACATCAATCCTTCGGACACCAATGATGTCGTTGGAACCTATGCGCGCGCAACGGCTGAAGACACCAAGGCAGCCATTGCCGCCGCGAAAGCCGCTTTCCCGGCATGGTCGCGTTCCGGCATTCTGGAGCGCCATGCGATCCTGCGTAAAACCGCAGACGAGATTCTGGCGCGCAAGGACGAGCTTGGCCGTCTTCTGTCGCGTGAGGAAGGCAAGACGCTGGCCGAGGGCATCGGCGAAACCATCCGCGCCAGCCAGATTTTCGATTTCTTCGCCGGCGAAGCCCTGCGTCTGGCAGGCGAAGTTCTGCCTTCTGCGCGCCCGGGCATCGGCGTCGAAATCACCCGCGAACCTGTCGGCGTCGTCGGCATCATCACGCCGTGGAACTTCCCGATCGCCATTCCGGCATGGAAGATTGCGCCGGCGCTCTGCTATGGCAACACGATCGTCTTCAAGCCGGCTGACCTCGTGCCGGGCTGTTCCTGGGCGATTGTCGATATCCTGCATCGCGCCGGTCTTCCGAAGGGCGTGCTCAATCTCGTCATGGGCAAGGGTTCCGTGGTCGGCCAGACCATTCTGGACAGCGCCGACGTCAATGCCGTCACCTTCACCGGTTCCACCGGCACGGGCAAGCGCGTTGCGGCTGCATCCATCGAGCACAATCGTCGCTTCCAGCTCGAAATGGGCGGCAAGAACCCGGTCGTGGTTCTCGATGACGCCGATCTCAATGTGGCTGTGGAATCGGTCGTCAATTCCGCCTTCTTCTCTACCGGCCAGCGCTGCACGGCTTCCTCGCGCATCATCGTCACGGAAGGCATCCACGACAAGTTCGTTGCCGCCGCCATTGAAAAGCTGAAGACCGTTGTGGTCGACAATGCGCTGAAGCAGGGCACCCATATCGGCCCGGTGGTCGATGAAAGCCAGCTCAAGCAGGACATGGACTATATCGAGATCGGCCGCAAGGAAGGCGCGAAGCTTGCCTTTGGCGGCGAACGCCTCAACCGCGAAACGCCGGGCTTCTATCTCCAGCCCGCGCTGTTCACGGAAGCCACCAACCAGATGCGCATCAGCCGCGAGGAAATCTTCGGCCCGGTCGCTTCCGTCATCCGCGTCAAGGATTATGAAGAAGCGCTTGCCACCGCCAACGATACGAATTTCGGCCTGTCGTCGGGCATCTGCACGACGAGCCTGAAGCACGCCACGCATTTCAAGCGCAATTCGGAAGCGGGCATGGTGATGGTCAATCTGCCGACCGCGGGCGTCGATTTCCATGTGCCGTTCGGCGGGCGCAAGGGTTCGAGCTACGGTCCGCGCGAGCAGGGCCGCTACGCCGCCGAGTTCTACACGACGGTGAAGACGGCCTATACGCTGGCCTGATGGCAGTTTGAACAAACATGAAAACCGGCGATTTCCCGCCGGTTTTTTTATGCGGCTTTTCGCGGCCAGGCGGCAAGCTTGCGGGCGAAATGCGACACCGTGCCGTGCAGCAGCATGGTGAAAGCCGCCAGAACGAACAGGCAGGCGAACATCAGGTCCACCTTGGCGCGTCCATTGGCGAGCAGCATCAGATAGCCGAGCCCCTTGGATGCCCCCACCCATTCGCCCACTACGGCGCCGATGGGGGCATAGACCGCAGCGAGGCTCAGGCCCGACGCCAGCGAAGGAAAGGCGGAGGGGATGCGGATGCGAAACAGGATCGCCATGCGCCCGGCCCCCAGGATTTCCGCCGCGTCGATCAGGCTGCTGTCAGTGCGCCGCATACCATCGAAGAAGGTCGAAACGACGGGAAAGAAGATCATCAGCACCGTGACCGCAATCTTCGATGCAGGGCCATAGCCGAGCCACAAGGTCAGGATGGGGGCGAGCGCGAAGATCGGGATCGCCTGGCTGAACACCATGGCGGGCATGACGAGGCGCTGCGCCAGCGGTGACATCATCAGGCAGATGGCGGTCGCAATGCCGACCGCACTGCCAAGGGCAAGACCGCCCAGCACTTCGCCGATGGTGGCGATGGCGTTCTCGGCAATCAGCCCGGCATTGCCGATCAGCGCCTGCACAACATCAAGCGGACCCGGCAGGATGAAGCGCGGCATCTGGCCGATGCTCACCACCGCCTGCCAGATGGCGAGCGCCACCGCTGCCGATAGCAGACCATCGGCAGCGCGTTTCATTCGGCTTCGGTTCGAGAGCGCTTCGGTCACTATCCGGCCTTCAACCCCATCGACCAGAACTCCGCTTCGAGCCTGCTTGCGGTGGCAAATATCTGGCAGAGCCTTGGCCAGCGCGGGCTTTTCTCGAAGTCATCGCCGATGCGGTCCCTCGCGGCCTGATCGAACAGCTTGCCCACCGTGTGGCACATGTCCTGATAATCAGGCCCCGCATAGGTATCGATCCACTCCTGATAGGGCGTGCCGGGGCGGGCCGTCACAGCGAGATTGAGGCCGATCTCGCCATAGCCATGCGCGCAGGGCACGAGCGCGGTCAGCAGGTCGAGGAAATCGCCCGCCTGTCCGCAATCGAGCACATAGCGCGTGTAGGCGAGGTTTTCCGGCTCTTCCTTCGTGGCGTAAAGCGCGTCCTCGCTGATGCCTTCGCGGCCGCAGATGCCGACATGAAGCGGCAGCTCCGTCACCGTCAGCCGATGCATGATCTGGGCGCAGAGCCGGGTTTCCTGCAATGTATTCGCCTTGACCACACCGAGCGCGAAAGCGCGGGCATAGTGATGCAGATAGACATAATCCTGACGCAGATAATGCAGGAAGGCCGCCTTGGGTAACGTGCCATCGCCAAGGCCCCGCACGAATTCATGCTCGATATAGGGCTTCCAGTCATCAAGCGTCGCTGCGCGAAGGCGCGTGAACAGTTCGGATGAATAATGCGGCTGCGGCTGGCTCATGACTTGCTCCCTTCGGCATTGACGTCGATGGCGAATTTTTCGACCGGCAGGATGGAGGGCACCAGATTGTGCTCCTTGAGATAAGCCTCATAGCGACGCCAGCGGCCGGTATCGAGGCTGGCAGGTGCGCGTGAAAAGCGCGCGACGGTGTCTTTCCAGGCGCGCTGGTTCAATTCGTCCTTGAGTTCGGTGCTGTAGGACGAGAACAGCTCGAAACCCTTGTCCGGGTGATTGACGATATATTGCGCGGCCTTCTCGGTGGCCGACAGGAAGCGGGAAATCTTGTCCTTTTCCGCCGCGTCGAGCCCGGTCGTGGCTGCGACATAGACCAGCTCGTCATAAACCGGCACGCCTTCTTCCTCGACGAAGAAGCATTTGCCCGGCACGCCTTCGACGGCCATCTGGTTCAGTTCGACATTGCGATAGGCACCCATCACCGCATCGACTTGCTTCGACATCAGCGACGGCGCAAGCGAGAAATTCACATTGATGAGCTCGACGTCGGAAAGCTTCACGCCATGCTGTCCGAGAATGGTGCCGAGGAGCGTTTCCTCCACGCCCGCGACCGAATAGCCGATCTTCTTGCCCTTGAGATCGGCAATGGAATTCACCGAGCCGTCGTCGCGGGCCATCAGGCAGTTGAGCGGCGAGTCGATCAATGTGCCGACACGGACGAGCGGCAGCCCCTCATGGACCTGAAGATGCACCTGCTGCTGATAGGAGACGGCGAGATCGGCCTGCCCCGCCGCGACCATCTTGGTCGGGGTCGAGGCATCGGCAGGGGCGACGATTTCCACGTCCAGCCCCGCATCCTTGAAGTAGCCGAGCTTGTCGGCAACGATGATCGGGCCATGATCGGGGTTCACATACCAGTCGAGAATGAGCTTCAGCTTGTCATCGGCGTGAGCCGAAGTGGCAGTGGTGAGGGCGAGGCCGAACAGGGCGGCAAAGGCAGTCTTTTTCATAGGGTTTGCTCCAGAGCATGGCCTGCATAAGCGCGCGTGGTTTCGATCCATTGGCGCAGGCGGCTTTCAGGGTCGGCATTGAGTGTGATGTCGGTGACGACGGAAACGATGTCGGCGCCTGCTTCGAAAACGCCCGGCGCGCGCTCCACGCTCATACCGCCGATGCCCACCAGCGGAATGTCGCCGATGCGCGCCTTCCATTGGCCGAGGCGAGGCAGGCCCTGCTCGTGCCATTTCATCTTTTTCAGGATGGTCGGATAGACGGGGCCAAGCGCGATATAGTCAGGCTTCAACGACAAGGCGCGGTCCAGCTCCGCCTCGTCATGGCTTGAAACGCCGAGCTTTAGGCCACCGGCGCGAATGGCATCGAGATCGGCATCGTCGAGGTCTTCCTGTCCGAGATGGATGAAGTCGCAGCCTTCCTCCAGCGCCAGTTTCCAATAGTCGTTGACGATCAGCTGGCAGTCATGGGCAAGGCATATCTCCCGGGCGGCGCGGATTTCACCGCGCAGTTCCGGTTCGCTCTTGTCCTTGACGCGCAACTGCACCAGCCTGACGCCAAGCGGCACCATGCGCTCCAGCCATCTGGCGCTGTCGAAGATCGGGTAGAACGGATCGAGGGCCATTACAAAAATGCCTTTCCGAGAAGAGGGGTGGATGGTGCGGCCATGTCGCGGGCTTCGATGGCGTCCGCCTCGAAGGCGAGCCGACCGGCTTCAACGGCAAGCGCGAAACCGCGTGCCATGACGACCGGATCGCCAGCCTTGGCGACGGCGGTGTTGATGAGCACGGCGTCATAGCCCAACTCCATTGCTGCCGCTGCATGGGAAGGCACGCCGATGCCTGCATCGACGACAAGCGGAATGTCGGGGAAATGCGCCCGCATGGTTTTGAGCGCATAAGGATTGTTCAGGCCGCGGCCCGAGCCGATGGGCGCGCCCCACGGCATCAGCACTTTGCAACCGGCTTCGAGAAGCTTTTCCGCGACGACCAGATCGTCATTCATATAGGGAAAGACCTCGAAACCGTCGTCGCATAGCGCGCGCGCCGCTTCCACAAGGCCGAACGGGTCGGGCTGCAATGTGTCATGGTCGCCGATGACTTCGAGCTTGATCCAGTTGGTGCCGAAGATTTCCCGCGCCATTTTTGCCGTGGTGACAGCTTCGCGGGCCGTGTGACAGCCCGCCGTGTTCGGCAGAACCTGCACGCCCAGTTCCCGGATCAGCGCCCAGAAATCCTGTCCGGCGCGGGCCTCGCCGCTTTCACGCCTGAGCGACACGGTGACGATACCGCTTTGCGAGGCGCGCACCGCATCGGCCAATATGGCCGGTGACGGATATAGCGCCGTGCCCAGCAGCAGGCGGCTTTCAAACTTCTTGCCATAAAATTCCAGCATCTCAGCCTCCCTGCATCGGGGCCAGAACTTCGATGCGGTCGCCAGCCGACAGGATCGCGGCTTCGCGCTCGTCGCTGGCCACGAATTCGCCGTTGAGCGCCGTTGCGACAACCGCTTCATCCAGTTCGATTTCGATGAGCAGCGCCGCCAAATTGGCGGCTGTCGTGGTGACGACTTCACCGTTCAGCACGATTGTCATGCATAGTCCTCCACAAATTCGGGCCTGGTTTCGGGTGCGGTCGCAGCGGCGACCGCCATGCGCGCCATCGCCGGCGAGAGCAGGAAGCCGTGGCGGTAAAGCCCGTTGACATAGATGGTTTTGCCGCGCCGTCTGACGCGAGGCAGGTTGTCCGGAAAGGCCGGGCGCGCATCGACCCCGGTTTCGAGAATTTCCGCCTCGCCGAAGGCCGGATGCAGGGCATAGGCGGCACTCAGGAGTTCCAGAGTGGAGCGCACGCTGATCCCGGACCGCTCGCCGCTTTCGATCATGGTCGCGCCGATCATGTGCACGCCGTCGCCGCGCGGCACGATGTAAAGCGGAATGCGCGGATGCAGGAGCCGCACGGGCCGCGAAAGATTGATGTCGCGGGATCGGACAACCAGCATTTCCCCCTTGACGCCGCGCAGGTCGGGCAGCGCATCCCGTGCGGCAAGGCCCCGGGCATCGACCACGATATCCGCGTCGATTGTCCCTGCGTCCGCTTCCGTACCGAGATGGAAGACGACACCTTTTCGTTGCAGGTTTCCGGCCAGCTCGATCAATGTTCTGCGCGGGTCGAGATGCCCTTCACGCGCGAAGAACAGACCCTGCCGGAAACGTCCGGCCAGATCGGGTTCCAGCGCATCAATGCGTGCTTGATCGATTGTGTCGAAGGCTTCCGTCCGGCGGACGAAGCGACGCAACTCGCTGGCATCGCGCGTGTGCGACAGGACGAGCGTGCCTTCACGCTTGACTCCGGAGACGTGCTTTTCCCACCAGCCGAGTGCTTCCTGCCCAAGCCGCACGACGGGTTCTTCGGCGCTTTCGCCCTCGCACCATGGCGCCAGCATGCCGCCCGCAAGCCACGAACAGCAATCGGCGCCGATCTGCGGGCTGCGGGCAATGACTGTCACAGCATGGCCCTGATCGGTGAACTCGGCGGCGGTGGCAAGACCGGCCACACCCGCTCCGATAATGGTGACGCGCATCAGGCAATCTCCTCGGTCCGGGTTTTCCAGAGGCCGTGGAAATGATGCACCGGCCCGTGGCCATGTCCGATCTTCAGGCTGTCGGCGGCGCGGATTGCCGCTTGCAGATAGGCATGCGCGCTCAGCACCGCCTTTTCCAGCGGCAGGTTCCGGGCCAGTTCCGCGGCAATGGCCGAAGAGAGCGTGCAGCCTGTGCCATGGGTGTTGGCGGTCAGGATACGCAGTGCTTCGACACGGAGCGTCGGCTGGTCCCGGCGAACCAGCAGATCGACGCAGGTTTCGCCTTCCGCATGTCCGCCCTTCATCAAGACGGCCTTTGCGCCAAGTTCCAGCAGCGCGCGCCCCTGCGCCTCAGCTTCGGCGTCGTCGCGCGCCACTCCGGCGTCGAGCAGGCAGGCTGCTTCGGGCCGGTTGGGTGTCAGCAAGGTGGCGAGCGGCACCAGCCTCTCGCGCAGCAATGCAATGGCGTTTTCACTCAGGAGCGCGGCGCCCGACTTTGCCACCATGACCGGATCGAGAACGATGGGGCCGGAAAAATGGGCAAGGCCGCGCGCGATGGCCTCGATGGTTTCGGGCACGGAGACCATGCCGATCTTCACCGCCGCCACGTCGAGATCGCTGAAAACGGCGTCGATCTGTCCTGCAACGATGGCGGGCGGGATGTCGTGCACGGCGCTGACCGTGCGGGTGTTCTGCACGGTCACCGCGGCGATGACGCTTGCGCCATAGACACCGAGTGCAGAAAATGTCTTGAGGTCGGCCTGAATGCCAGCGCCGCCGCTACTGTCGGAACCGGCGATCGTGACGCATATCGGCACGGATCGCGACGGGTCGCTCGTTGATTTGGTTCGGGAGAAACTGTTCTGTTGGTCCATCATATCGTCTCTCATTCCGAACGGAAGATGAGACGTCATGAACCTGGTCGGAGCCGAGACTCCATTTGGGGTGTTGCCCCGTCCGCGACGCGCCAAACTCCGTTCCCTACGCAGGTATTACCCGGATCAGGTTCAATGGGTTGGCGCGAGAACGCACCTCTCAGCCTTTTGTGTCGCAATACCGGACGGAAAACCGCTTGGCACTTTTCCTGATATTGCTTCGAAGGCACCCCAACGAATTTTTGCGCCTATAGGCATAGGCCGGAAGTTGAAGACGGTCAAGCGATGGAAAAAGTCTGATTTTAAAGAAATTCCTTAAATCGACCCCCAATTTGTATATGGTTTATTAAAATTCTCGGCTTTAATCTATGCTCGGGGTGCATCTGAATCGGGTTGCTCATAGTGCTAACAAACGAGACGGGCCGCTCGTGGAGTGGAGCCGTATAATCCTGTAGGATCAGTAGGATGAGGGGAATGCGATGAGGAAGCGGGGGGGCGCTTCGGCTTCGGCGGAAGGTACGATGGCGCGCACGTCCGAACAGGACTTCCGCATCCTTTTTACGACGCATCCGACACCCATGTGGGTTTATGACCCGGAAACGCTGCGTTTCATCGTGATGAATGACGCCGCATACCGGCTTTATGGTTATACAGCCGACGAAATCCCGGCCATGACCGTGCTCGATATTCGCCCGCAAACCGAGCGGGACCGGATGCTTGCCGCCATTCGTGATCGCAGCGACCTTGAGCGCCCGGAGCGCTGGCAGCATCTGCGCGCCAATGGTGAAACCATTGATGTTCTGACTTACGGACGTCAGGTGCTGTTCGACGGCAAGGAAGCCATTCTCGCCATCGTTCAGGACAGGACGGAAGTGACGGAGGCCAATCGTCAGGCAAGTCACGCGCAGACCTTGCTGGACAGCCTCGTCAACAACTTGCCGCTTGGTGTGTTCGTCAAGGACATGCAGGATAATGGTCGTTACGTGCTCTTCAATCAGGCGGCATCCGTGGCGAGCGGACAGCCGATAGAAGAAGCCCTCGGCGCTACCGACCTCGATCTTTTCCCAAAGCGCGAGGCAGCCGTCATTCTCGAGCAGGACCGCATGGCGATGCGGCGCCGGGACGTGCTGAGCGTCGAACGGAAGGTCGAGCGCAAGGACGGAACCTCGCGCACGATGCGGATCATAAGATGCTCCATTCCGCCGGTCGAAGGCGACGAGCCTCGCTATTTGATCGGCCTTCTCGAGGATGTGACCGAGCGGCGCGAAATCGAGGAGCGCATGGCGCATATCGCCATGCACGACAGCCTGACCGGCCTGCCGAACCGGGCCTATTTCGCCCATCACGTCGAGAGCCTGCTGAAGAAGGGCGGCGATTCCGAGCCTTTCGCATTGTTCTATCTCGATATCGATCATTTCAAGAACATCAACGACAGTATCGGCCATCAGGCGGGCGACCAGCTTCTGCAGGAAGTCGCGCGCCGGCTGAAACAGATTACGACCCCGGACGAATTCATCGCGCGGCTGGGCGGCGATGAGTTTGCAATCGTCTATCGCAGCGGCACGCTGGGGCAGATCGCGATGTTCGCCGACCGCGTGCTTTCGGCTTTTCAGGACTCGTTCAAACTGGTCGGCAATTCGGAATTTGTAACGTGCAGCATGGGCATTTCCCAGGCGCCGCTGCATGGCGACAATCCCGATGCGTTGATGCGCAACGCCGATCTGGCACTTTACGCGTCAAAATCCGGTGGACGCCGCACATTCCGTTTTTATCAGCATTCCCTGCGTCTGGCGGCCGAGAAGCGTCACGTCATGACCGGGGAGCTTCGGCAGGCATTGCTGGATGAACAGTTCGAGCTTCACTACCAGCCGATCTTCAACCTTGAAAGCGGCAGGATTTCCGGCTTTGAGGCACTGATCCGCTGGCGTCATCCCGAGCGCGGCATGGTTTCTCCGGCCGAGTTCATTCCCCTGGCGGAAGAAACCGGGCTGATCGGGCCGATTGGCGACTGGGTCTTGAGGGCGGCCTGCCGGGAAGCTGTCCTCTGGCCGGAGGATATCAAGGTTTCCGTCAATCTCTCGCCGGTCCAGTTCAGCCAGACGACGCTCCTGCAATCGGTTACCGATGCGCTTGAAGCGGCGCGGCTTTCGCCAGACAGGCTCGAGCTTGAAATCACGGAATCGGTCTTCCTCTCGAACAGCAAGAACAATATCGAGCTGCTGTTCGAGCTTCGGCGGCTGGGTGTCCGTATTGCGATGGACGATTTTGGAACCGGCTATTCGTCGCTCAGCTATCTGCGTTCCTTCCCGTTCGACAAGATCAAGATCGACCGCAGTTTCGTTTCGGGCATCGAGGTCGATACGCGTGACCTCGCCATCATTCAGGCCGTGGCGACGCTTGGCGCCGGTTTCAATATTGTCACCACGGCAGAAGGCGTGGAAACCGCACAGCAGCTTGAACGCTTGAAGTCGGAACGGTTTGGCGAGGTTCAGGGTTTCCTCACCGGTCGGCCAATGCCTGCGGGCGACGTGCACTCCTTTATCCAGAATCGCAGCAATGCCGGGCTGGGGCTGGTCGCGGCGCATAATACCTTGCCGATCTAGAAACATCTCCCGAAAGGGTGGGGAGCCGCATTCGCGACAAACGCAATATCCATATGGAACTTGTGTCGAAAAGGCTTGACCTTCCAACGGTGGGAAGGACTATTTAAGGAGCAACTCTCGAATTATGCCCTTCCCGGGCGGTGAAAGGGATTGCCATGAACAAGCCTGTAAATCACGAAACCATCAGCTTTCCTGTCCCTGTCGAAGGGATGAGTTGCGCTTCATGCGTGTCGTCCGTGGAAAAAGCTGTCGCCAAGGTTCCTGGCGTCGACAAGGTGTCCGTCAATCTCGCAACTGAACGCGCCGACGTGACTTTCAAAGGCGCGCCGGATTTGCCGTCGGTGATCGATGCCATTCGCAAGGCGGGTTATGAAGTGCCAGCCGCCAGCATCGATCTGGCCATCGAGGGCATGAGCTGCGCGTCCTGCGTCAGCAAGGTCGAGAAGGCTTTGAACGGCGTGCCGGGCGTGACCCGCGCCAGCGTCAACCTTGCAACGGAGCGGGCGCATGTCGATCTGGCCGGGCAGGTGTCGGTCAACGAGCTTGTCAAGGCCGTTGAAGCTGCCGGCTATGAGGCGCGGTCGCTTGATGACGGGCAAGGCAGCGACAGGCAGGAAACCCAGTCCGAAAAGCGGGATGCGGAAGCGGCAGAGCTGAAGAAAAGCGTCATCCTTGCCGCCCTTCTGACATTGCCCGTCTTCGTGCTGGAAATGGGGTCGCATCTCATCCCTGCGGTTCATATGTTCGTCATGGACCGCATCGGCATGCAGAACAGCTGGTATCTGCAACTCGTGCTCACGACGCTGGTCCTGTTTGGCCCCGGTTTGCGCTTTTTCAGGAAGGGAATCCCGACGCTCCTGCGCGGCACGCCGGATATGAATTCGCTCGTGGTGGTGGGTACGCTCGCGGCCTGGGGCTTCTCCGTCGTCGCGACCTTTTTCCCGGCGGTGCTGCCTGAAGGCACGGTAAACATTTATTTTGAAGCCGCCGCCGTCATCGTCACGCTGATCCTGATCGGGCGTTTTCTGGAAGCGCGCGCCAAGGGGCGCACCAGTGCGGCTATCAGCCGGCTGGTTGGCTTGCAGGCGAAATCGGCGCGTGTGGTGCGTGACGGCGAAACGGTCGATGTGCCGCTCGAAGATGTGCGCGCAGGCGATGTCGTACAGGTTCGTCCCGGCGAGAAAGTGCCGGTCGATGGCGAAGTGATCGAAGGTTCGTCCTATGTCGATGAATCGATGATCACCGGCGAGCCTGTGCCCGTCGCCAAGGAAAAAGGCGCGGAAGTGGTGGGCGGCACGATCAACAAGACCGGCGCCTTCACCTTCCGCGCCACCAAGGTTGGCCGCGACATGGTGATTTCGCAGATCATCCGCATGGTCGAGGACGCGCAGGCCGACAAGCTGCCCATTCAGGCCATGGTCGACAAGGTGACGGGCTGGTTCGTCCCCTCGGTTATGGTCGCCGCCGCCCTGACCTTCGCCCTGTGGCTGGCGATTGGCGGCACGGGCATGCTGGGTTACGCGCTGGTGAACGCCATTGCGGTTCTCATCATTGCCTGCCCGTGCGCCATGGGCCTCGCCACACCGACATCGATCATGGTTGGCACCGGTCGCGCAGCCGAGTTCGGCGTCCTGTTCCGCCGTGGTGATGCCTTGCAGACCTTGCGCGACGCTTCCGTAATCGCCGTCGACAAGACTGGCACGCTGACGCAAGGTAAACCCGCACTCGCGCATTTCGCAACGGTCGAGGGCTTCGACAGGGACGAGCTTCTGGCGCTTGTGGCAGCGGTGGAAGCCCGCTCCGAACACCCGATCGCCGACGCGATTGTGGAAGCCGCGAAGGCGAAGGGATTGAAGCTCGCGGACGTATCGGCTTTTGAAGCAGTCCCCGGTTTCGGCTTGAAGGCGCAGGTTTCCGGCCATGAGGTGGCCATCGGTGCCGACCGTTACATGGCGAAGCTTGGGGCTGATGTTGCTGCCTTTGCCGATGATGCGAAGCGCCTCGGCGATGAAGGACAGTCCCCGCTCTATGCGGCCATTGACGGCAAGCTGGCGGCGATCCTCACCGTCGCCGATCCGATGAAGGAAACCACGCCAGCGGCGATTGCCGCCCTTCACGAGCAGGGGCTGAAGGTCGCGATGATCACCGGCGACAATCGCCGCACGGCTGAGGCCATCGCCAAACGTCTGGGCATTGATGAAGTGGTTGCGGAAGTGCTGCCGGACGGCAAGGTCGAGGCGCTGAAACGCCTTTCGGCGGGCGGCAAGCGGATCGCCTTTGTCGGCGATGGCATCAACGACGCGCCCGCACTCGCCGCTGCCGATGTCGGTATCGCCATTGGCACCGGAACGGATATCGCGATTGAAAGTGCTGACGTGGTGCTGATGTCGGGGGATCTGCGCGGCGTGGTCAATGCCATCGCCATATCGAAGGCGACGATCCGCAATATCGGCGAGAACCTGTTCTGGGCCTTCGCCTATAACGTTGCACTGATCCCCGTCGCGGCGGGTGTTCTCTATCCCTTCACCGGCACGCTGTTGTCGCCGGTTCTGGCGGCAGGCGCCATGGCTTTCTCGAGCATTTTTGTCCTGAGCAACGCCTTGCGGCTCAAGGCCTTCAAAAGCCCGATAGAGGCGTGAACAAGAAAGGCGCGGTATTGACCGCGCCTTTGTTTTAGTGGGTGCCTACAGCCTTGCCGTATGTCCGCACAACATTGCGGACGGCTTCTACCATCAAGGCATGCGGCGTTGCTTCGACCGCTCCAGCCGCGACTGCCGGATAGAGCGTGCCGAGATATTGGCTGATCAGTGTTTCCGGTATCTTGCGGCCTTCCAGACGCTTCAAAAGCGCGTCCACGGCAGCCGTCGCCACCGGATGCGGCCAGTAATAGCGAATGCGGTCGCTATAGGAGAAATGGCGCTGCAGACGCAGTTCCTCGCCATCGCCGTGGTAATATTTTTCCCAGTTCTTCGGCTCGGCCAGAAGCAACGCTTCCATCTTGCCGCGCAGGGTTTCCTCTTCCGGCAGCTTGTCAAGGAAAGCCGCAATCTGGTCGAGGCCATAGAGCGCCTCGCGCAGCGCGAAAGTCAGGCCCGGCCCGACTTTCAAAATGGCGAAACCGTCGTGAACCAGATCGGAAAGCGCTTCCACCGGCTGATAGTCGGTCGAATGGGCTTCGAACACGAATTGCGGCATTTCGCCGAGAACGCCGCTCAGCGCCGTCGCCTTCTCGCTATTGTAGAACACGACATTCTCGTTGCCGAACTCGACACCCGGCTGCACCACGACGCCGATGGCGCGGGCAAAGGCATCGTCCAGTCCGAGTGCTGCGAAAGCCTTGCGGTGAATGGCGACGGTTTCGACCGCCGCGTCCGGCCTGGTCAGTTCCAGCTCTTCGATTTCTTCCATCGCGCCGCCGGGGATCGGCACTTCGGTGCCGATGATGTAGACCGGCAGATCGTAGCCGGCTTCACGGGCGGCAGTTTCCGAAACTTTTGCAAGCCGCGCCGCGCGCTCGGCGGTCACGGCATCGGGCAGGGCGACCGGCTCGCCCGCGCAGCCCATCGACGTGTCGAGATGGATCTTGGTAAAGCCCGCGCGCACGAAAGCGTCGATCATGACGTCCGACTTCGCAAGGGCTTCCTCGGCGGGCAGGTGCTTCCACGGGTTGGGACCAAGATGGTCGCCGCCCAGAATGAGCCGCCTGGTGTCGAAGCCGACGCGGGTGGCGATTTCTTCCACAAAACGGCGGAAGTCGGCAGGCGTCATGCCGGTATAGCCGCCATCCTGATTGACCTGATTGCAGGTGGCCTCGATCAGCACATCCGTGCCGGTCGCCACGCCTTCGAGCAGGGCTGCTTCGATCACCAGAGGATGCGCAGAGCAGATCGACGTGATGCCGCCACGAACCCCGCTGGCGTAACGTGCGGGAAGTGCGCTCAGAACTTTCGTGCTGCTCATGCTGGAACTCCGTATTTCTGAAGGAAGGCATCGATTTCAGCCATGGTCGAGGTGCCCTCCATCGGCCCCTTGACGCCAACGGCGCGCGCGCCGGTGGCATTGGCGATGACGAGAGCGTCCTTCGGTGCCATGTCGCGCAGCCAGCAGGTGACGAATGCCGCGCCAAAACTGTCGCCCGCGCCGGTCGGGTCGATTTCATCGACCTTGAACGCTGGCGCGAAAACCTCGCCGGACTGGTCGAAATAGCTGGCGCCTTCCGCGCCGCGCTTGATGACGACGGCCTTGATGCCGCGCGCCAGCAGTTCTTCCACGGCGGCCTTTTCCTCGGTCGCTCTGGTGAAGAGGAAAATTTCCGGGCCGCTCGGCATGAACAGGTCGGTATTCTCCAACGCATGGGCCAATGCCTGGCGCATTCCGGGCAATTCCAGCATTTCCTTGCGGATATTCGGGTCGAAGGACACGGTGCCGCCCTTCGCCTTGATGCGGATCGTCGCCTCGTGGATCGCCGAGACAATGCCTTCGGAGAAGAGCGCCGAACCCATGATATGCAGGTGATCGGCGGTCTCGATCAGCCTTTCGGCTTCCGGTGTCAGGCCGATGGCGCTGCATGCGCTGTGCTTGATATTGAAGATGAAATCGCGATTGCCGTCCGGGCGATAGCGCACGAAGGCGCTGCCGGTCGCCGCTGTCGGATGCACGCCGATGGCCGAAACATCCACGCCGTCTCTTTGCAGGCGCTCGACATTGAGCGCGCCGAAATCGTCATTGCCGACCGCGCTGACCATGCCGCATGGCTGGCCCATCCGGGCGGCCTGATCGATGAAGATCGCGGGCGCGCCGGAAGCGAACGGGCCGATCAATGGGATGGCGGACTTGAAACCGTTACCGGTTTCCACGGCCATGATTTCGACGACGATCTCGCCGATGGTGATGATCTTCTTCATATGGGGCACCGCGATTACGTGCGCATGGATTTCGAGCGCACGTCGAGCCAGACGGCGACCAGAATGACCACGCCCTTGACGATGAGCTGATAGAAATAGGGCACGGACAGCATGTTCATGCCGTTGTTGATGACGCCGATGATGAGCGCGCCAAGAATGGTTCCGACCATGGTGCCGACGCCGCCGGCAAGCGAGGTGCCGCCAAGCACGACCGCGGCAATGGCGTCGAGTTCGTAACCCATGCCCGCATTGGTCTGCGCCGAGGACAGGCGCGACGAAAGCAGGATGCCGCTGATCGCCGCCATGACGCCGGAAAGCATGAAGACGATGATCTTGATGCGGTCGACGCGGATACCGGAATAGATCGCTGCTTCCTTGTTGCCACCCGACAGATAGATGCGGCGACCGAAGACCGTCTTCGACAGGAGGATATAGTTGAAGATGAACAGGACGCCGACGATCCAGATGATGATCGGCAGGCCGAGCCAGCTTTCCGAACCGATGGCAAGCCATGCATCATTGTCGATGATTTCGGGCGCGCCATTGGTCGGCAGGCTGACCATGCCGCGATAGATGCCCATGGTCGCGACCGTGACGATGAAGGATGGCAGCATCAGCTTTGCCGAAAGCACACCGTTCAGCCCGCCCATGATGGCACCCGCCGCAAGGGTGAAAACGACCGTCGGCACGAAGCCGAAGCCCATGGCGAAGGCCTGTGCCGCCACCATGCCGGATACGGCGATGATCGAACCGATGGAAAGATCGATTTCACCGAGCAGGATCACATAGGTCATGCCATAGGCGGCGACGGCGATCACCGCCACCTGCTGCATGATGTTCATGAAATTGTTAAAGGCGAGAAAGCGCGGATTGAGCACCGCGAAGACCACGCAGAGCACGGCCAGCGAGATGATGATGCCGCCATATTGGCGCACCAGCGGGGAGCTGAAAAGCGAACGGCGGACTTCGGCGTCCACGGCTTTCTTCTGAATATCTGCGTTGCTCATTGATGCATTCCTGCTGCGTAGCTCATGACGGTTTCCGGCGTAAGGCCATCGGCATCGACGATGGCGGCGACATGCCTGTTGTGCATGACGGCCACGCGGTCGCTGAGGCCCAGCACTTCCGGCAGTTCGGAGGAAACCATCAGGATCGCCGCGCCATTGGCGGCAAGTTCACGGATGATGCGGTAGATTTCGAATTTCGCGCCGACATCGACGCCGCGTGTCGGCTCATCGAGAATGAGAATGCGCGGCTTTGTCTGGAGCCATTTTGCCAGCACGATCTTCTGCTGGTTGCCGCCGCTGAGCGATCCGGCAACCGTATCCAGCGAAGCTGTCTTGATGGCAAGCCGCAGCACTTCCGCCCTGGCGGCAGAACGCTCCGCACTGGAACGCATGAGCCCGAGCGGGCCTGCCAGCTGGCCGAGCCCGACCATGTTGATGTTGCGTTCCACGCTGTGCGGAAGAACGAGGCCTTCTTCCTTGCGGTTTTCGGTCACGAAAGCAATGCCGTTGCGAATGGCGTCGGAAGGCGAGGAGAGGGCAACAGGCTTTCCGTCGAGGCGGATTTCACCCGTTGGCCGCAGCATCCCGAACAGCGCCTTCATGACGTCGGAACGGCCGGAGCCGACCAGTCCGAAAAGGCCCAGAACCTCACCGGGCTTCACACCGATGGAAACATCGTGAAACTTGCCCGCGACCGAAAGGTTCTTCGTTTCTAGGATGGGCGCCACGCTCGCCGATGGTCTTGGCGCGACGCGCGGCGGATAGATGTCGTTCATCTCACGGCCGACCATGAGGGCGATCAGCCGCTCGATGGTGGTCTCGCTCTTTTCGGTGGTCGTGACATATTCGCCGTCGCGCACGACCGTAATATCGTCGGAAAGCCGCATGATTTCTTCCATGCGGTGCGAGATGTAGATGACGGCGGTGCCGCGTGCTTTCAGGCGCTCGATGATCGAGAACAGGATTTCCGCTTCGCTGTCGGAAAGCGACGAGGTCGGCTCGTCCAGAATGACGACGTCTGCGGGCTGGCTGAGGCCCTTGGCGATTTCAACGAGCTGGCGCTGGGCAATCGACAGGTCGCCGACCTTCGCGCGCGCATCGACCGGCAGGCCAAGCTCATGGATAAGCTTTTCGGCGGCGGCGTTCAGCTCGCGCTCCCGGATGAAGCCGAAGCGGCTTGGCTCGTGATTGGCGAAGATGTTTTCGGCGACGCTGAGATTGCGCGACAGGCTCAGTTCCTGAAAGACGATGGCAATGCCGTTTGCGCGGGCATCGCGCGGGTCTTTCGGCGCATAAGACGCGCCTTTGAGCTGTATCGTTCCTGAAGTCGGCTTGAACACGCCGGCGAGGATCTTCATCAGCGTGGATTTGCCGGCGCCGTTCTCACCGAGCAACGTATGGACGCGGCCGCGACGAACGGTCAGGTTCATACGCTTCAGCGCGACCACCGGGCCGAAGGATTTTGCCACATCGCGAATCTCGAGAACGGTGTCCGAAACGGCTTTTCGTTCGGATTTGGCGGCTGTCACAGTATCTGTCACTCTTGGGGCCTCCATTCTCCGTTGTCAGTCTATCGGCGGAACTTCGCTCGAACGAAATCCGCGATCAAAAGGGATGCGGCGGCGGCAGGCGCGTGGTGTTCGCCGGGCCGCCGCACGCAGAATGGAAACAGCGACTGGGAGGAGCGTCGCTGTTTCACGCGGTGTTACTTGGTTTCGCCGTCCTTGGTGACGACACCCGGAACGATCGGCTGCTTGGCCGGAACTTCCTCACCCTTGATGACCTTGGCAGCGGTTTCAACCGCAACCTTGCCCATCTGGTCGGGATACTGGGCAATGACGCCAACCATGACCGGGTCGTTCTTCACGGCGTTGCGGGCTTCTTCCATGCCGTCGAAACCGATGACCTTGACCTGGCTTTCAAGCTTGGCCGACTTCACCGCCGAGGCAGCGGCCAGTGCGGCGTCGTCGCCGAAGCCGAAGATGCCGACGATATCCGGGTTGGCCTGCAGGATGTTCTGAGCAGCCGAAAGGGCTTCCGGACGGGTGATGCCCGGCTGGATCGCAACGATCTTGATGTCCGGATATTTGGCGATGCCCTTCTTGAAGCCTTCGATGCGATCGACGACCGACTGGACCGTCGGGTAATCGATAACGGCGACATTGCCCTTTTCACCGATGGACTTCGCCATCAGTTCGGCGGCCTTCTCGCCGCCTGCGAAATTGTCCGTGCCGACGAAGGAGGTCACATCGACATTGTTGGCCGGAACATCGACGGTAATGACCTTGATTCCTGCCTTCTGGGCCTTGTTGATGGCCGAGCGAACGCCCTTGCTGTCAACCGGCGAGATGACGATGACGTCGACGCCCTTGGTGATGAAATCTTCCACATCGGCGAGCTGCTTGCTCAGGTCCTGATTGGCGATGGCGATTTCCAGCGGCACATTCTCTGCCTGCGCTTCCTTCTTCATCGCGTCTGCGAGCGAGATGTAGAACGGATGCTGCTGGGTGAGAAGCGATGCGCCGATGCCTTCGGCAGATGCAGCGCCTGCCATCATGGCCAGGGCTACGCCGGAAAAGAGAATACGGCTGAGCGATTTGCGAAACATGATTTCCTCCGAATGACCGGCGCTCGCCGGGGCGTCCTTCTGTAGGGACATGAACAAGGGTTTTTCCTGCAGGTTCATCAGTTGTCGCCAACTTCAAACCTCCCGAAGGGCAGGGCCTCCAGCTCAAGAAGAGCTTCCCTAGACATGATAGAGCTTGTTCAACGTGTCAATATAAAATTTTTCACGTGTAAAAATTATAACGATTGAATTTGAACGTCATCAGCGCGGATGAGCCGCCGCAAGAACAGGAAAGCGTGGATCGCCGAAGGACCGCCCGCCGAAATTTGTTGCGTCTCAACGGAAAAAAATTTACGCATGAAAACAAATTGGATGGCGCCGTAAAATCGCTATGATACCCCGAGGGGAAAAGCAGGGCATGACCGAACAGAAGATCAGGACGATGGAAGAGTTCGCAGCCGCAAGCGGATTGTCCCGTCCCACGGTCTCGAAATATTTCGACAATCCAGAAAGCGTAAAGCCCTCGACGCGCCTTCGTATCGAAAAGGCGCTGAAGGATTACAACTATCAGCCCAACATCTTCGCGGTCAGCCTCAACCGCAAGAAGCCCAAGAATATCGGCGTCATCGTCCCCCATATTTCCGATCCGTTCTATGCGGAAATCATCCGCCAGATCGAAATGCGCTGCCTGGCGGAAGGCTACTGGCCGATCGTTCTGTCGTCGCATGGCGAGAGGAAACTCGAGGCGCGGGCGATGCGCACGCTCATGTCTCTCAAGATCGCGGGCGTTCTGATGGCTCCGCTCGGTTTCGAGACGGATGCGAAGCTGCTTTCCAGCCTGTCGGATTCGACGCCTGCGGTTTTCCTCGACAGCCGTATCGGCGACGATCAACCCTTTGTCGGCACCGATAATCGCCAGAGCATCGGCAACATTACCGAATATCTCTACCGAACGGGCGAACATCCCTGCTTCCTCGAAATGCCGGCGGTAAACCAGAACGCGCTGGAACGGCGTTCGGCCTATATCGAAACCATGGAGAGGCTGGGCGTTGAGCCGATCGTGCTTCCCATCACGGCCAAGAACTGGAATTTCGAGGAACTGGGCTATCAGGAAGCAGGCCGGATTCTGGATCGCGGCGGGTTTCCGACGCGAACCGTTTTATGCGCCAATGATCGCCTGGCCTTTGGCGTCATTTCCGCAGCATTCGAACGGCGGCGACATGTCGGGCGCGAAGAAGGCTGCGATCTTCGGGTCGCCGGTCACGACGACCATCCTCTCAGCCGCTTCACCTGTCCGCCGCTGACGACGGTCGCGCAGGACTACCGGCAAATCGCGCAACTGGGTCTCGACATGCTTTTCTCGCGGATCAATGCGCAGGAAAGCGGGGCGGCAGTCGAGAAGGAAATCCGGCGTCTGGACAGCCATCTCATCATGCGCGGCTCTGCCTGATATCCCGAAAAAGCCGCGTAAAAGACACAGGTCGCACATTTTCGCCATTCCTTCGCCACAATTGTCGAGCGAAAAAATGCATGTTTGTGTGCAGTTTTGCGCCTTTTGAGTGCGCAAACCCCCTTTGCCGCCACTTTGCCTTAATCACGGGCGGCGCTCATTTGTCCTGATCGCGCCTCCTAATCGGACAATAGAAAGATACACCTGCCGCTCTGGATTTTTTCCATGTTCGCCTATGTGGATAGGCACGCAGTAGGGAGTTGTCCGGCAGACCGAATGCTGCGAGACTTGCAACCATATCTGGCCATATCAGGAATGCCTCGAAATTGGTGAGCGGTTGGTCCGCACGGTTTTCCCGCATCGGCGACGGAACGCCGATTGTACTGGAAGGGGGTAACATCTTGCTTATCTGGTTAACTTCTCTCGTACTTCTTTTGATCGGGTTTTCGCTCGGAGCAGGCGGCATCTGGCTCGCCCTGCTGGGCGGCAGCTGGTATTATATACTTTCGGCGATCGGCTTTCTGCTGACCGCCGTTCTGCTTTCGCGGCGTAGCGGCGCCGCACTATGGGTTTACGCTCTCGTCATTCTCGGATCGCTTGGCTGGGCCGTTTATGAAGTCGGCTTCGACTGGTGGCAGCTCGGCGCACGCGGCGGCGTCATCGTGCTGCTTGGATTCTGGCTGCTGACGCCATGGATCAGGAGGCCACTGAACAAGGGGGCAGGCGACAGCGGCCTGCCGCTGGCCGTGGCATCGGTGATCGCAATCCTGGTTGCCGGTTATGCGATAACGCAGGACACCTACAATATCGCAGGCGACCTGCCGACGGAAAAAGTGGCTGCGACGCCCGATCTCGGCGGCAACGTGCCCGATGGCGAATGGCATCAATACGGTCGAACGCCTTACGGCCAGCGCTATTCGCCGCTGACGCAGGTAACGCCGGAGAACGTCGCCAAACTCCAGGTTGCCTGGCAGTATCAGACCGGCGACGTGAAGCAGCCGCAGGACGTGGGCGAAACGACCTATCAGGTCACGCCGCTCAAGATTGGCGATTCGCTCTATCTGTGCACCCCGCATAACTGGGCGATTGCGCTGGATGCGGCGACCGGCAAGGAAAAGTGGAAGTTCGACCCGAAGGTCGGCTTCAATACGGACCGCCAGCACCAGACCTGCCGCGGCGTCAGCTACTGGAAGGATGCAACGGCAACGGCAGGCGCGAAATGCGCCGAGCGGGTCTATCTGCCGACGTCCGATGCAAGGTTGATTGCGCTGGATACGGCAACCGGGGAAATCTGCACGGATTTCGCCAATGGCGGGACGCTCGATCTCAGCCATGGCATGAAATATAATCCGGCAGGCTATTATTACTCCACCTCGCCCCCGGTCGTTGTCGGGGACAAGATCATCGTCGGCGGCGCCGTCAATGACAATTACTCGACGCAGGAACAGTCGGGCGTCATTCGCGCCTTCGATATCCGCACCGGGCAGCTGTTGTGGAATTGGGATTCCGGCAATCCGGATGTGACCACGCCGCTCCCCGAAGGCGAGCACTATACGACGAACTCGCCGAACAGCTGGTCCGTTTCGAGTGTGGATGAAAAGCTCGGACTGGTCTTTGTGCCGCTCGGCAATAAGGTGCCGGACCAGCTTGGCATGGACCGCAGCGAGAATGTGGAGAAATATTCCTCCTCCATCGTTGCGCTCGACGTGAACACCGGACAGGTTCGCTGGGTGCGCCAGACGGTCCACCATGATCTGTGGGACATGGACGTTCCGGCCCAGCCGGTCCTGCTGGATATCAACGGTGTCCCGGCGCTGGTCGGCCCGACCAAGCAGGGCGATCTCTATGTCCTCGATCGGCGCACCGGCGAACCGATCATTCCGGTCAGGGAAATCCCGGCGCCGACAGGCGCTATACCGGAAGACCATACGGCTCCCACGCAGCCGATCTCCGATCTGACTTTCAGCCCGCCGCCCTTGCGCGAAAGCGACATGTGGGGCGTGACGATGTTCGATCAGCTCGCCTGCCGCATCAAGTTCCACCAGTTGTTTTACGAAGGCCGCTACACGCCGCCTTCATTGCGGGGAACGATTGTCTATCCCGGCAATTTCGGCGTGTTCAACTGGGGTAGCGTGGCGGTCGATCCGGTCCGGCAGGTGATGTTCGGCATGCCGACCTATCTCGCCTTCACCTCCCGTTTGGTTCCACGCGCCGATATTCCGCCGAAAGGACAGGATGAAAAGGGAAGCGAGCAGGGCCTGAACCGCAATGATGGCGCGCCCTATGGCGTGTTCATGGGGCCGTTCCTCGGTCCGCTCGGCATTCCCTGCCAGACGCCGCCATGGGGCTATGTCGCCGGGGTGGACCTGCGCACCGGCAAGATTGCCTACAAGCATCGCAACGGGACGATCCGCGACATGTCGCCGGTTCCGCTTCCGTTGAAGGTAGGCGTCCCGGGTATCGGCGGCCCGATGATCACCGCGGGCGGCGTCGTCTTCCTGGGCGCGGCGGTGGACGACTATCTGCGCGCCTATGACCTGACTTCCGGCAAGCAGCTCTGGGAGGCCCGCCTTCCGGCTGGCGGCCAGTCGACCCCGATGACCTATACGGTCGGCGACCAGCAGTTCGTCCTGATGGTGGCGGGCGGGCATGGTTCGGTCGGGACCAAACCGGGCGATTATGTAATCGCCTATACGCTGCCGAAGAGCTGAGGCAGCGATATGAATGAAAAACGCCGGGAGCAATTCCGGCGTTTTCATTTGACGGTCTCAGATCTTGCCGTGCAGCAATTCGCCTTTGCGCGGAGCCGGACGTTTGCGGCCCTCGGCACTGTTTTCGGCAAGCTGGTGGATGATCGGGCAATCGGGACGGTTGTCGCCGTGGCAGTTCTTGGCGAGGTAGCGCAGCGTATCGGCCATTTCCTGCAACTGGCGCATCTTGGCTTCCAGCTCCTCGACATGCCCAAGCGCCACCTTCTTCACGTCAGCCGATGCGCGGTTGCGGTCACGCCAGAGCGCCAGCAGTTCCTTGATCTGCTCAACCTGAAAACCGAGATCGCGGCTGCGGCGGATGAAGCGCAGGGTTTCGACATCTTTCTGCGTATAGACGCGGTAACCCGAACCGGTCCTCTCGGCGGCTTCGATGAGCCCGATTGTTTCATAATGGCGGATCATCTTCGCCGATATGCCAGATGCTGCAGCTGCCTGCCCGATGTTCATCCCGTTCCTCGCTGGCTGGTTCCAGCCAAGGATATAGGAATGCAGAGGCATCTTTCAAAGAGCGGTTCCGGTTCGTCCGGTACGTTTCAGGAGATAATGCTCAATTGCCTGAAACCCATCGAAGATGAGTATGGCAAGTGCGGCCACGACGAGCCCGCCCTGCAAAACGAAGGCGAGATTGTTGGAAATCAGCCCGGCAATGATGACTTCGCCAAGGGTTCTGGCAGCGACCGTGGACCCGATGGTGGCAGTCGCAAGGCTGATCACGGCGGAAAGCCTGATGCCCGCCAGAATGACCGGCATGGCCAGCGGAACCTCGATTTTCACTAGCCTTTGGGCGCTGGTCATCCCCATGCCGCGCGCGGCTTCGACAACCGGCGATGGCAAGGTGGTCAGCCCTGTCAGCGTGTTTTCAAAGATCGGAAGCAGGCCATAGAGGAAGAGGGCGATCAGGGTCGGCTTGTCCCCGAAACCGAAGATGGGAACGGCCAGCGCCAGCACCGCGACCGGAGGAAAAGTCTGCCCTATGTTCACGAGGCTGCGTGAAAGCGGCAGAAACTCCGCGCCGTGCTTTCTGGTCACGAAGATCGCCAACGAGACGGCCACGAGTGTCGCGGCCAGTGTTGCGAGCGCCACGAGGCCCAGATGCTGCAAGGTCAATGTCACGAAGCTGGCGCGATCATAGATGGCTGGCACGCCTTCATCGACGAGCGGGCGAAACAGCGGCTCGAACAGCCGGGGCCGCGCCAGGAACAGGAGCAGGATGCCCAGAAGCATGAGGCGCGGGACAATGGACACGAGCAATCTCATGCCGGACGCTCTGCCTGATGCAGAAGCCTGTCGAGCGTGACCCGGCCGAGAGGGCGTCCTTCCGCGTCGAGAACGGGAAGCGCCTTGCGCCCGGACCACAGGAGTGCGGCAAGCGCATCGCGTTGCGATGCCGTTACCGGCAGGGTTTCACCGCTCGCATCACCCGGCTGGAGCACGGTTTTCAGGTCCATCAGCGAAAGGAGACGGAAGGGCCGTTCGCCCGTACCGACAAGACGCTCGACGAAATCGGTTGCCGGACGAGCAAGGATTTCCGCCGGTGGACCATATTGCAGCAGTTTTCCATCATCCATGACGGCGATCCGGTCGCCCAGCGAGATCGCTTCCTCCATGTCGTGCGTGACAAGGATTATGGTCGTGCCGAGCCGCTTCTGGATCGCCTTCAGGTCTTCCTGCGCCTTGGCCCGGATAACCGGATCGAGTGCCCCGAAGGGCTCGTCCATGAGAAGAATGTTCGGCCCGGCGGCAAGCGCTCGCGCCACGCCGACGCGCTGCTGCTGCCCTCCGGAAAGTTCGTGCGGATAGCGGTCGCGATAGTCGGCAGCCTCGAGCTGGAAGAGGTCCAGCAATTCATCGACGCGTCTGTCGATGCGCGGTTTATCCCATCCGAGCAGCAGCGGAACTGTTGCAATATTCTCCGCCACGGTGCGGTGCGGAAAAAGCCCGTTCTGCTGGATGACATAGCCGATCCGCCGCCGCAGGACATGGCCGGGTTCATCCATGATGCTGCGCCCATCGATGCGGATTTCTCCATCGGTCGGCTCGACCAGACGATTGACCATCCGCAGCAGGGTGGTTTTGCCCGATCCCGACGTCCCGACAATGGCGGCGATGCTGTGCGGCTCGATGGTGAAGCACACGGCGTCGACCGCTGCGCGCCCGTTATAGCGCTTCGTGATATGGTCGAACTCGATCATAGGGAGCTGCCTTTCTCCGTGATTTCTATCGCGGCATCGAGGATGACGGCGGCTGCAAAGGCGAGAAGAACGGTCGGCAGGGCGCCCAACAGGACGAGGTCCATCGCCGTCTGGCCGATCCCCTGAAAGACGAAAGTTCCGAAGCCGCCGCCGCCGATCAGCGCCGCGATGGTCGTCAGGCCGATATTCTGCACCATGACGATGCGTATGCCGGTGAGGATAACGGGAAATGCCAGCGGAAACTCGGTCTTGAAGAGGCGTTGCAGGCGGGTCATGCCCATGCCGCGCGCGGCATCCGTCACCGGCTCCGGCACCTGCGCCAGCCCTGCCACGGTGTTGGCCACGATTGGCAGCAGCGAATAGAGAAAAAGCGCGACGAATGCCGGTGCCGCGCCGATGCCACGAATGCCGAGGGCGCCGACCCATGGAAACTGGGTGGCGACCCAGCTCAGCGGCGCAATCAGGATGCCGAACAGCGCCATCGACGGAATGGTCTGCACGATATTGAGGCTGTTCAGAACGAAAGCGCGCAGTTTGGGCACGCGATGGCAGACAAGTCCGAGCGGAATGCCCACCACCGTGGCCGCGAGGAGCGAGCCCAGTGCCAGCGCTATGTGCCGTTGTGCTTCATTCCAGAAGCTGTCCGCCCGGCCTTGATATTCCTTCATGAAGGAGATGCTGTCCCACAGGCCCGACGAAAGCAGAAGCGCCAGAAGCAGACCTGCAACGACCAGCAGTCCCACACGCAGGAACGGACCGGCCCGCAGCCGCACCAGCCCATCGGCGACATAAAGGGCGCTGGCAAAAAACAATAGCCAGAAGCCGGAAGCCGGAGAAACGCGTGCGTAATTGTTTCCTTCGGGCGAGAGATATGTCGCGGTGAGCCCGATCGCCGCCAGCACAGTCGCAAGACAGAACAGAGCCGCCACGAGCCGCAGCCAATTGTTGCTGCGAACAAGCCCGATCAGCAGCCCTCCCGCCACGATAGCGGCAAGCGCCAGCGCCAGTTCGGTCGGCAGGGCGTCGAAAACATGGCGCGGCTCACCGTGAACGATGCGGTTTGCCCGAAAGTTCGCAAAAGGCAGGAGCAAACCCGACAAGCCGATTGCCGCAATGACCAGTCCGAGCTTGTCGATATGGGCAAGCAAGCCCTTCGTGCCATTTGCCCGGATCGTCTCATTTGCTGCACTCATGCCCAGCAAATACCCGCGCCTATTTCAGAAAACCGTTGGTCTTGAGAAACTCCTCAGCGACCGCCTTTGCCGGTTCACCTCCGAGCTGCACACGGCCGTTGAGTTCCTGAAGGGTCGTGAGATCGAGCTTTGCGAAAACCGGCTTCAGCAGCTCCTCGATTTTCGGGTTTTTCTTCAAAACCTCTTCCCGGATGATCGGGGCGGGCTGATAGACCGGCTGCACATGCTTGTCGTCCTCGAGCACGACAAGCCCGGAAGGCGCGATGCCGCCATCGGTGCCGTAGACCATGGCCGCATTGGCGCCGTTGGTCTGGTTGGCGGCGGCGGCGATGGTCGCGGCCGTGTCGCCGCCTGAAAGCGTGATCAGCTGGTCGGGTTTCAGGGTGAAGCTGTAGGCGGTCTGGAAGGCTGGCAGGGCGGCCGCCGAATTCACGAATTCCGACGATGCGGCCAGAATGACCTTTCCGCCGCCTGAAATGTATTTTCCGAATTCGCTCAAATTCGTAAGCTTGTTTTCGTCGGCGACGTCCTTGCGCACCGCAATGCCCCAGGTGTTGTTTGCCGGCGAGGGGGCGAGCCAGACGATCTTGTTGGCATCGTAGTCGAGCTTTTTCGCAGTCTCGAACGCCTTGGCGGCATCTTTCCACAGCGGGTCGTCCGCCTTGTTGAAGAAGAAGGCCGCATTGCCGGTATATTCGGGATAAATGTCGATTTCGCCTGCGGTGATCGCCTTGCGCACCACGGGCGTGGCGCCAAGCTGGATGCGATCCGTGGTCTGGATGCCGTTTGCGTTGAGAACGGCCAGAATGATGTTGCCGAGAACGCCGCCTTCCGTGTCGATCTTGGAAGAGACGACCACTTGTGCATGCGCGACGCTGGAAAACTGGATTGCGCCCGCAAGGAGGGCAAGTGCGACGGCACTTCCCTTGAATAGATTTCCGTACGACATGCTTTTCATCCCATCGCGCTGGTTTTTCCTCGTGAAGGTAAACTATAGCGCGAGCGGGAAAAGGAAACCGTCGTTCGACACCCCTCCTGACAGCGGGCTGGCAGGAGGGGTGATGTCAGGGGGCTCGATCAGCCGATGAAATCGCTTTGCGTGCCGTGTGCTTCGATGGCCTGTGCAAGGCGCTGCAGCGCGTGGACATAGGCTGCCGAGCGGACCGTCACATTATGCTGCTTGGCATGGTTCCAGATGGCGCGGCCTTCGCGTTCCATGATGGTTTTCAGGCGCTCATGGATTTCTTCGAGCGTCCAGTAATAGCCCTGGCGGTTCTGCACCCATTCGAAATAGGAAACCGTCACGCCACCGGCATTGGCGAGAATATCCGGCAGAACGACGACGCCGTTTTCTCCCAGTATCCTGTCGGCTTCCGGCGTCACCGGGCCATTGGCGAGCTCGACGATCAGCCTGGCCTTGATGGATGCCGCATTGTCCGCATGGATCATGTTTTCCATGGCGCTCGGCACCAGAACATCACATTCGGCTGCAAGCAGCTCATCGGCGGAGATGGCTTCGTGGCCATTCTTGCCGGCGGTGGAAACGACCGACTTGCCCTGTTCCTTGGCCTGCATCAGCAGGTCGAGATCAAGGCCGCCGGCGCAGTAGACGGCGCCGGACGAATCCGAAACGGCGACGATCTTGTGCCCGTCGCCGGCCATCAGCTTGGCGATGAACTGTCCGGCATTGCCGAAACCCTGAACCGTGACGCGAAGCTGCGAAGCAAGGCCCAGATCCTGCGCCAGATGGCGCACGAGATAGAAGCCGCCGCGCGCCGTCGCATCGTTGCGGCCGAGCGAACCGCCGAGCGCCAGCGGCTTGCCGGTGATGACGGCAGGCGAGGACTGTCCGACGATCTGGGAATATTCGTCGGCCATCCAGCCCATGATCATGGAATTGGTGTAGACGTCGGGTGCGGGAATATCGCGGTCCGGGCCGATGATGCCGGAGAAAGCCTGGATATAGGCGCGCGAAAGGCGCTCAAGCTCAGCCTTAGAAAGCTGGCGCGGATCGACCTGGATGGCACCCTTGCCGCCGCCATAGGGAAGGTTCATGACCGCGCATTTGAACGTCATCCAGAAGGCCAGCGTCTCGACTTCTTCGGCGGTCGATTCCGGATGGTAGCGAATGCCGCCCTTGGTCGGTCCGCGCGTGTCGTCGTAGCGGCAGCGCCACGCAAGAAAGGATTTGCGCGAGCCATCGTCCATGCGAATCATCAGTCGCACTTTCATGGTCTCACGTGCATATTTCAGCTTCTCGATGACATCCGCATCGATGTTGATGTGGCTTGCCGCCTCGTCCAGACGAACGAGTGCGCTTTCGAGTAGATTCTCCTTAGTCACGGAATCACCTTTCTTGCGTTTCTTTTATTTTGGACGCGATTTTACGAAAGAATGCGTAGACCTTTGCGCAACAAAAGAAAAGGAAAAAGGACAATAATGTTGTCCTATTTTACAGGGGCCATTTTTGAAACTGCTTTACCGTTCCGCTGCAGGCGCAGGCAGGCTCGCCGGCGTCGGACGGGATGTCGCGAAATGGTGGCCATGTCGTATTTGTGGCGTCTTTTGACGCAAGCCTGCTGTCGGGTTTGAAACGGAAACAATAGAAATATCATCAAAGGCTTCGCATGTGCCGGAAGGGCGCTTGCGGTCGCGAAACTGGTGGTTGTCTATGTCCCGTTTTTCTGCAGCTTCGATTATTAAAAATGCGCTGTCCGGCAACAAGAACTGGAAGCCGCAATGGCCCAATGCCGAACCCAAGGCCGAATATGACGTAATCATCGTCGGCGCGGGCGGGCATGGCCTGGGTGCCGCCTATTATCTGGCCAAGGAGCACGGCATCACCAATGTCGCCGTCATCGAAAAGGGCTGGCTCGGCGGCGGCAATACGGGCCGCAACACCACCATCATCCGCTCCAACTATCTCTATGACGAGAGCGCGCATCTCTACGAACATGCGATGAAGCTGTGGGAGGGGCTGAGCCAGGACCTCAACTACAACGTCATGTTCTCGCAGCGCGGCGTCATGATGCTGGCGCATACGGTGCATGACGTGCAGAGCTTCAAGCGTCATATCCATGCCAACCGCCTCAACGGCATCGACAATGAATGGCTGACCAAGGAGCAGGCGAAGGAATATTGCCCGCCGCTCGATATTTCCCCCACTGCGCGTTATCCGGTTGTGGGCGCCACCTTGCAGCGGCGCGGCGGCGTGGCCCGCCATGATGCGGTCGCCTGGGGCTATGCGCGCGGCGCGACCGAGCGCGGCGTCGATATCATCCAGAATTGCCCGGTCACGGCTATCCGCCGCGATGCTTCGGGCCGCGTCACCGGCGTCGATACGCCACGCGGTTTCATCAAGGCGAAGAAGGTGGCGGTTTCTGCTGCGGGCAGCACGTCGATTGTCATGGACACGGCAGGCGTTCGCATGCCGCTTGAAAGCTTCCCGCTGCAGGCGCTGGTGTCCGAGCCGGTCAAGCCGATCTTCCCCTGCGTGGTCATGTCCAACACGGTCCACGCCTATATCAGCCAGTCAGACAAGGGCGAACTGGTGATCGGTTCCGGCACCGACCAGTATGTGTCCTACAGCCAGCGCGGCGGCCTGCCGCTGATCGAGCATACGCTTGCGGCCATCTGCGAAGTCTTCCCGATCTTCACCCGCATGCGGATGCTGCGCAAATGGGGCGGTATCGTCGACGTCACGCCGGATCGCTCCCCGATCATCGGCAAGACGCCGGTGCCGGGGCTTTATGTCAATTGCGGCTGGGGCACGGGCGGCTTCAAGGCGACGCCGGGTTCGGCGCATGTCTTCGCGCATACGATTGCCCGCGATGAGCCGCACTGGATCAACGCACCCTTCACGCTTGAACGCTTCACCACCGGTCGCCTGATCGACGAAGCGGCTGCCGCCGCCGTCGCGCACTAAGGGAGGTATGATATGCTTTTAATCCGTTGCCCTTATTGCGAGATGGAACGTCCGGAACTGGAATTTGCCTATGCAGGCGAAGCGCATATTGCGCGCCCTGCCGACCCATCGACGCTTTCCGACGACGAATGGCGCGATTTCCTGTTCACGCGCTCCAATCCGCGCGGCACCCATTTTGAACGCTGGCGGCATATCAATGGCTGCGGCCGCTTCTTCAATGCGGTGCGCGACACGGTGAGCGACAAGTTCGCGATGACCTACAAGGCCGGTGAACCCCGTCCTGCTTTGGCAGAAACTCCGGCTGCGGAGACGAAATAATGACCGATATGCGCATTCATAACAAAGGCCGCGTCAACAAGGCCAAGTCCGTGCGGTTCACCTTCAACGGCAAGTCCTATTCCGGCTTCGAGGGCGATACGCTGGCTTCCGCCATGCTTAGCCATGGCGAGCATCTGGCCGGTCGTTCGTTCAAATATCACCGCCCGCGCGGCATTCTTTCCGCCGGTTCCGAAGAGCCGAATGCGCTGATGGGCGTTTCACGCGGACCGGGCCGTTTCGAGCCGAACACCCGCGCAACGGTGCTGGAACTCTATGACGGCCTCAAGGCCGAAACCCAGAACCACTGGCCGTCGCTGAAGCACGATGTCGGCGCGATCAACGACGCCTTCTACATGTTCTTCTCGGCAGGCTTTTACTACAAGACCTTCATGTGGCCGAAGAGCTTCTGGAACAAGGTCTATGAGCCATTCATCCGTGGCGCGGCCGGTCTTGGCAAATCGCCTTCCGAGCCCGATCCCGACACCTATGCCAGCCGCTATGCCTTCTGCGATGTGCTGATCGCCGGTGGCGGGCCTGCCGGTCTTGCCGCCGCGCTGGAGGCCGCGAAAAGCGGTGCGAAGGTAATCATCTGCGACGAGCAGGCGGAATTTGGCGGCTCGCTTCTGTCCGAGCCGGAGCCGGTCATCAATGGCCGTGCAAGCTGGGACTGGCTCAGCGAAACCATTGCCGCGCTCAAGGCCAATCCGAATGTCACGCTTCTGCCGCGCACCACGGCCATCGGCTATTACCACCAGAACATGGTCGGCCTTTGCGAGCGCCTGACCGATCATCAGGCCAGACCCGCCTCCAATGCGCCGCGTGAACGCATGTGGCGGGTGCGCGCAAAGCAGGTCGTGCTGGCGCAGGGTTCCATCGAAAAGCCGCTGGTCTTTGCTGGCAACGACCGTCCGGGCGTGATGCTGGCATCCGCCGCACGCACCTATCTCAACCGCTATGGCGTCAAGGTCGGCAATCAGGCCGTCGTCGTCACCTCGCATGACAGCGCATGGCTTGCGGCCTTCGATCTCGCGGTCGCAGGCGTCAAGGTTCCGGCCATCATCGATGTGCGTTCAAGCGTTGCCGACAGCCTCGTCAACCGCGCGAAGATGCTCGGCATCGAGACGCTGACCGGCTGGACGGTGACGGATACGGGCGGACGCCACCGCGTGTCGTCCGTGCGGGTCAATCCGGTTTCCAATGGCTCTGTCGGCGCTGCCCGCACGATTGCCTGCGACGTGCTGCTGATGTCCGGCGGCTGGAATCCGAGCGTGCACCTGTTCTCGCACACGAAAGGCTCGCTGGTCTGGGACGACGCACGGCAGATCTATCTGCCGGGCAAGCCGACCGAGGAAAGCCGCTGTGCCGGTGCGGGCAATGGCAATTTCGATTTGGCTGCCGCATTGCGTGAGGGTGCGGAAGCGGGTGCCGCGGCAGCCAGTGATGCCGGGCACAAGGCCAAGCCATCAGACTATGCTGTGGCCGGTGATTTCATCTGCGACGGCGTAAGCTGTCGCGAACTGCCGACCGATCGCGATCCGGGCAAGGCCAAGGCTTTCATCGATTTCCAGAACGATGTGACCGCCAAGGATATTCGTCTGGCCGTGCGCGAGGGCTTCCACTCCATCGAGCACGTCAAGCGCTATACCACCAACGGCATGGCGACCGATCAGGGCAAGACGTCCAACATCAACGGTCTGGCCGTTGCAGCCGATGCGCTCAAGCGCCCGACGCCGCAGGTGGGTCTCACCACCTTCCGCCCGCCCTATACGCCGACGACCTTCGGCGCCTTCTGCGGCTACAACCGTGGGCCGCTGTTCGACGTGACGCGCAAGACGCCAATCGATAGCTGGGCCGAACAGCATGGCGCGGCTTTCGAGCCGGTGTCGCTGTGGCGGCGCGCATGGTACTTCCCGAAAACCGGCGAAGACATGCATCAGGCCGTGGCGCGTGAATGCAAGGCGACCCGCCAGTCGCTCGGCATGTTCGATGCCTCCACGCTCGGCAAGATCGAAGTTGTCGGCCCGGATGCAGCCGAATTCATGAACCGCATGTACACCAATCCATGGACGAAGCTTGGCGTCGGGCGCTGCCGCTATGGCCTGCTGCTCGGCGAAGACGGCTTCATCCGCGATGACGGTGTCGTCGGTCGCCTGACGCAGGATCGCTTCCATGTGACCACCACGACCGGCGGTGCCGCGCGTGTTCTCAACATGATGGAAGACTATCTCCAGACCGAATGGCCGGAGCTGAAAGTCTCATTGACCTCGACCACCGAGCAATGGGCCGTGGTCGCGATCAATGGCCCCAATGCGCGCAAGCTCATCGAGCCGATGGTTGAAGGGCTGGATATTTCCGACGAAGCCTTTCCGCATATGTCGGTTGCGGAATGCAAATTCCTCGGCGTGCCTGCGCGTCTGTTCCGCATGAGCTTCACCGGCGAACTGGGCTATGAAATCAACGTGCCTGCGCGCTATGGCCTGTCACTGTGGAAGGCGCTTTATGAGGCCGGCCAGCAATATGACATCACGCCTTACGGCACCGAAACCATGCACGTCCTGCGCGCCGAAAAGGGCTATATCATTGTCGGTCAGGACACGGATGGCACCGTGACGCCGGACGATGCAAGCCTTGGCTGGGCCGTCGGCAAGCAGAAGCCGGATTTCGTCGGCAAGCGTTCGCTCACCCGTCCGGACATGCTGAAATCGGATCGCAAGCATCTCGTGGGGCTGCTCACCAATGATCCGAAGCTGGTGCTGGAAGAAGGCGCGCAGATTGTCGCCGACCCAAAACAGCCGTTGCCGATGACCATGCTTGGCCATGTCACCTCGTCCTATTGGAGCGAGACGCTCGGGCGGTCCATCGCCATGGCGTTGGTGTCGGGCGGCAAGGCTCGCATGGGTGAAACGCTTTATATGCCGATGCCGGATGGCAGCGTGCATGAGGCCACTGTATCGGGCATGGTCTTCTATGACCCCGAAGGAAAGAAACTGAACGGATAAGGATTGAACCATGCTCGTTGAAACCAAACCTTATTCGAACCGCAAGGTCGTCATTCCCGGTCGTCTGGAAATCCACGCGGCGGACGATGCCGCCCGCTTCGTCCTGCGCATCGGTCCGGCAAAGCTGGCCCTGGCTGAAAAGGCGCTGGGCGCAAAAATCCCGGCGAAGATCGGCGATCTTGTCCGCACGGATGATATTGCCGTTGCCTGCATCGGACCGGATGAATGGTATATCTGGGCTGATGAAGCCAGGGGTGCCGCCATCACGCAGGCTTTCGCCGGGCTTTATGAAACAGAGCCGCACAGCCTGACGGAAGTGAGCCATCGCGAAACCGGCATCGACATTACCGGCCCGCAGGCTGAATGGCTGCTCAATGCCGCGTCTCCGCTCAATCTGGCTGAAATGCAGACACCGGGCGCTGCGCGCACCATCTTCGACCGGGCCCAGATCATCCTGCTGAAATGGAATGCGGATCATTACCGCATCGAAGTGTGGAACTCATTCGCCGATCATGTGTGGACCTTGCTGGAACTGGCCAGCAACGAGGTCGAACTCGCAATCTGATCGAAAGACGCCGCCCCACCGGGCGGCGTTTTTGCCTTGAGGGCTTGATGCGACATCTCCTTCCCTCATCCTGAGGAGCCGTTGAAAACGGCGTCTCGAAGGGCTGAGGGAAAACGCTCCGGTATCCGCCTCTCTTTGACACGATGCTTCGCACCGGCTCCGGATCAATCGAGTCTGGACCCTAGAGCTTCCAGAGACGGATTGCATTCGCGGACAACAGGCGCGTTTTTTCGTCGTTGCTGCATCCTTCAAGAAGCGCATGGGTTGTCGCCACCCATGTGGAAAGCCCTGCATCGGCATTGGTTGCCAATGTGCAGACGGGCCAGTCGCTGCCCCACACCACACGGTCCCAGCCGAATGACTGGATGACATGCTCCACATACGGCCGCACCGTATCGACGGTCCAGTTTTCCGCGTCCGCATAGGCCACCACGCCGGAAATCTTCGCCGTCACATTGTCGCGCTGCGAAACCTCGCTGATGCCCTTCTGCCAGCTTTCCAGCCCGCCCGACCTGATATCCGGCACGCCGCAGTGATCGAGCACGAATTGCACGCCGGGCGCGAGGTCGGCCAGTGCCAGCACCTTGTCGATCTGGTGGGGAAGGGTGCAGAGATCGAAGGTCAGGCCGGTGCCTTCGAGTCGCTTGATATTCTCGCGGAAAAGCGCGCCCTCGGAAACATCGTCCGGCACGACATGCAACACGCGGCGAAAGCCTTTGACAAAGGGATTGCTGCGCTGGCGTTCCAGATATTCCGCAAAGCCCGGTTCCTCCGGGCGGCAGGAGGCGATTGCGCCCTTGATGAAATCACCCGATCGTCTGGAAATCTCCTGAATATGGTCCGTTTCAGCCTGAATGGCAGCGGCTGCCACATCCACTTCCATATGCAGCGCCGCCTCGATGCCGCAGCGCTCTGCCTGCTTCCGATAGGTCTCGAACAGGAAGTCGCGATTGAGGGCCGGAACGCCGTCGAGCCATGGATAGTTCAGCGCGCTTTTGTCGATCAGATGCAGATGGGTATCGATAATCATGAAAACGTCCTCCTCCCGCATAGTTTCAAAAAAGAAGAGAGTTTTCAAATAAGAATTGGGGTCTTCCGCTTTTCGGAAGGCGCTCTACTCGGCAGCTCCGATATCGGAGCCCACCAGTTTCGACAGATCCTGGACAGTCTTTTGCAGCAGGCCGATGGTCTGTGTGATGTCGGGGGCGGAAGCCGAGTTGACGAGCGTCACATAGGGGCAGGTCAGCGAGGCTATGCAGGTACCGTCCGGGCCGAGGATGGGCGCCGAGAGATTATAGACGCCCGCCACCTGGGCGCTCGGCATCATTTCATAACCGCGTTCGCGAATCTGGTCGAGGCGCTCGTAGAAGTCTTGATCAAGCTTTACGCTTTCAACGTCCCTTGCATATTCGGCAATCATCATCTTGCGTTCTTCGGGAGAACGGAAGGCGAGAAGCACATGGCCGGAACCGGTGTCGAACAGGCTGATATGCGAGCCGACGCGGATCGAAATTCCCCAGTAATCCGGGGCTTCCTGCTGTGCGATGACAACGACAGACCCGCGGTCGAACACCGCAAGCTGGTTGGCCTGTCTGGAGCGGTCCGCGAGTTCACGCATGAAGGGCGTGGCAAAGGAAGCAAGCCTGCGCACCGGAGCATGAAGATGCGCCAGACCGAACAGCTTGAGGGTCAGCGAATAGCGGTCGCCTTCAAGCTTCGTCACATAACCGCGCTTCACCAGCCGGTCCAGCATCCGGTAGAATTCATTGGGGCTGCGGTCGAGGTGTTTGGCAATCTCTGCCTGCGTCAGGCCGCCATCCACGCTTGCAAGCAGTTCCAGAATATCCAGCCCCTTGTCCAGCGCCGGGGCGCGATAGCGATCCTCTGTTTCCAAGTGAACTCCCCTTGTGAATATCATTCTTCATATACGAAGGGCCGCGGATTCGAAAGGTGCAAACAGGCAGAGAAAGCCTTGACCGGATTTGCGTAATATGTTTGCATATAAATAAATGATTTACAATTGGGGGCGAGTTGAGGAGCGCCGCCGGGAGGCCAGGATGCAAGGTGAGTTTCGAGGCGTGCTGCCGGGCGGGAGCCGCCCTGTTGGCGCGGAGCGTGGAATAGCGCGCTGCGACGGATATGATTCACGCCGTCGCGTCTGCGATCTTGCCCACGGCACCCCGATCCTTGCAAGCGGCGTCGGCGACACGGCGATGTTCATCAACCCGGTTGCTTTTTCCCATGGTTATGATCGTCTGCGGTTCATATCGGAAATACGCTTAATCAGCGGGACGACCACATCCTGCTTGTCGAACGGAAGGCTTGGAAATGACGATACGTTTTGATGGAAAGACCGCGCTGGTGACAGCCGCAGCGCAAGGGATCGGCCGTGCAAGCGCACTGGCCTTTGCGGAGGCGGGCGCGAAGGTCTACGCGACCGACATCAATACCGATGCTCTCAAGGAGATCGAAGGCGTCAACGGCATCATCACCCGCAAGCTCAACGTGCTTGACGATGAGCAGGTGAAGGCGCTCGTCGCCGAAATCGGGCAGGTGGATATCCTGTTCAACTGCGCCGGTGTCGTCCATGGCGGCTCGATCCTCGAAATGAAGGACGAAGACCTCGATTTTGCGGTCAATCTCAACATTCGTTCGATGATCCGCACTATCCGCGCCGTGCTGCCGGGCATGCTGGAACGCAAGGACGGCGCCATCGTCAACATGGCCTCGGTCGCTTCCAGCGTGAAGGGCGTGCCGAACCGCTTTGCCTATGGCGTCACCAAGGCCGCAGTTATCGGCCTGACGAAGGCCGTCGCTGCCGATTATGTTGCCAGGGGCATCCGCTGCAACGCCATTTGCCCCGGTACGGTGGAAAGCCCGTCCCTGCAGGACCGCTTGCGCGCGCAGGGCGATTATGAAGAGCAGCGCGCAGCCTTCATCGCCCGCCAGCCGATCGGCCGCATTGGCCAGCCGGAAGAAATCGCCGATCTCGCCGTTTATCTCGCCGGTGCCACCTACACCACCGGCCAGGCCTACAACATCGACGGAGGCTGGACGATCTAGGGCGGTCGACATTCAGTCTCTGACGGCCTGCAAATGGCGCAGCCATAGCGTCGACCACCCTGACGCCCTCTCTTTCATCCCCTCAAAGGAGTAAACTCATGAAATTTCTTCGTTACGGTGAAGCCGGTCAGGAAAAGCCGGGCATTCTCGATGCCGATGGTGCGATCCGCGATCTCTCCGCCCATGTAGGCGACCTCTCCGGCGCGGCGCTTGCCCCTGATGCACTGGCCAAGCTCGGCGCGATCGACGTCAATTCGCTGCCGAAGGTCGACGGCAATCCGCGCCTTGGTCCTTGCGTTGCAGGCACCGGCAAGTTCATCTGCATCGGCCTCAACTATTCCGATCACGCTGCCGAAACCGGCGCGGCGGTCCCGCCGGAACCGATCATCTTCATGAAGGCAACGTCCGCCATCGTCGGCCCGAATGACGATCTCGTCATCCCGCGCGGTTCGGAAAAGACCGACTGGGAAGTCGAACTTGGCATCGTCATCGGCAAGACCGCGAAATATGTCTCGGAAGAAGACGCCCTCGACTACGTGGCCGGCTATTGCACCATCCATGATGTGTCGGAACGCGCCTTCCAGATCGAGCGTCAGGGCCAGTGGACGAAGGGCAAGTCCTGCGACACGTTCGGCCCGACCGGCCCATGGCTGGTGACGAAGGATGAAATCGAAGACCCGGAAAACCTCGGCATGTGGCTCAAGGTCAATGGCGAGACCATGCAGAACGGTTCGTCGAAGACGATGATCTACGGCATTCGCCACCTCGTTTCCTACCTGTCGCAGTTCATGTCCTTGCAGCCGGGCGATATCATCTCCACCGGCACGCCTCCCGGCGTCGGCATGGGTATGAAGCCGCCTCGCTATCTCAAGGCTGGCGACGTCGTGGAACTTGGCATCGAAGGCCTCGGCAGCCAGAAGCAGAACGTGCGCGCCGACATCTAGGCTTTGTTTGAGCATGGTCCCGAACCGGCGTCCTGTTTCGGGACCACGCCCTGATCACGGATAAATCATGACAAAAATCACTGATCTGCGCGTCTTCGATCTGCGTTTCCCGACTTCCCAAAGTCTGGACGGTTCCGACGCGATGAACCCGGACCCGGATTACTCCGCGGCCTATGTCATTCTCGACACGGATGACGAGGCGCTGAAGGGGCACGGTCTCACCTTCACCATCGGTCGCGGCAACGATATCTGCTGCCAGGCGATTCTCGCCATGCGGCATCTGGTGGTCGGTGCCTCGCTGGAGGATTTCCGGGCGGCGCCTGGAAAATTCTGGCGCTACTTGACCGGTGACAGCCAGTTGCGCTGGATCGGCCCGGACAAGGGCGCCATGCATCTTGCAACCGGCGCTGTCGTCAACGCCTTCTGGGATCTCGCTGCGAAGCAGGCTGGAAAGCCCGTATGGCGGCTTGTCGCCGACATGTCGCCGGAGGAAATCGCCGATATCGTCGATTACCGCTACCTCACCGATGCGCTGACGCGCGACGAGGCTGTCGAAATCCTGCGCAAGGCCGAAGCTGGCAAGGCCGGGCGCATCGCCACGCTCGAAGCGGAAGGCTATGCCTGTTACACGACCTCGGCTGGCTGGCTCGGCTATGACGACGACAAGCTGCGCCGTCTGTGCCAGGAAGCCATCGACGAGGGCTTCAACCACGTCAAGATGAAGGTCGGCCGCGATCTCGAGGACGATATTCGCCGCCTCACCATTGCCCGCGAAGTGATCGGCCCGGACCGTTACCTGATGATCGACGCCAATCAGGTGTGGGAAGTCGATCAGGCAATCGAGTGGGTCAACAAGCTGGCCTTCTCCAAGCCGTTCTTCATCGAGGAACCGACCAGCCCGGACGATGTTGCCGGCCATCGCAAGATTCGCGAAGCCATTGGCGACGTGAAGGTCGCGACCGGCGAAATGTGCCAGAACCGCATCATGTTCAAGCAGTTCATCGCGGAAGGCGCCATCGACATCGTCCAGATCGATTCGTGCCGCATGGGTGGCCTGAACGAAGTTCTGGCGGTGTTGCTGATTGCCGCCAAGTTTGGCAAGCCGGTCTGGCCGCATGCGGGCGGCGTCGGCCTGTGCGAATATGTGCAGCACCTGTCGATGATCGACTATGTGGCCGTTTCAGGCACCAAGGAAGGCCGCGTGATCGAATATGTCGATCATCTGCATGAACACTTCATCGATCCGTGCGTCATCAGGAACGCGGCCTATATGCCGCCGTCGCTGCCGGGTTTCTCCATCGAGATGAAGCCGCAGTCGATTGCGGAATATACGTTCAGGGGCTGAGATCGGTTTCTGCACCGGAAACAAAAGGCCGCGCTGAAAAGCGCGGCCTTTCTGCTTATAGGAAGCGGATCATCAGCGCGCCGGTCAGCAGCAAAACGGCACCGGCGACGCGTCCGGCGGTGATTTCACGCACGGCAACGCCCATGAAGCCGATACGGTCGGCGGCGAGCCCGGCCATCAACTGTCCGGCGACCGCCAGACCCATCACGGCGGCAGCGCCGATGCGTGGCGTCAGCAGCACCGATGCGGTCACATAGATACAGCCAAGCGCACCGCCAGCCACGAACAGCCAGCCCGCAGGCACGTTGAAGGCCGGCATTGCGCCGGTCGCGCGCGCGGTAATCCCGGCAATGATCGCAAGGATCACAGCGCCGGAAAGGAACGAAATCGCGGCAGCCGTTACCGGCGACCCAAGACCCCGAGCCAATGCTGCATTGATGGGGGCCTGAATAGCAATACAGGCACCTGAAAGGATGCCGAACAATGTCCAGAGCATGGAAATTTCCTTATATGGAGAACCGGCTGAAACTTGGCACTACAGTTGCATTCTTCGGGATGCAGGACTGCAAAGAGCAATTTGCATTCGCATAATCCTGAAAAGCCTGCAACTTTTCGGGACTATGCGAAGCTTCTGGTGTGCGAAAATCACACTTTTCGCCACGGCGTGACGACTTTACAACCGTAGTGTCAAGCGGCGCGTTTATCCGTGGCTGTGACAGACAGGTGCAGGCCAAGGGCCTTCATGACGCCGAGCAAGGTCGATAGTTTTGGATCGCCGTTCTCGCTCAGGGAGCGGTAAAGGGCTTCACGGGTAATTCCGGCTTCTTTAGCGACAGTAGTCATGCCAATGGAACGGGCTACGTCACCAAGAGCATGCGCAATAAGGGAAGGGTCGCCATCTTCAAATGCCGCTTCCAGATAGGCAACACGCTCTTCCGGCGTCTTGAGGTGATCAAGAACATCAAAACGGGTGGTTTCAAGGACCATTCTAAATCTCCTTCGCCATTTGTTTCGCCAGCGCGATATCCCGGCTCTGTGATGACTTGTCGCCACCACACAGCAGAACAACGATAGTTGATCCCATGGATACGAAATAAACCCGATAGCCGGGGCCGTACGTAATGCGCATTTCGCTCACGCCTTCGCCGACAGATTTCACATCGCCGGGATTGCCCAGTTCCATGCGGCGGATCCGAGTGACAATCCGCAACCGTGCATTGGTATCACGGAGCTCATCAAGCCACTTGGTGAAAAAGGTGGTTTGGCGGACTTCGATCATGCGTAACCTATAGATCACATCGCCGATCTGGTCAATATAAACGTGATTTGTAGGTTACATGGCGCGCGGCAGGAATCACCTGTCAACGTGTTGCACCGAATGTTGCATGGACAATGTTGTAACCCATATTCCGGGCGAATATGAGCCTTGATCCGGAATAGCTCTTTAAATTTATTTGATTTTGGAGTGGTGCCCGGAGGCGGATTCGAACCACCGACACGCGGATTTTCAATCCGCTGCTCTACCAACTGAGCTATCCGGGCATCCGTAACAAGCGATCTGCTTGTTCTGGGCGGTGTTGGTTCCCGCCGGAAGTGGGTGGGTTATAGCATTAAATTGCGCGCTGTCCAGCACCGTATCGCAATTTTTATCAGCTTTTCTCACATCTTTGTTAAATAACTGATTTTATTGGCGGAAGCTGATTTGGAAGAGGCTAGTTGCCTTCTTCTTCCTCTTCATCAATGGGCTTTCCCGGCAGCACATAGCTGCCGGACAGCCAGCGATTGAGGTCGATGCTCTTGCACCGGGGCGAACAGAAGGGATAGGATTCGCGCGTGGAAGGTTTTCCGCATTCCGGGCAGGGGCGCGTCGGACGCAATGGCGTCACGCGTGCGCCTGCTGCTGCCGATATGTCCTTCTTGTCACTCATGTCTGCTCTCAGACTTTCCCGCTGCCCCAGTTGGCGTAAACCGGATAATCGACATCGTTCAGCAGGCTTACGGTTTCCTGCAGCGGCAATCCCACCACGTTCGTATAGGACCCGACCAGCTTCACGACGAAGCTGCCTGCCAGTCCCTGGATGGCGTAGCCGCCGGCTTTCCCGCGCCATTCGCCGGATGAAAGATAGGCATCCATCTGCTGGCGGGAGAGCCGCTCGAAGCGAAGCCGCGTTTCCACCAGTGTGTGGCGCAGATTTCCATTTGGCAAGACAAGGCTCACGCCGGTGAATACCTTGTGCGTGCGCCCGGAAAGCAGGCGCAGGCATTCTCTCGCCTCGTCGGCAATCTCGGTCTTGGGGAGAATGCGCCGGCCAACGGCCACGACTGTATCGGCGGCAAGAATGAAGGCATGTGCGAAATTCGCATCGTCCTTCAACAATTCCTGTGCCTTGCGCGCCTTTTCCCGCGACAGACGTCGCGCCAGCGAGCGCGGGTGTTCCGCGCGCTGCGGCGTTTCATCTATATCGGCCGGATAAATATGGTCCGGTTCGATGCCTGCCTGCCCCAGAAGCTCGATCCTGCGTGGAGAACCGGAGGCTAGAACCAGCTTGTGTTGCGCGCTCATCGACTAGACATTTCCTGGAACGGATTGCTTACTTGAAGCGGTAGGTGATGCGGCCCTTGGTCAGGTCGTAAGGGGTCATTTCAACCAGCACCTTGTCACCGGCCAGAACGCGGATGCGATTCTTGCGCATGCGGCCTGCCGTATGGGCGATGATTTCATGTTCGTTCTCGAGCTTCACCCGGAACATAGCATTGGGCAGCAGTTCCGTAACAACACCCGGAAATTCTAGGACTTCTTCTTTCGCCATGCGATACCTGTTTCTTTCTTCGATAAAATGCGCTCTTGAGCGGTCTTTAGAACGCCGTGCGTCCCTGGGACGCACAAAGGACGCTCTGATTTATTGAATCTACGCATCGTGCTTTCCGAAATCGATTCCGATTTTCGGGCCGATGCGGTAGGTCGGAATTTGCGCGGAACCTATATGATTAGGCGGCATTTGTGAACAACGGAATTCGGCGAACTTATTGCTCGTCAAAACGGTGCATGATCTGGCGTTTCAGACGGTCACGCACATCGCGATAGGCCGCCATGATCTGGCTTCTGCTGCCCGTTACCAATGTCGGGTCCGGCGTCGGCCAATATTCCACATCGACCGAGAAACCGCGCATCCGTTCCAGCACGGTGTGGTGGGCAAGCGGCGTCAGCGTTACGATCAGATCGAAATAACCATCCGCCAGTTCTTCGAGGCCACGTGGCTGCCGATTGTCGAGCGACAGGCCTTCTTCCTGAAGGACTGCATCGACAAACGGATCGCGCTCGCCCCGCTTCACGCCTGCGGACGCTACATAAATATTGGGGGGAAGGGCCTGTCTTGCAAGTAATTCCGCCATCGGCGAGCGAATTGAATTCTTGCCGCAGACGAAAAGCAGAGACTTGGGCAGGCGTGGTTTATGATCTTCATTGCCGTCGGCGCTGGATTTTCGGGGAGGGACATCAGTGATGACCATCAGTGATCAGCCCCTCCAGTGCAGGACGCAGACAAGGGTGAAAAGCCGCCGCGCCGTGTTGAAGTCAACCTCGATCTTGCCCTTCAGCCGCGCCTGGAGCGTTTGCGACCCTTCATTGTGCAGGCCGCGCCGCCCCATGTCGATTGCCTCGATCTTGCTTGGCGTCGCCGAGCGGATCGCCTGGTAATAGCTTTCGCAAATCATGAAATAGTCTCGCACGACGCGGCGCAGGGGCGTGAGTGAGAGAATATGAGTTGCGACGTCCTCGCCGGTTTCCCGTGCGATGGCGAAAATCAGCCGTGATTCCATCAGCGAGAGCTTCAGGCGGTAAGGTCCGCCCGTATCGTCCCCGATCGGGTGGAAGGAGTTTTCCTCGATGAGATCGAAGATGGCCACCGCGCGTTCATGCTCGACGTCAGGCGTCGAACGCCCGATGGATTCATCGAGCTCGACGTCAATAAGGCGGGCATTTGGAACACCGGCAGTCATGTCACCTCATAGGTTCAACCGGATGGCGACGGACTGGGCGTGGGCATCGAGGCCTTCGGCGCGGGCAATTTCGATTGCCGCAGGCCCGAGTACGCGCAGCTGATCGGGGCCGAGTTTGAGAAGCGACGTGCGTTTCATGTAGTCGAGAACCGAAAGTCCGGACGAAAAACGCGCCGAGCGCGCCGTCGGCAGAACGTGGTTGCAGCCGCCGACATAATCGCCGATCACTTCCGGCGTATACCCGCCGATGAAGATCGATCCGGCATTGCGGATTTTTGGCAGCAAGGCTTCCGGGTCGGCGGTGGCGATTTCCAGATGCTCGGCTGCAATGCGATTGGCAAGCGGAATGGCCGCTTCAAAATCCTCGACCAGAATGACGGCGCCGAAATCGCGCCAGCTCGCGGCTGCGGTTTGCGCGCGCGGCAGGTTGCGGAGCTGGCGTTCGACAGCTTCCTCCACCGCTATCGCCAGCGCTTCATCATTGGTCATGAGGATCGACTGCGCGGCAGTATCGTGCTCTGCCTGGGCAAGCAGGTCAGCGGCGATCCAGTCGGGATTGTTGTCCTTGTCGGCAACGACCAGAACTTCCGATGGGCCTGCGATCATGTCGATGCCGACCGTGCCGAAGACGATGCGCTTGGCGGCAGCAACATAGGCGTTGCCGGGGCCGACGATCTTGGCGACGGGCTTGATTGTTTCGGTGCCATAGGCAAGCGCCGCGATAGCCTGCGCCCCGCCGACGCGGTAGATTTCGGAAACGCCGGCCAGACGTGCGGCCACCAGAACAAGTGGATTGAGAATGCCATCGGGCGCGGGGACGACCATGACGATGCGTTCCACGCCGGCCACCTTGGCAGGAACGGCATTCATCAGGACGGAACTGGGATAGCTTGCCGTGCCGCCCGGAACATAAAGCCCCACGGCCTCGATGGCCGTCCAGCGCGAGCCAAGCTCGACCCCAAGCGCATCGGTGTAACGGTCATCCTTCGGCAATTGCCGCGCATGATGCTTCTCGATGCGCTCATGGGCAAGTTTCAGCGCCTCGATTGTCGAGGCGGGCGCTGTCTCGAAAGCCACATCGACTTCGGCTTCGGTTACCGCAATGCCGATTTTTTCAAGATCGATCCGGTCGAAACGGCGGGAATAATCGATGAGCGCGCTGTCGCCTTCGCGGCGCACCCGGGCGACGATTTCCCGCGCTGCCCGGTCCACATCTTCGGATGCTTCGCGCTTGCTTGCCAGAAATGTCGCGAAATTATTCTCGAAATCGGGATCGGTTTGTCTGAGCGTCTTGACCACGCTTCTGTTCCTTCAAATCTGCCAAATCTGCTTGCCAGCCAAATCTGCTCGCCAGACCGGCGTCCGGCTGACGAAAGACGGTCTCGTGTGACCTTCTTTCAGACGTTATGGCGAGGAAGCGATTCTGTTTCCCATGCCGCGCCAAGGTCCGTCATTTGCGCCTCAATGCATTCCACTTCAAGACGGATAGCCGCATTTGCCGAAAAAGTCAGTTCTATTGTTCCGGCAGGTGTTTCACCGGCGGTGAACTGAACGGCCATGAGGGAAAGCACCTCATCCGGCTTCTGGCGGTCTATCCCGGTTGCCCGGGCGGCAATCACGCGGTTGAAGTGCAGGGCGGTGCGGCGGCGCTGATATTGCGGCTTGCGCAGGAATCGCGGCTTGCTTTCTTCCCAGACGAACCGGTTAGCCGTCAGGATGAAGCGCTTTTCATTGGCGAGATATTGAAGGTCGGATACTTTCAAAACCGCGTCCTGAAGATGAGCCGACAGGACCTGCAAATCCTCCTCATCCAGCGCCACGAGCTTCAGCATATCCATACTCCAACACCACTTTCCCGTTATCGGTTAATAACTGTTCCCGGCGGCGGGGAAATCAACCACCCGCCTGATTGTTGATCAGCTGGCCCGATATTCACCTGGCCGATTATCAACTTGGCATGTCGAAACAAAAAAATCGACAGGCTTTTCAAGCCTGTCGCTGTTCATTGGCTTCTTCAAGGAGAATAAGAAAAGAGCGGAGCAATGAAAGTCGCTCCGCTCGGCCCTATCAACCACTGATGCGTTCCACCAACGCGCCGCAGCGGGACAGTTTTTCTTCCAGCCGCTCGAAGCCGCGATCCAGGTGATAGACGCGGTTGACCATGGTTTCGCCCTCGGCGGCTAGGCCCGCGATCACCAGGGAAACCGATGCGCGCAGGTCCGTCGCCATCACCTGAGCGCCTTTCAGGCGCTCCACGCCTTCGACGGTTGCCGTCTGGCCGGACAGGGAGATTTTTGCGCCGAGACGCGCCAGCTCCTGCACGTGCATGAAGCGATTTTCAAAAATGGTTTCCGTGATGCGCGAAGTTCCCTTCGCCTTGGTCATCAGGCCCATGAACTGCGCCTGCAAGTCGGTCGGGAAGCCGGGGAAGGGGTCGGTGGTGACGTCGACCGGCTGGATGCCATGGCCATTGCGCACCACGCGCAGGCCGCTATTCGTCTCGGTGATCTCGGCACCCGCCTGACGCAGCGTGTCCAGCGCCGACGACAGCAGGCTTTCCTGCGCGCCTTCCAGAAGCACGTCGCCGCCGGTCATCGCAACGGCCATCGCGTAGGTGCCGGTCTCGATACGGTCGGGAATGACGCGAACGCGCGCGCCCGAAAGGCTGGTCACGCCTTCCACCTGGATGGTGCTGGTGCCCGCACCGGTGATTTTTGCGCCCATTGCGTTGAGGCAGTCGGCGAGATTGACGACTTCCGGCTCGCGGGCCGCATTCTCGATGATCGTCTCTCCCTTGGCGAGAGCCGCTGCCATCAGCATGACATGGGTCGCGCCGACGGATACTTTCGGGAAGCTGTAGCGGGCGCCGACAAGGCCGCCCTTCGGCGCGCGCGCCTTGGCATAACCGTTTTCGATGTCGATTTGCGCTCCCAGTGCCTGAAGCGATTCCAGCAGCAGGTCCACGGGGCGGGTTCCGATGGCGCAACCGCCCGGCAGCGAGACGGTTGCCTCCCCGGTGCGCGCCAGAAGCGGCCCGATGACCCAGAAGCTGGCGCGCATCTTCGACACAAGCTCATAAGGCGCGGTCGTGTCGACGATATTGCGGGCGGTGAAGTGAATGGTGCGCGAATAGGCGCCGTTCTGGTGCTCGCGACGCCCATTCACCGAATAGTCGACGCCGTGGTTGCTCAGGATGCGTATCAACTGCTCGACATCGGCCAGATGCGGCACGTTTTCGAGCGTCAGCGTATCGTCGGTCAGAAGCGAGGCGATCATCAAGGGCAGGGCGGCGTTCTTGGCGCCGGAGATTGGAATGATGCCGTTGAGCTTGTTACCGCCGACGATTTTGATGCGATCCATGCTTTGTCACCTTCTGGGCCGATACCTTGCCCGATAAATTTGCACCAAATCCAGCGGCCGTTACGGCGCGGAGGCGTTGCGTGATGAAATTACGAGTCTTGCGGCCAAATTACGTCAAATACGAATCACAAAAGGACGATATCGCTGCGAAGAACAGAAATGAGCTTTTACCGCAGAGCCTCCCTATCTTCAAGAAAGGCTTTGTCGTCGTGATTCTCAGTCGGTGTCGTCGCTGGCAGCGGTGATGCCGTCGTTTCGTTCATCGGCTTCGCCTGCGCGCCGCGATCTCAATTGCGCTTTGCGGCGCATGAGATTCGCGCGCAGTTCCTCGGCCCGGCGCTTTTTGCGCTGGTCGGATTGGATTTGTTTCTCTTTGTTGGTGGTCGTGTCGCTCATGACGGTCTTCTACTACGGGAAAAAGGGCCGGAAAAGCGGGTTTCAGATGCGTGTTCGGCAGATTTCCACATTATGTGAAAAGAAATGCAATTGCTTGCTTGCGATTTGCGTAATGATGTGGCAGAAGTCCGCCGCACTCAAGAGATTGCTGCGGTAGCTCAGTGGTAGAGCACTCCCTTGGTAAGGGAGAGGTCGAGAGTTCAATCCTCTCTCGCAGCACCATTTCCTCCTGATATTCAACGCAAATTTGGCTTCATCCCTCGTAGGGCAGGAGAGCAGATGCGCATCGGTGTGCACCCATCCCGCATTGGATAGCCGACCGGACCAGCTACGCAACCGGCACCGCCTGTTCACATTCTTTGCAAGACGCTCGGCATTTGCAGCTTTAATGCTGTCGGCGCAGTTCACGCCGGCCCCGCTTCAGCGGGGCACTCGTTCCGCGGCAGGTTGTTCACGTGCCGCCTTCCTTGTTTTTCTTCTTCTTGCCCTCATCATAATGAAATTTGATGGCAAAGAACATGGCCACGCCCAACACGATGACCTTGAATGCCATCAAGCCTATAGGGATCCATTCCATTTAACCGCATTCCCGAGCTGCTATTTTCCGTGACTGGCACTAGCACATCGCGGTTCGATGAACAGATCATATTTGGTTGATCTCGCTGACGTTTGGAAAAGCACTGTGTCGTGCAAATGCGATATTCGTTCAGGCGGGCTCAATCCTGTCAGGCCGCCTTTCTTTCGCAGCCGCTCTTTTCGATGTATACTGCCTGCCTGATCGTCAGGCTTCACGCGGATTATCCGCTGACCATGTGAAGCCGGAAATTGCGTGCAGGCCTGTCCTGACCGCCGCCCTTGCCGTCAGGACTGCCTAACCCGCAGGAGGAGCGTCATGGCACAGTTTCATGTAATTGCAGGTCGGGACCAGACTGCCTTTTATCCGGAAGTCAAGCGCATCCAGATGGCGGATGTAATCGATGCCCTGCGTTTGGGTTTCGACGACTTCTGGGCGAAGCCATCGCATTACGTTTTTCTTTGTCTCATATATCCGCTGGCCGGGTTGTTCATCACCTATTGGAGCACCAACGCAAATGCGCTGCCGCTCCTGTTCCCCCTCATGTCCGGCTTCGCGTTGATCGGGCCGGTTGCCGCCTTGCCGCTTTATGAAATGAGCAGGCGCCGCGAGGAGAAAATGGACACGAGCTGGAGGCGCGCTTTCGATGTCAGCCGCTCCCCGGCATTGCCGTCGATCGTGGCCGTCGGCTCCTTCCTTTTCGCAATCTTCATTGCGTGGCTGTTGGTGGCTCAGAATCTCTATGTTCATTATTTCGGCCCCATGCCGCCCGAGAGCTTCTCGATGTTGATCAATCAGGTGTCATCGACGGAAGAGGGGCGCAGTCTTATTTTCGCCGGTTGTGGCATTGGCTTCCTTTTTGCAATCGTCGTCCTGTGCTTGACGATTGTCACCTTTCCGATGCTGCTCGATCAGGATTGCGGGGCTGCGGCGGCTATCGCGACATCATTGCGTGTCGTCTGGCGCAATCCACTCGAAGCGCTGCTTTGGGCGGCAATTGTAACCGCTATGCTGGTCGTGGGCTTCGCCACCATGTTTGCCGGACTGGCTGTGGTGCTGCCCATCCTCGGACATGCGACGTGGCACCTCTATCGAAAGACGGTTGCGCAGCCGGCGTTGGCGCGCGCCGGATGATAGGACGGATCGGAGGGCCGAAGACCAAAAGTAACCTGTCGTGGAACTCCGAAATACGATTGGGCTGGACAAACGGATATTTGCAGTGGCCAATATAAGAGACGGCATTGGTAGCACTTCATAGTTCCCAATAGTGTTGTGCCGTATTGGCGTCGCGCCCGTGGCGCCGCGTTACTTCTTGTTTTGAGCTTGAGAGGCAAACAAATGTTTCGTGCCACTGCCATTATTCGTGCGGATGAGGTGATCGATGCTGTGCCTGCGGGCCACGCCGTTCTTGAACGCGATGAACGCCATCTGCGGCGCAAAGCCATTGCTCTGGAAGGCGGCGAGAAGGTGCTTGTCGATTTCGCGGAGCCGGTTGTGCTGGGTCACGGAGACAGGCTCGTTCTGGACGACGGGCGCGAAATTGAAATCCGCGCTGCAAGCGAGGAACTCTACGAAATTCGCGGGCGCGATCCGCTCCACATAGCCGAACTCGCTTGGCATATCGGCAACCGGCATCTGGCGGCACAGATCGAGAATGACCGTATCTTCATTCTTCGCGACCATGTCATCAAGGCGATGCTCGAGGGGCTTGGCGCCAAGGTGACGGATGTAACGGCAATTTTCAGTCCGCTGCGCGGTGCATATGCGGGTGGCCATTCGCATCATGACCACGGACATCATCATGGTCACCACGACCATGACCATGACCATCATCATCACCACGACTGATATTTACTGGCGTTAGTGACATCACGGCCATGAAACACGAACCCCAACATTCGAGGCTTTTTCGCACATGACACAGAAAAACGGACCCTTGCGCATCGGCATTGGCGGGCCGGTGGGATCGGGAAAGACGACGCTGACCGAAAAGCTCTGCAAGGCGATGCGCGATAAATATTCGGTCGCCGTGATTACCAACGATATCTACACGCAGGAGGACGCCCTTATTCTGGCTCGCTCTCAGGCCTTGCCCGAGGAACGGATCATGGGTGTCGAGACGGGCGGATGCCCGCACACGGCGATCCGCGAGGACGCCTCCATCAATCTGCAGGCAATCGCCGAAATGAACCGGCGGATTCCGGATCTGGATATCGTCTTCATCGAATCCGGCGGCGACAATCTGGCGGCCACGTTCTCGCCCGATCTGGCGGACCTGACGCTTTATGTCATCTCGGTTTGTCAGGGTGAGGAAATTCCGCGCAAGGGCGGACCGGGCATCACGCGGTCGGATTTCCTGGTGATCAACAAGAGCGATCTCGCCCCTCATGTGCACGTTGATCTCGAGGTCATGCAGGGGGATGCGGCGCGGATGCGCGGCTCACGTCCGTTCGGTTTCACCGATCTCCATCGCGGCAAGGGCGTGCCGGAGATTATCGACTTCATCGTCGAGAATGGCGGGCTGGAGCTGCGTTGAGCGCAGCTCGTTAAGGGATCATGTCTTCCAAAGTGGGAGATGTTTCAGCGTGCTTTTGTGCCGCCGGGGACCAGAACATGCCAGACCCGCGCTGGCAGCGCCAACGCCGGATTGTGCATAAAATCAACCAGTAAGGGAATGGCGCACCCGAAAGGATTCGAACCTCTGACCCCCAGATTCGTAGTCTGGTGCTCTATCCAGCTGAGCTACGGGTGCTTGCCTGTGTGCCGCTCGCTGCGGCGATGGGCGGTTGATAATCGGACAAATCGCTAAATGCAAGCGTCTTCTTAGAAAAAAATGTGGTTCTGTGAAGATTTCTTGTCAGGCCTCGCATTTCCGGGCTTTTCGGCCGGAGCCGGTGCAACGGCAGATTGTCTAGGCGTTCTCTTCGGTGCGCTGGTTGCTGCGGTCTTCGCGGCGCATCTGCAAATCAGGAATGCGAATCTCGAAATGCGCGCCAACAGGGCGGTCCTCGCGAAGCTCGATTGTGCCGCCATGCGCACGAACCAGTTCCTGCGCAATGGCAAGCCCGAGGCCGGTGCCGTCGCTGCGCGTCGAGCCACGGAACGCCGTGAAAAGATTGTCGCGCGCCTTTTGCGGCAGGCCGGGGCCGGTATCCTCGACGCCGATGATCGTCGTCGTCCCGATTCTTCCCGCCGAAATCGTTAGTCGCTTGACCGTCGCGACATCAGTCGTCTGGTCACGCTCCATGGCCTGAACGGAATTTCGGCAGAGATTGCTCAGGACCCGGAACAACTGCTCCGAATCGACATTCAGCTCGAAATCTTCCGGAACTAGATTCTCGAACTCGATGCTGCTTTCGGAGCTGGGACTCAAGGTTTCCTGCACGTCCGCGATGATGGTGTGCAGCAGGACGCGGCGCGGACGCGGCGGCGCTTCCTGCGAACGGCCATAGGCCATCACGCTTTCGGAATAGCTGATCGCACGGCTGAGCGTGCGAATGAGCTTGGGAGCGAACCGCTGCACCATCGGGTCTTCGGTATCGGCAAGCCTGTCCGACATCAACTGCGCCGAAGCCAGGATATTGCGCATGTCGTGGTTGATCTTGGAAACGGCGAGGCCGAGATCGGCCAGGTGTTTCTGTTCCTTCAGCGTGCGCTGGAGGTCGCTCTGAATATGGGATATCTGGCGCTGGGCGATGCCGAATTCGTCCTTGCGATTTTCCGGAACGAGAATGAGCGCGGGATTGTCGGGAGACGATGCGAAATCGATCATGTTGCGATGCATGATGCGCACTGGCCGCAACAGCATTTCATGGATGATCAGGTAGATCAGGCTTGCCGCTATCACGGAAATGATGAGGGATATGAAAGTGACGTTGCGCGCATAGACGAGCATGGCGTGGCGAAGCGGCGCATCGGAGGTGACAATTTCGATGACACGGTCCGGCGAACCGGAGGATGAAACCGAACCGAAGATTCGCAGCGTTCTCTCCCCGCCGTTGAACAAGGTGCCGAATGCATCCCAAATGGCCGCCGCTTCGCTGATATTGTTCAGATCGATGATCTGATCGATCTTGCCGGGAACTTCCGACATGGCGAGCAGGCGCGACGCCCCGGCCTCACGCATGGCGATCGCCTTGGTGCCGGTGGCCAGAAGCACCTTGTCCTGGATTTCGCGCGGCACATCCATGTTGCCGCTGGCCGCCAGCACTTCGCTGACGGCGCCCACCGTATCGAGCCGGGAACTCATCCAGCGCACGCGCATATTGGCCACGGACGGGACGAAGATCAGAACTTCGGTGATCAGCACTGCGAGCGCGGTCAGCAGCAGGAGCTTGCTTGAAAGCCGGTTGCGCCAGGGCAGTCGTGTAAACTGGGTTGGGGAGAGCCGCTCGACGGTCGCAGTCCGAGAGGCCGCTTCGGGGGAAAGCGCGCCCGTTTCCGTGGTCTTTTCAACAACCGCCATAGCCTGCTTCCAATTCAAGGCGAACCGGCCCAATTGCCGCGGTGCCTAAACCGGTCTGCCGTCGAAACGCAATTCATAAAGGTAGCCTCCTATATATGGAGCCGGCCGATAAATCCAACAGCCTTTGTTCAATCGGTTAAAAACGCCCCCGGTTCCGCGCTCTTCATGCGCAGCATTACCGAAATTTAACTCGACGGTGCGAGGCCTCTATGCAAAATCGTAGTCGGAAAAATCCGTACTTCTTCTGGTCCTGCCCGGAGAATGCGTGATTTGCGCAATGTGAAGGCAATCATCATTCTGATACTATTTGCTGGCATTTTCCGCGCCCGACATAATGGTTTCGAATACGAGGTCCGTCCGGGCGACGGTACACCTCGCCGGAGAGCTGAATGAAATCCTGGAAGCAGATTGCCTTGTGCCTGCTCATCGCCGCGGCCGCCATCGGCGGCTGGTATGCATATAAGAACAAGTCCGATGTGGTGAAGGCCGCCGCAACGGGCGAAGCGCCCAGAAACGGGGGCGGGCGGTCTGCGCCGCTGGTCGTCGTGGAAGCGGCGGGCGAAGAGACCATCAACAACCGGTTGACGGCTATCGGCTCGGCACGGGCTCTCAGCACCGTTTCGATAACCCCATATTCCAGCGGCTACATGACGAAGCTTTACGTCAAGGCTGGCGACATGGTGAAGGAAGGCGATCCGGTCGCAGAACTTGATGCCGAGACGGAGAAGATCGCCGTCGCCAAGGCGGAAACCGCATTGAAGGATGCGCAGACGACCCGCCAGCGCATCGCAAAATTGCGGGCGACGAACACGGCAACGGAAGTTCAGGTGGTCGAAACGGAACTGGCGGTCGCCAATGCGCAGCTTGCCTTGCAGGACGCGCAGCTCGCCCTGAGCCGCCGCACGGTCCGTGCGCCCATTTCCGGCATCGTCGGCATCCTGCCCGTCAATGTGGGTAATTACATCACCGCACAGACGTCCATCGGCCGCATCGATGACCGGTCGAAAGTGCTGATCGATATCTGGGTGCCGGAACGGTTCGCGCCGCAGATCAAGGTCGGCCAGCCCTTGATGGCGGAATCGACCGCTTTCCCTGGCGAGACCTATAGTGGCGAAATCAACGCCGTGGACAACATGCTGGACGAAGCCAGCCGCACGCTGCACGTCCGGGCAGAAGTCCCCAACACGCAGGATCGCCTGCGCGCCGGCATGTCGTTTTCCGTCACCGTTCTTTTCCCGGGCGACCGCTATCCCTCGGTCGATCCGCTGGCCATCCAGTGGGGCGCAGACGGTTCCTATGTCTGGCGCGTCGAGGACGGCGTAGCCCGCAAGATCGACGCGCGTATCGTTCAGCGCAATTCAACAAATATCCTCATCGACGGTCCGGTGAAGCAGGGCGACCTGATCGTCACGCAGGGCGTCCAGACCGTGCGGGACGACGCGCCCGTACGCGTGAAGGACGAGCAGGGTACGGCGCTGGCGGACCCGGCCTCGGCAAAGCGGACCGCAGGATGAGGATGACAACGTGACCGGTCACAATTCCTCATCCGACAAAGGCGGATCGACGGCGCTGTTCATCCGCCGTCCCGTCTTTGCATTCGTTATCAATGTTCTGATCGTTGTTGCGGGTCTGGCCGCTTTCACGGGCGTCGATATCCGCGAACTGCCGGACGTAGACCGGCCCGTCGTGACGATCAGCACGGATTTCAAGGGTGCGTCCGCTGAAACCATCGACCGCCAGTTGACGCAGGTCCTTGAAAACGCGGTGGCGCGCGTCTCCGGCGTGAAATCCATTTCCTCCACATCGTCTTTTGAGCGAAGCCGCGTCACGGTGGAATTCAATGACGGCGTGGACCTCAATGTCGCCGCCGCCGACATGCGGGATGCGATCTCCCGCGTTGCCAATGACGTGCCGGAAGAGGCGGACCCGTCCCGCATCATCAAGGCGGACTCCAATGCCGATGCGGTGATGCGTCTGGCGGTTACGTCCGACACCATGTCCGTCGATGACATGACGGTGCTGGTCGAAGACCAGATTCAGGATATCCTGTCCGCCGTTCCGGGCGTTGCCGACGTTCAGATCAACGGTGACCGCGACAAGATCTTCCGCATCGATATCAATCAGGCGCGCCTTGCAAGCTACGGCCTGACCATTGCCGATATAACCAAGGCGCTTTCCTCCATGGGGCTGGACGCCCCTGCCGGTTCGCTGCGCAGCGCCGATCAGTCCATCGTGGTTCGCGCCACGGCCAATCTGGAAAAGCCGGAAGATTTCGAAAACGTCTATATCAGCGGACGCACGCAGATTCGCGATGTCGCGACCGTCACGCTGGGGCCCGATATCGAAAGCTCCGCCGTTCGCTCCAACGGCAAGACGGCAATCGGTCTCGGCATCGTCCGTCAGGCGCAGTCGAACACGCTCGACATTTCGGAAGGCATTCGCGCAGCGGTCGCCAATCTGCAGAAGACCTTGCCTGCGGGCGTCAATATTGCCGTCACCAGTGACGATGCGAACTTCATCAATGGCGCTATCCACGAGGTGGAAATCGCGCTGATCGCGTCGGTGATCATCGTCGTGGCAATTATCTTCATGTTCCTGTGGGATATACGCGCGACGCTCATTCCGGCCTTGTCCATGCCCGTCGCCCTCATAGGCACGATCGCGGCCATCTATCTGGCAGGGTTTTCCGTCAATATCCTCACCCTGCTGGCGCTGGTGCTGGCGACAGGCCTCGTGGTCGATGACGCCATCGTGGTGCTGGAAAACGTGGTCCGGCGGCGCAATCAGGGCATGGGGCCGCGCGCTGCTGCCGTGCTCGGCACGCAGGAAGTCTTCTTTGCCGTCATCGCCACCACGCTCACGCTGGCGGCGGTCTTCGTGCCGATTTCATTCCTGCCGGGGCAGGCGGGCGGTCTGTTCCGCGAATTCGGCTTCGTTCTGGCGATTGCGGTGCTTCTGTCTTCCGTGGTGGCGCTGACGCTTTGCCCGATGCTCGCCTCCCGCTTTCTCAAGGAAGGCAATGGCGAGGATGGCGGCCACGGCCCGCTTTTCCTGCGCCGGATCGGTGGTGGACTTGCTGCGTTTTACAAGAAGACGCTGCATCTCTGCCTGTCGGCGCCGTTCGTGGTTGTGCTCGTCGCCCTGCTTTTCGCCGGTGCATCCTTTGTCGGCTATGGCCTGATCCGTCAGGAACTGACACCGTCGGAAGATCGTGCCGTCGCGTTGCTGCGCATCAACGGGCCGCAAGGCATCAGCGTGGAGTTCCTTCAGTCACAGCTCGACCGGATCGAGGAAGCGATCCAGCCGCTGCGCGACAGTGGTGAAATCACCACCACCTATGCCATTGCGGGTTCCGGCGGATCGGCCAATAACGGCTTCGTCGTCCTGACGCTGGCGCCGTGGAAGGAACGCGCGCGCAGCCAGCAGGAGATCATGGCTGATATTACCCAGCGCATCAAAGGCATAACGGCGGTGCGCATATTCACCACCCAGCCCAACAGCCTTGGTATTCGCGGCGCGGGCAACGGCTTGCAGTTCGCCATTGTGGGCAGCGACTATGCCAAGCTGCAGCCTGCGGCGCAGGCGGTTGTCGCCGCGCTGGAAAAGGACCCGCGCTTCGTGCAGCCACGCCTTTCCGTGGAACCGACCCAGCCGCAATTGTCCGTCGAGATCAATCGCGAGCGGGCCTCGGATCTGGGTATCGACATCACCGGGCTCGCCAATGCCGTGCAATCCGTGCTGGACGGCCGCAAGATAGGATCGGTCTATGTCGGGGATCGCAGTTTCGATGTGAAACTCGTCGCCACCACCAATCCGATCAACGATCCAACCGATCTTGAAAACATTTTCATGAAGACGACGGACGGCCGTTATGTGCCTATGTCGTCCATCGCTTCGGTTGTCGAGAAGGCGGTTCCACCGCAGCTTGATCGCGAGACGCGCCAGCGTTCGGTCTCGATCACGACAAACCTGCGCGACGATTTTGCCCTGGGCGACGCCTACAAGGCCGCGCAGGAGATCGCAGCGCCTCTGTTGCCGCCGGGCAGTCACATCATTCCGCTGGCCGAAGCTTCCACACTCAGCGAAACGTCGAGCGGTCTCGCCATGGTGTTCGGCTTTGCCATCATCATCATTCTTCTGGTGCTGGCGGCACAGTTCGAAAGCTTTGTCAGCGCCCTGATTGTGATGGCCACCGTTCCGCTTGGGCTGGGCTGCGCCGTTTTCGCCATGCTGCTTACCGGCACCAGCCTGAACGTCTATAGCCAGATCGGCCTTGTGCTTCTGGTCGGCATCATGGCCAAGAACGGTATCCTGATCGTCGAGTTTGCGGATCAGTTGCGTGACAAGGGCTTGAGCGTTCGCGAGGCAATCGAGGAAGCATCCAATATTCGTCTCCGTCCCGTCTGCATGACCATGATCTGCGCGGTTCTGGGCGGCGTGCCCCTGATTTTGGCGAGCGGTGCCGGTGCGGAAGCCCGCGTGGCTCTGGGCTGGGTCATTGTCGGCGGTCTTGGTCTTGCAACCATCGCGACGCTCTATGTGACGCCGGTCGCCTATCTGCTGCTTGGACGCTTCACGCAGCCCAAGGCAGAGGAAGAAGCGCGGCTTGAACGGGAACTCAATCAGGCGCTCAAGGGAAAGCCGCAAAGAGGCGGGGCGGCTGAACCGGCGGAATAGGCTTGAGCACGTCCCCAAAGGTGGAAACCGGCGGGATCAGGTTGCGAAAACGCAAATCAAAAACAGAAAACCGGCCTTTGGGGCCGGTTTTCTTTTCTCATTTCAGAGCATGATCCAATCAGAATGAAAGGCGCTCCGAACGCGATCACTTCTTCATGGCGTCGGTGATCTTCGCGGTCCACGCGCCTTCCGGCTTCTTGGTGATGACCGGATCGGAACCGCCGCCGAGCAGGGTTTCCACCGTGCGGTCGGCAGCTGCCACGTCGAGAGTGCCATCGGAACCATCGACCAGCTTGCCGATTTCCTTGACCATACGCTCCTGCACTTCCTTGGTCTGCGCGCCGGAGGCATCATTGTCGAGCACGATATCGGCGGCTTCCCCCGGGTTTTCGGAGGCATATTTCCAGCCCTTCATCGAGGCGCGGACAAAGCGGGCCAGCTTGTCGACCATCGCCGGATCGTCGAGGCTCTTTTCCAGCACGTAAAGCCCGTCTTCCAGTGTCGCGACACCCTGTTCTTCATAAGGGAAGACGACAAGCTGATCGGCTGGAATGCCCGCATCGATCACCTGCCAGTATTCATTATAGGTCATGGTGGAAATGCAGTCGGCCTGCTTCTGGATCAGCGGGTCGACATTGAAGCCCTGCTTCAGCACGGTCACGCCGTCCTTGCCGCCCTCGGTCGGGATTTTCAGATGGCTCATCCACGACAGGAATGGATATTCATTCCCGCCAAACCAGACGCCAAGGGTGCGGCCCCGAAAATCTTCCGGCTTGGTGATGTTGGTGTCCTTGCGGCAGGTCAGCATCATGCCGGACTTCTTGAAGGGCTGGGCGATGTTGACGAGCGGGACGCCTTTTTCGCGGGTCGCAAGCGCCGAAGGCATCCAGTCGACCACGACATCTGCGCCGCCACCGGCAATCACCTGCGGCGGAGCGACGTCCGGCCCGCCCGGCTTGATATCGACGTCGAGATTTTCTTCCTCGTAGAAGCCCTTGTCCTTGGCCACATAGTAGCCGGCGAACTGCCCCTGCGTCACCCATTTGAGCTGCAAGGTCAGCTTGTCGGCAGCCATTGCCGAACTGCTCATAAGAGCGAGCGCCAGCCCCGCAGTCCCAAGGCATAAAGAAATTGCCTTTTTCATTTCCGTTCTCCTCTGGTTCTTTTTATCAGGCGTATTCCGAAAACCGGTTTCCACTTTTCTGAATGCGCTTTGGTCTGCCTTATGTTTGCAGATGCCAAATATTCGGGCCTAGGTCCTCCTGTATGAAGGGTGCCAGAATGTCAGTCTGCGCTCGATCAGCGCGATCAGCCCGTAAGAGAGCGAACCGGCAAGCGCGGCTACGAAGATTTCCGCCCAGACCATGTCTACATTCATGCGCCCGATTTCCGCCGAGATGCGGAAGCCCATGCCGACGATCGGCGTGCCGAAAAATTCCGCCACGATCGCGCCGATCAGCGCCAGGGTGGAATTGATCTTGAGAGCGTTGAATATGAAGGGCATGGCCGCTGGCAGGCGCAGCTTGAACAATGTCTGCCAGTAGCTGGAGCCGTAGGTTTCCATCATGTCCCGTTCCATCGCCCCGGCACTGGCAAGGCCCGCGACCGTATTCACCAGCATCGGGAAAAAGGTCATGATGATGACGACCGCTGCCTTTGACTGCCAGTCGAAACCGAACCACATCACCATGATCGGTGCGACACCAACGATGGGAAGCGCTGCGGCCAGATTGCCGAGCGGCAGCAGCCCCTTGCGCAGGAACGGAATCCGGTCCGCGATGATGGCGGTGATGAAACCAAGGCCGCACCCCGCGGCATAGCCGATGATGACGGCCTTGAGGAAAGTCTGCCTGAAATCCGCCCAGAGGATCGGTACGGACGCGGCGATGCGCGCCCAGATAGCCGAAGGTGCAGGCAGGAGAACCTGCGGGATGGCGAAGAGCCGGACCGTTACTTCCCAGAGCAGCAGCATCGCGATGCCGAACAGCGCCGGCACGGCGATATCCAGCATCTTCTGGCCTACGGGATTGCGGGTCTTCAGGCTTGCCACCCAACCCACGAGCAGCCAGGAACCGGCAATGAGCGCCATGACGGAAAGAATGCCTGTCATCATGCTGCCGCCCTTTCCGGCTTCGCGCCCATGCGCCGGTTCACGAGCTGCGCTGCGATGCCGATCAGCGCAACCAGCACGGCGGCCATCAGGGCAGCGGCAACGAGGGCAGCCCATATCTGCACGGTCTGGCCGTAATAAGAACCTGCAAGCAGCCGCGCACCCAGTCCCGCAACCGCTCCGGTCGGCAACTCACCCACGATGGCGCCGACGAGGCTGATGGCGACCGCGATCTGCATCGACGTGAAAAGAAACGGCATGGCCGCAGGCCAGCGCAGCTTCCAGAACACCTGCGATCTCGATGCATTATAGGTGCGCATAAGGTCGAGATGCATCACGTCGGGCGATCTCAGCCCCTTCACCATGCCGACAGCTACCGGAAAGAAGGAGAGATAGGTCGAGATGATCGCCTTGGGCAGCAGGCCCGATATGCCGACTGCATTCAGCACCACGATGATCATTGGCGCGATGGCGAGGATCGGGATCGTCTGTGAGGTGATGATCCACGGCATCAGGCTCTTGTCGAGCGTGCGGGAATGGACAATGCCGACAGCAAGGAGGACGCCTAGCGCCGACCCCAGCACGAAACCCAGCAAGGTGGAGGATAATGTCACCCATCCGTGATAGACGAGGCTGCGCTTGGAGCTGGGCTTGACCCCGAAGACGGTCTTCCAGATTTCCTCGGCCACCTGATGCGGCGTGGGCAGGACCGGTCGCTCCTGATGCATCGTATTGGCGACGAGCGTTGAGAAGGTGATTTCCGTCCCCGCACGGGTAGCCTGATCCCGTTCGAACGGCGCATTGAGCACAATCGCCAGCCCATACCAGAGCGCAATGATGACGGCGAGTATGGTCGTCACCGGAATGAATCTGTCGCGCAGAAAACCTTTCATGGGCGATCTCCGGCACAATGCGGTTGAGGCGCGCGCTCACTCATGAATATGCCCCAGACGCAGACCTTCACGGACCCGGTGGGCAATTTTAAGGAATGCTTCCGATTCCCTGATTTCCAGCGGCCTGTCGGGGCCAAGGTCGCAATCGATGATTTCATGTATTCGCCCCGGGCGCGGGCTCATGACGACGATCTTCGTGGAAAGAAACACCGCTTCCGGAATCGAGTGCGTGACGAAAATCACGGTCTTGCGCGTCGCGGCCCATAGCTTGAGAAGCTGTTCGTTGAGGTGATCGCGCACGATTTCGTCGAGCGCGCCGAAAGGCTCGTCCATCAGCAGCATGTCGGGATCGAAGGAGAGGGCGCGTGCGATCGATGCGCGCTGTTGCATGCCGCCGGAAAGCTGCCACGGATATTTCTTGCCGAAGCCCGAGAGATTGACGAGCGCGAGGTTCTTTTCGATCCGCTCGCGCCTTTCGGTCCTGGAGAAGCCCATGATCTCCAGCGGCAGGCTGATATTGTCTTCGATGGTGCGCCACGGAAACAGGGCAGCCGCCTGAAACACATAGCCATAGGACCGGGCGAGGCGGGCCTGTTCCGGTGTTTTCCCGTTCACGGTGACGGAGCCGGAGGTCGGCCGTTCGAGATCGGCGACGACACGCATCAACGTCGTCTTGCCGCATCCCGAAGGACCGATGAAGGAAACGAACTCGCCGCGCCTGACGGCGAGATCGATATTCGACAGCGCATGGACCGGCCCGTCATTCGTCTCGAAAACGAGCGACAGGTCTTTGATATCGATCACGGTCTGCGCATTTGCCTCGCCCCCCTTCGGGGCCATGCTGTCATTCAAACTCATGCGCGGTTCCCGAAGCTGGACGATGGCCATGTGTCAGACCCCTATCGGCATATGTTCGGCGCTGCGTTCCACCTTGCGCGGCGCAACGATTTCCTTCCATTGCGACAGCGCCCGATTGACGGCGCCATTCGGCTCGCGCTCGATGAAGCGTCCGTCGCCGGGTTCCGCCGTGACGTTACCCTTGTCGAAAGCAACCCGCCCGCGGGAAAGCGTCATCTTCGGCAGGCCCTTGAGCTCAAAGCCCTCGAACACGTTGTAATCGATGGAGGAATGCTGGGTCTTTGCGGAAACCTTCCTGGTGGCCTCCGGGTCCCAGATGACAAGATCGGCATCCGCACCCGGCAGAACGGCGCCTTTCTGCGGATAGATGTTCAAGATCTTGGCGATGTTGGTCGATGTGACAGCCACGAATTCGTTTGGCGTCAGGCGCCCGGTGCGCACGCCGCGCGACCACAGCACCGGCATGCGTTCTTCCAGCCCACCCGTTCCGTTTGGAATCTTGGTGAAATTGCCGATGCCGTAGCGCTTCTGCTCGGTGGTGAAAGCGCAATGGTCAGTCGCAACGCATTGCAGGCTTCCTGCCGCAAGGCCAGCCCAAAGACTGTCCTGATTGACCTTGTCACGGAACGGTGGAGACATGACCCGGCGGGCCGCATAGTCCCAGTCCCGGTTGTGATATTCGCTTTCATCGAGCGTCAGATGCTGGATCAGGGGCTCGCCGAAAACGCGCATTCCCTTCTGGCGCGCACGGCGGATCGCCTCATGGCTTTGTTCGCAGGACACATGCACGACATAGAGCGGCACGCCTGCCTGATCGGCAATCATGATGGCGCGGTTGGTGGCTTCGCCTTCGACTTCCGGCGGGCGGGAATAGGCATGCGCTTCCGGCCCGTCATTGCCTTCGGCCATCAGCTTCGCCTGCAATTGTGCGACGATATCGCCGTTTTCGGCATGGACGAGCGGCATGGCGCCAAGTTCCGCGCAGCGCTGGAAAGAAGCGAACATCTCGTCATCGTTCACCATCAGCGCGCCCTTGTAGGCCATGAAATGCTTGAAGGTGTTGATGCCGCGCTTCACCACTTCGGCCATTTCGTTGAAGGTTCGCTCGTTCCAGCCGGTGATGGCCATGTGGAACGAATAGTCGGTGCGCGCCTTGCCCGCTTTCTGGAACCATTCCTGCAACGCTTCCAGAAGATTGCCCTCGGAGCCGGGCAGGACGAAATCGACCACCATCGTGGTGCCGCCCGCAAGCGCGGCTGCGGTGCCGGTATCGAAATCGTCGGAGGAATAGGTGCCCATGAAGGGCATCTGCAAATGGGTGTGCGGGTCGATGCCGCCGGGCATGATATAGCAGCCGGATGCATCGATCACTTCATCGCCGGAGAGATTGTCGCCGACGGCAACGATCTTCTCGCCTTCGATGAGAACATCGGCTTTAAAGGTGCGGTCAGCCGTGATGACGGTTCCGCCTTTGATGACCTTTGCCATTGTTCGTCGTTCCCCTTTTGGTTTTGTTGCGAACAGTAGCAGTATCGGAGAAGCCCGAAATCAACTCACAATTTCAGCGGTCTCCAATACTGCATGCAGAAGCACGTCGGTTCCCGCCGACGCCCATTCTTTCGAAATGTCCTCGTCCTCGTTATGGCTGAGGCCATCGACGCAGGGGCACATGACCATGGCGGTCGGTGCCACGCGATTGACCCAGCAGGCATCATGGCCTGCGCCCGAAACGATATTGCGGTGGCTGTAGCCAAGCCGTTCCGCCGCATTGCGGATAGCCTCCACGCAGCCATTGTCGAATGTCACGGGGTCGAAATGCCCCGCCACTTCGATCTCGATGCCGATGCCCAGTTCCGCCGCGATCTTCGGCGCTTCCTTTTCAAAACGCGCTTTCATGTCGTCCAGCACGGCCTGGTTGGGCGAGCGGAAATCGACGGTGAAAACGATCTGGCCGGGGAGCACATTGCGCGAATTGGGCGATACGTCGATATGGCCGACACCCCCCACCGCGTCCGGCTGGTGCGACATGGCGATCTCGTTGACGAGTTGCAGCATCCGCCCAAGGCCGAGGCTTGCATTCTTGCGCATCTTCATCGGCGTGGAGCCGGTATGCGCTTCCTTGCCCGTCAACGTCACTTGCAGCCACCACAGCCCCTGGCCATGGGTGACGACGCCGATATCCTTGTGTTCGGCTTCGAGGATCGGCCCCTGTTCGATATGAAGCTCGAACATCGCATGGATCTTGCGGCTGCCGACCGGTTCATCGCCTTTCCAGCCGATGCGCTCCAGCTCATCGCCGAATTTCTTGCCCTGGGCGTCGGTGCGCTGGTAGGCCCACTCCTGTTCGTGCACGCCGGCAAACACACCGGACGAGAGCATGGCGGGCGCAAAGCGCGTGCCTTCCTCATTCGTCCAGTTGACGACGACGATGGGTCGTTTCGTCTTGATGTTCATATCGTTGAGCGTGCGCATGACTTCGAGCCCGCCGAGTACGCCCAGCACGCCGTCGAACTTGCCGCCCGTCGGCTGTGTGTCCAGATGGCTGCCCATATAAACGGGATCGGCATCGGCATCTTCGCCGGGACGCATGAAGAACATGTTCCCCATCGTGTCGACGCCCATCGAAAGCCCGGATTTTTCGCACCAGCTCTGAAACAGCTTGCGGCCTTCGCCATCCTCATCGGTCAGGGTCTGGCGATTGTTGCCACCGCGCACACCGGGACCGATCCGGGCCATGTCCATCAGACTGTCCCAAAGGCGATCGCCATTGACTCTAAGATTGCTGGTGAGCACCATGCGCTCTGCCTCCGCATTATGTATGGGCGTTCAAATCCGGGCCATTATATTTCTGGCCCACATTCACCCGCCAATATATGTTCCCGTGACCCGGCTCTTTGGCCACAATATTCTTGCCTTGCGCAAAAACTTGACTAGTTGGTCAAATTGCAGGCTAGAAGAGCCTTTGAACATGGTCAAGCGCTTTTGAAAAATTCTATGCTGCTGAAAGGTGTCAAATGGCCACAGCTCCTTCAGACTCACGCACCGAGGCGGTCGAAAACGACAGGACGTCGAACGACAGGTCGGAAGGCGCGACGCGCATTCAGGGCATAAATCGCAGGCTTATCCTTGATGCAGCGCTGGAGGTTTTTTCTGCTTACGGCTTTCGCGGCTCGACGGTCGACCAGATCGCCGAGAAGGCGGGAATGTCGAAACCAAACCTGCTTTATTATTTCCCGCGCAAGCAGAATATTTATGTAACCGTGCTGGAAGACACGCTGGCGAGCTGGCTGGAGCCTTTCGAGCACATCGACCCTGACGGCGATCCGCTGGAAGAATTGCGGCGTTACATCCGGCTGAAGCTCGAAATGTCGGCGAAGAAACCGGAGGCTTCGCGCCTCTTTGCCAATGAGATATTGCACGGCGCACCGGCGATTTCCGATTTTCTGAAGGGGCATCTGAAGCAACTGGTCGATGAAAAGGCGGCGGTCATCCACCGATGGATTGCGGAAAAGCGCCTGGCTCCGGTGGACCCGTACCATCTGATTTTCACCATATGGGCGGTAACGCAGCACTATTCGGATTTTTCCGTTCAGGTCGCAGCGGTTCTCGGACGCCGTTCGGAAGAAGCCGGATTTTACGACGAAACAGCCCGGGCGGTGAGTGCCATCATTCTTGACGGCATTCGCCCGCGAGACGAAAGTCCGCCCTCATGAAGACGATTCGAATTTCAGCAGCCATCGTCCGCGATGAGGCGGGCCGTTTCCTTCTCGTACGCAAGCGCGGCAGCGAGATTTTCTTCCAGCCCGGCGGCAAGATCGACGCAGGCGAGCAACCTGAAATCGCGCTCATCCGCGAGATCGAGGAAGAGCTTGGCATTCTCATTGACGAGAGCCAGTTGCGTTATGCTGCAAAAATGGCAGCGCCTGCCGCCAATGAGGCCGACGCGACGGTCGAGGCGGAACTGTTTCACCTCACTTTGAAAGACGGTCAGGTTCCGGTTGCCTCAAGCGAGATCGAGGAGCTTCTGTGGAACCCGCCGGGCGACACGACGCGCCCGGTCGCCCTGTTGTCGCAGAGCATCCAGGCGCGCTTCGCCACGGATTACTGAACCGCTCGCGGCTCCACCCGGTTTCCGTCGCCATCGAAAAGGTGGAGGTGCTGAGCCGGAAAGCTCACCTGAATTGAGCCCTGCATGTGCAGCGCATCGCGGTCCAGCGTGAAAATCTTGAACGGCAATCCATGCAGGCCGAGATGCAGGATGATGCCGAAACCGGTCGGCTCCACCAGATCGACATCGGCAGGAAGGCCCGCGGACTTCTCGATATGGACATGCTCGGGACGAATGCCAAGCGTCGCTTTGGCGCCGTCCCTGAGGTTCAAGGGCTGCGGCAATGCGATGAGCGTGCCGTCCTTGAGTTTCAGACGCGGGTCGCCATCCTGTTCGAGATAGGTCACATCGAGAAAGTTCATGGCCGGTGAGCCGATGAAGCCCGCCACGAAAAGATTGGCCGGACGGTCGTAAAGCTCCAGCGGCGAGCCAACCTGCTGCACCACACCACCATGCATAGCCACGATGCGGTCGGCCAGTGTCATGGCTTCGATCTGGTCATGTGTCACATAGATCGACGTGGCTTTCAGTTCACCGTGCAGCTTCTTGATTTCAGCGCGCATCTGCTCGCGCAGTCTCGCATCGAGATTGGAGAGCGGCTCGTCGAAGAGGAAGGCCTTGGGCTGGCGCACGATGGCGCGGCCCATGGCGACACGCTGACGCTGGCCACCGGAAAGCGCCTTCGGACGGCGTTCCAGCAAAGGCTCAAGGCCGAGCTTGGCGGCGGTCGACTGGATGGCGCTCGCGATCTTCTCCTTTGGCGTTTTACGCAGCCGCATGCTGTAGCTCATATTGTCGGCCACACTCATATGCGGATAGAGCGCATAGGACTGGAACACCATCGCGATGTCGCGATCCTTGGGGGCCAGTTCATTGACGCGCTTGCCGCTGATCTGCACCTGACCCGAGGTGATGTCTTCAAGCCCGGCGATCATGCGCAGAAGCGTGGACTTGCCGCAGCCGGACGGGCCGACCAGCACGATGAATTCGCCATCTTTGATCTCAAGGTCGACACCATGCAGAACTGCATGTTCGCCATAGCTTTTGCGGACCGACTGAATATCGATGGAAGCCATAGGGAAAAATCCTTTCAGCCTTTTACCGCGCCAGCCGTGAGGCCCTGCACGAGATACCGTTGAATGAGGAAGAAGAAGACGCAGGCCGGGATGAGCGCTAGCACGCCCGCTGCCATCATCTGTCCGAAATCGACCGAGAACTTTGAGACGAAGCTCAACAGCCCAACCGGGAAGGTGGCTGAATCATTGCCGGAAATCAGCATCAGCGCGAAGAGAAGCTCGCTCCACGCAGCGGTGAAGACAAAGCCGAGCGTCGCGGCAATGCCGGGCAGGGTCAGCGGCAGGATGATCTGGCGGAAGGCCATGAACTGCGTTGCGCCATCGATCTTCGCGGCTTCTTCCAGATCCTTCGGAATGCCATCGAAAAACGACTGCATCAGGAAGGTGGCGAAGGGCACGTTGAAGGCCGAGTAGACGATGACGAGGCCGAGCAGGCTGTTGGTAAGGCCGAGCGGCGCCATGATCTTGTAGATCGGCGCAATCAGCATCACGAGCGGAAACATCTGCGTCAGCAGCATCAGCGCCACGATCCAGTATTTGGCGCGGAAGTTGAACCGCGACAGCGCATAGCCGGAAAGCGATGCCAGCAGCGTGACGATGATGGCGGTCGATCCGGACACGATCAGGCTGTTGCAGAAGAACAGCGGAAACGAACTGTTGTTCAATACATGGCTGAAGTGGTCGAAGGTCATGCGCGATGGCCAGAGCCGCACGCCCTCGCTGTAAAGCAGATCATTGGGCGTGACGGATACCTTCACCAGCCAGAAGATCGGAAACAGTGCAAACAGGACGAACAGGAGAATGGCAATGCGATGCGCGCCGGCAAGGTAGATTTTACGGTTGGGCATGGCTCAATCCTTGTTCAGAAGCGTCTGGCGCAACAGCACGATGAGCATCGAATAGACCATCAGCAGGACAAGCAGGACCATCGCGATGGCCGAGGCGTAACCGAAATCGAGCCGCTTGAAGGCCTGCGTGAAGATGTAGCTTGCAACGATCTGCGTCCGGTCGGCAGGGCCGCCGCCCGTCATCACGACGATCAGGTCGGCGCTGTTGGCGATCCAGACGGTGCGCAGCAGAATGGTGATGGCCATGGTCGGCGCGAGGTAAGGAAGCGTGATCGACAGAAAACGCTGCACGGGGCCTGCGCCATCGATCGCCGCCGCTTCATAAAGATCGCGCGGGATGGCCTGCAAGGCGGCCAGCATGGTGATGGCGAAGAACGGAATGCCCCACCACACACCTGCGGTGATGATGCCCCACATGGCAAGATTGGGATCGGACAGGATATTGTTTGGCGCGCTCAGTATGCCGATTGCATGCAGCCAGTGCGGCAGCGGGCCGATCACCGGATTGAACAGCCAGGCCCAGTTGAGACCGGTGAGAAATGTCGGCACGGCCCATGGCAGGAAGATCAGCGCCTGTGCCAGCCCACGCCCCGCAAACGGCTTGTCGAGCAGCAGGGCCAGAATAAGTCCGAACACGAATTGCAGCAGAACGGAGCAGCCGGTCCACCAGAGCGTATTCTTCAGGGAACGATAGAACGCCTGATCGGTCGCAAGTTCACGGAAATGATCAAGCCCCACGAAGCCGCCCGAAAACGGGTTGAGCAACTGAATGTCGCGAAAGGCATAGGAGACGCCGAGGATCAGCGGAACCAGCATGATGGCGCCGATGAGGATGAGCGCAGGGGCGCTGTAGAGATAAGGTTCGGAGGCGTGCGCAAGCCGCTGCAAAAAGCTGCGCTGGTCCTGCCTTGGCACTTCGTTGCGCACCGGGGCCTTTATGGAAGCGGTGTCGGTCATCATTTTTCCCTTCGCGGGGATTGCATGAAGAGGATGAGCAGGCGCGAAAACTCCGCGCCTGCCAACCGTTCGTGGTGCTATTGCTTGGCGAGGTGCTTCTGCTGCGCCTTGGTCAGATATTCTGCCCACTGGTCGGCCAGCTGGTCCGGCGTGATGTCGCCGAGAAGCGCTTCCTGCGAGGTCTTGATGACGAGCGAATCCTTGAAGAAGGCAAATTCTTCCAGATAGGTCGGCATCATGGTTGGAACGACGTTCTTGTCGGCCAGTTCATCGAACCAGCCCTTGAACTGCTCGCCGCTATAGAACGGATCGTTCTGCGCCGATTTGAGAACCGGCAACGCGCCGGTCCGCTTGTTCCACTCGATGTTGCCTTCCGGGCCTTCGAGCATCGAGATCAGTTTCCAGGAAAGATCCTTGTTCTTGCTCGCGCTCATCATCGACCAGCCGGCGAAGCCGATGGTCGGGAAGGTCTTGCCATCCGGGCCCTTCGGCATGATGGCGACGCCGAAATCTTCCGGCTTCATGCGTTCGGCAATGGCGATCAGCGCATCCGGGTCCTGATTGAGGAAGGCGCAGGTGCCGCTGTAGAAACCGGCCACGGTTTCATTGAAGCCCCAGTTGACGCTGTCCTTCGGTGCAAGGCCGTTCTTGTAGAGATCGACCATCCAGGTGATGCCCTTTTTCCAGCCTTCGCTGTTCATGGTCGAGGTGCCGTCTTCATTGAAGAACTTGTTGTTGCCCGCCATGGAAGCGGCAAAGATCACCCAGCCATTCAGCCCACCGGGACCACCGCGCATGCAATAGCCGGATTTGCCGGGAAGGGCGGCGATCTTCTTGGACGCTTCGACAAATTCATCCAGCGTCTTCGGCGGTTCGGATACGCCTGCCTCGCTCAGCAGCTTCTTGTTGTAGAACATCGCGTTCAGATAGAAGCCGTAAGGCAGCGTATAGGCTGTGTTGTTGACGCTGCGGCCAAGCTCAAGCGCGCGCTCGGTCAGGTCGGATGTGGTTTCCCATTTTTCGAGATAAGGCTCGAGATTCTCCAGCATGCCGTTATTGCCATAGAGCGAAACCCAGGTGTCCGGCATTTCCATGACGTCCGGGATTTCGCCCGCCGAAACCATGGTGGCGAATTTCTGGAAGGATTCGCCCCATGGCAGCGAAATGATTTCCACCTTGGTGCCCGGATTGGCCGCCTCGAACTTGGCGACGATGGATTCAAGCGTCTTGGTGCGCTCGGGGCTGGTGATGACTTCAACAAGCTTCAAGGTCGTATCGGCAAGCGCCGTACCGCTCAAAAGCATGGTTGCGAATGCGGCTGCTATTAGTTTTTTCATTGCAGTTCCCCTTATTGCTCCTCACTGTTTTATTCATACGGCCGATGCTGCGAGCGCTCCTTCAATATCCCGCCACAGCGCTTCCGTTCCTTCCAGTCCGACATGCAGGCGCACGGAGCGCGGGTCGATGCCGAACGTATGCGCCGAATTGGGCTGCGCCTTCTGCTGCAGCACGACTTCGCCCGGCACGATCAGGCTTTCATGTCCACCCCAGCTCACGCCGAGCTTGAACAGATCGAGATGATTGCAGAATTCGCGAATGTTCACGCCTTCGCGGAAGATGACCGAGAACAGGCCGGAGGTGCCATGCAGGCCCGCAGGCAAGCGGTTGGCAAGGGCGGGATGGCACACGGTTTCAACCACATCCAGCGCCTGAAGCCGCTTTGCGATTTCCAGCGCCGATGCCTCATGCGCCTTCATGCGCGTCGGCAAGGTGCGCATGCCACGCACCAGAAGCCAGGCATCAAAGGGCGAAAGCTTGCCGCCGAGATATGGATAGGTTTCCGCGCGGATCGCGTTGATAAGCACTTTCGAGCCGGTCACGACGCCGGCCACGACATCGCTATGGCCGCCAAGATATTTCGATGCCGAATGCACGACGAGATCGACGCCCAGCGACAGCGGACGCTGGAAGATCGGGCTGGCCCAGCTGTTGTCGATGATGGTCAGAACGCCATGCTGCCGGGCGATCTGGGCGAGGGCCCCGACATCATGGGCTTCCATGATCCAGCTTGTCGGGCTTTCCATGTAGAAGAGCTTTGCGCCGGGCAGGGCCTTTGCAACCGCCTCTTCGTCGCGGCCATCGACATAGTCGACCTGCACCTGCATGCGTTTCAGGATAGTGCCGAAAAGCCGGAACGCATCCGGATAGACATGGCGCACCGCAACGATGCGATCACCCGGATTGACGAAAGCCAGCACGCTTGAAGAGATCGCCGCCATACCGCTGGCAAAGCCGAGCGCATCTTCGCCGCCTTCAAGTTTTGCCAGCATTTCTTCAAATGCGCGCACGGTCGGGTTGAGGCCGCGCGTGTAGATGGGCCGAACCTTTTCGCCCCGATAGGAGGCGACCATGTCGTCATAGCTTGGGAAGGTGAAAAGCGAAGTCTGCACGATGGGCGGAACCACGGCGTCGAAAGCATTGCCTTCATCATGGGCGACTGTAAGCGCTGCGAAATCCAGCGGGTCCATCCCGTCAGTCATTTGGACATTTCCTTGATGTCTTCCTCGACAATGTCGAGGATTTTGAGTGTTTCCTGCCGCGCGGTTTCAGGGTCCTGAGCCACGATGGCGTTGAAGAGGGTGCGGTGGAACGGAAAGGTCCGCCGCGCGAAGTCTACCCGCTCGAACGGATGATCCCAGAAACGCAGGAAGGCTTCGCGCATCTGTTCGAGCAATTGCCTGAAAAGCGGGTTGTGGGTCGCGTCGTAAATGGCGAGATGGAACGCCAGATCCTCGGGTCCGGACGTGCCTTCCGCGATGTGAACGCGCTCCATCTCATCGAGATTGCGTTCGATGATGACGAGGTCCTCAGCCGTGCGTTTGCGGGCAGCGACCATGCTGGCCTCGGCTTCGATGCCACGGCGCACTTCAAGCGATTGCAGCAATGCATCGCGCAACTGCGCAGGATCGAATGAAAGCGGCATATGGATGGTTGCAGCCGAAATCGGCTTGAGCAGATAGGTGCCGCTACCCTTGCGCGCTTCGATCACCCCGAGGGCTTGAAAGTGGCGGATTGCTTCACGAATGGTGGAGCGGCCGACAGCGAGAGCGGTCATCAGTTCGCGTTCAGCGGGAAGGCGGTCTCCGGCCTGAAGATGCGCGGTCGCGATGTAATTGGCGAGCGCATCGGTTACCTGCCGGGCGCGATCCATCGGTGGTAGCGGCGCGATCTGCAACAGCCTGCGATCTTTCATTCTGCCTCCATTTTCCGGACTGCCCCCAGACAATCGCAGCGCAATCCGTCCAGACCCCGTTCCCTTTTTGGTTTTAAAATTGGTCTGACATCATAGTAATATCGGCAGGAAATTTGCAGCTGTCAAGGATGGTTTATTCGCAAGTGAATAGACTGTTCGCATGCGCATGCTTTTCCGATTGCGCTTCGGCAAGCTTGCTCCTATCAATCGCTGGAAGAGGCAGCGCATCCCAAAAAGTGCGAAGCGGTTTTTGGGTAAGATGCGGTGAAAGAGGAAGCGCATCCCAAAAAGTGCGAGCGGTTTTTGGATCACGAGGCGCTGAACAAGGAGTGCGGCGTTCGTCGCGTTGTTGAGGAGATATCCATGCATTTGAAGGCATCCGAAAAGCGAACGCTTGGCCGTACCGGCTTGACTGTGACGGCGCTTGGTCTGGGAACTGCACCTCTGGGTGGGCTTTATGCGCCCGTTTCCCGCTCTGACGCCGACGCTTTGCTGGAAGCCGGCTGGAATAGCGGCATCCGCTATTATGACAGTGCGCCGATGTATGGCTATGGCCGCAGCGAGCACATTCTCGGCGATATGCTGCGTGAAAAGAGCGAGCGCGCAGTTGTTTCGACCAAGGTGGGGCGCCTGATGGCCAATGAGCGTGCGGGCCGCACATTGCCGCCTGCGCTGCCGAAAAACCCGTTCGATTCCGGCTGGCACAATGGCCTCAATTTTCGTGAGGTCTTTGATTACAGCTATGATGGCATCATGCGGAGCTTCGATGACAGCCAGCAGCGTCTCGGCTTTCCTGAAATCGATTTGCTCTATGTCCACGATATTGGCCGTGTGACCCATGGCGACCGGCAAGAAATCCACTGGAACGCGCTTACCAAGGGCGGCGGTTTCCGCGCGCTCACCGAATTGCGCGAGGCGGGAAATATCAAGGGCTTCGGTCTTGGCGTAAACGAATGGCAGATCATTCGCGATGCGCTTGAAGAAGCCGATCTCGACTGCTCGCTTCTGGCTGGCCGTTATTCGCTGCTCGATCAGGTTTCGGAAAAGGAATTCCTGCCATTGGCGCAGAAGCGTGGCATGGCGCTGGTGATTGCCGGTGTTTTCAATTCCGGTATTCTCGCGGCACCGCGCGGCGGCGAACAGAAGTTCGACTATGCCGATGCGCCTGCCGAAATCATCGCGCGCACCAATCGCCTGCACGATATTTGCGATGAGTATCATGTGCCGCTCGCCGCCGCCGCCATGCAGTTCCCGATGAGACATGAGGCCGTCAGCTCCATTCTGATCGGTGTCCGCTCGCCGGAACAGATCAGGCAGAACGTGGTCTGGTTCGAGCAGTCGATCCCCGAGGAATTCTGGACGATGCTTCGCTCGGAAGGTCTCATTTCGTAATCATGGCATCCAGAATTCTCTGTGTCGGTGCCCTTACCATGGACACCATCTTGCGCCTCGATGCGCTTCCTCATGCGGCAGGCAAATACCTGCCGCGCGAGGCCGTCGAAATAGCAGCCGGCATGGCTTCGAGCGCAGCCGCGGCGATTGCCCGGCTTGGCGGCGATGTGGCGCTCTGGGCTTCTGCGGGGATTGATCCCGTTGGGGATCGTGCCGTCGCGGAGCTTCAAGCCGAAGGCGTCGATTGTGCCTATATCCGGCGGCTGGAAGACGCCCGCACGGCATTTTCGTCAATCCTCGTTGATGCGAGCGGCGAACGCATCATCGTGCCTTTTTATGATCGTAGGCTGGCAAGCCCGTCCGATGTGGTGCCGCCCATCGCAGCGGGGGCCTATGCCGCCGTGATGACCGATGTGCGCTGGCCATGGGCTGCTGAGACTGCGCTGCGTGCCGCGCGCGATGCCGGTATTCCGGCCATACTGGACGCGGATACCGCGCCGGTTGAATTGCTCGAAACGCTGCTGCCGCTTGCAACCCATATCGTTGCATCGGAACCCGCTGCAATCAGCGTCGCGGGCACGACGGATTTGCGTGAATGTGTCCGCATTTTAGCTGACCGCCATGATGTGTTCACAGCGGTCACCGCCGGAGCGGAAGGCTGCTATTGGAGCGAAGGCGCTGGCAAACCGGTTTCTCACCTGCCCGGTTTCAAGGTCGATGCAGTGGATACGCTGGCCGCAGGCGACGTGTTCCATGGCGCTTTTGCATGGGGTCTGGTGGAAGGCAAGCCGATGACGGACATCATTCGCTTTGCCAATGCGTCTGCGGCGATCAAATGCGCGCGCTTCGGCGGGCGGGCCGGTTCGCCGCGCCCACAGGAAGTGCTTTCCTTCATCGAAACCGGTATTGTTCCGACCCGATAAGTTGACCGTCTCCGGACCTCGCCCTCGTCCTTCGAGACGCTGTTTTCAACAGCTCCTCAGGATGAGGGAGGGAGATGTCAGCGCGCTGAACTGGCTCGCGGTTCAGGTAATTTGCTTTCTCTCCCGTTCTCCGAAAATCATGCAATTACGCACTGAACACGAATTGACTCTTTACTAACATGTTAGTATGTGCCAGCTTAAAGTTCAAATTTGGGAGGAGCCAGTCTTGGCACATAATCATTCCGGGCAGGAGCGTTTCGGTCTCTCTGCAGCGCTCACCACGCCATTCGACGCAGATGGCAAGATCGATGTCAGCCGTGCGCTGAAGCATGCCCGCGCGCGGCTCGATAATGGCTGCTCGAGCGTGACCCTGTTTGGCACCACCGGCGAAGGGTCGTCGATTGCTGATGCCGAGCGCGCCGCTCTTCTGGATGCATTTGTGGTAGGCGGTTTTCCGGCCTTCAGCATTGTCGTGGGCGTGATGGAAAACTCGGTTGCCGACGCTGTCCTCCAGGCTGGCGACGCGCTGCGCCGCGGCTGCAAGGCCATTCTTCTCGCGCCGCCTTCCTATTTCAAGAACCTCTCCGATGAAGGCCTGTTCAACTGGTTCTCGTCCGTCTTCAAAGGTTTGGGTGAAGATGCTCGCGGCATCATTCTCTACAATATCCCGTCGGTTACAGCGGTCGAGCTTTCCGTCGATCTTATCAGCCGCCTGCGTGCAGCTTTTGGTGGCATCATCATTGGCGTGAAGGATTCTTCCGGCAATTGGGCCTATACCGAAAAACTGCTTGCTGCGCATAAGGACATCGCGATCCTGATCGGCGACGAGCGTGACCTTGCAGCCGGTGTGCGTCTCGGCGGGCAGGGCGCGATTTCCGGCATGGCCAATCTGTTCCCCGACCGTCTTCTGCGCATGATCAATGACGGACAGGACGATGCCGAACTGGTGGCTGCAGTACAGCAATTGCTGAACTATCCGGTAACGCCAGCGGTCAAGGCCATGGTGGCGCGCCATACGGGTGACAAGGAATGGCGGCGTGTCCGCGCACCGCTCGTTTCACTCAATGATGCGGACTGTGATGCAATTGGTAGTGTATTCGACCGTTTGCATATGGCAAAAGCGGCCTGAAGGCGGCATAAGCCTGAAAGGATAGAGGGGGAACGGATTTGGCGGAAGATCACAACGAACCGGTAAAATTGCGGGACAAGGCTTATCAGAGCTTCACCCAGCATTTGCTGGCGCGTGATTTTCATCCGGGCCAGTTCGTTTCGCAGCGCCAGCTCGTCACCATGACGGGCTTGCCGCTCGGCGCTATCCGCGAACTGATCCCGCGCCTTGAAGCGGAAGGCCTTATCAAGACCGTGCCGCAGCGCGGGCTTCAGATCGCGCATATTGATCTCAATCTGATCCGCGAAGCGTTTCAGTTCCGCCTCTTTATCGAGAAAGAGTCGGTGGCGATTTTTTGCCAATCAGCGTCCGACGAATTGCTGCGCGCATTGCGTGCGGAACATGAGGAAACTCTGGAACGCGCGATGGCGGAAGGTGAAACACCGGAACTGGAGGCGCGGGCGCAGACTATCGACTGGAGCCTGCACGATACGATTGTCGGCTCGCTCGATAATGAAATCATCTGGCGCGCCTATCAGACCAACACGATCAAGATGCGCCTGATCAATCAGGAACGTTTCCGCATCACCGGTCGCGTCATTCCGGTCATGCAGGAGCATCTGGCCGTCCTGGCTGCAATCGAAACACGCGATCCGCAGACAGCCATGGATGCCATTGCCGTTCACATCAACAATGCACGGAAACTGGCTTTGCAGATTTAACGACCAGAGCCCGGGCAAGAGGAGTTGCCGGGCCGACGGAAATTTGGGGAGGAGCATGCAATGAATCTATTACGTCCAACACGTCGCCAGTTCCTGGCGGGCTCGGCGGCAATCGCTGCATCGGGCATGACGGGCATCAGCCCGTCTTTCGCCCAGTCGAAAGTCGACTGGAAAAAGTTTGCCGGTACCACGCTTGAAGTAAACCTCATCAAGAGCCCGCGTGGTGAAATCCTTCAGAAATACCAGAAGGAATTCGAGGAACTGACCGGCATCAAGGTGCATTCCGAACAGATGCCCGAACAGCAGCAGCGCCAGAAGGCGGTGATCGAGCTGACGTCCGGCCGCCCGAGCTTCGACGTCATCCATATCAGCTATCACGTCCAGAAGCGCCAGTTCGAAAAGGGCGGCTGGCTTGCCGACCTCAATCCATTCCTGAAAGACCCGACGCTGACGGACGCATCGCTCACGGAAGATGATTTCGCAAGTGCCGGCCTGACCTTCGCCAAGGACGCCAATGGCCGTTTCGGCGCGCTGCCATTCTCGGTCGATTACTGGATCATCTACTGGAACAAGGAACTCTTTGCCGCCAAGGGCATCGAATTTCCGAAGACCTTCGAAGAACTGGTCGCAGCCGCCGAAGCGCTCACCGATCCATCGACCAACACCTATGGTTTCGTCGCGCGTGGCATGAAGAATGCCAATGCGCCGGTCTATACCAGCCTCCTGCTCGGCTATGGCAAGCAGTCGGTTGACGCCGATGGCAACCTCCAGACGGATTCGGCTGAAGGCATCGAAGCCGCAAAGCTCTATCAGCGCCTGATGACCAAATCGGCACCTCCCGGCGTTGCGGGCTTCAACTGGGCAGAATGCCAGTCGAACTTCCTGCAGGGTCGCGTCGGCATGTGGCTCGACGGTATCGGTTTTGCCCCGCCGCTCGAAGATCCGAACAAGTCGCGCGTCGTCGGCAAGGTCGGCTATGGCGTCATGCCGGCAGGCCCGAATGCACAGGCAGCACCGACGACCGGCGACGGCATCGGCGTGACCGAAGCCTCCAAGAACAAGGAAGCCGCATATCTCTACTGCCAGTGGGCCATTTCCAAGGAAATGGGCGCTCGCCTGTTGCAGTCGGGGTCGGGCGTTCCGTTCCGCAAGTCGGTCATCGACGATGAAGCCGTGCGCAAGGGCGTCACCATGCCGGAAGGCTGGGTGGAAGCCCTGTCGAAGTCAGCCCCGATCAGCCAGCTCTGCCTGCCGGTCATCGTGCCTGTCACGGAATTCCGCGACATCATCGGCGTGGGCCTCACCAATCTGCTGAACGGCGCCGACGCGGAAGCTGAAATGAAACGCGCGACGGAAGAATTCCGTCCGGTCCTCGCACGGAGCGAAGGAAAATGACATCTGCCGCCCCGACAGGAGCAAAAACGGGAGTTGCTGCGGCAGCTTCCCCCACCAAGACTGGCAAGAGCCGCTTGCGGCCAAGCTACTGGCCGTTTGTTCTTCCAGCCTTGATCACCGTCGGGGCGGTGATCGTCTTCCCATGGGTGTTTACGCTCTGGATGAGTACCAACCAGTGGCAGCTGGGCGGCGAGCAGAGCTTTGTCGGCTTCGACAATTATCTGCGTCTTGCCGCCGATATGCGCTTCTGGGAATCCATGTGGCATACGGTTGTCTATACGGTTCTGTCGGTCGTGGCCCCGATGGTTCTGGGCACGATCGCAGCGCTGGTCTTTGACAGCAAGCTGCCGATGCGCGGGCTCCTGCGCGGCATCTTCGTCATGCCGATGATGGCCACACCGGTTGCCGTCGCTCTGGTCTGGACGATGATGTATCACCCGCAGCTCGGCGTTCTGAACTATCTTCTGTCGCTGGTCGGCATTCCGCCCCAGGAGTGGATATTCAACCAGAACACGGTCATCCCCTCGCTGGTGGCTGTTGAAACCTGGCAGTGGACGCCGCTTGTCATGCTGATCGTGCTCGGTGGCCTTGCTTCCATGCCGCGCGATCCCTTTGAAAGCGCGGAAATCGATGGCGCCAATGGCTGGCAGAAATTCCGCTACATCACCCTCCCGATGATCCTGCCCTTCATCATGGTGGCTGTCATCATCCGCTCGATCGATGCGCTGAAAAGCTTCGACATCATCTATGCGATGACGCAGGGCGGTCCGGGCACCGCGTCGGAAACCATCAATATCTATCTCTATAATGTGGCGTTCTCCTATTACGACATAGGCTATGCATCGGCGATTGCCGTGGTGTTTTTCATTGTCATTATCGCCATGTCGCTGGTCCTCCTGGCTCTTCGTCAGCGGACCAAGTGGAACGCCTGAGGACCGACCATGGCACGCAAATCAATTCTTTCGAAGCTTGGCACGGCACTTCTGGTCTTCATCATCGTGTCGCCTGCGATCTTCTTCTTCGTCTGGATGCTGTCGCTTTCGCTGAAATATGAAATCGACAATGGCGCTTATCCGCCAATCCTGATCCCGGAGCGTTTCGCCTGGTCGAACTATACCGAGATCTTCGCCGCGAACGACTTTCTGCTCTATTTCTGGAACAGCCTTATTGTGACCGGCATGGCGACCCTGCTTGCGCTGCTGGTCGGTGTTCCGGCGGGATATGGCATTGCGCGGCTCAAGGCGCACAAATCGGCGATCGTTATCATGATTGCCCGCATGACGCCGGGTCTGTCCTACCTGATCCCGCTGTTCCTTCTGTTCCAGACGCTCGGTCTGCTCGGCACGCTCTGGCCGCAGATCATCATCCATCTGGTCGTCACCGTTCCAATCGTGATCTGGATCATGATCGGCTATTTCGAGACGACACCTATGGAACTGGAAGAAGCCGCCATTATCGACGGTGCTTCCTCGTGGCAGGTGTTCATGAAAGTCGCCCTGCCGATTGCCAAGCCCGGCATCGTGGTTTCGCTCATTCTGGCGGTGATCTTCTCGTGGAACAATTTCGTCTTCGGCATCGTGCTCGCAAGCCGCGAGACACGTACCCTGCCGGTCGCAGTTTATAACATGCTGTCCTTTGAACAGGTCAGCTGGGGTCCGCTTGCAGCCGCCGCCCTCGTGGTCACATTGCCGGTCCTGCTGCTAACCGTTTTCGCACAGCGCCAGATCGTTGCAGGTCTGACCGCAGGCGCCGTCAAATAAGAGTCGAGGTTCAAGATGGCATCTGTATCCATCCGAAATGCAATCAAGAAATATGGCAATGTCGGCGTGCTGCATGGCGTGTCAGTGGATATCCAGGACGGTGAATTCGTCGTGCTGGTCGGCCCGTCGGGCTGCGGAAAATCGACGCTTCTGCGCATGATCGCAGGGCTTGAGGAAATTAGCGACGGCGAAATCGCCATCGGTCCCCGCGTGGTCAACGACCTGCGCGCCAAGGAACGCGATATCGCCATGGTGTTCCAGAATTATGCGCTCTATCCGCATATGACGGTGGCCGACAATATGGGCTTCGCGCTCATGCTGAAGAATGCACCGAAGGAAGAACGCGACAGCCGTGTGGCGCGCGCCGCTGAAATCCTCGGCCTCAACAAGCTGCTCGACCGCTTCCCGCGCCAGCTTTCCGGCGGCCAGCGCCAGCGCGTGGCCATGGGCCGTGCGATTGTTCGTGACCCGCAAGTGTTTCTGTTCGATGAGCCGCTGTCCAATCTCGACGCCAAGCTGCGTGTGCAGATGCGCGGTGAGATCAAAGGTCTGCATCAGCGCCTGAAGACCACCACGATCTACGTGACCCACGATCAGATCGAAGCGATGACCATGGCGGACAAGATCGTCGTCATGCGCGATGGTCTGGTGGAGCAGATCGGCGCACCGCTCGATCTTTATGACCGTCCGGCCAATATGTTTGTCGCGGGCTTCATAGGGTCTCCATCGATGAACTTCGTCAACGGCAAGATCGAGGAAGGCTCGTTTGTGGCCGATGGCGGCTTCCGTATGCCGCTTCCTGAAGGCGATTATGCAAGCCTTTCGGGCAAGGCCGTTTATGGCATGCGCCCCGAGCATATGAAGATCGCCGATAAGGGCGTGCCGGTCACGGTCGAAATCGTCGAGCCGACGGGCTCGGAAATCATGGTGATGGGCAAGCTCGGCGACCAGCCGGTTACCTGCCTGTTCCGCGAGCGGCTGACGGTGCGCCCCGGCGATGTGCTGACCATTGCCATTGATCCGGCCACGAGCCATGTGTTCGAGCCGGAAAAGGGAATGCGCGTCAGCAGCTAAAAACCAAATATCAAAATGAAAACGCCGGGCTTTTGCCCGGCGTTTTGTTTTATTCCGCAGCCTCTTTCACCGCCATCGGATTGTTCGGATGAGTCGTCCAGTTGGCATATTGCGCCGGGATCGGCGCCTTGGTGCGCGGATCGAAACCGCCGATCTGCTCCATCGTGATGCAGTCCTCGACCGGGCAGACATTGACGCAAAGATTGCAGCCAACGCATTCCTCGTCGATCACCTCAAAGTGCCGCGCGCCATTGACCAGATTGGTGATCGCCTGGTGCGAGGTATCCTCGCAGGCGATATGGCAACGCCCGCATTTGATGCAGAGATCCTGATTGATCCGCGCCTTGGTGACGTAGTTGAGGTTGAGATATTGCCAGTCGCTGACGTGGCCAACGGCCATGCCGCGGAAATCATCCAGCGTCTGATAACCCTTGCTGTCCATCCAGTCGGAAAGACCGTCGATCATTTCCTGAACGACCTTGAAGCCATAGGTCATCGCCGCCGTGCAGACCTGCACCGTGCCGCAGCCGAGCGCGATGAATTCTGCCGCATCGCGCCAGGTGGTGATGCCGCCGATGCCTGAAATCGGCAGGCCGCGCGTTTCAGGATCGCGTGCGATTTCCGCCACCATGTTCAGCGCAATCGGCTTGACCGCAGGGCCGCAATAGCCGCCGTGGCTGCCGCGACCGTCAATGGACGGGACCGGCGACATGCTGTCCAGATCGACCGACACGATGGAATTGATCGTGTTGATCAGCGACACCGCATCGGTCCCCGCCGCATGGGCGCCACGGGCAGGCTTGCGAATATCGGTGATGTTCGGCGTCAGCTTGGTGATCACCGGCATCCGGCTATACTGCTTGCACCATTTGACGACCATGGCGACATATTCCGGCACCTGACCGACAGCCGCACCCATGCCGCGTTCGCTCATGCCGTGCGGACAGCCGAAGTTCAGTTCGATGCCGTCAGCGCCGGTTTCTTCCACCAGAGGCAGGATGGCCTTCCATGCCTCTTCCTCGCATGGCACCATGATCGAAGCGATCAATGCGCGGTCGGGCCAGCGCATCTTCACTTCCTTCATTTCACGCAGATTGACTTCGAGCGGCCTGTCGGTAATCAGCTCGATATTGTTAAGACCGAGCAGGCGCCGGTCGGCACCATGGATCGCGCCATAGCGCGGCCCATTGACATTGACCACCGGCGGGCCTTCCGCGCCAAGCGTCTTCCAGACCACGCCGCCCCAGCCGGCCTTGAAGGCACGCTCCACATTATAGGCTTTGTCGGTCGGCGGGGCAGAAGCCAGCCAGAAGGGATTGGGAGACTTGATGCCGAGGAAATTCGTTGAAAGATCAGCCATTTTCTATCTCCTCAGCCCTGTTCCTGGCCCAGATGAACGCCGCGGTCCCGCACAGCCGATGCCGGGGCATGGAGCGCGCCTCCTGAAAGCACTGCATCGGCAAAGCCTTCGATTGCCTGGGGGCGTTTGATCAGCGTTGCATGGATCGATTCAGCGGCGACCTTGCCATCTTCCACCGATGCGACGGTCAGGTCCTTGCCGCCTGCCACGCAATCACCGCCTGCCCATATGCCCTCGACCGACGTGCGACGTTCGTCGTCCACGCTGATCCGTCCCCTGGAAAGCCCGATGCCCGAACCCGCCAGCGGTTCCGGTTCGAACTTCTGGCCGATAGCCTTGAAGACCTGATCGGCTTCAAGAATGAGATATTCCCCGGTGCCGGAAAGCCTGCCGTCTTCGATAGCGGTATATTCAAACACCACGGCATTGACGGTGCCGTCTTCGTTCCGTTCAAGCGCGTGGGGCTGCAGCCAGTGGCGAATGACCACGCCGTGAATCTGTGCCAGTTCCTGTTCATAGGCGCTGGCATTCATGTTCTCCTGACCGCGGCGATAGACGATGGTCACGTTTTCAGCGCCGAGCTTCTTGGTCTGGATCGCTACGTCCACTGCGGTCATGCCGCCGCCGATGACCACCACGTTGCGGCCGACGGGCAGGGATGAGAGGTCTTTTGCCTGGCGCAGATTGGCGATGTAGTCGACCGCATCGATAACGTTTGGCGCGTCTTCGCCAGAAAGGCCCAGATCATTGACGCCCGGCATGCCCATTCCGAGGAAGACCGCGTCATAGCCAGCTTTCAGCGCCTCGATAGTGATGTCCTGACCGAGCGTCTGGTTATATTCGACATTGATCGCACCGATCTTGAGCACGAATTCGAGTTCGCGCTGCGCGAAATTATTGACCGTCTTGTAGGCCGCGATACCATATTCGTTGAGGCCGCCGCCTTTGGGCCGGGCTTCGAAGATGGTCACCTTATGGCCATGCATGGCAAGGCGATGGGCAGCGGAGATACCTGCCGGACCCGCGCCAACCACGGCAATGTGCTTGCCGGTTTCAGGCGCGCGCTTGAATGGATGATTGCCGGTTTCCATCAAAACGTCGGTGGCATAGCGCTGCAATTCACCGATCTTGACCGGCTTGCCTTCCGAAATTTCGCGAACGCACACTTCTTCGCAGAGCGTTTCTGTCGGGCATACGCGAGCGCACATGCCGCCCAGAATGTTTTCCGAAAGGATGGTCTTCGCTGCCCCAACCGGATTGCCCGCATTGATCTGTCGAATGAACATCGGAATATCGATGCCCGTCGGGCAGGCATTCATGCACGGAGCGTCGTAGCAGAAATAGCAGCGATCGGACTCGACCAGGGCTTCGTGCTTGGTAAGCGGTGGATGCAGATCGTCGAAAACATGCGCATAGTCGGCCTTGTCAAGCCTTGCCCCACGGATGTCAGGCCCGTTTGCGTGTCCCGGATTATCTATTGCATCAATAGGCGAATTCTCTGCTGATCTCATCGACCGCATCTCCCATTTTTGCTTGTTCAGGCGCGGGTTCCCTTTGCGCGCCGCAACTATGTACCGGGCCGCGATCTTTGCCGCCGCATGATGCCCGTTAAGGACAGGATGACAGATTTTCTCGGAAGGTCAAATTTTTTATCATCTGGTCAATTTATGGAAATGGGCGCGTTCAGGACGGAAGGCCCGGCTTTGGAAGCACGGGCCTTCAATGTTCGGCAGAAATGCGGGATCACAACGGGTCGGACTTGAGGCCGCTTCTTGCCTCTATCGCGCTTGTCTGCTCAGGGAGAATTTCCGTCTCCTTGGGAAGTGCAGGGCGAGAGCTTAGCACCAGGGCGCAACCACCGATGATGACGGCGGCACCGACGAACTGGATCAGGGAAAGCTGCTCCTTCAGGAAGACGGCGCCTACCAGAACCGCGATGACCGTCACGACGAACTCGACGCTGATGGCCTTCGTCGGCCCGACACTTCCGACCAGCTTGAAATAGAGCACATAGGTGAGGGCGCTCATCACGCAGGCCGAGATGAGCAGATATCCAAAATCAGCCAACCCCGGCATGGCTGGCACAGGCACCGCGAAAATGAGCGGCAAGGAGAGGATGCCGCCAAAAACGAATGCACCGATGGTGGTTTCCCACGAACCGGTGCCGGAAAGGCGGCGGCTGGCATAGTTGCTGCCGAAAGCTGCGGAAAAGCAGGAGAAAAGCACGGCGACACAGCCCATGATGAAGGCGGGCGTGACGGCAACAGCCGGGAAACCAACCAAGAGCACGATGCCGGTAACGCCAAGCAGCAGCCCGACAAGCCCGCGCGACGTAATGCGCTCAAGCCCCCAGAACTGGCTGATGATCATCGAGAAGAGCGGAATGGATGCCACGCAGATCGCGGCCATCGCCGTTCCGATCAGCGGGGTGCCGTAAGAAAGGCCGATCAGCTGGCCCGCAACCGTGGTTGCGCCAACCACGGCGAAAGGTTTCCAGCCAGCATGAAAATCCAGCCTGCGGCCGGAGAGTTTCGCAATTGCAAAGAGCGTTCCGGCCGCAATGAAGGAACGGAAAGCCACCGCGCCGACCCAGCCAAAGGCTTCTACGACGCGCAAGACCACGAGGAACGATAACCCCCATGCTACGGAAAGAAAAACATAGGTCGCGATATCTCTGGGTTTCATGCCAGCGGACTTTCAGGAAGTATTCGAAACTTTGAATACTTGGTTGTTAAGGAAGAACGTTACAGCTTTACAAGAATGAAGCCTGATCAGGTCGTTTTTGCGGCGGCGTTCGACGCCGCTTCTGCGATATTGGCGAAGAAGCGGTCTGCGATCTTGCGTGCGACCGAACCGAGCAGTTTAGTGCCGATCTGCGCTACCTTGCCGCCCGCATCGCCACGTATGGCGTAGGACAGAATAGTATCCTCGCCATCTTCGTCCAGCCGCACATCGGTCGCCCCATGCGCAAATCCGGCTATGGAACCTTCACCGTGGCCGGAGATCGTATAGGAGATCGGCGGTTTCATATTCGACAATTCCAGAATCCCGTGAAAGCGAACCTTCAGGATTCCGAAACTCACCTTGAGCGCAGCCCGTATTTCCGTGTCCGAAATTCGCTCGATATCTTCACAGCCCGGAATGCAGGATTTCAGCGTCTCAATGTCGTTCAGCGCATCCCAGACTGCTTGTCTCGGTGCCGCTATCCGCTCTTCTCCAGTCAGGTCCATGGTTCACTCCGAGGTGGATCACCCTAAATTGATCAATATGGTGTATATGACACCCTGTCCAAATTGGAAGTTCGGTAATTTATTTGCCGCAAATCCTCTCTAAAGCGCTTAATGTCCGCAATTAAATCGATTTGATTCGGGAGTAGCATCATGGCAAGAGACGCGACGAAGCTTGAAGCAACGGTCGCAAAGCTGAAAAAGCATTGGGCAGATTCGGCTCCGCAGGACATGCGGGCAGCGTTCAAATCGGATCCGGGTCGGTTCGAGCGGTATTCGTTGTCCCTGGATGACCTTCTGTTCGACTGGTCGAAATGCCGGGTCAATGACGAAACGATCGGGCTCCTCAAGGAGCTGGCCGGTGCTGCCGATGTTGAAGGCCGTCGCGCGGCGATGTTTGCAGGCGAGCATATCAACAATACCGAGGATCGTGCCGTTCTCCACGTCGCTCTGCGCGATACTTCCTCGAAGGAAGTGCTCGTCGACGGACACAATGTCCTGCCGGACGTGAAGGAAGTGCTGGACCGTATGGCGGCATTTTCGGATGGCATCCGGTCGGGCGCTATCAAGGGCGCAACCGGCAAGAAGATCACCGATATCGTCAATATCGGCATTGGCGGCTCCGATCTCGGTCCCGTCATGGCGACGCTCGCGCTTTCTCCCTATCATGATGGCCCGCGCGCGCATTTCGTCTCCAATATCGACGGCGCTCATATTGCCGATACGCTCGGCATCCTTGATCCCGCGACGACGCTCGTCATTATCGCTTCCAAGACGTTCACGACCATCGAAACCATGACCAATGCGCAGACCGCGCGCAAATGGATAGCCGAAGCGCTTGGCGAAGCAGCCGTAGGCGCCCATTTCGCCGCAGTCTCGACGGCGCTGGACAAGGTAGCCGCCTTTGGCATAGCCGAAGATCGGGTTTTTGGTTTCTGGGACTGGGTCGGCGGACGATATTCGGTGTGGTCGGCCATCGGCCTGCCGGTCATGATCGCGATTGGACCGGACAACTTCCGCAAGTTTCTGGCAGGCGCACATTCGATGGATGTGCATTTCCGCGATGCGCCGCTGGAAAAAAACCTGCCCATTTGGCTGGGCCTCATCGGTTACTGGCACCGCGCCATCTGCGGCTATGGCAGCCGTGCGATCATTCCCTACGATCAGCGTCTGGCCCGCCTGCCTGCCTATCTGCAGCAACTGGATATGGAATCGAATGGCAAGAGCGTCACGGTCGATGGCAAGCCGGTTTCCGGCCCGACCGGCCCGGTCGTATGGGGCGAGCCCGGCACCAACGGCCAGCACGCCTTCTTCCAGCTTCTGCATCAGGGTACCGACACCATCCCGCTTGAATTCATCGTTGCGGCGAAAGGTCATGAAAAGCACCTTGACCACCAGCATGAAATGCTGCTCGCAAACTGCCTTGCGCAGTCGGAAGCTTTGATGAAGGGCCGCACGCTGGACGAAGCGCGGGCGCAGTTGAAGGCGAAGAACCTTGCCGAAAGCGAAGTGGAACGCATTGCGCCCCATCGCGTCTTCTCGGGCAACCGTCCTTCGTTGACGCTGGTTCACGACAAGCTTGACCCGTTCGCTTTCGGGCGTCTGGTCGCGCTCTATGAGCATCGTGTTTTCGTCGAGGCGCAGATTTTCGGCATCAACGCTTTCGATCAATGGGGCGTCGAGCTTGGCAAGGAACTTGCCACCGAACTCTTGCCGGTTGTCTCAGGCGAGCAAACCAGCGATGGTCGCGACGCTTCCACACAAGGGCTTGTCGCCCATCTGCATGCGCGAAGGAAAGCTTGACGGCATTCTCTGCACAATTAGAAATGAAAGAGAGCCGGGTTCGTAATCCGGCTCTCTTCATGAGGAATAGAATGGGACATGAAATGAAAACCGAGATTGTGAAATTTGCCGGCGATGTACCGGGAAATGCCATCGAGTTGCGCGTGCTGCGCTTTGCCGGCAAGGACAGCGATGTGCCTTCCGCCTATTTGCAATCGTCGCTTCACGGTGCCGAACTTCCGGGGCAGGCGGCTCTTCATTTCCTGGTTCCGATGTTGAAGAAAGCGGCCGAGGAAGGGCGCGTTCTCGGCAATATCACCGTTGTTCCACAGGCAAATCCGATCGGCTCCAATCAGTGGCAGGCCCATCAGCATCTCGGTCGCTTCGAAACTTTCTCGCTGACCAATTTCAACCGCGCCTTCCCGCTGCTGCCGGATTTCAACACGTCTGAACTGCCGGAGCCGGATGCGCCGATCTCACTGGCACAGCGCCTGAAGGCGACGCTTTTGAAGCTGGCTCTGCCGAACGACATCGTTCTCGATCTGCATTGCGACGACGAGAGCGAAAACTACGTCTACATCGCTGAAGAATTTGCCGAGGACATGAAAGATCTGGCCATCGCGCTCAATTCGACGGCGATCCTCGCATGGGATACGACTGCCGACGCAGCTTTTGAGGAAGCCTGCGCGCATCCTGTCCTGCAATTGCCAGCGGACAAGCGCAACATGAAGCGCCGCGCGGTGACGACAGTCGAATTTCGCGGCTTGAGCGATGTTTATCCCGATATGGGCAAGGGCGACGCCGAGGGCTTGTATAAATTCCTCGTACATCGCGGTGTCGTTCGCGACGACAATGTGAAGCTCGAAACCGAGTATAAGGGCCTTGTCACGCCGCTCTCGCATGTCGAGATGCTGCGGGCGCCGGAGGGCGGCATGGTGCTCTATCATGTAGCGCCCGGCGATGAAGTCAAAGCAGGCGCGAAGCTCGTCACGGTGGTTACGAAACCGGGTGAACCGGAAGGCGACATTACGCTCACGGCACCGCAGGACGGGCGCATTTTGACCCGTCGTTCGCTGCGCTATGTGCGCCGTGGCGATGATCTTCTCAAATTGCTGGGGGTGAAGCCTTCTGCCGTCAAGAAGCGTGCCGGCGCGCTTGAAGCATGAGCGAAAAGCTTTCCGAAGAACGCATCAGATCAATCCGTGCCGTCCTCTTCGACAAGGACGGCACCTTGATCGACTTCGACCGGACCTGGTTTTCAATCTCCTGGCAGCTTGCGCAGCGAGCCGCAAAGGGGGATGAACTGCGGGCCCGCGCATTGCTCGACGCTGGGGGCTATGACTGGCTGACCGAGCGTTTCCGGGCCAATTCAGTCATCGCGGCCGGTACGGTCGAAGACATTGTTTCGCTTTGGCACCCTGATGTGGTGTCCGAGCAATCGCGCGAGCTTATCGAAGAATATGACGCTTACTGCGTCACCGAAGGCGCACGTTCTGCTGTGGCCGTAGAAGCTTTGCATGAAACGCTCGAAACGCTTCGCACCATGGGGTTCCGGCTAGGTATCGCCACCAACGATTCCGAGGCTGGCGCGCACGCCACGGCCAAAGCGCTGGGTGTCGACGGTTTTTTCGACGTCGTGATCGGCTACAACACGGCGGCGCGTCCAAAACCCTATCCCGATCCCCTGCTTTATTTTGCAGAAAAGCTGGGGCTTGCTCCGCATGAGATCGCCATGGTCGGCGACAATCTTCATGACCTGGAGACAGCCCACGCAGCCGGTGCGGGACTGGCAGTCGGCGTTCTATCGGGCAACAGTCCTCGCGAAGCACTGGAACCCCACGCCGATATCGTGCTGGATAGCGTGGCCGGCCTGCCCGAATTGCTGAAACGTTAAGTCGTCGCTTCCATTCAACGGATTGAATGGAAGCGTCACCACAATTCATTCTTGCTGCTCTTGCGGCGGAATTGGCATGGAGTAGCATGGCAGGACGTTTAACGTTCGCGGCGAGCTATACCCATGATCCTGATCGGCCAGTATGATTCTCCTTTTGTGCGGCGTGTCGCTATCGCCATGCGGCTTTACGGCCTGCCATTTGAACACAAACCATGGTCGACGTTCGGTGATCGTGACAGGCTTGCGGAATTCAATCCGCTGAGCCGCGTGCCGACGCTTGTACTGGATGATGGCGAGGTCGCGATCGAAAGCGCGGCGATACTCGATTATCTCGATGAGATCGCCAACGGCAAACATCCGTTGATCGCGCCAAGAGGTGCCGAGCGTCGTCAGGCATTGAAGATATGCGCGCTTTCTACCGGTCTTGCCGATAAAGCCGTAAGCCTGCTCTATGAAGGTTTGCTGCGAAGCGAAAAATCAAACGTTTGGGTAGAGCGTTGCGAAACGCAGATCGCCCGGGTGCTGGACGTGCTGGAGAACGACCTTTCAGAACGAAAATCACCATATTGGTTCGGAGATGATATCGGGCATGCCGATATTGCTGCGACCTGTGCACTGCGCTTTCTTCGTGAAGCCCATCCACATCTCTTCGATGAGCAGAAATACCCCTCATTGGCTGGTCTGGCCGCTCGATGCGAAGCGCTGGCACCGTTTCAGGAGATCGTGCAGCCCTTGGCGCCACCCTCTGCCTGATGCTGTCTGAAACAAATGCGGCCGGATGAAAGTCCGGCCGCATTTGTTTTCAAGTTTTACCGTTCTCAGTCACGAAGTTCGCGGCGCAAGATCTTGCCGACATTGCTTTTCGGCAGGCTTTCGCGGAACTCGACTTCGCGCGGGCGCTTGTAATTGGTAAGGCGCTCGGCGCAATAGGCTTTGACTTCGTCTTCAGTGAGGTTGAGATCGCTGCGCACGACGAACAGTTTCACGACTTCGCCGGAATGTTCGTTCGGTATGCCAATGGCAGCCGATTCCACGATGCCGGGATGACCTGCGGCTACTTCCTCGATTTCGTTCGGATAAACATTGAAGCCGGAAACAAGGATCATGTCCTTCTTGCGGTCGACGATTTTGGTATAGCCCCGCTCGTCCATGAAACCCATGTCGCCGGTCCGGAAAAATCCGTCGGGCATGATTGCACGCTTGGTTTCGTCCGGGCGGTTCCAGTAACCCGTCATCACCTGCGGTCCGCGCACGCAGATTTCGCCGACCTCACCGAGAGCGAGGTCGTTTCCATCATCATCGCGGATCGCAACATCGGTTGACGGCATCGGCAGGCCGATGGTTCCGGAGAACTCGGTTGCATCCAGCGCGTTGGCGCAGGCGACGGGCGAAGTCTCGGAAAGGCCATATCCTTCGGTGATGTGACAACCGGTCATTTTCTGCCAGCGTTCGGCCACAGGACGTTGTACAGCCATTCCGCCGCCGAGAGTGAGAATAAGAGGTTTGAAATCCAGGGTCTGGAAATCTGGATTATTCATGAGGCCATTGAAAAGAGTGTTGAGGCCCGGGAAGATATGGAACGGGAATTTCCTCAGTTCCTTGACGAAGCCAGCAATATCGCGCGGATTGGGAATGAGGATATTTCGCGCACCAAGCTTGATGCCGATCATCGCATTCACGGTAAGCGCGAAGATGTGATAGAGCGGCAGCGCACACACGAAATTCAGCGCCTTCGGCTTGCCCTTGTTGCGGAAGGCAACCTCCATCCAGGTATGCATCTGCTCCACATTCGCAAGGATGTTGCTATGGGTCAGCATGGCGCCTTTCGAGATGCCGGTCGTGCCTCCGGTATATTGCAGGAAGGCAAGGTCGGAACCTTGTACCGGAACCGGGTTGAAGGATAGGGCACGACCTTGAGCCAATGCGTCCTTGAAACGGATATGCTCCGGAATGTTCCACGCCGGAACCATTTTCTTCACGCGGCGCACGACCAGATTGATGATGTGGCCCTTGAATCCATGCATGTCGCCCATGGACGCGACGATGATATTGGGAACGTTGATCGAATTGAGGGTCTTTTCCACCGTCGACGCAAAATTTTCCAAAACGATCAATGCTTTGGCGCCGGAATCCTTCAACTGATGTTCCAGTTCTCGCGGCGTATATAGCGGATTGACGTTCACGACGACGAAACCTGCGCGGAGAATGGCCGTGAAGGCAATCGGATAATGCAGGATATTCGGCATCATCACCGCAACGCGGTCGCCCTTCACGAGACCGCGCGACTGGAGAAAAGCAGCCAGCGCACGCGAATATTCGTCGAGTTCCTTGTAGGACAGATCCTTGCCCATGCAGGTGAAGGCTGGGCTGGAGGCGAATTGCCGGCAAGATGCCAGAATCATATCGCCGATGGAAGTTGCCGTGCTCAGATCGATCTCGTGCGGAACGCCAGCCGGATATGATTTGAACCAGATCTTTTCCTGCGTCGGCGCGCCATTGGCTGGCGATCCCGCGGTCATGGATTCAACTACGGATGCACTTTGCCCAGTCGTCTTTTTCGCCATTTCTTCTCCCCGGATCGCTCCGTCCTAAATTGGGCCGCATGTGCGCCCCGCCGTCTCCCAAGCCATCCGCCCCCCGGAAGGCTTCCTCATTGGTAAATGTGGTCGAGTTTTAATTTCTTCGCAAGAGTTACATTGACGTAAGCGTAAATTATAAAAGAGTCGAGCGTCTCTCCCAATTTTGCGGTTTGACAATCACGATTGGTTGAAACCGGCCATCGTGAAAATAGCCTGTCCGGCGGGGCAGGCATATCGAAATTGGGCCCGACAACTATGTTTGATGAGCTTCGAATGCCGGATTTCTAAGAGATTGAACGAGTATCGAGATTGCCCTGCCACCGTAGGTGACAAGATCATAGTTCCGGTCGCCTCGCAACCATTCGTTGAGAAGGCCGCTTAGAAGGGACAGCAGGATCGGTGCCGCCGTGTCTGCGGTCCATTCCTTTGAAAGCTCCCCGCGTCTTGCAGCCACGTCCAGCAATCCTGCGAACAGGGAGAGGACGTTGGCGCGCGCTTCGCGAAGGCGATCTTCAAGCGGGGCCATTTCGCCGACGAATTCGCATCGCTGGTTGATAATGATGAAAATGTTCTGCTGACGCTCGTTGTTCGAGAAAAGCTGCAGCGCCTGAATGATCGACTGCTCGAGCACATGCATCGGATTGGGGTGGTTGACGGCCGCAGCCTGCAGCATGATTTCTTCTTGCGGAAACCGGACATTGCCGATGATGGTGCGAAGAATCTCCACCTTGTCGCGGAAGTGGAAATAAATCGCACCCCGCGTCACTCCGGCATGACAGGCAATTTCCATCAGTGTAGATTGGTTGACACCACGCTCGAGGAAAACCTGCTCGGCAGCCACCAGAATGGCTTCCCGGGTTTCGGCTGCCTCGGCTTTCGTTCTTCGCATGATTTCTCTCGGGTGAATGCAGTCTGATGGCTTAGTTCGCCACTTGAATCCGGGTAACTCATTCGTGATCTGTAATATTGAGCGATTGACTATAACACGGTAGATCGTATTTACAAACACTCGTGTATGTTAAATTGGCAGCACCGCGCGACAGCAAGGGCACTCCCACCATGACTTTGAACCGTTCCATTCGGCTTTTTGCGGCAGGGGCCGCTTTTCTTGTCTTTGCGGGGCAACCCGTTCTGGCGCAGGCACCCGGCGGCGCAACGCCGCCACCGCCACAGGTATCTGTTACCGTGGTCGAGCCGCATGATGTACCTGTCACCTACGAATATGCGGCGCGTATCAGTGCCTATCGCGACGTTCAGGTGCGTGCGCGTGTCGGCGGGATATTGCTTCACCGCAATTTCATCGAAGGCACGGAAGTCAAGGCTGGCGACGTGCTGTTCGAAATAGACCCGGCACCTTACCAGGCGGAGCTTGAAAAGGCTCAGGCACAGGTGGCACAGGCCGAGGCGCAGTATCAGCAATCCATCCGCGACGCGGAGCGCGCAGAACAGCTGGTCCAGCAGAAGGTGCAGAGCACTGCCGTTCGTGATTCGGCTTTCGCGACGCGCGACCTGAACAAGGCGTCTGTCGCCGCAGCCAAGGCGCAGCTGCGCACGGCTGAACTCAATCTGAGCTATACCAAGGTGACGGCGCCCATCAGCGGCATCACCAGCCTCGAACAGGTCAATGAGGGCAGCCTTATCGGTACGGATGCGTCTTCCAGCCTTCTGACCTCGATTACCCAGCTCGACCCGGTCTATGTGAACTTCTCCTTCACGGACACGGAAGCCGCTGAAATCGACCGTTTGCGCGCCGAGCGCGGTGCGACGGGCGAAGATGCCGACCGTCTCAAGATCAAGGTTCTGTTCGGGGACGGGCAGGCTTATGACCACGAAGGAACGATCGATTTCACCTCTTCGTCGCTCGATACGGAAACGGGTACGCTCGGTGCCCGCGCGGTGGTCGAGAATCCCAAGCGTCGCCTGATCCCGGGTCAGTTCGTTCGCGCTGTCATTCTTGGCATCCAGGTCAAGGATGCCATCACGATCCCGAAGGCCGCATTGCTCCAGGGGCCGCAAACGCAGTTCGTTTACGTGGTCAACAAGGACAATATCGTCGAAGTCCGGCCGATCACCGTTGCTCGCGAACTGAGCGATGCCTGGCTGGTTTCCGAAGGTCTCAACGCAGGTGACCGCGTCATTAGCGAAGGGCTTATCAAGGCAGCCCCGGGCAAGCCCGTTAATCCGGTCGACGCAGCTACCGAAGCAGGCAATAGCACATCGCCGGACAAGGCGGGTGCCGAAGCTGGCAAAGAACAGGCGGCAGGCAAGCAATGAACAGATTTTTCGTCGACCGCCCCGTTTTCGCGGCGGTCATCTCCATTGTGCTCGTGCTGGCAGGCCTGATCTGTATCCGGATTCTGCCGATTGCACAGTATCCCGAACTGACGCCGCCGCAGGTTGTTGTCAGCGCGACCTATCCCGGCGCCAGCGCCGAAACGGTGGCGCAGACCGTTGCCGCGCCGTTGGAACAGCAGATCAACGGCGTCGAGAACATGCTCTATATGCAGTCCTCGAGCCTCGGCAGCGGCACGATGCAGCTGACCGTAACCTTTGCTCTGGGCACCGACCCGGATCAGGCCACGATCAACGTCAACAACCGCGTGCAGCGTGCGACTTCCTCGCTTCCGCAGGAAGTGCAGCGTCTTGGCGTCACGGTGGACAAGCGTTCCACCACAATTCTGGGCATGGTCGCCATGTTCTCCGACAGTGATCGCTACGATCGCACCTATGTCGGCAACTATGCGCTTCTCAATGTGGTTGACGATCTCAAGCGCCTTCAGGGCGTTGGCGACGTGCAGCTTCTCGGCAACATCGATTATTCGATGCGTATCTGGCTGCGTCCCGACAAGCTGGCGCAGTATAACCTGACGCCGAGCGATGTCTCGACCGCCATTCAGGAACAGAACGCGCAGTTTGCAGCAGGCCGCTTCGGCGATCAGCCTGACCCGCAAGCCGGGCCGTTCACCTATACCGCGACCACACAGGGGCGCCTCCCGGATGCCGCAGCATTCGAGAACATTATCCTCCGTTCGAGCCCCAATGCGGCAACGCTCCGTCTCAAGGACGTTGCGCGTGTCGAACTCGGCACGGAAAGCTATCTCGTCGACAGTAATCTGAACGGCACCTCGGCCGTCCCGATTGCAATCTATCTGCAGCCCGGCGCCAACGCGCTCAACACGATGGAACTCATTCAGAACCGTATGGATGAGCTGAAGGCAAGCTTCCCGGCGGGTATCGACTATTCGATCCCCTTCGATACGACGAAGTTCATCAAGGTCTCCATCGAGGAAGTGATTCACACCTTCATCGAGGCGATCATTCTCGTCGTGCTGGTGGTGTTCATCTTCCTGCAGAACTGGCGGGCGACGCTTATCCCGATCATCGCGGTGCCGATCTCGATTATCGGTACTTTCGCGGGCATGTATGTGCTGGGCTTCTCCATCAACCTCCTGACGCTCTTCGGTCTCGTACTGGCAATCGGTATCGTGGTCGACGACGCCATCGTGGTGCTGGAAAACGTCGAACGTATCATGACGACGGAAAAACTGTCGCCGCGCAAGGCCGCCATCAAGGCCATGGGCGAAGTGACGGGGCCGGTGATTGCGATTGTCCTTGTGCTGTGTGCGGTGTTCATTCCGGTCGCCTTCATGGGCGGTCTGGTTGGCGAAATGTACAAGCAGTTCGCCGTGACCATCGCGATTTCGGTGACATTGTCGGGTCTCGTGGCCCTGACACTGACACCGGCGCTTTGCGCGCTTATCCTAAAGCCGGGTCATCATGAGCCGATGCTGCCGTTCCGCATCTTCAACCGCTTCTTCGAGCGGGTGACGGACGGCTATTCGCGCGGCGTTCGCTTCTTCCTGAAGCGCGCTGCAATTGGGCTGGTCATTTTTGCGGGCCTTCTTGGCGCCACCTACTATCTTTTCGAAAGGGTGCCGGGATCGCTGTTGCCGGATGAGGATCAGGGCTTCCTGTTCAGCGTTGCAGTGCTTCCCCCGGCGGCCTCTCTGGAACGTACAACGGCGGTTCTCGATCAGGCGAGTGCGAATATCCGGAAAAACCCTGCTGTGGAGAGCGTCTTCGCGGTATCCGGCTTCGACCTTCTGTCGGGCGGTCTGAAAACCAGCGCGGGCACGATGTTCATCATGCTCAAGGACTGGAAGGAACGCACGACGCCTGAAACCGATGCGCGCAATCTTCCCGGTGCCATCATGGGGATGAATGCGGGGATCAAGGACGGTCTTGTTCTTGCGTTCAACCCGCCTCCGATCATGGGTCTCAGCACGACGGGCGGCTTTGAACTCTATGTTCAGGATCGCACGGGCGGCGGTGTGGATTCGCTGACGCGGGCGACCAAGCTCATTACCGAGGCTGCCGTCAAGCGGCCGGAGTTGCAGGGTGTGCGCACGACGTTCGATCCGAACGTTCCGCAGTATGACATCCAGCTTGATCGCGAAAAGGCGAAGGCTATGGGTGTGCCGATCAACTCTGTATTCACTGCAATGCAGGCAACCTTCGGCAGCCTCTACGTCAACGACTTTACACTGTTTGGCCGCAACTATCAGGTCAACTTGCAGTCGGAAGCCGAGTTCCGTCGTGATCCGAGCGATCTCAAGCATGTCTTCGTCCGGGCCAATTCCGGCAGCATGATCCCGCTCGATGCACTCGTCACCGTCAAGCGTATTGTCGGTCCTGATCAGCTCGAACGCTTCAATGCCTTCAACGCGGCGAAGATCACCGGTAATCCGGCGCCGGGCTTCACCTCCGGCGACGCGATCAAGGCGATGCAGGAAGTGGCTGCGGAGGTTCTCCCGCAGGGCTATCAGATTGCATGGACCGGCTCGGCCTATCAGGAAGTGACCACCAGCGGCACAGGCACGCAGGCCATGATCTTCGGCCTTGTCATGGTGTTCTTGATCCTTGCTGCGCAGTATGAACGCTGGAGCCTGCCGCTCGCTGTCATAACGGCGGTGCCTTTCGCAATCTTCGGCGCGTTGCTGGCGACCGATCTGCGCGGGCTGACCAATGACGTCTACTTCCAGATTGGTCTGGTGACGCTCATAGGTCTGGCGGCGAAGAACGCGATTCTGATCGTGGAGTTCGCGGTGCTCGAACGAGAGACCGGCAAATCCGCCATCGAGGCGGCGGCGTCGGCGGCTCGTCTGCGCTTCCGTCCGATCGTGATGACCTCGCTCGCCTTTATTCTGGGCGTGGTGCCGCTCGCGATCAGCTCGGGTGCCGGTTCGGCAAGCCGTCACTCCATCGGTACGGGCGTTATCGGCGGCATGTTGGCAGCAACGTTCATCGCCACGTTCTTCATTCCGATGTTCTACAGTCTGATTGCTCGTAAGCCTCCGAAGAGGCCGGAGGATGAAGACGTGAATGAAACGATCAGCCCCAACCCGCAGGCTGATAATCACGTCTAGCCCGCTTCAAGCTGCAAACGAAAGCCCCGCCGAATGGCGGGGCTTTTTGCATCCTGTACCCGCACTGCTGCCAGGGCGGAAATGGTTGATTACCAGTCTTCGGACGAGGACTGCCCGGCTCCAGAGCATTTCCAGCAAAAGTGTGAAACCGCTTTGCGTTGGATAATGCGATAAAACAAATAGTTAGAGCGGTTCCGGCGATTCTGTTAGAACAGGAACCGCTCTAGAAAAGCGATGCGATACTTTGAACGATTGCCCAGCATAGGAACGTCGCCGGCACGCTGAGTGCTGCGAGCATGATGCCCAGAAACACATAGGCGGCTTCATTCGGCGAGCGTTTTGTTTGTTCCGGAGTCTTGTGCCATTGAGCAGGTACGCCATCGAACATTGTATATATCCTCCTTCTCCCTCGCTTTGATTATTGATCGGAGTCGGATTTGTTCAAGTCAAAATAAATGGATGTATTTATCGTCTCGCTTGTGCTAAAAGCGGCGCAACTTATCCTGATTTGTCTATTGTTATGTCGCTATAAAGACGGGTTTCCGTGCTATTTATTTGATGGAAAACAATTTTACTTTTATACTGTAAGTATCGATATATCGGAAATTTCAAAAATATCTGAAAATTCGTTGGGTAGCAGTATTCTCCTGCGTCAAAATGGCACGCAATGGGCGGACAAATTAAACGACCCGCCCGTCCGATGTCCGGATCAGTAAAAGCTGTTCGGGAAATAGCGCAGGTAAAGCTCCGTCAGCGTGCCCTTCTGCTGCAAGGCTTGCAGTGCATTATCGAAGGCGCTGACAAGGGGAGCGTTTTTCTGCGCAACGGCAATGCTGAGCCCGGTGCCCAGATACTGGGGTGCCAGATAGGGGCCGGCTGCGAAGGTGCAGCATGCATGGCCCTCGGGACTGTTAAGCCACACGGACAGCGACATGCCATCGTGAAAGACTGTGCCGATCTTGCCGCTCCTGAGATCGGCGAGCATGCTCGGTTCATCAGGGTAGGGTTTTGCGACCGCCTGGGGAAAATAGCTTTTCAACAATTGTTCATGGGCGGTACCTGCAATGACGCCGACGTTCTTGCCCTTCGTGGCCGTCACCGGATCATCGTTAAAAGCGCCGGCATTGGTCGTCGCAAAACGCGCAGGCAGCCGCATATAGGACCGTGAATAGGCAAATTGTTCCCGGTTTGCTTCGGTTGGCTTCCACCCCGCCAGTATGGCTTCAGCCTGTCCGCTGAGCAGGCGCTCCTCCAGCTCATTCCATGGGACAGCTTCGATCTGACATATGTCGTCGACGCCCAATTGACGGCAAAGGGCCTTGGCAAGGTCGATATTATAGCCGGAAAGCTGCCCCCGGTCGCCGAGCATATTGAACGGTGGAAAGTCCACGGTTGTAATGAACCTCAACCGTGTGAGCGCTTGCAGGGACGGCAATGGCAGGCGCTCCCTCTGGTTGATGAAGGACGGAGCCTGGGGCTCTGTGTCGGAAGCCTGCGCGCTATGAATACCACATGCGGATGCCAGCGCGATCAGCAGTCTTGGAAGGTGGCGTTTCATGACCCGTCTCTGCTCTCTTTTTTATAATTTCGCGTTAACCGCACGATCGATTGCCTCTCCAATATTCACCAAAAGTGCCAGGAAAATAAAGGTTGCAATTCTTTTAGAGTATATTACGTTCCGATTGTAATTTTTCTGAAATAATTAACTAATAAAGCGTTCGGTAAAATTACTATATTAGTATATATCTAAAATACAAATCACAAATATTCAGTAGTGCGGGGGTGCTATGAGTAGTGTATCGACTGCGTTCGATCTGGAGATATGCAGCGCCATATCAGCCAGACTGGAACAATGCGGCGTAGCGAGAGAGGCGTTGCTTGGGGCATATAGTGCTGCTGCTCGCCACGGAACGTCGTTTTGCGTGGAGCTGGTTCAGCGGGGTGATGTTGCGGAATCGGTGCTTTATGCAGCCATAGCTGATCTTTTGACATTGGAGTTCACAGACGAAGCCTTGCCGTCCCGTATTTTCGTATCGGGCGAAGAAAAGCCGTCGGCTTTCATCGATGTGGGACAGGTTATGGTGCTCGGCGCAGATGGAAGCAACTATCTCTATATAGCGCCTTCGGAAAATCGCATCCGGACGCTTCGGGACTATGTGCTTGCGACGCCGCAGTTGAAGAACCGGATACGGATCTGCACGCCGACGCTCCTGAAGCAGGTCATGCGGCAGCGGCATCAAAAGGATCTGATCGCCAGAGCCTATGAAATGACACCGCAATCGCTGTCCGCATCGCGCGTTCTCGATACGCCGCAGGCGTTTATCATCGCCATGGCGGTTTACGCGCTTTTCGCCTGCATGTTCAATTGGCCCGCGACCACTCTCCTTGTTCTCCATGTAGCACTGTCATTATTCTTCTTCGGCTGCGTGATGATCCGTCTGTTCGCAGCGGTTGCCGGACGGCGGTTGAAATTTCTGGAGATCAAGAAAAGCAGGCCGCGCGATCTGCCGATCTATTCCGTGCTGGTCCCGCTATATCGGGAACAGGAGGTGATAGGCCAGCTTGTAACGAGTTTGAAACGCCTGAACTGGCCAGCCAGCAAGCTCGATATCAAGCTTGTCTGCGAGAAGGACGATTTCGATACGATCGCCGCGATACGTCGTGTGGGGCTGCCATCGAATTTTGAACTGGTTCTCGTGCCGTCCGGCGGGCCCAAGACGAAACCGAAGGCGTTGAATTATGCATTGCAGTTTGCCCGAGGGGAGATCGTCGCGGTCTTCGATGCCGAGGACCGGCCTCACCCTGACCAGTTGCTTGAAGCATGGCAGACCTTTCAGGTCGAAGGCGACAAGCTGGCCTGTGTGCAGGCGCCGCTGATCATCGGGAATTTTCGCCATAATCTGCTGACGCGAATGTTCGCCTTTGAATATGCCGCACTTTTCCGCGGGCTGCTGCCTTGGCTTGCTTCCCGGGGGCACGTTATTCCCCTCGGAGGAACCTCCAATCACTTTCGGCGGTCCTGTCTGGAGGAGGTTGGCGGCTGGGACGCCTACAACGTCACGGAAGATGCCGATCTCGGCGTGAGGCTTGCTCGTTTCGGGTATCGTATCGGTGTCATCACGCGTGGCACGATTGAAGATGCGCCCGTAAACTATGACGTCTGGCGCAAGCAGCGGACACGCTGGCTCAAGGGTTGGATGCAGACATGGCTCGTCCATGGCCGCCAGCCGCACAATACCTGGCGCGAGCTTGGCTGGTTCAGGTATTCCGTCAATCAGGTCTATACCCTGGGAATAATCGGTTCGGCGCTTCTGCATCCTCTGATGCTTGCCATGTTCGCCTTCCTGCTGATCGGAATGATGTTCGGGCCGCTGACGACACACAGTATCTGGCTGTTGGGGATCGATGTGACGAACATTCTGCTGGCCTATCTGAGTTTCTACCTTCTGGGAGCGAGAACGATGGAGCCAACGGAACTGGGAGGGTATGCGTACCTGTTCTCGATCCCGGTATATTGGGTGCTGATCTCAATTGCGGCCTGGCGCGCGCTATGGCAACTGGTGCATGTGCCGCATCTTTGGGAAAAGACACCGCACCAGCCAAGCCTGTTTTACATCTCCACCGATGACGAGGTGAGGAATGTGGAGCCGCGTCCGATGATTGATTGATCCTCGGCCCCGATGGCCTGAAGGTCTCTTCCCTCATAGGGTAGCGTCAAAAGGATGCGCCGGATTGCTGCCAGTCTGGCGCGTCTCTTGTCATTCGAACGGATGATGGTCCAGGGCGCGTAGCCCGTATCGGTCCTTTCGAGCATGGTGTGCAATGCATCGGAATAATCATTCCAGCGAGAAATGCCGGCCACGTCCATCGGTGAGAACTTCCAGTTCTTGAGAGGGCTGTGGCGCCGCTCGTGAAAACGCTTGAGCTGCATTTCCTGGCCGATATCCAGCCAGAATTTGAAAAGATGGATGCCATCCGTCACGATCATGCGCTCAAAATCGGGCGTTTCGGTCAGGAAGGTTTCGAGCTGCGCCGGTGTGCAGAACCCCATGACGCGTTCCACGCCGGCCCGGTTGTACCATGAACGATCAAACGTGACGAACTCGCCAGCCGTTGGGAAATGCGCGACATAACGCTGGAAATACCATTGACCCTGTTCTGTTTCGGTTGGCTTGGGCAGGGCGACGTTACGCGCGGTTCTGGGGTTCATGAACTCGCGGATTGTAAAGATGGTTCCGCCCTTGCCGGCAGCGTCCCGGCCTTCAAAAACGCTGATGACACGCCCGCCAGTATCCTGAAGCCAATATTGAAGTTTGACGAGTTCGATCTGAAGCCGCTCCAGCGTTTCCTCATATTCTTCCGACTTCATCTTGGACGGATAGGGATATCCGCCTGAGCGCAACGCATTGTCGTCGATCCATTTCGGCAGCTTCGGATCGTTTATGTCGAACGTCCGCGTCTCGCCTCCAATTTTGAGCTTGATTGGCTTGTCGCCTGATTTTGCCTCGTCTTTTTTGTCTTTCTTTTTGTTAGCTGTCTTCGAACTGTCACCCACGGCAATTCCCTTTCGTTTATATCAAGGCATGATATGGGCTGTTTGGAAGCTACGTAAAGGACGTCCGGGCATTTCCGGATAAAACATGATTCCGAAAAGCGGGAACCGGTTTTCGGGTGAAAACATGCTTGAACAAAAATGTAGAGCGGGATCATTGCGCTCTAAGGTCGATGCCACAACCGCAGAGGAAGCAGCATGAGCGAGGCAGGCAATCACACCGGTCCAGAACCTGAAGCGGAGAAGTCCATTTTCGAACCGCTTCTTCGGGTCAAGGGTGTCGTGATCGCCAGCATGGTTCTCGCCGTCTGCGTGCTGGCTCTCGATCTTCCTTTCTGGTTTCGCGCTGGTCTGCTGGCCGTGGTCGTGCTCGGCGCCGTCTGGCTCGCAAGCGAAGTTGCAAGCAGTGAGCCGGATGAAGTGCCGGTAAAGAATATAGCGCCCAACGAAATGGCGGGAGTGTCCGGCGAGCGCCTGGCAGACCTTCTGACCGACCCGATGGTTGTCTTCGATCATGGCGGCACGGTGTTGTTCACCAATTCAGCGGCTATCGAAGCATTTCAGTCTCTGGAGACTGGCACAGCGCTCTATCTGCGGTTTCGGGCACCGGAAATGCACGCACTGATTCAGGGGGTAATCGCCGATGGCGAAGCACGCAGCATAGAATATTTCGAGCGCGTCCCGATCGATCGCTGGTTCAAGGCCATGGTCAAGGCGTTGCCGGGCAAGGACGGCAGACCCGAACTTTTTGTCCTGCTGTTTCGCGACCAAAGCGAAACACGGCGCATCGACCGCATGCGCTCGGATTTCATCGCGAATGCGAGCCACGAGTTGCGCACGCCGCTCGCTTCGCTGCGCGGATTTATCGAAACGCTGCAGGGGCCAGCGCGAAATGACGCGGCTGCCCGCGATCGCTTTCTGGATATCATGCAGAAACAGGCCGAACGCATGTCGCGCCTGATCGATGATCTTTTGTCTTTGTCGCGACTGGAAATGCGGGCCCATCTGACCGTCAATGAATGCATCGACATGACTTCCATTCTCAATCACGTTGCCGACACGCTGGCGCCGCTGGCCGCAGGCCTCGATATCAACATCGAGCGGGTATTGCCGGGTCATCCTGTCATGGTCACCGGCGCGCGTGACGAGCTTATCCAGGTTTTCCAGAATCTCGTGGAGAATGCCTGCAAATACGGACAGGCTGGCAAGCGCGTCATCGTCAAACTGGACGAAGACGATAGTGGCAGTTCTCCGGAGGTCGTGGCGTCCGTTCAGGATTTTGGTCCCGGCATCGCGGCCGAGCATCTGCCGCGCCTGACGGAACGGTTCTATCGGATCGATGTGGAAACGAGCCGGGCTCATAAGGGCACAGGTCTTGGTCTTGCCATCGTCAAACATATTCTCGCCCGTCACCGCGGACGTCTGGTCGTTCGCTCACAACTGGGCGAAGGCTCGACGTTTACCGTACGGCTGCCGAAACGTGCGGCATAGATCGCCTAGCCGAACTTGCGCAAGAGCCTCCATTTCAACGGGCGCAGCTTGGCGTAGAGGGAGGTCTCTCTCAGTCTTTCCATGCCACGGGCGAGGCTAAGCGAAATGCGCCCACGTAAAGTGACCGGACGAATATAGTCACGCAGAGGTGTGGTTCGGTCGCATATGCCGGACTTCCATGGCTCGTCGCCAAAGCCCAGATCGAAAATGCTGTAACCGTCAGCCTTGAGCGCAGATAACAGGCGCAATATCAGCAGTTTTCCGGGTGAAAACTTGCTCCACATGCCGTTCTCGAACGTTATGATCATTGCGCAATAATGGCCATTGCGGACGACGCTCCACAGCGTAGCCCATATGGTTTCCCCCACGGCCAGCGCGGACAGGTGCAGGGCGCCATGTCGGGCGAGTTGCTCTGTCGCTTTTTCAAAAAAGCGTCGTTTTTCAGGATGTGCATCGAAACCGGGAACCATGGTTTCTTCAAAACGCCGCTGTTTCTGGCGGAACATGGCATCCAGAACAGACCGGCGCTCAGCTTCGGTCTGCGCTATAAGAAACCGGGCCCCTTCCAGCTTCTGAAATGCTCGGTCACGTTTTTTGATATTGCCGATACCCTGTATGGATTTTTCTATTTCCGCGATCGGACGCACCAGTGACATCGTGTGCGTGGATGCACCGGAAAAGCGGTCCGTTACCGACCATAAGGGATTGATAAGACCCTCGATATGTTCCGGCATTTTGCAGAGCGCAACGACATCGTGAGAGGGAACCGATGCAAGCACAGCTGCGAGGACGCGCATTGCGGCATCATGCGAAAGCTGTGTTGCGGCCGGAAAGACGATAGGGGCATTATAATCGCTTACGCCCCCATCGATAAATGAAAGGACCCGGGAACCGCAGATGCGTGTGATAAAGAGCGGCAGAAAAAGAAGCGGTGTATCGTCAGTCTGGCGAACTTCGGTCAAGCAGAGCTGTACGCCGGGTTCTTGCCCATAGCTCGCTTCCCATGCCCGGATAAAGGATTTGGACTGAAAGACAAAAAATGCGCAGCCGGTTTTGTCATCGGCGTCCGGCCAGTCTATGGATAGCTGTTCCATGTTGCTGAAAACCCGGATGTCAAAATCTTTGGTCAACATAAAAGGCTTTCAGTATTTCCGAGCGCACCGAATCTCATTTTATAGTTGAAGTGTTTATTGGATTTGAAACCAAAAAAAACTATGAAGTTCTGGCTGGTTTGGTCCCAATCCCAAATTGCTTCGCGCGTGCTTTTTCACAAATAGGGCAACGATGTCTGTTTCGATTATCATCAAAACCTTGAACGAGGAAAAGCGCATCGCCGAGGCTGTTGAAAGTGCCCTGAAAGCCTTGCCCGGCGGAAAAGTCGAAGTGATCGTAGCCGACAGCGGCTCTACCGACCGCACGATCGAGATCGCGCGGGCCTATCCGATCAGGATCGTGCAGATCGAACCGCCGGCGCAGGCCAGTTGCGGCCTCGGCCCGCAGCTGGGTTTTCAGTATTCGACCCAGCCTTTTATCTGCCTGATCGATGGCGACATGATAATTGAGCCGGATTTTCTGCCAGCCGCTCTTGCTTATCTCGACAATCACCCCGATGCCGGTGGCGTGACCGGCCATGTCGTGGATCAGGTTCTCGAAAGTCTGGAATTCCAGCGCCGTTCAAAACGACATTCGCCCGAAGCACGGACAGGCGATATCGACCGGATGAACGGCGGCGGGCTCTACAGGCGCAGCGCCATCGAGCAGGCCGGATATTTCTCGGATCGCAATCTGCATGGTCACGAAGAGTTCGATGCCGGTGTTCGCCTGCGAAGCCATGGGTGGAAACTCCATCGTCTGGACCGGCCGTTCGTGCAGCATTTCGGCTATACGATGAATGCCTACAAGCTCCTGGTCCGTCGCTGGAAGAGCAAATACCTGCGTGGCACCGGTGAAGTATTGCGTGCTGCAATGGGGCAGCCGCATCAAAAAAATCTGTTTCGCGAACTGCCGGAATTGCGCCTCTGGGGCGCGGTCTATCTCTGGTGGCTGGCCATTGTGGCCGCTCTGTTTTTCGTGCCGGGATGGTTTCCTGCAATTGTTGTGGCGGCCATTATTGCCGCGGCGCCGTTCGTGGCAATGTGCGTCCGAACGCGTAGTATCGAGCTTGGTGTCTACGCGGTGGTTGCATGGATATTCCATGCAGCAGCACTGCCCCTTGGCTTTTTTCAGCCACGCCGTAAACCGACCGACTGGATTGAGAGCAAGGTTATAAGGGAGCCCTGATGGACATTCGGCGACTGGCCTTATCCGCCTTGTTTATCGGCCTCGCAGTGTCTGGCACCGGTGCTGAAGAATGGCTTCCCGTCAAAGAAAACAATCTCGAAATCTCCGCCGGGAGCCCTCTCGATTTTTCGGGGTTTCTGGCCAATACGCCGATCGAAGAAAAAAATCGCCTGATCGCAAATCCCTATGGGCATTTCGCTCAGGCTGACAAGCCGGGCGAGGCGCTCCGGCTGCAATGTGCGTCAATTGCCTGGGGACCGCCGTCGTCGGGGGCGGTGGATCATGCCTTTATCGATCGATATGTGCGGCAGCTTCGTCTGCACGGTTACAATATAGCCCGGTTTTACTTCGTTGATGCCGATCTGATGCTCGGACAGGAGCGGGATTTCGACTTCCGCCCTGAAGCCCTTGACCGGATGCGCTATCTGATGGCTGCGCTTAAGCGCGAAGGCATCTACTGGATTATCGACGGACTGACGTCCGAGAGCGGCGCCCTGGGCGGCAAGGACATCGATCGCTGGGGCGTGGACGGCAATCTGAAGCGCCGGATCTATGTGGACGATGCGGCATTTGATCATTGGCTGCGTTTTCAAAAAGAAGTCTTCGCGACGGTCAATCCTTATACGGGACTTGCACCTTTGCACGATCCCGCGCTCGCGCTGATCGTTCCTTTCAACGAAAATGGTATCGAGTTTACGAGCTTTGTGCATGAGCACGCTGACGGGACAACATTCTGGACAGGCTATCGTCCTGCATTCAATGCTTTTCTGAAAAAACGATATGCGGATACCCGTGCCTTGTCGCGAGCCTGGGGCGGTTTGGCCTCCGGCGAAAATCTTGAACAGCAAACTGTCCAGTTGCCGCAAAGCCGGAGCGGCGGCGGCGGACGATTGCGGGATTTTCAGGCTTTTCTGGTTGAGAGAGAACGGTTGTTGACCCAACGTCTGGAGCAGGCGTTCCGCGATCTTGGTTATCGCGGCCTCGTCGCTCCCTATAACAACTGGTTCACGGTCCAGACGGCTCTTTCGCGGCAAAACCAGCAGGCGGTCGTCGCCAACACCTACCACGACTGGATCGGAACCCTGAACCCCGGTACCGAAATCAAGGATACGAGTTCGATTGCCGACGCCGCTTCCTACGTCGGTGAAATCGCCGCCGGACGCTGGCTCGGACGGCCTTTTCTCGCAACAGAATACGAGCACCTGTTCTGGAACCGTTATCGCTATGAAGCCGGAATAATGATGCCAGCCTATGCCGCTTTGCAGGGGTGGGATGGTATCTGCCGCCATGGTCAGGGGCCGCTGACACTTGCATTCGACGAGGCAGCTCCATTCCGTCAGCGCATCATCCCCTATACCTTCGCTGTAGATCCCGTCGCCCGTGCCGGTGAGACACTGGCATCGTTGCTGTTTCGCAGGGGCGACGTCGAAACGGCAGCTTTCAATGTGCCGCTCATGATGCAGGGAGAGACGAGTCTTGGTGAATCGCTGGAGTTTCCAGAACCGGCGCGACTGAAGCCGTTGGCGCTTGTCGGAGGGATCGGTCTGGCGACGAAAGAGCAGGCCTGGCCGCAGGGACTGCAAAAATTGGTTGCGGTGGACTACCGGAACGTCTCGCTCGACAACGTGTTGCAGCGTTTGAAGGGCGCAGAACTTCTGCCGCGGGATAATGCCACTGATCCGTCGCAAGGCTTGTTTGAAAGCGCTACAGGCCAGATCATGCTCGACCGCAACAGGCAGCGGATGCAGGTTGTTACACCTGAGACCGAGGCCATTGCCTTTGCCGAGCTGAGAGACCCCGTGACATTAAGTGAGCTGTCCCTCGGCAATGCGGAGGCGAGGGGGTTGTTTGCTGTTTCGGCAATTGATGGAAAGGTGCTGAAGGACAGCGAAAAGCTGCTTGTCATTTTCGCCAGCGATGCACGGAATTCCGATATGCGTTTCCGTGACAAGGCAGAGAAGGTTATTGAAGACTGGGGACGTCTACCGGTTACCTTGCTGCGCAATCGCGTGGATGTGAATTTGGCAGGAAACACGGTGTCATGGACGCTCTCTCCGGTTGGCCTCGATGGCAAGGTCCACGAACGAATAGCCGCCGGGTCTGGCCCGATCGCTTTCCGTTTGGATAATGGTGCGGGCAAAGCCGGACCGACCACTTTCTTCCTTCTGGAAAGGAAGCTTGCTGTTCAATAGAAATCCGTCGACAACCTGCTCCAGCTTTCGCCGGCAAGTCCGCCAATAAAGATATCATTGCGCTGGATCGCGCCTAGTATGTCCTCGTTTGCGGTGACCACACAGACATTGGCTTTGAGACGAAAGAACATGATGGATTGCTGCGAGAGCGCATTGAGATAGCGCGGATCGACGCGGCCTTGGGCCGCGATATGTCCTTCCTCCTGCAGATGGAGCAACATCGCTTCGACAGCAGGTTTTTCCGCCCCGGCTTTTGCAACGACATTCAGAACTTCCGCCATGCCATTGGGGCGGCTGTAGTAGCAGAAAAGGGCGCTCGGACCCCCGGATTGTTCGCTGATCTTGCAGAACCGCAAGATACCGGCCGCCCGGTTGCCCGCCGCCATATCCAGCAGCCAGTTGATGTCGTTTTCCGTCCAGTCCGGATGTGCGCAATAGCCTTGCAGGAAACCGGAGATGAGCGAGACAGCCTCATCCTTCGCTATTTCCGTCACATTCGCTTGCGACCTGGGGGCCTTCTTGATTGGCGGGAGGGGAAAAAGGGGATTGAGCATTTTGCCAAGCGAGCTTGTCCCGCGCCCTCCGAGGATTGGACGCCGTTCGGCGACGTAATTGGCCACGTAGCTGGCGGCCTGAAACACCCGTGTCCAACCCAGACCATGCGCGCTGAGAACAATTCCGCCGATTGCTTCGGAATGCCTGAGACTTACGGGGGCTGCGCTGTCGGTGAAATTGAATAACTTTTCGCTCGGACGCAGGGTAAGGGTCAGTTCAGCGGCGCCGCGGGGGGAGACCTCCGGCTTCATCATGAAAGCGCAAACCAACCGCCCCATGACATTTTTCCCGTTGACCTTGTAAGGGATGGGCAAGACCGAGAGTGCGCTGTCGATCTCGCCGCGCTCGTCCTCGTGCACAACACTGCCAATCGCAGGGTCGTAATAGGGGTTCTCGAAGAAAAATCGCTGAAAATACTGATCGAAAGCTTCGTTACATGACTTCGAATGTGGGCGAAAAACTCGCTGAAACAGGTTTCGGATCGCCGGGATATCATCAAGCTTCATTGCGCGAACGCGCCGCGATTTGACGTCGTTTGCCGAGGTCGAGATATCCGCCATCTAAGCCCCCACTGTTGAAACCGCTTTCTTCTCTTCTGCGTCACGACTCCGACGAACGAGGTAGATAACACATCCCCATGATGCCAGCACAATACTGATTTCAATTGCGTAAATGGCGGCGAAAGTTCCCGTGATCGGCGCGTACCACGTTGCCAGTGCCAGGAGCGGCGCGCCGAGAATATTGCCTGTGTTGAGGACAGCCGTGCGATAGCTGTGCTGGCTGGCGGCACCCAGAAGATCGACTGCTATCGACCACAGGGCAACAAACACGGTGATCCAGCAAAGCGTGCGGCAGAACGAAACCAGCGTGTCATACTCACTGCCAAACAGATAGGGCAGATAGGGCGCGATGATAAACACGGCCAGCGACGTCAATATGCCGATTGCAAAAGCGGCCCCAAGCAGGCGCATCGTGATCGGCAGGGCATGATGGATGCCGTTTGCGCTGGCGCGGGCCAGATGAGGATAGACCAGACGGTTCATCGCCTCGACGGTCAAGGTGCTGCTGTCGATGATACGACGTGTGACGCCGTAACTGCCGACGACGCTCGGCGGCATCAATGTGCCGAGGAGCAGGAGGTCTGCATTCTGGCGCACGGCCTTGAAGATGAATTGCGAAGCAAACATCACGCCCAGCCGTATTTCGTCGCGCACGATCGTATATTGCGGCCGTCCGAGCCTGCGCAGAAACAGTGCGTAGACCACGGCGACCAGTACATGGGCTCCAAACTGCCAATAGGCCCACCCGACGACAGTGGAGACACCGAATAGAAGGCAGGCGATTGCTGCCGCAATGGTTCGGGCAATGGCAAACCCGACGACGGAGAGATTGGCGGATACGAAGTCGGTATGTGCGATATAAATCTGCTCGACCAGCAGGATGAGGCGCATAAGCACGATGTTGGTGACGAGCAGCAGGAAAAGCCCGAACAGGTTTCCTGTAAATTCAGGAGAATTGTAAAGCCAGAGCGGCAATATGATCATTCCGGCGGCGACGAGGACAATGCCGGTAATCGCGATGAGAATGAGATTGTGGCCGAGCATCGCGGGGTAGATCGTCCGGTCCTGCGCCACGCGGCGCACGAGGCATTCTGCTCCGCCCAGGCCACAGATGAAGGTAGCGATGTTGGTTACGGCCATTACGGTTACGAACAGGCCAAACTCGTGGGAACCAAGATACCGCGCCAACAAGGCAAATGTAAAAAGCTGTGCGATGTTTGCTGCAAAAAGGCTGCCGCTAGAAGCTGCGTAGGACAGTAATGTCGACCAATGGCGTTTCAAATTTTCATACCGAATTTTCGGGCCGGTCCGGACCGTAGTGAAGCGGAGTGCTTTTTGTTGAATTTCTGATGGTGCAGCATATGCTCCGTTTTCTCTTAATCCCGAAAAACACAAGGTGCCAAGCACGTCGACGGAAATTTGTCGCAAACTGCAAGACTAAATGATCCTCAAGGGCATTTTGGTGACACCATTGCGGATGATTGCCTTTCATTAACCGAATTTTTTAATCTTTAAGTCTAAGGAAAACAGTGGCGCCATGTTCGCGCTGTCGAGTGAACTTTAGGGGCAACTAATGTATACGTTGCGTGACCTCGCTTCGAAAGCACGGGTAACGGAGGCCGCTGGTGAAAATCCGGTCCCCGTAGATGAGCGGTTGCGCGCAGCCCGGCGCGAAACGCATATTATCCGCGAAGAAGAGAGGACCACCGAAACAATTGCGCCCGCTCACAACGGGCTGATGTTGCCTGAAATCGACCTGTTTGAAGCGCTGGCCTGGATGCGTGCCCGGTGGATTCTGATAGCCGCGCTCGCGATCATCGGCGGCCTGGCGGGCCTTGCTTACGGCATGACGGCAAAGCCCCGATATACAGCCTATACCGATTTGCTGGTGCCCCCATCGGGTCTTCAGTTGCTGCCCAATGACGTCTATGCCCAGAGCCTTCAGGCGGACAGCCAGATTCTCGACATTGAAAGCAAGATGCGCATCCTGACTTCCGGCAACGTGCTCCGGCGGGTCGTAACGGATTTGAAACTGAATGAAGACGAGGAGTTCGTCCCGCCTCCGCCAGCCTTCGATCTGCGAGCCATGCTTGGCCTCAGCAAGCCTGCAGGTCCGAAGGATGATACGCTGGCTGCGGTGCGCGCCCTGTCGCAGCGCATTACCGTTACGCGGCCTGAACGATCCTATCTGGTCACGATTGCCGTCTGGACGGATAATCCGGAAAAATCGGTGAAGGTTGCGGATTCTCTCGCAAACGCCTTTCAGGAAGAAGTCGCCCAGGCGGATGCCGATGGGGCGGGGCGGGCGGCTGCGGCCCTATCCGAACGTCTGGCTTCGCTGCAAAAGGCCGCGACAGAAGCGGAAGAGAAAGTTGCCGCGTTTCGCAGGGCGCATGGCTTGCAGACCGCCGGCGGCGAACTTGTCAGCACCCAGTCCATGACGCAGATCAATTCCAAGCTGGTTGACGCCAAGGCGCGAGTTGCCGACGCAAGCACGCGCTACGAGGAATTGACGAGGGACACGGGCAGCGCCGTCAGTCCTGCGAGTACATTGCAGTCGCCTACGATGACGAACCTGCGCGGACAATATGCATCGCTGAAACAGCGCTACGACGCTCTCGCGATGACCTATGGGCCACGGTATCCCGAATTGATAAATACGGAGCGGCAGCTTGCCGGTCTGGAGCAGCAAATGGCGCAGGAACGGGCGCGTATTCTGCAATCCGCGAAGGTTGATCTGGATCAGGCAAATGCCGTTGTCGCATTGCTCAACGCCCAGGCTGCTTCGGCCCGTTCAGCGGTGGCGCTTGACAATGACGCACAAGTCCAGCTTTCGGACCTCGAACGTGACATGGCCGCGAAAGTGTCGATCTACAACACCTTTCTGACCCGCTCATCGGAGACGAGCCAGCGCCAGCAACTGGATGCGACCAACATACGGATCATTTCGACGGCCATTCCGCCGATCGGCCGGAGCTGGCCTCCGAAGACGCTGGTGCTCGGTGCGGGAGGCGGTATCGCCGGTATGGGACTTGGTGTGGTGCTGGCGCTCGGCCTCGGCTATCTTGGAGCGTGGCGCAGAAATCGGGAAGGTACGATCTGACCTTGGCTGAGCTGTCGGTTCATTACCGTGAGGAGATACAGCCGCGAGTCTCGTCAGCTGTCGGAGCTGGCCTTTTTCTGTGCATGTTCCTGTTTATGTGGATAGGCACCAATCCCTATCCCGACATTGGTGCGGTGACCGGTGTCACAGCCAAAGCCGCCGACTCCAGTTCCTTCAACCAGCTTGTCACTCTCTTCTTGACGGGCGGCTTTCTGATCTGCGGATTGAACAGCTCCATGCGCAGTGTCATCATGCAGCCGCGCATTCTGATGGGGCTCGTTTTCTTCTGGCTTCTCCTGACGGCTTTGCTGTCGGCCCACCCCATGATCGCCAGCAAGAAAGTCGTGCTGTCTATCCTGACTGCCTTGAACGCGAGCATCTTTCTTATGTTGCCGCAGTCCGAACGCCAGATGGCGCGATTGCTGGCAATTGGCTCACTGATAACGCTGGCATTTGCCTATTTCGGCGTAATTTTCATGCCGCAGCGCGCTATTCATCAGGGCACTGAAGTCCTTGAGCCCATGCTGGCTGGCGCCTGGCGCGGTCACTATCCGCACAAGAATGCCGCCGCCGCATCTTTGGTGCTGATGAGTTTTCTGGGGCTTTACATCCGGAAACGCGGTTTGCCGATAACAGGTCTGCTGATTGTCGCCCTTTGCGTTTTTTTCGTGTTGCATACAGGCGGCAAGACATCGACGGCCATGTTGCCTTTTATCGTGGTGATGTCGCTGGTGTTCGTGCGGTGGAAATGGACGCGTGTTTTCATTGCAGTCGGCGGGATCGCGGCCTTTAACATTGTTGCCGTAGGGGCCGCTGTCTTCGATCCACTGCGCGAGCTTGTAGAAAGCTTGGGAGTTGACGCCAGTTTTACAAACCGTTCTGATATCTGGAAACTTGCATTCTCTGCGATCTCGGCCAAGCCGGTTTTCGGCTACGGTCTGGACTCGTTTTGGAAAACGCCCGAAATGGTCTATGCAGGCGGCGGCGGTGCAAGCTGGGCGGTTGCCGCCTTCAATGCGCATAATTCATTCCTCGATATGATGATCAATGCTGGCATTATTGGTCTCATTCTGACACTCATCTGGATAATGATTTTGCCGCTTCGATATATTAGGGAAGCGGAAAGCACAGACAACGACCCTATATTAACGCTGCTTTACATTCGCCTTTGGCTTTACGGATTATATATGTCTTGTATGGAAAGTACGTTCTTTCAGAACGGTGGGGCACTATGGTTCTGTATCATGGTTGCTGTCTTCGGATTGCGCTTGCAGGCTAAGGCAAGGCTCGTCTGAAACAGCTTGGGGAGCTGGGGGCAATGGCGGAAATGGATAGTCTCGAGAGGGCACGCAGACGTCTGGAATGGTACGCCATTCGGCTGAACGACAGCATCAGTCGCCGGTTTCCGTTGCGCCCGTTCTGCTTGCCAGCCAACGAACGGATCATCACTTTTACGTTCGACGATGTACCCGACACGGCGGAAAGCGCCGGAGCTGCGATCCTTGACAAGCACGGCGTCCATGGCACTTTTTATATTGCCGGCAGCATGGTGGGCACGAAGGAGCGCGAGAGGAACCTGATCACGCAGGAAGGGTGCCGGAAGCTGGTTGAAGGGGGGCACGAGCTGGGTTGCCATACCTACAACCATCTCAAGGTCCCTTATTTCGGCGCCGGGGAAATAGCAGCTGACCTGGACCGCAACACGGCCTATCTCGATGCGTTCGAGCCCAATCGTGGCATGCCACGCAATTTCGCTTATCCTTATTGCGCATCTTCCATGATGACACGGCGGTTATTTGCTGACCGTTACGCGACCTGTCGCGGCGGTGGCAATCGTATCAATCGCGGCATGATCGATCTTGCCTTTTTGCAGGCAGTGGAAATAAGACAGCCGGACGACGGGGCTGCACGCCAGACCCGCTGGATCGATGACCTTAGTGCCAATCCTGGCTGGCTCGTCTTTTATACGCATGATATCAGCGATACGCCGACTGAATTCGGGTGCAGGCCTGAGACCTTCGAGCGCCTCGTATCCCATGCGGTGAAAAGCGGGGCGACCATTCTTTCTGTCCGCGAGGCGGTGGCGCGCCTTGAAGCGCATCCCGAAAGACGTGAAACGGTTTTCGGATAAGATGCGCATCAAAAGACAAACTGCTGAGACGCGCCGATTTGTTCAATCAAATCGAAACGCTCCAGCGCGCAACGAGGTGCTGTTTGACGCATGTGAATGATACGGCCCATCGTCTGCTGGCGATTAATAACTATTTTTATCGGCGTGGCGGCGCCGAAACTGTTTTTCTCGACCACATCAAACTGTTTTCGGAGATCGGCTGGCAAACCGCACCGTTTGCCATGCAGCATCCGGATAATTTTCCCTCCGACTGGTCCTCCTATTTTGTTTCCGAAATCGAGTATGGCCGGGAAAGCAGCCCGTTCACCAAAGTCGTGCAGGCGGGTAAGATCATCTATTCATGGGAGGCGCGGGACCGGATCAAGGCATTGATCGAACACTTTCGCCCCAACGTCGCGCATGCGCATAATATCTATCATCATCTATCGCCGTCGATTTTTCCGGTTTTGAAAGAGGCTGGAATTCCGACGGTCATGACGGCGCACGACCTTAAACTTGCCTGTCCGGCCTATAAGATGCTGTCCCACAACCAGATCTGCGAGCGCTGCAAGGGCGGACGCATCTACAATGTGGCGCTCCACAAATGCATCAAGGATTCCACAGCGCTGAGCGGACTGGTTTTCGTTGAGACAGCGATCCATCGCATGCTTGGCCTTTATCGCAATACGCTTGACCGTATCGTTGTGCCGAGCCGTTTCTATATTGCAAAGCTCGCCGAATGGGGATGGCCGGAAGAAAAGCTGGTCTATATCCCCAACTTCGCCCACACGGACGACCTGAAGCCCTATGCGGATGAAGGCGATTATTTCGCCTATGTCGGACGGCTGGCGCCGGAAAAGGGGATTGGTACTCTCATTCGCTCAGCGGCTCTTGCTGGACAGAAACTTGTCATTGCGGGCACTGGGCCGGAGGAAGAATCCTTGAAAGCGCTCGCGGCTGAGGCGGGCGGAGATGTCACCTTTGCAGGCTATGTCTCGGGCGAAAGATTGCATCAGCTTATCGGCGAGGCGAAAGCGCTCGTTCTGCCGTCTGAATGGTATGAGAACGCGCCGATCAGTATTCTCGAAGCCTACGCACTCGGGGTGCCGGTGATCGGCGCCGACATTGGCGGAATTCCCGAAATGATTATCGAGAGCGAGACCGGGATGGTTTCGCGTACGGGCGATATCGACGACCTCGCCCGCGTCCTGGGCGATTTTGCGCGGTTGACCCCGCAGGCGCGGCGCAAGATGGGAGAGGCAGGCCGCATGTGGGCCGGCCATGAATTCTCGCCAGAGGCGTACAGAAACCGGACGCTGGAACTCTATGCCGAGTTGGGAGCGTTTTGATGGTGCGAAGCGATAAAAGACCTCGCGTCATGATGCTGGGCCTGCGCGGTGTCCCCAATGTGCAGGGGGGCGTGGAAAAACACGTCGAAGAACTCGCCCGGCTCTATTTGACGAAGGGCTGGGATGTGGAGGTGATCGGACGCCGTCCTTATCTTGAGAAAAAGCAGCCTTATGTCTGGGAGGGCGTAGAGGTGACGCCAGGCTGGGCGCCTACCTCCATGAAGTTCGAGGCAATTGTGCATACGGTGCTGGGCGTGCTGCGTGCAGGTTTCACACGCCCGGATGTCTTGCACATTCATGCGATCGGTCCGGCTCTTGCGGTTCCGCTGGCACGTCTGTTCGGTCTGCGCACGGTCGTGACCCATCACGGTTTTGACTACAATCGGCAGAAGTGGGGACGGCTTGCGCGCGCAATGCTGAAGCTTGGCGAATGGTGCGGGATGCGTTTTGCAAATGCGCGCATCGCAGTGTCCAACGATATCGCAAAAACCATGCAGCAGCATTATCATGTGCCGATCACTTTCATCCCCAATGGGGTCACGCTTCGCCCGGCCTGCCAAGACACGAGGTGGCTGGAAAAGCACGGCCTTGATCCCAAACGCTACATTGCTCTGGTGGCGCGGATCGTTCCGGAAAAACGTCAGCTGGATCTTATTGAAGCCTTTGCAAAACTTGCCGATCCTTCCTTGAAACTGGCCCTGATCGGATCAGCGGAATATACGGCTGAATATGCCGGAACCGTTCGTGCAAGGGCTGCCGCTGTGCCCGGCGTTGTGCTGACGGGCGCGCTTCAGGGTGAGGAACTTTCGGCCCTGTTCAGTCACGCCGCACTATTCGTCCTGCCTTCCAGCCATGAGGGCATGCCGATCGCGCTCCTCGAAGCTATGGGATACGGCTTGAACGTGCTTGCAAGCGATATCACTGCAAATGTGGAAGTCGGGCTTTCGAAGGATAGCTACTTTCCACTGGGCGATGTGGATGCGTTGAAGGATGCGCTGCGGCGGAAAATCGATCAACCTCTGACAAGCGAGCAGTCGCAGGAAATGATCGACTGGATTGCACGGGACTATAGCTGGAGCGGGATCGCTGATCGCACGCTGAAGGTCTATGAGGAAGGGAAAAAGGAATAGGAGAGTGGGGGAATATGGGAGAATAACCTGTTCCCAAAGTAACCCCGTGCTGCAACCTGCAATTTATCGGCGTTTCTCTACCCGATAATCATCATATTCGCTTATGTGCTTTTTTAGTTCGGGCCTTGCGTAAATGCTGAAATAGAAAAAGGGAGCTGCCGAACACGTTCGGCACACTCCCTTATTCCCTTACTTTCCTTAAATCAGCGTGCCCGGCGACGCTCTGCGGTCGGCTGAAAAGCCAGACGCGAATGGTAGCTGCAATATGGGCTCGCTTCACCGGATTCATGGCCGCAGAAATGGAAGTCTTCGTTCAGCGGGTCGCCGATCGGCCACTTGCAGGTGCGTTCGCTCAACTGCAACAGCGAGAGCCTGCGGGAAATAGGCACCACCACGTCGGAAGCGGGCTTGACCACTGTTTCCGCAACAACGTCCACGGCATAGTCCACCTGGAGGGCCGTCGCGCCGACCGTCTTGGTCACCGTGGCGGTGCGCATCGTCGTGGTATGTACGCCGGTTGAATGTTGTGCTGCAGGACGTGGCGCTGCGGCAACCGTATTGACTTTCTTGCTGCGCGGAGCAGCGGTCGTGGTCTTACCACGGCCCGAAAGCTTCAAACGGTGCACTTTGCCGATCACTGCATTACGGCTGACGCCGCCAAGCTGCGCTGCGATCTGGCTCGCGCTCAAGCCCTCGCTCCACAGTTTCTTCAGTAGTTCGACGCGTTCGTCTGTCCAGTTCATCGCCCTGGGCTCCAATCATTTTCGTTATCCGGAATCCGGCAGTGTTCTCGGATCGCTCCGAGCAAAAACACCATATCTATCCGGGTGACTAGGTCCGCCGCACGAAATGTAGCTTTAATCTCTAAAAAGAAACTACAATATCCAACGACTCCATGACAAGGGATAGCCTTGTCAGGCGGATTCCATTTTTACGGTTTTCCCCAACTTGGGTGCCAAAGACGGTTTTTATTTGATCCGCCCCGAAATTTTGCACGCAATTGCTTCCGAAGTGAAAACCCGGATTGTTTCAGGATGGAACATCGCGGACTTGCGGAATGAGCAACGTCGTCTGGCAGTCTCAGCCAGGGAAAGGTCGTTCACTATATAGTATGGGTGTCCACGTAAAGCCACCTTCGATGCCCCAGTGCTGCAAGAGCGCGAAAATGCATGAACTCATGTCGAAAGATGGCCCTCAAACCTCGCTTGCTTTGATTGACATTTTTTCTGCGAACGCCAATATACGCGCGAGATAAATATGCCGCCCAGAGGGCGGTTTTTTATTTCTACCGAAGGCTCAGGCTAGGAAGCGTGGGTCTGAGCCCATTCCTCTCATGTCTCCTCGTAGTTTCGTGACGGCTTGGAATGGGGTGTTGGGCGCTCGTCGAAAGGTGGGAACCGTTTCGGGTGCCTGAGGACTGTTTATGGGAAAACACAGCTTTGCCGGCGCAGCCGGGCAAGCTGCTAATATGGGCTTTGGAGGCCTGATGCTATGACCGACGCTACGACCGTGCAACCGCTTTACGACACCTATAATCGTGCGGCTCTGCGCTTCGAGCGAGGTGAGGGCATCTGGCTTATTACCGAAAGCGGTGAACGTTATCTCGATTTCGCGGCGGGCATTGCTGTGAACTCGCTTGGGCATTCGCATCCGCATTTGGTGGAAACGCTGAAGGCGCAGGCTGACAAGCTCTGGCATCTGTCCAACGTTTATGAAATTCCGGCGCAGGAAAAGCTGGGGCGGCGCCTTGTCGAAAGCACTTTCGCCGACAAGGTCTTTTTCACCAATTCCGGCGCTGAAGCACTCGAGTGCGCGATCAAGACCGCACGCCGCTATCATTATGTGAGCGGTCATCCGGAACGCTTCCGCATTGTGACTTTTGAGGGCGCCTTCCACGGCCGCACGCTGGCCACAATTGCCGCGGGCGGTCAGGCCAAGTATCTCGAAGGTTTCGGCCCGAAGGTCGATGGTTTCGATCAGGTGCCGTTCGGCGATGAGGCAGCATTGCGCGCAGCCATCACCGACGAGACCGCCGGTATCCTGCTTGAACCCGTTCAGGGCGAAGGCGGTCTGCGCGGTTTCCCGGAAGAATTCATGCGCATGCTGCGCCAGATCTGCGATGAGAAAGGCCTTCTGCTGATCCTTGACGAAGTGCAGACCGGCGTCGGTCGCACCGGCAAGCTGTTCGCGCATGAATGGGCCGGTATCAAGCCGGACATCATGGCGGTCGCCAAGGGTATCGGCGGCGGCTTCCCGATGGGCGCCTGCCTCGCAACTGCCGAAGCTGCCAAAGGCATGACGGCGGGTGTTCACGGCACGACCTATGGCGGCAACCCGCTGGCCATGGCTGTCGGCAATGCGGTTCTTGATGTTGTGCTGGCCGATGGCTTCCTCGAGAACGTCCAGGCTACCGCCCTGGTCATGAAACAGGGGCTCGCCTCCATCATCGACCGCTATCCGGACGTCGTTTCGGAAGTGCGTGGTCGTGGCCTGTTGATCGGTATCAAGTGCGTCGTGCCGAATACCAGTCTCATTCAGGCTCTCCGTGACGAGCATTTCTTGAGCGTCGGGGCCGGAGACAATGTCGTCCGTCTGCTTCCGCCGCTGATCACGACGCCCGAAGAAGCGCGCGAAGCATTGAAGCGCATCGAAATGGCGGTCGAACGGCTCGCAACTGCAAATCCGACCAGTAAGACAGCGTGATATCATGGCTAACGATAACGGGATCAAACACTTTATCGACCTCTCCGCTGTGCCTGCATCGGAGCTTCGTGCGATCATGGAAGACGCCAAGGCACGCAAGGCGCGCCTCAAGGCTGGAGAAATGGAGAAGCCATTCGCAGGCAAGGTGCTTGCGATGATCTTTGAAAAGCCCTCCACCCGCACGCGCGTGTCCTTCGATGTCGGCATGCGCCAGCTGGGCGGCGAGACAATCATGCTGACGGGCTCGGAAATGCAGCTCGGGCGCAGCGAAACCATCGCCGATACGGCGAAGGTCCTGTCGCGCTATGTCGATGCGATCATGATCCGCACCACATCGCATGACCGGATGCTCGAACTTGCCGAATATGCGACCGTTCCGGTCATCAATGCACTGACGGATGACACGCACCCTTGTCAAATCATGGCCGACGTTCTTACATATGAGGAACATCGCGGCCCGATCAAAGGCAAGACCTTTGCCTGGATGGGGGACGGCAACAACGTCCTCCACTCGCTGGTCGAAGCTGCGGCGCGTTTTGATTTCAACGTCAATATCGCAACGCCGGAAGGCAGCGAACCCAAGTCGCACTATGTCGATTGGGCGAAAGCGAACGGCGCGAACATCATGTCCACCACCGATCCGGAACGGGCGGCGAGCGGTGCGGATTGCATCGTGACCGACACGTGGGTTTCGATGGGGCAGGAAGATCATGCTCGCGGCCACAACGTTTTCATGCCCTATCAGGTCAATGCGCGGCTGATGGAAAAAGCTGATCCAAAGGCGCTTTTCATGCACTGCCTGCCCGCCCATCGCGGCGAGGAAGTGACGGATGAAGTGATCGATGGACCGCAATCGGTCGTATTCGACGAAGCGGAAAACAGGCTTCATGCCCAGAAAGCCATTCTGGCGTGGTGCCTGCAAGGCCGCGGTTTGGGAGCATAATTTGGCTGACAAGACCAGCAACGAGCATATCGAAGTCGAGAACATCCACGTCAATCTGGGCGATTTCGACTTCGCAGGCGATGACGCTGTCGTACCCTTCCAGGTGGAGGGGCTCGACGTGCGCGGTCGCGCGGTTCAGCTCGGCCCGAGCATCGACGGCATTCTGAAACGCCATGACTATCCCGAAGAAGTGGCCCGTCTGCTGGGGGAAGCAACGGTTCTGACCGTATTGCTCGGCACCTCGCTCAAATTCGAAGGCAAGTTTATCTTCCAGACGCAGTCCGACGGTCCCGTCGACATGCTGGTGGTCGATTTCCGCACGCCGCGTTCAGTCCGTGCCTATGCACGTTTTGACGCGGAGCGCCTGAAGGAAGCGATTGCCGCAAACAAGACGAAGCCGGAGGAACTGCTGGGACGGGGAACGCTGGCCTTCACAGTCGACCAGGGTGCTTACACCCAGCGCTATCAAGGCATCGTCGCGCTGGATGGTTCGACGCTGGAAGAAATCGCTACGACCTATTTCCGTCAGTCGGAACAGATTCCAACCGATCTCAAACTGAGTGTCGCCAAGCTTGTCGAGCGTGGTGCCGACGGGAAACCTGTCGAACAGTGGCGGGCTGGCGGGCTGATTATTCAATTCCTGCCGGAATCCGAATTGCGCGCGCGTATCCCCGACTTGCCGGGTGGCGACGAGGACGGAGCCGAGGCCGCCTTCCATCCGGAAGATGACGCGTGGGACGAGGCTCGCTCGCTGGTGGGTACGATTGAAAGTTCGGAACTGACCGACCCGCAAGTCGGCTCGGAACGGCTGCTTTACCGGCTGTTCCATGAACGCGGTGTGCGTGTATTCGAATCTGTGCCTGTGCTGGACGAATGCTCGTGCTCGCGAGAGAAAATTGCCGGCGTGCTATCAGGCTTCACGGCCGAGGAAATTGCAGAAAGCGCGGAAAACGGAAAGATTTCCGTAACTTGCGAATTTTGCTCGAAAATCTATTCGTTTGATCCGGCAGAGTTCGGGAACTGATGCGTAGATAATTAGTAGGAATTTATCCCCGTGTTCGGGCAAGCTTTTATTCTCCACCAGTCAATTGTGGAGATACGATATGCCCGACATTTGGATACCGGTTACCCAGCAGAATCTCGAGATCGAGGCTGGCAGTCCGCTCGATTTTTCGACGTTTCTATCAAATCCGCCGATTGACGAGGAGCGACGGCTCATCGTCAATTCGGACGGTCACATCGCCTTGCAGAGCAATCCGGCCGTTCCATATCGGCTGCTGTGCGGAGCCATTGCAACTATTCCCGACCATGTGACAGCGGACAGGATGGCCGTTCAGTTGCGCCGTCATGGATATAATTGCGCACGGTTCCATTTTCTCGATATCGCTTTGATGGAGGGGCAGCTGCAGGATTTCGAATACCGACAGGATATTCTTGATCGGTTTCGCTACTACATGGCCGCGTTGAAGCAGAACGGCATATACTGGGTCATCGACGGCCTTACATCGAATGCTGGCGCGTTGGGCGGCGTAACGGACCGCTGGGGAACGGAAGGCAGGCTGAAACTCAAGACGCATGTTGAGAATGCGGCTTTCGGCCATTGGCTGCGCTTTCAGGTCGATATCTTCGGGACGGTCAATCCCTATACCGGGCTTGTGCCTTTCGAAGACCCGGCAATGGCGATGGTCGTGCCGTTCAATGAGAATGGATTGGTGTTCAACTCGTGGGTCTACGCCAACGGCGATCTTCAGGCGTTGGCGGAATTGAAGCGGTCGTTCAATGCTTGGCTGGAGGAGCAATATGGTACCACGGCAGCCTTGCAGGCTGCCTGGGGCGGCGAGTTGCTGGGTACCGAGCAAATTGAAAATGCCACAGTTGCCCTGCCTTCAAACCGCTATGCGGCGTCATGGTATTCGCCGACAACGAAGAAAAGACTGTCAGTAGCTTCGGCACCTTGCCGGTGCAGATCAAGGTTGGGCATGTCTGGTTCAAGATGCCGATCAACACGGCCTGGCGCTTGTCCCCGGTCGGACTGGATGGCGTGGTGCAGCCTCCGGCGATTACGGGTGACGGAACGGATGGACTCAATGTCGAGCTTTGGAACAATGCTTCTGTTCTGCCGAACCCACCGGGACCAACGACTTATTTTCTGATCGAACGCGTTTAAAAACTTTCTCACCGGGCGCCGGATTGCGCGCCCTGTTGAAAATCGAGCGCGCTTTTCTCCGAGCAGAGCGGCGGCTTCCTGAAAAGGCAAAGAACGGAGTTGTGTTCTGTTCGTCATCTGCCTTCGCAAAATGCTGGGATATCTTCAATTCAAGGTGCGTCGCAGGTCCGGCATGTCAAGCGAGAAGGCGGGGATATCGACTTCGAACATGCTGCCGCCATTACCCTGCATCTGATACCGTCCGACCATGACACCGGATGTGGTGGTTAACGGGCAGCCCGAGGAATATTGAAATGAATCGCCGGGCTCAAGTGTCGGCTGTTCGCCAACCACACCCGCGCCGCGCACCTCTTCGACGTGTCCGTTTGCGTCGGTAATCTGCCAGTAACGCGAGCGAAGTTGCACGGTTTCCGTCGAATTGTTGGCGATCGTTATACGATAACCCCAGACATAACGGTTTTCGTCGGGGTCCGACTGATCTTCCAGATAGAAAGGCTCGACAGAAACCTCGATCCCCCGCGTTACCGCTCTATACATGCGCACCGCCCTACATTCACATCGGCCCTGGCACCCTGCAATCCGGATCGCAATGATGCTGTCTACTCAACGGTTCGTCGGTTCGGTTTACGGACGCCGCTTTTCGCCCCTCCTATCGCTAAAGTTGCGGGAGGGTCAACAATGTGGGGCAGAAAATACGATGCAATTGCCGAAATCTCCGGAAATTGCATCGTTTGGGCCTCTGTTTGCAGCCTAAATGCCACAATGTGGGAAGTGGCTGTTCAGCGAGCGACCTTCAACGCTGCTTCCACGTCTTCCACAAGGTCGTCCGTATCTTCAAGGCCGAGCGATATCCGAAGCAGGCCGTCCGAGATACCCAGTTCAGCCTTGGCCTCGTCGGTAAGGTTCTTGTGCGTCGTGGTTGCCGGGTGGGTAATAAGGCTTTTCGCGTCGCCCAGATTGTTGGAGATGCTGAAGACCTGCAAGGCGTTCTGGAACTTGAACGCTGCCTCTTTGCCGCCTTCCAGCTCCAGGGCGATGAGGGTTGAACCACCGGTCATCTGCCTGGCGATGATGTCGGCCTGCGGATGGTCCGCCCGACCCGGATAGATCACGCGCTTCACGCCCTGCTTGCCTGCGAGGAAGTCGGCAACTGCTGCCGCCGACAGCGTCTGCTGGCGTACACGCACGGACAGTGTTTCAAGGCCCTTCAGCATGATCCACGCGTTGAATGGGCTGAGGCCCGGACCCGTGTGACGGAAATAATCCTGCAGGGTGTTTTCAATCCATTCGCGGTCGGAGAGGACCACGCCGCCAAGGCAGCGCCCCTGACCGTCAATGTGCTTCGTCGCGGAATAAACGACGATATGCGCACCGAGCTCCAGCGGCTTCTGGAATAGCGGGGTTGCGAAAACATTGTCGACGATCAGCTTGGCGCCTGCTTCGTTGGCGACCTGCGCAACGGCAGCAATATCTATGATTTCGAGCGTCGGATTGGACGGGCTTTCCAGGAACATCACCTTGGTGTTCGGGCGAACAGCCGCTTTCCAATTTTCGATGTTGGAACCATCGATGATCGAGATTTCGACGCCGTATTTCGGCAAGATCGTCTCGACAATGTAGCGACAGGAGCCGAAGACGGCGCGAGCCGAAATCACGTGATCCCCGGCCTGCACCTGACAAAGAATGGCAGCCGCGACCGCAGCCATGCCGGAGGCGGTGGCGCGTGCTTCTTCGGCGCCTTCCAGCGCGCACATGCGCTTTTCAAACATGTCGGTGGTCGGGTTGGCATAACGCGAATAGATGAAACCCGGGTCCTCGCCCTTGAACCGCGCTTCGGCGGCCTCGGCATTGGGATAAAGGAAGCCCTGCGTCAGAAACATCGCTTCCGACATTTCGGCAAATCCGGAGCGAAGCGATCCGGCATGCACGAGTTCGGTTGCAGGGCGAAATTTGCGGGTATTCTCAGTCGTCATTTTTCCAACCTGTCGAAAAGCTGGTCGGCCGGGGCAGGATGTCGAGCCTCGGCGGCCAATAAAAAACCGGCCTTGCGAAAACGCAAAAGGCCGGTAACGAACCGCGGCCTTTTTTAGCGAATTCTTTAACGTGGCTGCAAGCCGGCCGGCCAAATCACCACGGAACAGTTTTCCATTATGCCTGTTGCGCGGAGCCGTCAATGCCGAAACCAACGCATTTCTCGAAAAGCGCATCCGGGGCGCCATGAAAATACTCTGATTCCTGCGGAAAACCCGGTTTCTAGCGGCTGGAAGGGTTGGCATTGAGGTCCTGAGCGGTCAATGGTCTTTGTCAAGCAATGCCTAGAGCATGCCTTCCGAAATCGGGAAACGGTTTCGGGAGATATGCGTGAAAACAAGAGATTAAAGCATGTCGCTTGATTACGACAAAGTACGACATGCTTTAGGCTACGGAGTATCGGGTCGATGACGCAGAAAGATGCTGGAATTCTGGCGGACGCGGATATTTCCGCGCTGTTTGAAAGCGGTTTGCTGGCGTCGCCGCGCGCCCTTGATCCCGACCAGATACAGCCCGCGAGCCTTGACCTGAGGCTCGGCGCAAAAGCCTATCGTGTTCGCGCTTCCTTCATGCCGGGACCCGGGACGCCGGTCATCGAAAAGCTGGAACGGTTAAAACTGCACGAGATCGACCTGACGGCGGGAGCCGTTCTGGAAACGGGCTGCGTTTACATCGTTCCGCTTCTCGAAAGCCTGACGCTGTCGCCCGATCTTTCCGCGTCGGCAAATCCGAAAAGTTCAACGGGCCGCCTCGATATCTTCACCCGCGTCATCGCCGACGGGGCGCAGGAATTCGATAAGGTGCCCGCCGGATACAACGGCCCGCTCTATCTGGAAGTCAGCCCACGCACATTTCCTATTGTCGTGCGTACAGGATCGCGCCTGTCGCAGATACGCTTCCGCAAGGGACGTGCCCAGCTTGACGAGGCGGAGCTTGCTGCATTGCACAAGGCCGAAACGCTGGTCGCAGCGGAAATGCCGAACATCTCCGGCGGTGGCATTGCGCTGTCGGTTGATCTTTCAGGTGGTCCTGACCGGCTGATTGGCTATCGCGGCAAGCACCATACGGCTGTGGTGGATGTGGACAAGCGTGCGGCGCACGACATCCTTGATTTCTGGGAGCCGATCTATGATCGGGGTTCGCGCGAACTCGTGCTTGATCCGGATGAATTCTATATTCTCGTTTCGCGCGAGGCGGTGCATGTCCCGCCGCTTTATGCCGCTGAAATGACGCCCTTCGACCCGCTGGTGGGCGAATTCCGCGTCCATTATGCAGGCTTTTTCGATCCGGGCTTCGGGCACAGCGCTGCGGGCGGAACCGGAAGTCGCGCCGTTCTGGAAGTCCGCAGCCACGAGGTTCCATTCATTCTGGAACATGGGCAGATCGTCGGGCGGCTGGTTTACGAACATATGCTGCATCGCCCATCTGCACTTTATGGCGTCGATCTCGGCTCCAACTATCAGGCGCAGCAGTTGAAGCTTTCCAAGCATTTTCGTTGACTATAATAGCCTCCTCCAAGCAAATATAAATCTGGTGGAGGAGCAGGGTCGACGTGACGAACGGAACTGAACGGGATCGGGACAAGAAGCTTCAAGCCGCAACAGATGCTCCGCAACGCAGGCTGTCGGTGGGCATTGTTGCTTTGCCCGGTTTTACGCTGAGTGCACTCAGCCTTTTCCTCGATCCCTTCCGCCTTGCCGCCGATGATCGCGACAAGAGCCGCCAGATACGCTGTGCATGGAAAATATGCACGCTGTCAGGAGATCCTGTCACCTCCAGTTCCGGCATGGTGATCGAGCCGACCGCTCCCATAGGCGAACTCGACGATTGTGATTATGTGGCAGTCGTCGGCGGATTGCTTGCGCAATACCGGCCCAGACAGCAGGCGCTGGTCGATCTCATCAAGCGTGCGGACCGGCGCGGCAAGACAGTGGTGGGCCTTTGCACGGCTGCCTTTCTGCTGGCGGAAGCAGACCTTCTGCCAGACCGCAATTGCTGCGTCAGCTGGTTCCATCGCGACGATTTTCTGGAGCTTTTCGACGGATATACAGCCGACACAACGAGCCTGTTCCATCGTAGCGGAAGGCACTTCACCTGTGCGGGCGGGCTTGGCACGGCGTCATTGGCGCTGTCCATCATCCAGAACGAGATTTCGGAGGAACTGGCGCGCAAGAGCGCGTCCATCCTCATGATCCCTTATGAGCTTGTGCGTTCCGAACAACCGGCGCTGAGCTTCAACGGCGTGCGGTCGCCGATGATCCGCAAGGCAATCCGCATTTTCGAGGAAACGCTGGAAGACCCGGTGCCAATGATTGATGTGGCGCGCCGATTGGGAATTTCCGTCCGTCAGATGGAGCGTGGCTTCAAGCTCGCCCTTGAGCGGACGGCGTTCGAGGTCCGCGAAGAACTGCGGGTTAAGAAGGCCAAGGAGCTCTTGTCGGAGACAAGCCTGTCACTGTTGGAAGTGGCTGTTGCAAGCGGTTTTACCGATACGCGCAGCATGAACCGGTCGTTCTCGCGCCAAAAGCAGAAAGCCCCGCGTGAGTACCGCAAGCAGCGCTGAGCGAGGGCAGAACTTGCGCAGGCCGTACGGAGAGCCTATTTCTTGCGCGAAGAATCTGTCGCTTTAAACCATGATTCCGAAAAGTGGTAACCGGTTTTCGGAATCATGCTCAACAAAATTTTAGAGCGGGATGACGTTTCGACTTAAGAGCATCCATTCTAACCAATAACCACACAGGAGATTTGCATGTCGGATGGTGTAAACCGTTTTCTTGGCGATACCCCGGCCCGCGTTCTGATCAAGCTGGTGCTGATTTCGCTGGTGGTTGGCGTGGTCATGAGCGCATTTCACTGGACGCCCTACGACATCTTGTATGGCATCCGCGATTTCTTCCTCCGCCTTTGGAATATGGGCTTTTCGGCAATTGCAGGCTTTGTCGATTATCTCATTCTTGGCGCTGCAGTCGTCATTCCTGCCTTTATTTTGCTCCGTATCCTCAGCTACCGGAAATGAAATCAATTCGGTAACTGGGTAGCTCAGACAGGCATGCAGCAAAAACAAGGTTTAACACTCAACCGGCGGGGTTTTCTGATCCTTGCCGGGGGCGCGCTGGCGATGTCGGCAATGCCGTGGAAGGCGACATGGGCGGCAGGTCACGACGATCCCACCGCGATTTTCAACGCTATTCGAAAGGCAAACGGACTGCCTTTGATGGCGACGGATTCCAAGCTGGAGCAAGCCGCGCTTTACCAGGCCAGGCGCATGGCGGGTTATGGAAAGATCGGTCATAGCGTCGGTTGGGGCAATGGTTTTGTGGCGCGACTGCGGCAGGCAGGTATACGGGGTCCGGCGGCAGAGAATGTCGCATCGGGACAGCGCAGTACACAGGCCGTCTTCGATGCCTGGATGAAATCGCCCGGCCATCGCAAGAACATGCTCGATCCGACCTTCGAGCATTATGGTCTCGCCTGGGCAACACCCGAAAACAAACCAACTTATATATATTGGGCCATGATGCTGGGACTTTGATCCCTCATTCTCCTGACAGTCGGTTGTCAGGAACTGCGACAATGCGGTGGCCGAATTATCTGTAGTTTCGATTGATTCCAGAGTAGATCGTTTTGATCTGAGGGGAATATTCGGGACAAGCATCATGGATCAGTCGCTGCAGCGTGGTGGCGCAACAAGGCCGTTCGAAGTAACACACAGGATGGTGATGTTGATCGCCATTCCCATGACGCTTGCTGCGATCACCACGCCGCTTCTCGGACTTGTCGATATGGGCGTCGTCGGCCAGATGGGACAGGCCGAGTTGATCGGGGGGCTGGCGATTGGCGCGCTGGTCTTCGATTTCCTGCTGTCGATATTCAATTTCCTGCGTTCCGGCACGACCGGACTGGTTGCACAGGCCATGGGTGCGGAAGACGCGGTGGAAGAACAGGCGATCTTCTGGCGGGCAATCATCATCGCGGTCATTGCCGGCAGCCTGATGATACTGTGCCTGCCGATCATCATCGGCGTCTCGTCCACCTTCATGCATCCGACGTCGGCAACGCAGGAAGCAATGGCGACCTATGTGTCGATCCGCATGTTGTCGGCGCCGGTTGCGCTCATCAACTATTCAATCCTCGGACTGGTTCTCGGACGTGGACAGGGTATTGTCGGCCTCGGCCTTCAGGTGCTCCTCAACGGCATCAATATCGTGCTCTGCATTATCCTCGGGCTGGAGTGGGGCTGGGGCGTTACTGGCGTTGCCTGGGCGACCGTGACCGGCGAAACGGTTGCCGCTCTCGTCGGCATGTTCATCGTGCTGCGCCATTTCCGAAAGGATGCGTCGCTGCGTCCGGACCGGGCGCGGATATTCCAGAAGCAAGGAATCCTGCGCATGTTCGCGGTCAATCGCGACATCATGATCCGCTCCTTCCTGCTTCTCACGGCCTTCGCGTTCTTCACGCGGGCGGGGTCCGATCTCGGCCCCGTCACACTGGCGGCCAATGCCGTCTTGATGAACTTCTTCCTCATCGCCGGTTTCTTCCTGGACGGCATGGCGGCAGCCGCCGAACAGATTGTCGGACGGTCTATTGGCGCGCGCTACAGTCCTGCGTTCGTGCGCGGCGCCAAGCTCACTTTCGTCTGGGGGCTGGTCATGGCCAGCGTCATCGCCTTTTTCCTGCTGGTGTTTGGCGATGCGATCATCGGGCTACTGTCCAAGGCGGAAGACGTTCACGCTGAAGCCTTGAAATACCTGCCCTGGGCGGCGCTGACAGGTATGACGGGACTGCTGGCCTTCCATATGGACGGGGTTTACATCGGCGCCACATGGTCGCGCGACATGCGCAACATGATGTTCCTGTCGCTCGGCTTTTTTCTCGCAGTTCTTTATGCGGCAAAGCCCGTGATGGGCAATCACGGGCTTTGGCTGGCTCTCAACCTGTTTCTGTCAATTCGCGGAGTTTTGCTCCTGGCGATCCTGCCGCGACGTTATCGTACAGAATTCATTATGTGACCCGGCTCTCAGGCGGGCAGGTCACGCTTCGCCCAGTCGCTGGTGTCCCGGTCGCGAAGTGCGGCAATGTTGGCGACGCCCTCGCGTTTCACCACCGCCGACAGGCCACGCACGATTTCGGCGGGCAGGTTCGGTCCGCGATAGATGAGGCCTGTATAAAGCTGGACCAGATCGGCACCGGCCTTGATCTTTGTCAGCGCCGTTTCAGCGCTATCCACGCCGCCGACGCCGATCAATGGCATATCGGGGCCGACACGCTCGCGCATCTTGGCAAGGACGATGGTGGAGCGCTCGAAAAGCGGTACGCCGGAAAGCCCGCCTGTTTCATCGCGGTTGTCCGCGCTTTTCAATCCGGCGCGTGAAAGCGTCGTGTTGGATATGATGATGCCATCGAGCTTCTGTTCGGTTGCCTCGGCCGCGATGTCGTCCAGTTCTTCATCGGCCAGATCGGGGGCGATCTTCAGAAAAACCGGACGCTTCAGCGTGCACATCTTGCCTTCTTCGTTGCGCGCTTCCAACACGCGGCTCAACAGTTCACGCAGACTGTCGCGGGCCTGAAGGCTGCGCAGGCCCGGCGTGTTGGGCGAAGAAATATTGACGGTGAAGTAGCGCGCCAGCTGATAGAAGCGACGGATACCCGCAACATAATCGGCAATGCGGTCTTCGGCATCCTTGTTGGCGCCGATATTGACGCCCACGATACCGCTCTTGCCGGCGCGTTGCGACAGGCGCTTAAACGCAGCATCATGGCCTTCATTGTTGAAGCCCAGCCGATTGATAACGGCCCTGTCATCCACGAGCCGAAAAATGCGCGGACGCGGATTGCCGCTTTGCGGGCGCGGCGTGATGGTGCCGATTTCCGTGAAGCCGAAACCGAGCTTCAACAGGGCGTCCGGCACTTCGGCATTCTTGTCGTAGCCCGCTGCCATGCCGAGCGGATTTGGAAACTGCAATCCCGCAACCTTGACGGAAAGCGCCGGATCGTTCGGCGCACCGCAGGTCACGAGACCTGTCTTCAGGCCAGCGATGGAAAGACCATGTGCCTGTTCTGCATCGAAGGCGAAAAGGGCGCGTCGACCGAGAGTTTCAAAAAGCCCGCTCATTAACTTTCCAGCTCCGGAAAAATGTGAAGACCATCGTCGCCCAACGGCAGGGGGTCAACCTTCAAAACGGCTGCAAGCGGCAGCGTGCCGTAGAGATGAGGAAAAAGGGCCCCGCCGCGTGAAACTTCAAACTTCAATGCCGCGCCGAGCGCAGAAGCATTCACACTGATCAGAAGCAGATCCCGCTGGCCCGCAAAATGTTTAGCTGCCGTTTCCCGCACCTGTGTTCCAGTAGAGAAATGGATATAGCCGTCGGCAATATCAACTGGAGCCCCGGTAAAATTACCAGCCTGTTCTGCCTGCGCCCAAAGCCCGCGCGGAGCGATCTTATAGATGATCTCATTGGTCATGGGTGCTCTCTAGACCGAATTTCTTCGGAAATCAAAGTCCCGCATGTTCGATTTTCGTCGTAAACGTCCCATATGATGGGGACACCTCAAAGAGAAGCTGAAGGGAATAGCCTTATGTTGAACAGAAAGACATTGATGGTCCGCAATCTGGCTGCTGTTGCTGTTCTTGGTTCAGCGCTTGCCCCGGCCAATGCGCTGGCGCAGGAAAACGGGCGTTATCGGCTGGAAGGGACGGAAAACGGCTATGTCCGTCTGGACACCCGAACCGGCGCGATATCCACCTGCGTGGAGCAGCAGGGACAACTCGTCTGCAAGATGGCGGCCGAAGATCGCGAGGCTTATGAGAACGATATTGCCAGCCTGCAGGATCGCGTGAAGAAGCTTGAGGACAAGGTCTCCGCTCTTGAAGGGCAAGGCGGAAGTAGTGCTTCGGGCTTGCCGACGGAGCAGGAGTTTGAGCAATCCATGAGCTATATGGAACGGTTCATGCGGCGCTTTATGGACATCGCGAAGAGTTTCGACAGCGAGCCGGAAAAGCCGGACAATGGAACCCTTCCGGGCGGACGGACCTGACAGCAAGGAAAAAGGCGCCGCACGGCGCCTTTTCATTGAGCATTTCCAGCAAATGTGAGTGCGTTTCGCCCTATTGCGCGAAACGCTTTGTCGCCTCTATCAATTCGTGGGTGATACCGGGTTCCGTAACGGCGTGTCCGGCGTCCTCGACGATTTTGAGATCGGCTTCAGGCCACATCTTCTTCAACTGCCAGGCATTGATGAACGGCGTGCAGACATCATAGCGGCCATGCACGATCACACCGGGAATATGCCGGATGCGGTCGACGTTCCGCAGAAGCTGGTCGTCGGAATCGAGGAAGCCACGGTTCTGGAAATAGTGGCATTCGATACGCGCAAAAGCGATGGCGTACTGGTCTTCACCGAAGGCATCGACACGCGCCGGATCGGGCAGAAGCGAAATGATCGAGCCTTCCCAGCGCGCCCAACGTCGGGCCGCTTCAAGCTGCACCTGCGGGTTGCGATCGGTGAGGCGCTTGTAATAGGCAGCGATCATATCGCCGCGCTCTCCTTCCGGTATATGCTCCTGATAGGCCTCGAAATGATCAGGGAAGAGAATGCTCGCGCCGTTGGAATAGGTCCAGTCGACTTCGAAACGGCGAACCATGAAGATACCGCGAAGAACAAGTTCCGCGACCCGATCCGGATGGGATTGCGCGTAGGCAAGGCCGAGGGTCGCTCCCCACGAGCCGCCGAACACCTGCCACTTGTCGATGCCGAGATGCGCGCGAATATGCTCCATGTCCGCCACAAGGTCCCAAGTCGTGTTTTCGCGCAGTTCCGCATGCGGGGTGGAACGGCCGCATCCACGCTGGTCGAACAGGATTATGCGATAGCGCTCCGGGTCATGCAGGCGACGCATCGTCGGCGTGATTCCACCGCCGGGGCCGCCATGGATCATGATGACCGGCTTGCCGTCCGGGTTGCCGCATTGCTCGACATGGATTCGATGCAGCGAAGAGACCTGCAGCATCTCTTCCTTGAACGGTTGGATTTCGGGATAAAGCGTATTGCGCGTCATGAAATGCCTTTTGGTCCCCCCATTTCGCTGGTCGGGCCGCTCTTATGTTACTTTCAGCGCATAACCTAACATACAATGCGGCCAGATGGCGGCAATGAGTAATGCGAAAACGGATTAGCAACGTGAATTTTGGTTGCCCGAGCCAAAAAACGGCATAAAACGGAGTGATTGGCTGATTGGCCTGCACCGCGAGGGGAGGAGACCTGAAACAATGGCGCGCGAGGCACATGCATTTTATCATCGCTGACGATCATCCGCTTTTCCGGGGGGCATTGAGACAGGTCCTTTCCGGACAGTCGCAAAGCGTGGAAATCATCGAAGTTGGCGATTTCGACGCCGTAAAGAAACTGGTCGGCGAGCGAGAGGATATCGACCTTCTGCTGTTGGATCTGACGATGCCGGGCGGTACTGGGCTTTCCGGCCTGGTGACGTTGAAGGCCTTGCAGCCCGCACTTCCAATCATCATCGTTTCGGCAACCGACGATGCGGCGACGATCCGTCATGCGGTCGAGCTCGGTGCCTCTGGGTTCATTTCGAAATCCGCCAGCATGGAAACCATCGGCGAGGCCGTGAGCACCGTTCTGGCTGGCGATATCTGGACGCCCGCCGACATTGAACTGGATCATGCGCACGACCCGGAAATCGAGGCGCTCATCGCGCGGTTGCGCACATTGACGCCGCAGCAGACGCGCGTGCTGACCATGTTGGCGGAGGGGCTGTTGAACAAGCAGATCGCCTATGAGCTTGGCGTGTCGGAAGCCACGGTCAAGGCGCATGTTTCGGCAGTGCTGCAGAAACTCGGGGTCGATAGCCGCACACAGGCGGTCATTCTCCTGTCGCGCATCGGCAATGATGCGCTGAATACGGACTAGAGCACGTCTCCCGAAACTGGGAGACAATTGGATAGAGCATTTGGGAGGCTCAATTTAAACAGGAAATGTTCCGGACAACCCGTTACTGAGCGGCATTCTGCGCCGATGCATTGTCCTGCCTCGCATGATGAAAATGCGATAGCAGCGAGCGAAGCGCGGCGGGACGAAGCGGCTTGTGCAAGACAGTGACGTTTTCATCCTCAGCGCGTTGGCGTACTTCCTTGGAGCGATCGGCTGTCAGGAGGATGGCCGGTATTTCGGTCTGGAACGTTTCGCGGGCAAAACCGATCATATCGAGGCCGTTTTCGTTCAGCAGATGATAATCCGCGACGATCACGTCCGGCGGGCGGGAATGGTCGGTGCAGTATGATTTCAGCGCAGTTCCGCTGCGCAGTGTCGCAACCTGGCACCCCCATCCATGAAGCAGCGTTTCCATTCCCGACAGGATGCTGGCGTCATTGTCGATGCAGAGAACGTCTAGCCCCGTCAGTTCCAGCGCCCGTTGCAGCCCGCGACGGTTCTTCACTTCGTCAGCGGGCACCTTTTCCTGCGAGACAGGAATGCGCAGGGTGAACATCGTCCCCTTGCCGGGCGTTGAAGCCAGCGCGAGCGGCAGCGACAAGAGCCTGGCGATGCGGTCAACGATGGAAAGGCCAAGGCCAAGGCCTTCCGCTTCCCGCATTCCCTCATCGAGCCGGGTGAACTCGCGGAAGACGAGTTTCAGCTTTTGCGGAGGAATGCCGATTCCGGTATCGAGCACCTGCAACTCCACAAAGGAACCGCGGCGGCGGACGCCGAGCAAGATACCGCCCTTGCGGCTATACTTGATCGAATTGGAGACGAGGTTCTGGATCAGGCGCCGCAGCATGTTGCGATCGGTCTTGACCACGATGCTTGACGGGACAACGCGCAGTTTCAGCCCCTTGGCAGCTGCAAGCGGTGTGAAGTCGGTTGCAATCTGGCTCATCAGTTTGTCGAGACGAAATACCGAGAGTTCGGGTTTGAGCGATCCGGTGTCCAGCCGTGAAATATCCAGCACCATACCGAGAATGGCTTCCACGGCTTCCAGTGAGGAGTCGATATTGCGTGCGAATTCGCTGGTTTCGGAACGCCCCAGTCTTTCGGCAAGCGCGGTACTGTACAGTCTTGCCGCGTTAAGCGGTTGCAGAATGTCGTGCCCGGCAGCCGCAAGAAATCGTGTCTTCCCCTGATTGGCTTCTTCCGCTGCGGCTTGCGCCTTGGCAAGCTGCTGGTTGACGCGGGTCAGTTCCGCCGTGCGATCCGCCACGCGCTGCTCCAGCATCTCAGCCGCCTTCTGGCGCGTGACATCCGCTTCGACCGCCGCCGTGATATCGGTATATGTCGCGACGATGCCCCCATCAGGCATGGGATTGGACTGGATTTCCAGCACCTTGCCGGTGGATTTCATATTGATGCGCCATGGACGGCGCACAGCCGCGAGCGAGCGTATGGCGCTGTTCTGGCCGGTGAAAGATATGTCGCCGCGACGATGCAGCTGTTCCACGATTTCGGAAACGGGTATCCCGACCTGCATCACCTCATCGGGAAGATCGAAAAGCATGCGGAACTGCCGGTTCCAGCAGGTGAGCCTCAAGTCCTTGTCGAAAACCGTGATGCCCTGTTCCATCTGGTCGAGCGCGGTTTGCAGCAGGTCGCGGTTTTGCTGCAAGGCCGTTGAAGCATCGTCCAGGAGTTGTCGCGCATCGCGGCCGGACGCATCGCCCTTTTGCAACAGCAGTGACAGGACAAGACGCGCCGATGCAGAGCCGACTGCCGTACCAAGCAGTTGCTCCGCATGGCGGATCAAAGGCGTATCGACGGTCATGCCGGGATCAAGTCGCCGCTGTTCCCTTCCTTCAAAACGAAGAAAAGCGCGCTCCACGCGTTCGGCGCCGAGATAGCGCGCCATGGTTGCCTTCAGTTCGGCGACGGTGACAGTCGTGCGAAAGCGCTTCAGGGTCGGTGTGCCGATCACATAACGCGGCAGGAAAATGCTGGCCTGAATGCGTTCCAGCGGCGTCGAGGCGCGCGAAAGGGAACCAAGAACGTAGAAAAGCGTATTGGCCGCAAGGCTCCACACCACGCCGTTGGTCAGGGGTAGCGCATTGGTTCCAAAAAGCGCCTCCGGGCGCAACGCGGTGAACCCGAGAAAACCATCGCGCAAAATGGCGGCATTTTCCGGCGCCATGGTGGGCAGCAGCAAAGTGTAGGCCCAGACCAGAAAGCCGGTCGAAAGACCCAGCATCGCACCGCGTCCGTTGGCATTGCGCCAGAACAGCCCGCCAATGAAGGCAGGCACGAATTGGGCAATCGCAGCAAAGGAAACGAAACCGATCGAAGCCAGGTGGATATTGTTGGAGGTGAAGCGATAATAGGCAAACGCCAGCGCCAGAATGCCAATAATGGTGAGGCGGCGGGTGTTCAGAATGATTTTGGTCAGGTCGCGCTGTTCTGCTGCCTGTTGCTTGGCCAGCCGCCGTATGAAAAGCGGCAGCACCAGATGATTGGAAATCATGATCGAAAGCGCGACGCAGGCGACGATGACCATCGCGGTTGCCGCCGACAACCCGCCGAGAAAGGCCACGAGGGCAAGCCAGTGAGCACCAGCAGCCAGCGGCAGGGCCAGAACATACAGGTCTCCGCTGACATTGCCTCCGAGTGTCATCACGCCGATCAGCGCGATGGGAAACACGAAGATATTGATGAGCACCAGATAAACCGGGAAGAGCCACGAGGCGGTTCGCAGTTCCTTTTCACTCCGGCTTTCCACCACCGTTACGTGAAATTGGCGCGGCAGCATGATGATGGCCGCGGCGCTGAGTGCGCTTTGCACGATCCATGTGCCGATGGACGTTTGATAGTGAAACGCTTCCAGCGCCTCCGGCGACTGGGATATCTGGTTGATCAGTTGTGACGGAGCGCCGAACAGGAAGAAAGTGCAGGCAAAACCGACGGTCAGGAAGGCGCAGAGCTTGATGACCGATTCCAGGGCCACCGCCAGAATGAGACCGTTCTGGTGCTCGGTGGCGTCGGTATGGCGCGTGCCGAAGAGAATCGCAAAGACGGCAAGCACGGCGGCGACGGGCAGGGAAATATCGCCGAATATGAATACTGACGGATCGACGGCCGATCCGTAATGTTCCATGACGAGCCCGACACTCCCGGAAACGGCTTTGAGCTGGAGCGCGATGTAGGGAATCGAGCCGACGGCTGCGATGCAGGTCGCCAGTGACGCGACACCAAAGCTTTTGCCGTAGCGGGCAGCGAGAAAATCGGCGATCGATGTGATGTGTTCGGATTTCGCCAGTCGAACGATATGCCGCAGCAAACGGTTGCCGAGCGTGAAGACGAGAATGGGGCCGATATAGATGCCGAGAAATTCAAGGCCGCGCTGCGCCGACAAGCCGACAGAACCGAAAAACGTCCAGGATGTGCAGTAGACGGCCAGGCTGAGCGCGTAGATATATGGGCGCGGGGCACTGTTCCAGCGCGACGTGCGCCGGTCGCCGATGCTGGCTACCGCAAAGAGCAGCAGCAGATACAAAAAGGCGGCGCCAATAATACCCCAGCCCTGCATAGCCGGCTTGTTCCCTCACTCCTCGATCACAAATGACGCAAGCACTTTCAGTGCGCTCGCGCAAGATTATTGATCAAAAACAGTGCGTTTCTGCCGCTTTATCTTTTCTTTGGTAATTTTCGTCTACAAACTGACGGTGTGATCCTGAAAGTGCAGGGCCCTTTTCAGGACTGCGTTTGAAATGACAAAGCGCTTTCGGTTCCACTTGTGGAAAACGGCTTTGCCATCCACTGCCAGTTTTTCTGGTGCCCAGGTTGATTTGACGAACGCCACCGCGGCAGGACGGCCCAAGCGGTCCGCGTTCGTGAGGGAGACAGCAATGCTCAAGGAATTCAAGGAATTCGCCCTGAAGGGCAATATGGTCGATCTGGCCATCGGTGTTATCATCGGCGGGGCGTTCGGCGGCCTCGTCAACTCCATCGTCAATGACATCATCATGCCGATCATCGGTCTGCTGACAAATGGCGTAGACTTTTCGAACATGTTCATACAGCTGGCAGGTGAACCCAAGACCACGCTGGCAGCTGCCCGTGAAGCCGGTGCGACCATCGCCTACGGCAACTTCATCACTCTTCTCATCAACTTCCTTATCATCGCATGGGTATTGTTCCTGGTGGTGAAAGGAATGAACCGCATGAAGAAGAAGGAAGAAGCAAAGCCGGAACCGGAAGCACCGCGCGAAGAGGTTCTGCTGACCGAAATCCGCGATCTTCTGGCAAAGCAGAAAGCCTGATTGACCAGGAACTGATGGATGAAACGGGGCCTTTTGGCCCCGTTTTCTTTTGATCCATAAATGCGTTTGATCGGACCATCACAAAAAGCCGCGTGATTTCGCTACCGGGCCTTGATAAGCACGAAGTCAAAATCCAGATCCAACGCGGGGAAATCATGACGCTCATCGCCAATCTTCGTCGGGAAGCAGCCCAGTCACCGGAAAGCGGGATTGTGGCGGTCGCCAATCATGGGCGCGGACGCGAAGGACTTATTCCGCTGTGGGTAGGCGAGGGCGATCTTTCTACGCCGGATTTCATTCGTGCCGCGGCCCAGAAAGGCATTTCTGACGGCGAGACCTTCTATACCTGGCAGGCAGGCATACCGGAGTTGCGGGAAGCGCTGGCTCGCTATCATGCGCGGCATTTTCCACTGGCTCTAAAGCCCGAGAATTTCTATGTCACCGGTTCGGGCATGCATGCCATCGAAATGGCGCTGACAGCAACCGTTGGAGCAGGTGAAGAAGCGATCTATCTCTCCCCGGCCTGGCCCAATTTTGTCGGTGCGGCTGGGCTTGCTGGCGTCACGCCGGTCCCGGTCGAACTGGAATTCGGGGACAACGGCTGGATACTTGATCCGGAGAAGATTGCAGCCGCCATCACATCCCGCACAAAGGCCCTATTCGTCAATACCCCATCCAATCCTACCGGCTGGACGGCGGATCGGGAAACTTTGCAATTCATTCTTGATCTGGCGCGCAAACAGGGCCTGTGGATCATCGCCGACGAGATTTATACCCACTTCTATTATGGCGGCGGTCGTGCTCCCTCCTTCATGGATATTATGGAGCCGGATGACCGCATCATCTTTGTCAATTCCTTCTCCAAAAACTGGGCGATGACGGGCTGGCGTATTGGTTGGATGACTGTGCATCCGTCGCTGGGGCCGGTTATTGAAAACCTGATCCAGTATTCGAATTCGGGCGTTGCGCAATTCATGCAGCGTGGTGCCGTTACGGCTCTCGATGAGGGCGACGCCTTCATTTCGATGCAGGTCGAGCGTGCCCGTTCCACGCGCGATAGCCTGTGCGCCGCGCTATTGGCGACGGGCAAGGTTCGCCTCACTCCTCCACAGGGTGCATTTTATCTGTTCTTCGGCGTGGATGGCGTCGGGGATTCGGTCAAGGCAGCTATCGACATGGTGGACAATGCCAATGTTGGCCTGGCGCCAGGCAGCGCATTTGGCCTTGGTGGCGAAGGGTTCTTCCGCCTTTGCTTCTGCCGCGACCCAGAACAGGTGGAAGAGGCCGCAAGGCGGCTTGTGCACTGGATCGAAAAGCGTTGAACTCATCGCTTCCCGGTTGAAGGGCGGGGGCTGCGGCCTGCCGCCACCTTCATCAGGCGCTGGAAGGTCGGGCACTCCATATGGCTTTTAGCGGGACAGGTCGCTGCGTGGCGCAGCCCATCTCGAAGTGCCGCAAGATGGGCGATTGTACGGTCGAGATCATCCGCCTTCGCGGACAGGGTTTCGCGACTGATCGAAACCTGGCCGTCGGGGCCGAACATCCTCGCAATGTCATCGAGCGAAAAGCCAGCCGCCTGTCCGAGGGCGATCAGGGATAGCTTGGTCACAACGCCGGGATCAAAAACGCGGCGCAAGCCCCGTCGGCTGTGTGACGCGATCAGCCCCCTTTCTTCATAGTATCGCAGGGTTGATGCGGGAATGCCTGTCACTTTCGCAACTTCAGCAATGTCCATATCTTTCATATTGACCTCAAGTCGGCTTTAACTTGTATGGTCCGCCTTTTCAATGATCCACGCAAGTGGAAAGGAAAGGTAAATGCTTGTTTTGCAGATCGTTTTCATCGGAGTGGGAGCGACACTCATAACGGATATCTGGACGATGGCGAGAGCGCGGCTGTTCGGCGTTGCGAGCCTGGATTATGGGCTGGTGGGACGCTGGTTCGGTCATATGCTGGAAGGGCGCTTCGTGCACGAGCGGATCACCGCCAGCCCGCCGGTTCGAGGAGAGAAGCTTCTTGGCTGGGGCGTTCATTACGCCATCGGCGTGCTGTTTGCGGCTGGTCTGGTTGCTGCTGGCGGGCTTGAGTGGATGGCATCGCCGAAGCTCCTGCCCGCGCTTGCCTACGGATTGTTGACCGTTGCTGCTCCATTCCTTGTCATGCAGCCCGGCATGGGGGCGGGGATCGCCGCACGAAAGACGCCGAAGCCCTGGTCTGCCCGGGGATGGAGTATAGTGACGCATCTGTGGTTCGGAGCGGGGCTCTATCTTGCGGCTCTCGCGGCCAAGCTCATCTTCTGAGACAGGAAAAAGGCCGGTTGAACCGGCCTTTTGTTCCAATGATCCTGCTTGTCAGCCGCCGGCCTTGGAGACCATCAGCGGAATGATCCGCTCGGAACTGGCAGGCTGCGAGACAGTGGGTTCGGCGTAGGGGATGCCGAGCGTGTTCCACACTTCCAGAAGTGCCTCCTTGAGACCGTCGATCAAGGCGTCATCATGCAGGGGCGACGGCGTGATGCGCAATCTTTCGGTGCCGCGCGGAACGGTCGGATAGTTGATCGGCTGGATATAGATGCCATGCACTTCTAGCAGGCGGTCGCTGGCCTTTTTGCAAAGCTCTGGATCGCCGACCAGAATGGGCACGATGTGGGTTTCCGACGACATGACGGGCAAACCGGCGGCCGAAAGTACATCCTTGGCGCGCCGGGCCTGACGTTGCTGGCCGTCGCGCTCCACCTGCGAGGTCTTCAGGTGCCGGATCGCAGCCGTCGCTGCTGCAGCGACTGCCGGGGGCAGGGAAGTGGTGAAGATGAAGCCCGGTGCGTAGGAGCGCACCGCATCGACAATCGCACGCGAGCCGGTAATGTAACCGCCGAGCGCGCCGAAAGCCTTGGCAAGCGTGCCCTCGATGATATCGATGCGATGTGCAAGGCCATCGCGTTCGGTAATGCCGCCGCCGCGTGCGCCATACATGCCGACCGCATGAACTTCATCGATATAGGTCATGGCATTATATTTATCGGCCAGATCGGCGATCTTCTCGATCGGCGCGATATCGCCGTCCATGGAATAGACGGATTCGAACACGATCAGCTTTGCGCGCGCAGGATCGGCAGCCTTCAACAGCTGTTCCAGATGCTCGACGTCATTGTGACGAAAAATCTTCTTCTCCGCACCCGAGCGGCGCACGCCTTCGATCATCGAAGCATGGTTCAACTCGTCAGACAGGATCAGGCAGTTCGGCAGCAATCGGGCAATCGTGGAAATCGAGGCTTCGTTGGAGACAAAGCCCGATGTGAAAACGAGTCCTGCTTCCTTGCCGTGCAAATCAGCGAGTTCGTTTTCCAGTTCGACGAGCGGGTGATTATTGCCGGAAATATTGCGCGTTCCGCCGGAACCTGAGCCAGCATTACCTGCTGTGTCGCACATAGCCTTGATGACATCGGCATGGTGGCCCATGCCAAGATAGTCATTCGAACACCAGACGGTGATTTCGCGGGCAGTGCCATTGTTGCGCCAGATAGCTCGGGGGAAACGTCCGACAATACGTTCAAGATCTGCAAAAACGCGGTAACGCTTCTCGGCGTGCAACTGGTCGATCGCTTCTTCGAAAAAACGGCGATAGTCCATAATGCGCTCCTTAGTCTGTGCCCTAACTAGCGCTTTTGGCACTTGCCGTCCATGGCGCATTGATGGGCAATTTGCCACGTTTGAATGAAGCAGCATTGATTGAAATCAAGCAAGTAGGCTCGACACTGGCAATAATGACAACCATTGTTCATCACGAACCATATCGGAATATCGCGCAGAGTGATTGGTTTCGACGCAGGGTTGCTTGAATAAGTAGCCAAAAATCGCCAGCTGTTTCCAGCATCCAACACAAAACGCGGCATTTGCATGAAATCAACGCGCTCGGCGATGAACTATCCAGCCTCAAAAACTGGCGATTGGAACGCCTATTGGGGCGCTTCCCCGATGCGACATTTGCGATTGCTATGGCGTCATCTGCAGCTTTCGGTTCCAAACCGAAAAAACAAGGCAAATCTTGTCGCCACAGCTGGAAGCTTCCAGACTTTGAAGCCCGATGATCTGCCGCTCGTTTGCGTGGTGCGCAATGCAGCAGCCTACATCAAATCCTTTTTGCGCTATTATCGCGAGATGGGTATTACGCGCTTCATCGTCGTTGACGACCGGTCCGACGATGGGACGGCTGAAATATTATCCAGCGCCCCTGATGTGGATCTGTACTTCTCGAGCATTCGTTATGCAGAGGCCGACCGCGGCCGTGTCTGGCGCGATGCTTTGTTCAATCTGTATGGGCGCGGACGCTGGTATCTGTCTGTCGATGCCGATGAGTTCTTCGTGTTTCCAAGAATGGAGCAGCGGAATATCCGCTCGTTTATCGAGGAACTGGAGCAGAATGGAATTCGCCGATGCCTGGCACCGATGATCGATATGTATCCTGGCGGTTTGCTGCGCGAAGGGGTTTTTGTTGATGATGGGACCAGATATCCGTTCGAGGTGTCCTCACATTTCGATGGCGACGGCTATACGGTGACGCCGGAAAAATTTGGCGTAGCTGTGCGCGGTGGACCGCGTTTGCGCCTGTTCGGACGCAGCATGCGCCTTTCAAAATTCCCGCTGATTTGGGTCGACGGGAAAACGGATTATCGCCGAGGCAGCATTCACGGGCCGGGACCGTGTTTCCGTAATTTTCTACCCGCTACCGGGGCTCTTCTCCATTATCGGTTTTCATCGCTCTCGGTCAGCGAATTCAAACGTATCGCCTCGGAAAAGAGCCATGCGGGCGGGGCCGAGCATTACAGGGCAATCGTTGAAAACGAGCGTTTTTCGGATGACCTGTCACTCGTTTACGAAGGCTCGTTGCAATACACAGGCCCTGCCGGTCTCGTTGAACGTGGCTTCATGGCCGATTTGCGAGATATAAAGCCGGCGGCGGGACCGAAGTGCCGCATTAGCGCGTAAAGGTCTTACGCAGGAACTGCAGCAACATATCATTGCGCCTGATCGTAAGGCGTGGAATGCCGAACGGATCGTCAGTTGGTCTTGCGCGGCGTTTTTCCGTCGTCGTCGCGTTTGTATAACCTGCCGCTTCGACGATCTTGCGTGTCGCTGCGTTTTCTCCACCGTAAGGATAGGCGAAAGACGTGACTTCGCTGCCGAGCACGTCCTCGATCCTTGTCCGCGATTGGTGAATCTGCGCTATGGCATCCTTTTCGCTCGCGTCTGGAAGGAAGATATGGTCGAGCGTATGCGAACCAACTTCATGCCCGAGCTCTGCCCATTCTCGCAATTCCGCAACGCTCATGCAGGTGGCGCGTGCAACGCCGATCTTCTGATCCCAAAGATTGAAACCACCAATCTGGTTGGCGACGAAATAGTTTGTGGCGGTGAAGCCGAACTCCTGCAACACGGGCAGGGCGTTGCGGAAGACGTTCTCGAAACCATCGTCAAAGGTGATGACAGCAACTTTGCCCTGCTTTTTGCCGTAGATGTAAGGCAGTGCGTCTCGCACCGACAGGCCGCGATAACCCAGCCTTTTCAGCCACGCCATCTGCTGGCGAAAGCGATCCGGATGGACGATCATGCTGCGATAGGGGGCGCGGTGCGTCGGCGGCACGTCTATCTGGTGATAAAGAAGAATCGGAACGGGCACGAGAACCTCAAACAGCTGCGCGCGAGCGCGATTTTATCTTCCAGCGATAGAGCGGGCGCAAGATTTCACGCTTCAGCTTGTCTGGCAGGGAACGCGATTTCTGGATCGTACTGCCGCCCAGCTGCACCGATATTTCTTTCACGCCGCCCGGAAGGACGGACAGTGGTTTCAGCCCGGTTACCCAGTTCATTTGCGCGGTGGTGTCTACAGGGCGGTCGAAGACTTCGGTTGCCGAGAGCAGCCGTTGCGCGGCTTCCCGCCCGACAAGCTGCGCCACCATGCCGAGGCCGACCGGCACCGGCTCGATGATGCGCGCACCTTCCGTCGTCAGCACCACCCGGCCGCTTTCCCGCTCGCGAAAGGGAAAGCGGATAAAACTGTCGGCTTTGAGAAGCTGGCATGCGGCGGAATAGGCTGCGGCAAATTCCGGCGTCAGTTCCACATCATCTTCCAGCACCAGGCCTGCCTCCAACCCTTGATCGACAATAGCCTGCCAGGCCTTCCGGTGCGAAAGGAAACAGGCAATTTCATTGGTGCTGAGTTGAAATGGATAGCGGGGCTTGTGTGCCGACCGCCGATAGACACGGCTGATCGTTTGCGCATCGAGCGTGCGGCCGTCGACAGCGTTGACGACGTCTGTTTCAATCGGCAGCTTTCGAATAAGCTCTTCGACCTGGGGCTGGCGGTCGGTGGCGCGCTCCAGATGGATGATGAAAGCCTTGACGGCCCTCTGCGGGCCGTCACTCGCGGTAATGTCAGGACGCGTTTCGTTCATGGTCCCTATTTACCTTGGAACACATGGAAAAGCTCCAGGAATTTTGCAGATCAGACAGGCTGCCAGCCTGGTTCGACACGATCGGCTTCCGCCCGCCACAAATCGGCGTAGTCGACATTCTGCCAGTCCTTGAACCACGGCCCGCCGCGCGTGTAATGGACGACTTTCGGCAGTCCGGTTTCCGGCTTCTCGTTCCAGCCTTCAAGCCAGTTGTAATCCGTCGGCAACGCACCGATTTCATCATCGGCAGCCCACTGCATACGGTGCAGATAGGCCCCGCTTTCGCGGTTGACCAGTTCGGGCGTCAGTTTGCGTGTCGAAGGATGCTCGCAGTTGAACAGCATGCAGGAAGACCAGTTCTTGCGCGGATAGCTGGTCTGCACCTTGCCATCCATCTTCACGCTGTCTTTGGGCTGATAATCGTGCTGAACGCAATAAACGGCTTTCGAGGGATCGTTATAGGATTGAAGGCCAGCAATATCGCCGAGGAAAAGGAAGTCGCAATCGCAAAAAAGTGCCCAGCCCTTGTAGCCCGCAAGCCATGGCGTGAAAAAACGCGAATAGGTAAACTCAGTCGACGCCAGGGGGTCGACTTCTCGCGTGTAGGCTCCCTGTTCCACAAGATCCTGCAGCTTGATCGGCACGATTTCCAACGGAATAGAAGAATGTTTCAACGCCGATGCTTTGGCGACGTCGTATGCGATGGGCTCGCGAGAATCCCATCCGATGAAAATGCGCAACGGTTCACTCATTCATATGCTCCTTTAAAGCGATTGCCTCGTGATCGTTCTCACGCCTTCTGCCGAAAATTATAGGTATGTGCAGCGTCATTGAAGAAGGCTGATACGCCCGGACTCGACCTTTTGCTCAACCCAGCTGCGCTCATCCCCCCAGGTGTGACGTTTCCATCCTTCCCAGGTGAAGCCGCAGATTTTCACGTCCCAGCTTTCCTGCGGGCACTTTTCGAGCATGTACCAGATGCCAAAAAAACCAGTACTTGGAAAGACTTTGCTTATGTTCTCTTCGGTTACGCCCAGCTCTTTGCACCCGGCCAGATAGAACTGGGGCGGCATGATCCGGATTTCCTTGCCGGCAGAACCGACAACCTCAATGGTCTGCATGGTCCAGTCACCGCGCCGTCCCTTGAGGCGGGAAAGGAAATTCGGGCGGGGGTGGTATTTGCGGATGATGCTGGGATGATAGGCCAGCATCACTTCCTTGGCCGCCTTGAAGGTCGGTGTCTGTACGAAGCCGGGATCGCGCAGACGCCGTTGCATGGGCTTGCTGGAGGTTGCCAGCATCAGGAGATCCGTCCGGGTGCCACTCATGCCGATTGATTGTTTGGGTTCATTGAAACGGACAACAAAGTCCGCTGCATCCACTTCGGCAGAAAGATCGCGCGGCAAAGGCGCGTTGCCGACGATGATCAAGGTCTTTTTCATGCACTCCAACTCAAAATAGAACGACCCACGGCCGACTGCGAAATAGCGGGCATATCTAAACCAGAATTACATAATGAATACGATATTTGGAGACTATTTCTCGGAAGAAATTGAAATCCAGTTGAAATGGAAGGATTTCGCTGCGATCACGGCTGCCATGCAGGAAATGCACTTCTCAAACGGCACAGGAAGGCGGAAGCTCACACTCGGGAGGAAGATAAAAAAGGGGATACCACAATGAATCTTCGTACCCACTTCCATCGCTGGATGCAATATCGCGAAAACATTCGCGAACTCAGCGGCTGCACAGACCGCGAGCTTTCCGATCTGGGGCTTTCTCGTACAGATATTCATCGCGTTGCTCGCGAAGCCGCTTTCGCGTGAACATGTCAGGGTCGTTGTTCTTTTGGAAACGCGACCCTGAATCGATCCGCAGGAAACCTCCAAAACCTACACATCGCCCGGTTTCTTGAAACGGATGTGAATATTGTCACTTGCGAGGTCGAAGCCAGCATAGTTACGCTGAAAGGCAATGAGCGCATCATTGACGCCCTTTGAATAATCGTCTTCCTGCACATCGATATGGTGCCGATAGAGTATTCTGTCGTCCTTATAGAATATAACCTGACCTTCCATCATAGCCTCCTTCTGATGACGCGCAGAGCAGAAATCCGTCGGCGGTTTCAGGCGTCATGCGCTTTGAAACGGGTGGGTAGAGCAATATTCTACACACGGGCCTATGGCTGAAGTGGTGCCGAAGGCACTTATCCAGTCGGTATGTCTATCTGAGATAGGCGATATGGCGGGTGTTTCAAGATGATGCAGCGCCGGTTCGGGCTTTGCTGAGCTCGAGCCATGCACGAGCCGCGTGAGACAGGAATGCACCTTTTCGCCAGATCAACGCCAGATGCCAGCTCACGTCCGCGCCTTTGATCTTGTGAATGCGCACGCCGGGGTGATGCCGCTGTTCCGCTATCATTTTCGGCAGAAAGCCGATCCCCATACCCGCTGCCACCAGTTCCACGATGAAGTCGATCTGGCTGGAACGGACCGCCACGTTCGGAGAGAATCCATGCGAACGACATGCATCGAGGATGATATGATTGAGGGCAAAGCCGCTCTCGAAAAGAATGAAAGGCAGGCTGGCGATATCGCGCAGCGAAACGCCGTCGCCCTGTGCCTTCGCGTGATCGGTCGGGAGCAGCGCCACAACCGGTTCGCATCGCACATCCTGCCATTCGAAACTGTCTCCAACCGGCAGAAGCGAAGCCGCGAGTTCCACATCGCCCGCCAGCAGCAGTTCCTCCAGCCTTCTGCTGCCGTGCTCGACCAGTTGAATGTCGATCTGCGGATAAAGCTTCGTATAGGCTGCGAAAACGGGCGCAAAAAGCACGCTGGAGCCGATGGGCGGCAGCCCGAGCCTCATGAGGCCGCGCTTGAGGCCGCGCAGTTCATTGAGCTCCGCCAACATGTCGTCCTTTTCCGCCAGCATCGCGAGCGCGCGCCGGAAAACGATCTCGCCCGCCGCAGTGAGCCGCGAAGGCGAAACTTCACGATCAAGCAGGATCAGCCCCAATTCGTCCTCAAGCTGCCTGACCGCCTTGCTGACGGTCGATTGGGTCGCGTTGATGGCTTTTGCGGCAGCGGAAAAGCCGCCCTGCCGCACCACTTCGACAAAAGCCTGAAAGCTGCGCAAATTCATGAGCCATTCTATTACGGAATAGCTGCAATGAAATCAATTCATTTCTAGAATAGCGCCTCCCCGCCTATATTCGTCGATGAAAATGCCTCGGTTCCTATTGGAAAAGCACATGAACGCCCACAGCCTCTTGATCCGGTTTCGTTACGCATTGCATCACAGCCGCCTGATGCAGATCGCGACGCTGGTTGGCTTCTGGCTGGCGGGTGAGTTCTTCGTTCGCTTGGTCGGCCTCCCGCTTCCCGGTGGCATTGTCGGCATGGCGCTGGTGCTGGCTCTCCTTCTGAGCGGGCGCATCAGCCTCTTCAGCATGAAGCGCGGTGCGGAGTGGTTCCTGGCGGAGATGCTGCTCTTTTTCGTTCCTGCGGTTCTTGCGGTCCTTGAGCATCAGGAATTGATAGGCCTACTCGGCCTCAAGATCATGGCCGTGATTTTGCTGGGCACGTTGACCGTCATGAGCGTCACCGCATTGACGGTCGACCTCTGCTACCGGTGGAGCCTGCGTTATGTCGCTAAGTAACCCGCTTGTAGCGACGCTTTTCTGGTCCGCCGCAACGATCCTGCTTTATCTCGCGGCCAAGCGCGTCTATCGCCGTTTTCCCCTGTGGTGGCTGACGCCGCTTGCCGTGACGCCCCTGTTGCTGATGGCGCTCGTTATCGGGCTCAACCAGAACTATCGCGGGTATTTCAGCGCCACCCACTGGCTGGTCGCGCTGCTGGGACCTGCAACTGTTGCCTTTGCAATTCCGATCTATCAGCAGCGTGCCACGATCCGCCGCTATTGGCCGGTGCTTCTGGCAGGCGTGGTGGTGGGAAGTTCGTCGGCAATGGCTTCCGCATGGGGACTGGCACATCTGTTGGGACTCAACGAAGCTATCAGCCTCAGCCTGATGCCCCGCTCGATGAGTACGCCATTTGCGATGACGGTTTCCGGCGACATTGGCGGCACGCCGGATCTGACTGCCATCTTTGTGGTGCTCACGGGCGTGTTCGGCGCGGCGATGGGCGAAGTTATGCTCAACTGGCTGCCCATCCGCTCGGCGCTGGCACGCGGAGCCCTTTTCGGCATGGGCGCCCACGGCGCCGGTGTTGCGAAGGCGCATCAGATCGGCAGCGAGGAAGGTTCCATTGCCGGGCTGGTCATGGTGCTTGTAGGACTGGTGAACGTCCTCGCCGCGCCTCTGATCGCTCACTTTCTATAAGTGCCCGGAAACCGGCGTTTTATCTGCGTGAGCGTTTTCGTAAAAACAATTGGTTAGAGTGGTTTTGAACGGACCTGTGAAAACAGAACCGCTCCAGAGGGCCTGCCTTTTTCGTGAGCGTCAACGTCTTTGCATAACTGATATGCATTAATGGTCGTTGCTGCTGAGGGAGGTGGCGGGTAAACATATCTTCATCGAGTTCACTCCTCCTCCCAGAACTCGATAAGGAATACGGCACTCCTCCTCCCAAGCCGTATTCAAGATCAGGCCGCGCATCCTCCTCCCGCGCGGCCTTTTTCTTTTTCAGCTTCCCCTATTTGTTCTGATGCGTTGACAATGCGTAACCGCGCGAGCCCATAGGCAAGCCGCGGCCTCTACTCTATTTCTGGTCCAGGTTCTGAAATCGGGAAGAAGCGTCCATGACAAGCGGCATCCACCACATCACCCTCATCACCAGAAAAGTGCAGGCGAACGTCGATTTCTACGTTGGCTTTCTGGGGCTGCGCATCGTCAAGCAGACGGGTGGATTCGAGGATGCCGAGCAACTCCACCTGTTCTACGGGGATCGTACCGGCACTCCCGGATCGCTGGTCACGTTTCTGGTTTGGGAGGATGGCTCCAGGGGCCGCGTCGGTCATGGACAGGTTGGCGAAATAGCGCTGGCTATAGATCGAACTGCCATCGGTTTCTGGCTGGAGCGCGCGCTGCGCTATCATGTGCCGTCCGAAGGGCCGGTGCAAGAGTTCGGCGAACCGGTCCTGCGCCTGCGCGATCCTGACGGAGTGATTGTGAAGCTGATCGGCTGCGATCTTGCCGCCAATGATGCCTGGGAAAGCGAGGGCATACCCGCCGCTTTCGCGGTCAGGCGCTTGCGGGCCGCGACCGTCCTGTCCGAAACCCCGGAGCAGACTGCCCGTTTCATCGAGCGTCATTTCGGATTCAGAGCTGCGGCCAAAGAAGGCACGATAGAGCGTCTCTTGTCGGATTCGGGCGACGCTATCGATGTGCGCGACGCGGGCGGCTTCTGGCCGGGCATTCCGGGTACCGGCATCGCCGACCATGTTGCTTTTCGCGCCGCTGACACAGGTGAAGTGGAAAGGGCGGAGAAGGAGCTTTCAAAGCTGAACTCCAGTGCCGTCAATGTGCACGACCGCAAATATTTCACTTCGCTCTATGTGCGCGAACCGGCCGGAACGCTGTTCGAATTTGCAACCGATGCGCCGGGCTTCACGATAGACGAGCGGGTTGAAGAACTGGGGAAATTTTTGTTCGTGCCGCCGGGCAATGAGGAAAAGGCGGATGCGATCCGCGTACGGATGCCGCAATTCGCTCTGCCGGGAGAGGAGCGAGTGATCTACCGCGACCTGCCTTTCATTCACCGGATACACCAGCCGGAAGATGCCGATGGCAGCACGCTGGTGCTCCTGCACGGCACTGGCGGAAACGAAAATGACCTGATGCCCTTCGCCCGTAAGGTGGCGCCGCGCGCAACCCTTCTAGGCGTGCGTGGACGCAGCACGGAAGAGGGTATCCAGCGCTGGTTCCGCCGCTTTGACCTCAAGCGGTTCGATCAGGCCGATATCCGGTTTGAAGCCGAAGCATTCAAGGCTTTCGTGGAGGGAGCCGTTGCTGCCTATGGCATCGATCCGGACCGGACGGCATTCATCGGGAACTCCAACGGCGCCAACCTGCTGGCCGCATTCATGCGCCTGCATCCGCACGTGGTTCGCACGGCGATCCTTCTGCGCGGGCAGGAAGTTCTGGAAGAACAGCCCGAAGGGGCGGATTTGTCCGATGCTTCGGTGCTTCTGATGAAAGGTGCTTCCGATCCTTTTGGCGACGAGGCCGGAACGCTGGAAAAAGTCCTGCGAGAAGATGGAGCGGCGCTTACCGTCAGCACAGTCGAAGCGGGCCATGCGCTCATCGATGAAGATATCCGCATCGCAAGCGACTGGCTTCGCGACAAGATATAAGTAAAAGGGCTGCGGAGAATTCCGCAGCCCTTTTTATATTAATCAAGCGGTTTCAGATTTCGCTCGATAGCTTCACGCTTTCCTTCAAGGAAAGGCGGAAGCGACAGGCTTTCGCCAAGGCTTTCCAGTGGTTCATCGACCGCGAAGCCGGGGCCGTCCGTGGCGATTTCAAACAGGATGCCGTTCGGCTCGCGGAAGTAGAGTGAGCGGAAATAATAGCGCTCCACCTCGCCGCTTGACGGCATGCGAACGGACCGCAGGCGTTCGACCCATTCCTGCATGCTTTCCTGATCCGGTGTCCGAAATGCGACGTGATGTACGGCGCCTGCACCCTGCCACGCGGTTGGCAGGTTTGGTTGTACGGCGACATGCAGTTCGGCTGCCGCACCACCCGGTCCCATCGAGAAGATATGGACATGGCCTTCGCCATCGGGTGAAGCATAGTCGCCGGTCTGACGCATGTTCATCACCTTTTCCAGGATGATCTGGGTCGGCGCCAATTCGGGAACGCTGAGCGTGATCGGACCGAGCCCCCTGATCTGCCTTTCCACGGGAACCGGGCTTCGTGCCCAGCTATGCGCTTCACCCGCGCCGCCGTCCTCGGTCAGGCGCAGCCGCTGTCCCTCGGGGTCCTCGAAGTCGAGAACGGCCCGTCCCGCAGCTTCGAAAATGTCGCTCGTCTGGACGCCCTTCTCAGTCAGATGCTTTCGCCACCATTCAAGACTTTCGACCCCGTTCACGCGCAAGCCGGTGCGGGCGACGCTATTGGTGCCGCGCTGTTCGCGCTGTACCGGCCAGTCGAAAAAGGTGATGTCGGTACCGGGCGAAGCCAGTCCGTCCGCATAGAACAGATGGTAGGCGCTTGTGTCGTCCTGGTTGACGGTCTTCTTGACGAGCCGAAGCCCGAGCGTGTCGGTGTAGAAGCGCCGGTTGCCGGGCGCATCGGCGGTAATGGCTGTCAGATGGTGCAGCCCTGTCAGTTCCAATGCCATATGTGTGCCTCCTTCAGAAACGGAGTTGCTGTTGGCGGATATATCGGGCAGGGCTGATCGCGGGGAAAGTATCAGCTGTTGAACAGTGTGTAACCCATAAGCCGCAACCGCTGGTCTTTCGACAACGGTGGATAATTGGGGGCTTGGCAGAAGGTTTCACGTAAAGAATATGTTAACCTTCAAAATTCGGGTGTAAGAACCCTGCTGGCGTAGTGTTAGGGAGTATGGTTTTGCGGCGCATTTTTTCTTGGTCTGCCCCTGCGTTGCTTGTTCTAGTATCTCTGCTCACCGGTTGCGCCAGCCGCCCTGAAGGTGTGCTCGTTCCAGTCGGCGATACTGCCTCTCCCGGCACGACGAAGGTCAACCTCGTCGTCGCGACCACCCGCCGCCCCTCCGATAACCCGGGCATTCTTTTCTCCGGCGAGCGCGACAAGCTCGTATCGCTCAATGAGATCGTCGTATCCATTCCCCCGGAGAAAAACCGCAAGGCGGGTGAAGTGCAGTGGCCGAAGAAGCTGCCGCCCAATCCGCAGAAGGATTTCACCACCGTCAGCGTGACGCCGGTCAAGACCGATGTGGAAATGGCAGGCTGGGTTCGTCCGCACCTGACCAAGAGCCGCCGCGTGATGGTGTTCGTGCACGGTTTCAACAATACGTTTGAGGATTCCGTTTATCGCTTTGCGCAGATCGTGCATGATTCGGGCGCCGATGTAGCACCGGTCATTTTCACCTGGCCGTCGCGCGCCAGCGTGTTCGACTACAATTACGACAAGGAAAGCACCAACTATTCCCGCGATGCGCTGGAGCAGATCCTGCGAGCCATCGTGCGCGAGCCCGAGGTCAAGGATATCACGGTCATGGCCCATTCCATGGGCAGCTGGCTGACGGTCGAGGCCTTGCGGCAGATGGCTATTCGCGACGGTCGTGTGAATGCCAAGATCACGGATGTCATTCTGGCCTCGCCCGATCTCGACGTCGATGTGTTCTCGAAGCAGTTTCTTGCCATGGGCAAGCAGCATCCCCGTTTCACATTGTTCACCTCGCGGGACGACAAGGCGCTCGCATTGTCACGGCGCATTTCGGGCAATATCGACCGTCTGGGCCAGATAGACCCGTCGATCGAGCCTTATCGTTCCGAACTGGAAAGAGCGGGCATCACCGTCATCGATCTGACGCAGCTGAAGGCGGGAGACCGTCTCAACCATGGCAAGTTTGCCGCAAGCCCGGAAGTCGTGCAGCTGATCGGCAAGCGTCTCGTCGCGGGCCAGACCATTACGGATTCACAGGTCGGTCTCGGCGATCGTCTGGGTGCAGTTGCGATAGGGACGGCGCAGGGTGTCGGGACGGCGGCTTCGCTGGTGGTCACTGCGCCGATTGCGGTGTTCGATCCCAATACGCGCAAAACCTATGACGAGCAGATTGATCGTTTCGGTCGTGCTGTCGGCAATACGGTCGGCGCGGTGACGATCCCGACGCAGTGAGGCAGTCGGGAAGGCATCTGCCTCGGCAGTTGTCATATTTAAGCTGACGCTGTAGGACTCGCGGCCAACAATTTCGGTCGCGAGGAGGACCTCATGCAGATCGTCCGCACCATAGAGGAGTTGCGTCAGGCTCTGGCGCCCGCAAGGCGGGCTGGAAAACGCATCGGCTTTGTGCCGACCATGGGCTATCTCCACAAAGGCCATCTTGAACTGGTTCATCGATCCAGAGCGGAAAACGATGTGACGGTCGTGTCCATCTTCGTCAATCCGTTGCAGTTCGGCGCAAATGAAGACCTCGACAAATATCCTCGCGATCTGGAGCGCGACGCAACTCTGCTGCGCGGGGCCAGTGTCGATTATCTTTTCGCACCAGCGGTCAGCGACATGTATCCGCGTCCCATGCAGACCGTGGTGGATGTACCCGCGCTCGGCAACCAGATGGAAGGCGAGGCGCGTCCCGGCCACTTCGCCGGTGTCGCGACGGTGGTCAGCAAGCTCTTCAATATCGTAGGCCCGGATACTGCTTATTTCGGCGAGAAGGACTTTCAGCAACTCGTCATCATCCGCCGCATGGTGGAAGACATGGCCATTCCGGTGCGTGTCGTCGGCGTCGAGACCGTGCGTGAGGATGACGGCCTCGCCTGTTCGTCGCGCAATGTCTATCTGACGCCAGAACAGCGCGCAGCCGCCGTCATCGTGCCGAAAGCGCTCGATGAGGCTGAACGCCTCTATCGCTCCGGCATGGATGATCCTGATGCGCTGGAAGCCGCAATTCGCGCCTTCATCGCTACCGAACCGCTGGCAACGCCCGAAGTAGTCGCGTTGCGCGACCCTGAAACCCTGGAGCGCCTGACAGCTGTACAGGGGCGCCCGGTTCTCATTGCGCTGTTCGTTCGTCTTGGCGCGACCCGGCTTCTCGATAACCGCGTCATCGCACATGTCGCGCAGGAAAAGGCAGCCTGAAATGAGCGCACCCGTCAAACAGAAGCGGCTGACGCCTAAATCCATCCACGCTATGAAGGGCGAACGCCCCATTGTCAGCCTGACCGCCTATACGACGCCGATCGCGCGGCTGCTCGATCCGCATTGCGATCTGCTGCTGGTCGGCGACTCGCTTGGCATGGTGCTCTACGGCATGGATTCCACTCTTGCCGTAACGCTCGACATGATGATCGCCCATGGGCGGGCGGTGATGCGGGGCGTGGAGAAGGCCTGTGTTATCGTCGATATGCCGTTCGGTTCCTATCAGGAATCGAAGGAACAGGCGTTCCGTAATGCGGCGCGTGTCATGCAGGAAACCGGCTGCGACGGCGTAAAGCTCGAAGGCGGCGAGGAGATGGCGGAAACGGTTGCTTTCCTCGTCAAGCGTGGCATTCCCGTGTTCGGCCATGTCGGTCTGATGCCGCAGCAGGTCAACACGGTCGGCGGCTTCCGCTCGCTCGGACGCGGCGATGAAGAGGCCGATCAAATCCGCCGCGATGCACAGGCCATTGCCGATGCGGGCGCTTTTGCGCTGGTGATCGAAGGCACGGTGGAGCCGCTGGCGCGTGAGATCACCGCATCGCTTGCCATCCCGACGGTCGGCATCGGGGCATCTGCTGCCTGCGATGGACAAATATTGGTTTCAGACGACATGCTGGGGCTTTTTCAGGATTTCACGCCGCGCTTCGTGAAGCGTTTTGCGCATCTGGCGCCAGAGGTGTCCGATGCGGCCAAAGCCTATGCCGAGGAGGTGCGGGCGCGCGCTTTTCCGGGGCCGGAACATGTTTTCGGAGCACGGAACAAGGCTTAAGCGCTGAAAGCTGTGGCCGGTAACGCGCAGCGCCTTGTATTCGTTGCTCAATCACGTTCAATGCCGGAAGTGTTTTCTGGAGCGGCCGTGACTAACGATATTGCCCATACCGAATTGATAGCCGTGCTGGCAGCTGTTACCGGCGAACAGCCGCGCGTCATGACCGTGCGGGGAGGACAGGCCCTGCCATCCGGTCCGTTCGAGAGCGAGCACCGCTCTCTGCAAGCAGGCCTGCGCGCCTGGGTGCAGTCGGAAACCGCACATCCGGTCGGATATCTGGAGCAGCTCTACACCTTTGCCGATCGGGACCGACATGCACAGGGCGAGCGTATCATCTCAATCAGCTATCTGGGCCTGGTACGCGAAAGCGACGCCGCTGCGGGGCAGGCTGGATGGCGCGGCTGGTATGATTATCTGCCGTGGGAAGATCACCGCCAGGGCGAGCCGCCCATCATGGAACACCTCAACAACGCGCTGCTTGTCTGGGCCTACCGGGCAGAGACGCCCGAACTGACGGCGCAGCGCATGCGGCGGATCGCCTTCACCTTCGGCTTTGAGAGCGGAGATTGGAGCGGGCGCTGGAATGAAGACCTTGTGCTGCAACGCTATGAGTTGCTGTTCGAGGCCGGTCTGGTGGCCGAGGCCGGTATGCAGGAAGACGAGAACGGTCGCTCCATGTTTGCCGATCATCGCCGCATCCTTGCCACGGCGATTGCGCGGCTGCGCGCCAAGATCAAATATCGCCCGGTGGTATTCGAGCTGATGCCGGAAAGTTTCACCCTGCTGCAATTGCAGCGCACCGTCGAAGCGCTGGCGGGTCTGCGCCTGCACAAGCAGAATTTCCGCCGCCTGATCGAACAACAGGATCTGGTCGAAGAGACCGGCGAAAGCCACAGCGAAACCGGCGGACGCCCGGCAAAGCTCTTCCGTTTCCGCTACTCGATTGTCGAGGAACGCGCCCTTTCCGAGCGTCATCTGGCCGGAGCCAAGCTGCCAATCTCCCGCGATTGACAATATACTCGAATCGAGTATAAGGTTGCGATTATGAAATGCTCACATTGAGTATAATGGAAATACGTATGTGACCTTGGAGGCCACCTTGAACGATCATGTTTCCGTTTCGCAACTTTATGACCGGGTGGCCAGGGTGTTGCCAAAGGCGGAGTGGCTCGGCTTCGAGGACGATGTCGCGGCCATTCTCGAGCTGAAGAAAAAGCGCAATGCCGTCATCCTCGCGCATAATTACCAGACGCCGGAAATCTTCCACTGCGTGGCCGACATTGTCGGCGACAGTCTGGCGCTGGCGCGCAAGGCGGCTGAAGTCGATGCCGATGTGATCGTGCTGGCGGGCGTGCATTTCATGGCTGAAACGGCCAAGCTGCTCAATCCCGGCAAGACGGTGCTGATCCCCGATATGGGCGCGGGTTGTTCGCTGGCCGACAGCATCACGCCGCAAGACGTGGCGCTTTTGCGCGAGGCGCATCCGGGCGTGCCGATCATCACCTATGTCAACACATCGGCTGCCGTGAAGGCGGCGTCCGACATTTGCTGCACCTCCGGCAACGCCAAAAAGGTGGTGGAATCGCTCGGTGTGCCGCGTGTGCTGATGATTCCAGACGAGTTTCTGGCCCAGAACGTGGCGCGTGAAACCAATGTCGAAATCCTCGCATGGCATGGCCATTGCGAGGTGCATGAGCGTTTGACCCCAGACGATATTCGTGAACTGCGCGAAAGCCATCCCGGCATCATGGTTCTGGCGCATCCGGAGTGCCCGCCGGAAGTGGTGGAGGCAGCCGACTTTGCCGGTTCCACGGCAGTCATGTCGGACTATGTCGGTCAGAAGAAGCCGCAGCGCGTGGTGCTTTTGACTGAATGCTCGATGAGCGACAATGTCGCCGTCGATCACCCGGATGTGGAGTTCATCCGCCCCTGCAATCTTTGTCCGCATATGAAGCGTATCACCCTCGCCAATATCCGCGATGCATTGGAAAACAATCGTCATGAAGTGGTGGTCGACGCCGCTTTGATGGAACCGGCCCGGCGCGCCGTCGAACGGATGCTGGCAATATGATCAACGCCCGGACGGCTCCGGTTCTCATCGTCGGCAGTGGACTTGCCGGGCTGATGACCGCGCTGACGCTATCACCCCAGCCGGTCCTGCTGGTGACAGCGGGAAGCCTTGGCCTGTCCGGTTCCAGCACTTTGGCGCAGGGCGGGATCGCTGCGGGTATCGGGGCGGACGACAGTACAGCGCTGCATCTGGCCGACACGATTGCAGCAGGCGACGGCCTCTGCGATGCGGCGGTTGCTGCGGAAATCATAGCAGCAGGCGCGGACGTCATTGCTGCTCTGGAAGCCCATGGCGTGCGCTTCGACCGGAAGGCCGACGGTTCGTTCTCCCTTGGTCTGGAAGCCGCGCACAGTCGCCATCGTATCGTCCATGTCGATGGCGATGCGACGGGCGCTGGCATCATGCGCGCTTTGATCGCGAAGGTTCTGGCAACGCCCTCGATCACCGTCATGGAAAACACCCGCGCCCTGCGGCTCATCAAGCAGGATGGCCGTGTGGTCGGTGCCTGCCTGGAGAATGTTGGACCGGTTGCCGCGCGCGGCGTGGTTCTGGCGACCGGTGGTATCGGCGGGCTTTATAAAGCAACCACAACACCGCTTGGCAATCTGGGGCAGGGGGCTGCTTTGGCGGGTCGGGCGGGCGCAGTGCTCGCCGATATGGAGTTTGTGCAATTTCACCCGACTGCACTTGCCGTCTCTGCACCGCGTCTGCCGCTGGTCAGCGAAGCGGTGCGCGGCGAAGGCGCTGAACTCATCAATGATCGCGGTGAGCGGTTCATGGCCGACATTCCGGGCCGCGAGCTGGCCCCACGCGATGTCGTTGCCCGTGCCATTGGCAGCGAGATCGGCCAAGGTCGAAAGGTTTTCCTCGATGCGCGGGCGGCTCTGGGGGCAGGTTTTGCAACCCGCTTCCCGGGTATCGATGCGCTTTGCAGGCAGCATGGCATCGACCCTTCGCGCGACGCCATTCCGGTGCGGCCCGCCACCCATTACCACATGGGCGGCGTCAAGACCGACGCTGACGGGCGCAGCACGATACCCGGTCTGTGGGCTGTTGGTGAAGCTGCCTGCACCGGCCTGCATGGCGCGAACCGGCTTGCCAGCAATTCCTTGCTCGAAGCTGCGGCAATGGGGCTGCGCGCCGCTCACGCCCTTGTGGATGAAGAAGTGATCGGTGTTCGCCATCTCGTACCCATCAGCCTGCCCGGAGATGCTGATCCCGAACCGGTGCGGTGCGTCGTTTCCAGTCATCTAGGACTGTTGCGCGATGAAGAAGGTTTGCGCGTGGCGATCACCACCCTTCTTCCGCTCGCTGAGTCAGACGATGCCGCCGCGGTGGCGCTGGTCGCTGCGGTAGCGGCCTATGAACGGTGCGAGTCGCGCGGCAGCCATGCCCGCATCGATCATCCGCAAAAGGATGCAGTCGCCAGACGCCGTTTTCACACATTCGAGAGGGCGTTCGCGCAGGCTCGCGAGATAAACGATCCAAACCGAATTTCCAGGATAGCTTCATGAACCTGCCGCACCTGTCTCCGCTTGTTGTCGAACCGCTGGTGCGCACCGCGCTTCTGGAAGATCTGGGGCTTGCCGGCGATATCACCAGTAATGCCGTCGTACCGGAGGATCACCGCTCGGCCATGCTGTTCAGCCTGCGCCAGCCGGGTGTCATCGCCGGGCTGGATGTGGCTGAAATGGCGTTTCGTCTGGTCGATCCGGACGTCACATTCGAGCGCTTGACCCGGGATGGCCAGTTTCTTGAAAAAGGGAGCGACATTGCCCGCGTTTCCGGCAGTTCGCGGTCGATCCTGGCGGGTGAGCGAACGGCGCTCAATTTTCTCGGTCACCTGTCTGGTATCGCCACGGCAACCGCCAATCTGGTGAAGGCGGTCGCAGGAACCAGGACTTCCATTGTCTGCACGCGAAAGACGACGCCGGGGCTGCGTGCCTTGCAGAAATATGCGGTCAGGGCAGGCGGGGGAATGAACCATCGCTTCGCGCTCTATGATGCGGTGCTCATCAAGGACAACCACATCGCAGTCGCGGGCGGCGTGCGCGAAGCCATTGAGCGCGCCAAGGCCGATGCCGGCCATATGGTCAAGATCGAAGTTGAAGTTGACACGCTGCAACAGCTTGATGAAGCAATGGCGGTGGGTGTGGACGCAGTTCTGCTCGACAATATGTCACCGGACCAGTTGCGCGAGGCTGTATCGATCATCGATGGCCGCGCCATTTCGGAAGCTTCGGGCGGCATCACACCGGAAACGGTCGCCGCTGTTGCCGCAAGCGGTGTCGATCTGATTTCGGTCGGCTGGACGACGCACAGCGCGCCAAACCTCGATATCGGGCTCGATTTTGAATTGAATGGCTGAGGCGATAGCCCGCAATCATCCCGAATATTCGGACCTGTTCGCTGTAAAACCCGACACATGGTGCCGGGGTGGGCTGCGGTTTGGTCCGCGCCCGGCGCCTTCCAAATTCGCGCAACAAACTCCCTTAAAAACATGATTGTAATGTTCATATTTTCGTGCCACAAATTCACTGACTGATAGTCAGTCAAGAGTCGTGCGGCGGTTCGGGCACCTGCTTGTGTGCGTGTGGGTCGCCGGATCGTCGTCACGGCTCGCAGCGGCAACATCGCTGCGAAATTCAGGAATATCGATCAGGAGGGAGCGTAATGCTTCATCATACGGAAAACTGGCCCTACGTGGTCACCCTGTCGAAGGGCGCATCGACCATGGAGGAGACGCGTGAATTTTTTGATGCCTGGAACCGCTGGCTTGATGAAGGAAAGCCCTTTGTCACGATCCGCCGGTTTCTGGACGAGGATGCTCTCACGCATCCGGAAGGATCGGCGCGTGAAGTCAAGCAATGGTTTCAGCGCAATGCTCAGCGCATTCGCGAACAGGTGCTGGGGATGGTGAATATCGTGCCGGAATCTGTGTATGAACAGGCAAGCCGCATGGACGCTGAAAAGCTGTTCCGTGTTCCGGCCGGCACCTTCTCCAATGTCGAGGCAGCGCTGCACTGGCTGGAAGACCGGGTCGTTCGGCCAAACAGTCTTGTTTTTGACAGGGCGGCAATCCGGGGTAGATTGGCGGCATCCTGAAATTCCGGAGATTGCTTTGCCGCCGACCGCCACCAAGCCCAAGCCCCGCACCAAGCCCGCTGAAATTCGTCGCGATGAGCTGATGGCTGCAGCCGAGGCCCTCTTCCTCGAAAAGGGCTTCGCTGCGACGAGCGTGGATGAAATTGTCCGCCTTGCCGATGTGGCCAAAGGTACGTTCTATCTGCATTTTCGCAGCAAGGACGACATCCTGATCGCCTTGCGGGAGCGATTTATCGACGGGTTCTGCGAGGGGTTGGAGCGTCAGTTGGGCCAATTTCCGGCCGATGACTGGCACGGAAAGCTGGTAGTGTGGGCCGAGACGGGCATCGCCGGCTATCTGGACAATTACCGGATACACGACATGGTGTTCCACGATTTTCATCCGCCCCTGCGGCGCATGAAGCAGGAAAATCCGGCAATCGTCCGGCTCGATGCGTTGTTGACCGACGGCAATTCCGCAGGTGCATGGAAAATCTCCAATCCGCGTTTGACGGCTGTGCTCCTTTTCAATGCGCTGCACGGTGCGGTCGATGAAATCATCTCCAACCCCGATATGATGGATCGAACGGAAATGGTCGCGGGCGTTAAGGCGTTTTTCTTGCAGGCGGTACGGGCTTAGAGCATCCTGTTTTTTTGTTTTCCCCAAGCCCGTTCCAGTTTTCGGCAGACACGCCCCAGAGATCGGGCAAAGAAAAAGGGAGGCTGATGCCTCCCTCCATTAACAGACCAGCCCGTTTCCGCAGAGTTATTTCTCCACGAAAGCCTTCTCGATGACGTAGTGTCCGGCTTCGCTCTGGCTGCCTTCCTTGAAACCGCGCTCTTCAAGTATCTGCTTTGTTTCGGCCAGCATTTCCGGGCTGCCGCAGAGCATCATGCGGTCGTCGTCATGATTGAACTCTGGCAGGCCAACATCTGTGAACAGCTGTCCTGAACGAATGAGGTCGGTCAGGCGGCCACGATTCTTGTAGGGCTCACGCGTGACGGTCGGGTAGTAGATGAGCTGCTTCTTGACCATTTCGCCAAGGAATTCATCCTGCGGCAGTTCGTTGGAAATGAAATCCGTATAGGCGAGTTCCGCGACCTGACGCACGCCATGAACAAGAATGATCTTTTCGAAACGTTCATAGGCTTCCAGATCGCGAATGATCGACAGGAATGGCGCAAGACCGGTGCCGGTCGAGAGCAGCCAGAGATTTTTGCCCGGCTTCAGATTGTCGTAGAGAAGTGTGCCGACCGGTTTCTTGGAAAGAATGATCTGGTCGCCAACCTTCAGATGCTGAAGCTTGGAGGTCAACGGACCGTTCGGCACCTTGATCGAGAAGAATTCCAGCCCGTCTTCGTAAAGGCTCGAGGCAATCGAATAGGCGCGCGTGAGCGGCTTGCCGTTTACTTCCAGCCCCATCATGATGAACTGGCCGCTCTGGAAGCGAAAGCCGGGGTCGCGCGTGGTGCGGAAGGAAAACAGCGTATCGGTCCAGTGATGGATGTCGGTGACGGTTTCCTGATTGAAGTTGCTGCTCATTTTCGGAACTGTCTCTGTCTTGCTCCTGCACCGCTTGGGAGGACGGCGCCCGTGGATGGATCGGTCGTTTTGGTCATTGCCGCATTTTGCCCGCAGTCACGCAGCTCCGTGGAGTCTGCATTTCCTGCAGGCAAAACGCCTTGATCGCAATCAATGTAAGCGCGTCATGCTGCCTTCAGGGTGGCTTCCGCGAATTCGTAATTGGCCAGCTTGTCGAGGAAATTCGTTACATAGTCAGGCCGACGATTACGGAAATCGAGATAATAGCTATGCTCCCAGACATCAAGCCCTAATAGCGCCTTGCCTTCGCCGGTTGCCAGCGGATTGGATCCGTTAGGGGTCTTGGTGACCTTGAGCTTGCCGTCATCGGCCAGAACCAGCCATGCCCATCCCGAACCGAACTGGCCGACGGCTGCGGTCTTGAAGGCTTCCTTGAACTGGTCGACACCGCCGAAATCTTCGGTGATTTTCTTTTCCAGCGCTCCGGGAAGGCGGCCACCGGAAGCAGACAGGTTCTGCCAGAACAGATTGTGGTTCCAGTGCTGGCCGGCATTGTTGAACACCGGGGCCAGATCGGCCTTGTCCTTGGCAAGGAGAATGATTTCTTCGAGCGACTTGCCCTTGAGCGCATCGTTCTTTTCAACGAATCCGTTGAGGACAGTCACATAAGCCTGATGATGCTTGCCATGATGCAGCTCAAGCGTTTCCGTACCCATTCCCACGCCCTCGAGCGCGTTGGTTGCATAGGGAAGCGGGGGCAAGGTGAAGCTCATTTCAAAACTCCTTGTTACGTACGCCGTCGCGGTACGGACCGTGAGGCCCGTCAATCTGTTGCTGGACGCCGGTTGAGTGCCGTCATTTGATAACTATCTTGCTAAAGTGGGGTAGATAGCTTATTTAACAAGATAATTCTTCTTTAAATAGAAAATCGTCAATATGTCAAGGAATGACTTTCTAAATACCGACGCTCCGGTAGCACGTTCTCCCGCCGAGCGCGTTATGCTCACGCTTAAGATGCGGGGGGCCCAGACGGCAGCTGCGATCGGCGAGCATCTGGGAACGACCGGCGAAGCTGTCCGACAGCAACTGGTGCGACTGGCTGAAGAAGGTCTGGTCGCTCCCCATTCCGTATCGCAGGGGGTCGGACGTCCGTCTCAATTCTGGGACCTGACAGAGACCGGCAACAGGCGCTTCCCCGATACACATGCCGATTTGACGGTCCAGCTTCTCCATTCCGTTCGCAGCATTCTCGGTGAGGACGCGCTGGACACGCTGATCGCCCATCGCGAATCCGAGACCCGCCGTCAGTATCAGGCGCGCCTGAAAGATCTGCCGCTCGGCGAGCGGGTGTTGGAACTTGCCGCGATCCGCTCGGCAGAAGGTTACATGGCCGATGCCGAAAAGCAGGAGGATGGCTCCTGGCTCTTCATCGAAAATCACTGCCCGATCTGCGCTGCCGCGGACGCCTGCCAGGGCTTCTGCCGTGCGGAGCTTCAGGTATTCATGGCCGTGCTTGGCCCTGATGTTTCTGTAAACCGAACCGAACATATTTTGGCCGGTGCGCGGCGCTGCGCCTACGTTATTTCGCCCGCCGCCTGATAATTCTCAGCATTGGGCCGTTTGCGGCTGTCTTGCGCTACGGACGAGAGCGAGCGCCGACACGAACGCCAGTGCGGACAGAATGGCGAAGCCGGAAAAGAGCCAGAGCGCGGCATGTGCGGTGCCTGCAAAGCCGCCGGGATTGGTGAGGCCGGCCATATTGGCAACCATTCCGGCAAGTGCTGCGCCAAGGGCGGTTGTGAAAAGCTGCACCATGGTCACGGAGGCGGATGCAAGGTTCTGATCTTCTGTATCTGCGCGCTTGAAAATGCCGGTCAGCAGGTGCGGCCATGTCAGCCCCACGCCGAAACCGATGACTGCGAGCGCGATGCAGATCGGCAGCAGATCATACCAATGACCTTCGCTTCCTGCCGGAATGAGGACGGCCAGCGTGACCATCCCGGCTACGCCCATGACGGGGGCGGCGAGAATAACGCGGTCGGTGCGCCCGGCGGCAATCCCCGACGACCCGATCGAGCCAAGTGTCCAGCTGCCGCCCATGATTGCTGCCAGATATCCCGCGACAAGCGGCGACTGGTTATGCAGCACCTGAAAGAACAGCGGTACGAAGACTTCCGAACTGGTAACGGACGCGCTGAGGAAGGCGAGCGTCAGATAAAGCGCGCCGAGTTTCCGGATACTGAAAGACCGTTTCGGAAGAATGCGTCGGCTGGCCTTCTTTTCGACGGCTGCGAGGAGAAGCAGCAAGATGATTGCGAGTGCGACGCCGCCGGCATTCAGCGCCAGTTTCGATGAAATGCTTCCGGCGGAAACGGCAAGGACGGCAGTGGTCAAAAGAATGAGCTGTGGCCATGCCAGCCGGTCATTGCTGGCAGCGGAACCGGATTCGCGGGGCAGGACCGTCATGGCCATGATGGTGAACACGGCAATCACTGGCGCAAGCGACCAGAAGGCAGCGCGCCACATGCCGAGTTCCGCAAAAACGCCGCCAATCGCCGGGCCGACAAGCGTGGCAACGCCCCACATGCCGGAAACGAGGCCGATGGCGCGGGGCCATAGCGATTCATCAAAGACAATGCGGATCATGGAATATGACAGGGCGAGCATCATGCCGCCGCCAAGACCCTGAATGGCGCGCCCCGCCAGCATGACGGGCATGGAGGGCGCGAGGCCGCAAGTCAGGGTTCCCGCAGCAAAGATGCACGCTGCGACCAGATAGGCGCTGCGCGGGCCTGCCCGCGAAAGCAGGCGCGGCACAAGGGCGGAGCCGAGAATGGATGCGGTCACGAACAGTGCCGTGTTCCACGCGTAATAATCCATGCCGCCAATGTCGGCGACCACCGTCGGGAGGATGGTTGTGGCAATGAACACGTTGATGGCATGAAGCGCCACGCCGCCGACGAGAGTCAGCGATACGATAGCGTTTCTGCCTGCGAACAGGTCTCCCCAACCGGCGGTCGGCTTGTGATCCTGCATCTGATTTTCCTTTGGCTGTCATTGCGTGGGCGAATGCCTGATGAAGTCGTCCTGAACATGGAGCAACGGCTACGCTCGTGTTCGTAATTTGTCAAGCAAATGCTTGTTTAATTAATTTGACGATACTCACCAATCGTAGCGGGCCTTCCAGTTGTATAAAAGCCGGTGGCACCGGCAAAGACTTTCAACGAAAACGGCGGAGCGGGTAGAGCGGGAAGGGAAGGGGTTCAAATCCTGGTAAAAAGCTCTATATGAGACGCGAGCCCTGAAGGCAGGGAAGTAATCCGCGATGGCTTATGGGGAAATTTTCCCGATAATGCTGTGGCGGATTTGTGTTTCTGTCACAAGCTTCCTATAAGCCTTCAAATAATTTGGGAAACCGCCTGATGTTTCCTCAACTTGGCAGACCAGACTTGCTGGCGAGGCCAGATTTTCCCATTGAATGACGCGGAACGCCCATGATCCAGACGCCCTACTACCTGATCGACAAGACCAAGCTGAAGCGCAACATGGAAAAGGTTGCCTATGTGCGCGAGAAATCCGGCGCCAAGGCACTGCTGGCGCTGAAATGCTTCGCCACCTGGTCCGTGTTTGATCTGATGAGCGAATATATGGACGGCACCACCTCGTCTTCGCTCAATGAAGTGCGTCTTGGCCATGAAAGATTCGGCGGTGAAACCCATGCCTATAGCGTGGCCTATGCCGATAATGAGATCGATGAGGTCATCAGCCACGCCGACAAGATCATCTTCAATTCGATTGGCCAGCTCGAACGCTTTGCTGACAAGGCGTCGGGCATCAAGCGCGGGCTGCGCCTCAATCCGGGCATCTCGTCTTCGAGCTTCGATCTTGCCGATCCGGCACGTCCGTTCAGCCGTCTTGGCGAATGGGATGTGGCGAAGGTTGAGAAGGTCATGGATCGCGTGACCGGCTTCATGATCCATAACAATTGCGAAAATTCCGACTTTGGTCTTTTCGACCGGATGCTGACCGACATCGAACAAAAGTTCGGCTCGCTTCTCAACCGCGTCGAATGGGTCAGCCTTGGCGGCGGCATCCACTTCACCGGCGATGATTATCCGGTCGATGAGTTCTGCGCACGACTGAAGGCATTTTCGGAAAAGTTCGGCATTCAGGTCTATCTGGAGCCGGGCGAAGCCTCGATCACCAAGACCACGACGCTGGAAGTGACGGTGCTCGACACGCTGTTCAATGGCAAGAACCTTGCCATCGTCGATAGCTCCATCGAGGCGCATATGCTCGATCTGCTGATCTATCGCGAAAAGGCGAAGATGGCGCCGAACAATGGCGAGCGCAGCTACATGGTTTGCGGCAAGTCCTGCCTCGCCGGCGATATTTTCGGCGAGTTCACTTTCGACAAGCCGCTTGCCATCGGCGACCGCCTCTCATTCGAGGATGCGGCCGGTTATACCATGGTCAAGAAGAACTGGTTTAATGGCGTGAAAATGCCAGCCATTGCCGTGCGTGAACTGGACGGCACGGTCAGAGTTGTCCGCGAATTTGATTACGCGGATTTTGAAGGGTCGCTTTCGTAAAGATCCTGTTGCGGCTTTACGCTGCAACGAACTCATGTGTTCCGAATGAGAAGGCAACCGGGACGGTCAATAGATGGCGGGAAACCGCTGGAAGAGGAAGCATCGACAGAAAATGAAGAAGAACGTTCTCATTATCGGCGCCGGGGGCGTGGCACAGGTTGTTGCACATAAATGTGCGCAAAACTCTGACATATTGGGCGATATCCATATTGCGTCCCGCACGGTTGAGAAATGCCGCAAGATTATCGATAGCGTGCATGAAAAGAAGAGCCTCAAGACGGAGGTGAAGCTGGAAGCGCATGCGCTGGACGCAATGGATGTGGAGGCCACCAAGGCCCTGATCCGGAAGACGGGCGTTCAGATCGTCATCAATGTCGGCTCGGCCTTCCTCAATATGTCGGTTCTTCGCGCCTGTATCGATACGGGCGTGGCTTACATGGACACCGCAATCCATGAAGACCCGAAGAAGATCTGCGAGACCCCGCCATGGTATGGCAATTACGAATGGAAGCACCTGAAGGAATGCGAAGAGAAGGGCATTACCGCCATTCTCGGCATTGGCTTCGATCCGGGGGTGGTCAATGCCTATGCGCGTCTTGCTGCCGACGACTATCTCGATGAAGTCAAATCCATTGACATCGTCGACATCAATGCCGGTTCACATGGCCGCTGGTTTTCGACCAATTTCGACCCGGAAATCAATTTCCGTGAGTTCACCGGCACGGTTTATTCCTGGCAGAACGGTGCCTGGCAGTCGAACAAGATGTTCGAAGTCGGCCACACCTTCGACCTGCCGGTCGTCGGTCCGAGCAAGGCCTATATGACCGGCCATGATGAAGTGCACTCGCTGTCGAAGAACTATCCTAACGCCGACGTGCGTTTCTGGATGGGTTTCGGCGATCACTATATCAACGTCTTCACGGTGCTGAATAATCTGGGCCTCCTGTCCGAACAGCCGGTCAAGACCGCCGAAGGTCTGGAAGTCGTGCCGCTCAAGGTAGTGAAGGCTGTGCTGCCCGATCCATCATCGCTGGCGCCGGACTATACCGGCAAGACCTGCATTGGCGATTTCGTCAAGGGCACCAAGGACGGCAAGGAGAAGGAAGTCTTCATCTATAACGTTGCCGACCACAAGGACGCCTATAACGAAGTGGGTTCGCAGGGCATTTCCTACACCGCTGGCGTTCCGCCGGTCGCAGCCGCAATCCTCATCGCTTCGGGCGAATGGGACGTAAAGAAGATGGTCAATGTGGAAGAGCTTCATCCAAAGCCATTCCTCCACATCCTGAACCAGATCGGCCTGCCATCCCGCATCAAGGATGAAGACGGCGACCGCGCGCTCGACTTCGCATAAGCATGCGATCCGGATGAATAAAGAAAACCCCGCTTCGGCGGGGTTTTTATTTTCTCGATCCTCATCCTGAGGAGGCCCGCAGGGCCGTCTCGAAGGATCGAGGGGGCGACGAATGACGATGGAAGACCAGCGTTGCGGTGGCCGTTCCATCTGGACCTCGCCCTTCGAGGCTGCGCTTCGCTCCGCACCTCAGGGCAGACCGTCCGCGCCTGAACCTCAGTCGCCACGCGGCCAGGTATCCGACAGCCGATATCCACCAGGAAATGGATCGCTCGGATCGAGCATGAGCTGCGAGGTTCCTGTCACCCATGCGCGACCGGAAATAATGGGGCTGATGGCTGGCTTGCCGCCAAGCTCAAGCGTATTGTCGAGCCGACAATGAAACTCCGTACCCAGCACGGACTTGCCGATGAATTTCTCACCGACCTTCATCTGGCCCTTGGCGTGCAGCACGGCCATGCGCGCCGAGCAGCCCGTACCGGTCGGCGAGCGGTCGAGCTTGGCCGGGCGGATCGCAACGGTGTTCACGCCCGTCAGCACGTCGCCCTCCCGTGTTACCGGCTCGGTGATCTGGCAAAACGAAATGTGGTTCCAGTCTTTTTCCGGGTGGCGGAAGCCCAGTTGTTCATTGGCAGCCTTGGTGATCCTGACGCCAATCTCGGCAAGTTCCCGCGCCTGGCCTGGCTCGATCTTCATGCCGATATGCGCCGCATCCACAATGACGAAACTGTCGCCGCCATAGGCGGTATCGACAGTGATCGTGCCCAGTCCTTCAACTTCCAGCGATGCATCCAGTCGGTCGGCGAAAGATGGAACATTGCGCACGCTGATGCGCTCCGCCTTGCCGTTGCGGCATTCGGCTTCCACTTCGATGAGGCCACCTGGCGCTTCCAGCACCATTCGCGTCACCGGCTCCTGCATCGGGATGATGCCGCTGTCCAAAAGCACGGTCGAGACGCAGATCGAGTTCGAACCGGACATCGGCGGCGTATCCGCAGGTTCCATGATGATGAAGCCCATCTGCGCGCGAGGATCTTTCGGCGGCACCAGCAGATTGACGTGACGGAAGACACCGCCGCGCGGTTCGTTGAGCACGAAATTGCGCAAGGTCTCGTCGCTGGCAATGAAGCGTGATTGTTCCCATACCGTTGCACCCGGAGGCGGAGCCACACCGCCGACGATAACATCGCCGACTTCGCCCTCCGCATGACAGCCGACAATATGGATGACTTTGGTGCTGCGCATGACGCCTCCTGCGATTAATGCAATCATTCCTATCGGTTAGGGCATAAGCGTCAATCCTTTATCGGACAGGCAATGACGCTTTCGCGTCAGAATGAGGATTTGATTCCTCCATGTGTCCGTAGACGAAAAATCCATTTCGAGACGTGTTGCTTCTTTGAGCAAGTCTGATATCCATGTTGCTCTAATTTTGTGCAAATCGATGCGCAGCCCGCTTGGCTCCGGATCAGTTTCTGGAACATACACAACGTTCCCAATAGAAATTGAGCAACCCGAAAAGTTGGGGCGAAGTCGCTCTTGCAGCGACAAACGCCCTTAGCCGGCATGGGACGGTCGATGATCGTATTTCCGCGCCTCTTCTCAGATTGACATGGTCTCTGATGTTCCGGGGCGTGGCCTCATTCAAATGGAACATCCGGCGGGTTGACGGCCCCGGATGCTTCGGGGAGCGGACTATGGACAGGACAAACAATGCGGGCTTTGAGCAGCCCCATGAATCCGGCACGCAACGCTGGGGCAGGGAGATGGTCGCGGCGCTGACACTCGGCTGGCCGCTGATCTTCACCAATCTTTCGCAGGCCGCGCTGACGGCGACCGATGTCATCTTTATCGGCCGGCTCGGAGCAGACACGCTCGCCTCGGCTTTGCTGGCGACGAGCTTCTATCATACGCTGATGATCTTCTCGATGGGGCTTGTCTCGGCAGTGATGCCGATGATCGCCATTGCGCTTGGCAAGAACCGCCATTCGGTGCGTGATGTGCGCCGCACCGTTCGTCAGGGCTTCTGGACCGCAATCATGATCGCGGTTCCGGTCTGGATCGTGCTCTGGCATTGCGAGGAAATTTTCCTGTTTCTCGGCCAGCGTCCGGACATCGCCGCCCGCTCGACGGATTTCATGCACACGCTGCAATGGGCGCTGTTGCCTTATCTGGGCTATATCGTGCTGCGCTCATTCTTTGCGGCGATGGAAAAGCCGATGTGGACGCTGCTCATTGCAGCCCTTGCGATCGGTTTCAACGCGCTTGCCGGCTGGACGCTGATTTTCGGCCATTTCGGCTTCCCGCGCATGGAATTGCATGGCGCCGGTATCGCCACCACGGCATCAAGCACGATGATGTTCCTCGGACTTGCCTTCATCACCCTGCGCCATCGCCGTTTCCGCCGCTATCACCTGTTCGGCCGTTTCTGGCGTCCCGACTGGGCGCGCCTGCTTGAACTGTGGCGTATCGGCATTCCAATGGCGCTCACTTTCGTGTTCGAGACCTCCATCTTCTATGCCGCGGTGGTCATGATGGGCCGCATCGGCCCGACGGCCATGGCGGCTCACGCCGTGGCGATCCAGATCGCATCGCTCAGTTTCATGGTGCCGCTCGGTTTCGGACAGGTGGCAACCGTGCGTGTGGGCCGTGCTTATGGTGCCGGCCACCCCAAGGCGATTGCCTATGCGGGCTGGAGTGCCTACGCGCTCGGTGTGGGCTTCATGGCGGTGATGGGGCTGCTTATGGTGCTCATCCCTCGCTTGTTCATCGGCGTCTTCCTTGATCTGCACGATCCGCAGAACCTGCCGGTGATGGAACTGGCCGTGACTTTCCTTGCGCTGGCAGCACTCTTCCAGATCGTCGACGGCGCACAAGCCGTTGCAGCAGGCATGTTGCGCGGCCTGCGGGATACCCGCGTGCCGATGTTCCTGGCTCTGTTTGGCTATTGGGGCGTGGGCTTGCCGCTCGGCGCATTGCTTGCGTTCAAGTTCGAACTTGGCGGTGTCGGTATCTGGCTCGGTCTTGCCGCGGGTCTCGGCATTGTGGCGGTGTTGATGACACTGCGATGGCGCAGGCATCTTGCACATGTATCGGCTCACCCTGCCTGAGCGATCCAATAAAAAAGCCATACGCCCGACAGGCGTATGGCTTTGACGATCTGATCCTGCGCCTTACTTCGTCAGCGCAATGATGCGGTCGAGGGCAGCGCCGAAGCCTTTCAGCGAAACCTTGAAGGCAACCGGCTGGCTTGGGCTCAGGGCTGTCGTGGTGACGTTGATATTGGTGCCGGCCTTGAGGGCGGCAACCTGCTTGGCGTCGAAGCTTACTGGAGCCAGGCAACCCTGCGGCAGGCAGGTGGAGAAAGCGAGATTCGGTGCGGCTGCGTCATCGATCTTGAGGGCCGCGCCCTTGGCGAGATCAAGGCCGAACGGCATCAGCAGGACGCCTTCAACCTTGCCCGCGACATTGCGCAGTTCCGCCGTCAGAACGCGCTGGCCGGTCTGCGTGCTGCTCTGCTCCTGACGCATCACGCAGATGCTGGTGTCTTTCTGGTTCTGACAGGAAACAGTCCAGTCCTCATAGGTTTCCTGCAGATTGCTGGCGCCGCCGGGAAGCGGGGCAGCAAAGGACGAAGCGCCTGAAATGGTTGCGAGCGTGAATGCAAGACCGATTACGCGATAGGTTTTCATAAATAGATTCTCTCTGAAATGAATGGCTCCCGGAGCCGTATACTCCGAGACAGTGTTCAAGAAAATGATATTGAGCATAAAATATTCGCGTCATCAACTGCGATCGTTGTTTGTATTTTAGTTATATAAATAGCTATCAATATATTGCTTCTTGTGCGGTTGCGTCTCCTGCGGTGCCAGGTTTTTCCCCGCGCCCCTTTTCCTCGCAAGGCGGGAACTTTAAAGTCATCGGCTGAAAGGTCGGCCTGGGACGCCGGGAGGAGAGAACGTGACGCTACGCTACCAGATCGTTGCACTGGCGATTGTGCCGCTCATCGTGGCCATATTGACGGTCACGGCCTTTATTACCTGGCAATCGGCTAATCTCGTGCAGAGCAGCATCGCAACTTTCGAGAAGAATATGCTGAAAGCCAAGGAGACCGAGCTTCTCAATCTCACCAATCTGGCCCTTTCCTCCATACAGCAGATTTACGACGAGGCCGGTCCGGACGATACCGCGGCCATGGAAAAGGTGCGCGAGATACTGACCTCGCTCGATTATGGTCGCGACGGTTATTTCTTCGTCTATGATTATGACGGCAATAATGTCGTTCATCCGCGCCAGACCTTCCGTCCGGGCCACAACTGGCTCGACCTCGTCGATCCGGATGGGGATCGCGTCATCGCCAATCTGATCGGCAAGGCCAAGGAGGGTGGCGGGCTGCACCAGTATAAGTGGGAAAAGCCGTCGAGCGGCGAAATGGCCGACAAGCTTTCCTTCGCGGTCGGTCTGGATAAATGGAAATGGATGCTGGGAACGGGTGTCTATCTCGATGATGTCTATGTGCAGACTGCCGCCGCTAATGCGGATTTTCGCGCCAATATCCGCACGACCTTCCTCATTGTCAGTCTGATCGCCGTTCCGGCTGTGATGCTCGTCTTCGCGACCTGCATGCTGCTCAACCTGCGTGAGCGGCGCATGGCGGATACCAAGCTGAAGGAACTGGCGCAGCGCATCATCGATACGCAGGAGGAGGAACGGGCGCGACTGGCGCGGGAGCTTCACGACGGAATTTCCCAAAATCTCGTCGGCGTCCGCTACGCCATCGACCTTGCGAGCCGTCAGGTGAGAATGGGCAGCGGGGGTGCGCCGCTTGCGATCGAAAAGGCATCGGACGCGCTCAACGGCGCAATCAAGGAAGTGCGGCGGCTTTCGCATGATCTGCGTCCGCGCATTCTGGACGACCTTGGCCTGACGGTCGCGCTCAAGGCCCTGTGTGAGCATTTCTCTGAACGGACCGGCATTGAAACCCGGCTGGAAGCGAGCGGGTTGAGCGAGACGCTGAAGCCGGAGGCAAGCACTGCGCTTTATCGTGTCGTGCAGGAGGCGCTCACCAATGTGGAGCGTCATTCCGGCGCGAGTCAGGTGAACATCCGTCTCTGGGAAGCCGGTGGCAAGGTGACGATGACGGTTGCCGATGATGGCAATGGTTTCACCGCGCGTGATTTGAAGGATCCGCTTTCTGGACTTGGCCTGCGAAATATGCAGGAACGGATGGCACATTTCGGCGGGGTGCTCTTGGTTGAAACCAGTGCAGATGGTACGCAACTGACCGCGCGCCTGCCGCAGTCGGCAACAGAAAGAAAGCGGGAACCGGAAGTCGCATGACGAATGAATGCAAGATTCGCGTATTGCTCGTGGACAACCACCCGCTGGTGCTGGACGGTTTGCGCGCTGTGCTCGAAACCTATGACGATATCGATGTTGCTGGCGCGGCTTCCAATGCGCGGGCCGCTCTCGAACTGGCGCTTGCCGTCAACCCGGATGTGGTCCTGATGGATATCAATATGCCACTTCTTAACGGTATCGACGCCATCGAACTGTTCAAGAAGCAGTTTCCGGGCATCCGTATCCTCATGCTGTCCATGCACGACAGCCGCGAATATATCTCGACCTCGATCATGCGTGGGGCTTCGGGATATGTCTTGAAGGACGTGTCCACGGCAGAAATCGTGGCCGCCATTCATGCGGTCGCGTCAGGTGGAACATATTTCTCGTCCGGCGTTTCGGAAGCGCTGCTCGACAGCGGCGAGAGGAAGTCGGAAGGTTTGTCCGTTCGCGAAAACGATGTGCTGGTGCTGGTGGCCGAAGGAGGCAGCAATCGCGAGATTGCAATCAGGCTCGGCATTTCGGAAGCAACCGTTGAAACCCACCGCAAGAACATCAAGAAGAAGCTTGGAATTGCCAGCACGGCGGGGCTTACGCGCTACGCCATAGAAAACCGGTTGCGCCTGTCTTCGCCATAACCGGCATCGGCTACTTACTGCTGATTTCGCCTTACCCACTAATGGGTAGTCCTTTGTTCCTTAGAACTTTCGTCCGCTTGCGAGGCGGATTCGCCGGTCCTATCATCCGCCCCAAAACCGCTTGAGGAGGCGGAACAGAAGGGGAGGAGCGATGTCAGTCTTGCTGGCGTTGTCGCGCGCTATCGACGCGGCCAATAATATCATCGGAAAATCCGTATCGTGGCTCATACTGGTGGCTGTGCTCATCAGTGCCATCAACGCGGTTTCGCGCAAGCTGTTCAATGTCAGTTCGAATGCATGGCTGGAAGCGCAATGGTATCTGTTCTCGGCGGTCTTCCTGATCGCAGCCGGATATACGCTCTTGCACAGCGAGCATGTGAAGGTCGATCTTCTTTACAGCCGCTATTCGCGACGAACACAGCTTCTGGTCGAAATTTTCGGTACGATCTTTTTCCTCCTGCCTTTCTGCCTCATCACGATTTACCTCTCCTGGCCCATCGTGGAAGCAAAGATCGCCAGCGGCGAGACCTCCAACAATACCGGAGGGCTGGTTCTCTGGCCGGTCTGGGTGCTGATACCCATCGGCTTCGGCCTGCTTGCATTGCAGGGCATCTCCGAACTCATCAAGCGCATCGCAATCCTTCAAGGGCGCATACCGGACACGGTCGCCATTGAAGATGCGGAAGCCCAGGCGCTCTGAGGGGGACGGACATGATTGCTTTTATTGCGGAAAATCTCGCCCCGCTGATGTTCCTGTCGCTGGTGGTCGTGCTTTTGCTCGGCTACCCGGTTGCCTTCGCGCTGGCTTTCGTGGGTTTCGCCTTCGGTTTCGTCGGCATCGAAATGGGCCTGCTGCCGGTCAATCTGTTCGGTGCCATACCGGACCGCATCTTCGGACAGATGTCGAACGAGACATTGCTTGCCATTCCCTTCTTCACCTTCATGGGGTTGATACTGGAGCGAAGCGGCATGGCGGAAGAACTGCTCGATACCATCGGGCAGCTTTTCGGTCCGGTGCGCGGCGGTCTCGCCTTTGCCGTTATCGTCGTCGGCGCGCTTCTGGCGGCAACGACCGGCGTGGTTGCCGCTTCGGTTATTTCCATGGGGCTGATTTCGCTCCCGATCATGCTGCGCTACGGCTATGATCGCAAAGTGGCGAGCGGCACGATTGCCGCCTCCGGCACGCTGGCACAGATCATTCCGCCAAGCCTCGTTCTGATCGTTCTGGCCGATCAGTTGGGCCGTTCGGTCGGCGATATGTACAAGGGCGCGCTGGTCCCCGGCCTGCTGCTCGTCGGCTTCTACTGCGCCTTCATCATCGGCATGGCGATCCTGCGGCCCGATTCGGTGCCCGCGCTGCCGCCGCAGGCCCGCACCCTGAAAGGCTGGAGGCTGTTGCAGCGCGTGGTGATCTCGCTCGTCCCGCCGCTGGTGCTGATCTTCCTGGTGCTGGGAACGATCTTCATCGGCGTTGCGACACCAACAGAAGGTGGCGCCATGGGCGCGGTCGGCGCGCTCTTTCTGGCCATCATCAACCGCCGCCTCAACATGACGATGCTGAAATCGGCGCTTTATGCCACGGCGAAACTGTCTTCCTTCGTCATCTTCATTCTGCTCGGCGCCCGCGTGTTTTCGCTCACCTTCTATGGCGTCAACGGACACATATGGGTCGAGCACCTGATGACCTCCATTCCGGGCGGCGAGATCGGCTTCCTGATCGTCGCCAACATACTGGTGTTCTTCCTGGCCTTCTTCCTCGATTATTTCGAGCTGGCCTTCATCATCATCCCGCTTCTGGCGCCGGTCGCCGACAGCCTCGGCATCGACCTGGTCTGGTTCGGCGTCATGTTGGCGGTCAACATGCAGACATCGTTCATGCATCCACCGTTCGGCTTCTCGCTCTTCTATCTGCGTTCGGTGGCGCCATCGCGTCCCTACAAGGATAAGGTAACGGGGGCGACCATCCAGCCGGTGACGTCGGGTCAGATCTATATGGGATCGATCCCGTTCCTCTTAATCCAGCTTGTCATGGTCGGCATCATCATCGCCTTCCCGGGCATCGTGACCCACTACAAGAGCGGCCATCCTCAGGCCGATCCGGCGTCAATCCAGATCAATGTGCCGATGCCCGATGCCGGCGGCGGCAATCCGTTCGGCGCGGCTCCGCCACCTTTTGGAGCGCCCGCGCCATCGAACGACCCCTTGCCCGCGCCGTCATTCGGTTCGCCGCAGCCGAGCTTCGGGCAGGACAAGGACCAACAGCAAAAGCCTGCTCAATGAGGGGAAACGAGCATTGAGCAGGCCCAATAAAACCAGAACAATCTTTGGAGGAGACACATGAAACAGGATTTGAGCCGCCGTACATTTCTGACCAAGGGTGCAGCAATCGGCGCTGCCGCCGCAACGAGCGGAGCGGCACTCGCAACTCCTGCAATCGCGCAGGAATTGCCGACACTGCGCTGGCGTCTGACTTCGGGCTTTCCGAACAATCTGGATACCATCTATGGCGGCGCGGTCTTCATGGCGAACGCCGTGTCGAAGATGACCGACGGCAAGTTCCAGATTCAGGTCTTCCAGGCTGGTGAAATCGTGCCGGGCCCGCAGGCCATCGATGCGGTTCAGGCCAATACCGTCGAAATGGCGCATACCTGCGGCTATTACTTCACCGGCAAGAACCCGGCCTTTGCCATCGGCACGGCCATCCCCTTCGGCATGAATACGCGCCTGCAGAACGCATGGCTCTATCACGGCGGCGGCAACGAGCTTTATAATGCCTTCCTCGCCGATTACGGCATCGTGGGTATTGTCGGGGGCAACACCGCTGCGCAGATGGGCGGCTGGTATCGCAAGGAAATCAAGAGCCTTGAGGATCTCAGGGGCCTGAAGATGCGCATCGCGGGTGTTGCCGGTGAGGTCATGTCGCGGCTCGGCGTCGTTCCGCAGCAGCTTCCGGGCGGCGACATCTATCCGTCGCTGGAGCGCGGCACGATCGACGCCGCCGAATGGGTCGGCCCCTATGACGACGAGAAGCTCGGCTTCTACCAGATCGCGCCATACTATTATTACCCGGCCTTCTGGGAAGGTGGTGCATCGGTGCACTTCTTCATCAACAAGCAGCAGTATGAAAGCCTGCCTGAGGCCTATAAGGTTGCGCTCAATACGGCTGCCGAAGCCGCGACCCAGAATATGATCGCGCTTTACGACGTGAAAAACACCGCTGCGATCCGATCGCTGGTGTCCAAGGGCGTAAAGCTTCAGCCATTGCCGCGTGATGTTCTGGATGCTGCCTACAAGGTCGCCTTCGAACTCTACGCGGAATACAACGAAAAGAATCCGGCATGGGCGAAGATCTATCCGTCGTGGAAGAAATTCCGTGACGAAGGTTTCGAATGGTTCCGCGTCGCTGAATATACCTATGACAGCTATGTCTATGCGCAGCAGGCGGCAGGAAAGTAGCCGCTGACGGAGGTGGGCGCCGATCCGGTCGACCGGATCGAAACGCGCGCCAGATGCAGATGCTTGTAAACGGGGCGTTCGGGCCCCGTTTGTTTTATGTGTAAGAAAATATAGAAATAGTTCGATAAAAATTGTTAGCTTGAATATATTGGAAATATTAATTGAGATATAAATTCTGAGTTATATAATGCTTATAAGTAAAGCAGTTAATAATTAGTGCTAAAATTGACACATATGCTTTCATAACACAGTTTTATTCTAAAATTGGAATTGATGATTTTGAATAATTCATTCTATCACGTCTCGTCTGAAAAATTCTGGAGATAGTGAAATGAAAATCAAGAGCTTGCTGTTCGGCTCGACTGCGGCGCTGGTTGCAACCACCGGGGCATATGCTGCGGATGCTATTGTAACGCCCGAGCCTGAGTCCGTTGAATATGTTCGCGTTTGTGATGCCTATGGTGCGGGATATTTCTACATTCCGGGTACCGAAACCTGCCTGCGCATCTCCGGTTATGTTCGTTACGACGTCACTGGCGGCAACAATGTCTACGGTCGCGGTTTTGTCGATGGTAACAAGGCCGATACGCGCCGTGATACCTGGGATAACAAGGCTCGCTTCACGCTGGACATGACGACCGTTTCGGAAACCGAACTGGGCACTTTGAAGACCTTTGCTGAAACCCGTTACGATTGGGGCAATGGTGTTGAGGGTTCGTCCGGTTCGCTGCGCTACGCCTATATCCAGCTGGGCGGACTGCGTGTCGGTCTTGATGAATCGGCCTTTGTTACCTTTCCGGGCTATCTCGGCAATGTCATCAACGATGACGTGATCCTCGCGGGCGGCTATCGCACGAACCTGATCAGCTATACTTTCACCGGCGGCAACGGCTTCTCCGCCATTGTGTCGCTCGAACAGGGCAACAATGACGATACGGATGGCAAATACGGCTTCAACGGCGTCATCAAGGATTACACGCCGCATGTCGTCGGTGGCCTGAAGTATGAAGCCGGCTGGGGCAAGATCGCGGGCGTCGCCGCCTATGATGCGCGCAACGAAGAGTGGGCAGGCAAGGTCCGCGCTGATGTGAACATTACGGACCGTTTCTCGATCTGGGCGATGGGCGGTTACAAGTCCAACAAGGACCAATACATCACGCAGACCGATGGAAATGGCAATGTGCTCGGTTCCGTCCGTGCAATCAGCAGCTTCTACGGCACCTGGGGTGGTGACTGGGCAGTCTGGGGCGGCGCGGCATTCAAGGTTACCGACAAGGCGATCTTCAATGCGCAGGCAGCTTATGATGGCAGCAAGACTTTCGCAGCCACTGCCAACGTAGCCTATGAAATGGTTCCGGGCTTCACGGTTACGCCGGAAGTTTCCTATACCAAGTGGCAGGACGACAAGTCCTACCTCAAGGGCAAGGACGCGTGGCAGGGCATGGTTCGCTTCCAACGCTCGTTCTAACGCATTTCCAGCAAACTGCGGCGCGGTTTGCATAGGATATGCGAATGTTGATCCGGGAGGCTCGTCCTGGCCTCCCGGGTCTCATCTGAAAGCCCGATTATCCGTTCACTTGGTGTAACGGAGATGAATTCATTTAAGTTTTGTTGCTATAGTATTTTATCGAGTTGAATGAATATTATTGAAATGCAAGATGCATGCGGGAGATCGATGCATCGGTTTAACAAAATTGTAATTTGAATTTTTATATTCTTGTCCTATGTTTAAGGAACCATTCGATAGCGTAGAAGGACTGCGTTGTTTTCAAGTCTGATCTCCAGTCGGAAGAATGGTACGGCGAGCTTCGGCTCGCCGTTTTTATTTGCATTCCAACCAAGGAAAAAGGCCGGGACGTGCCCGGCCTTCGGTCGATATGCAAGCGGTGAGTATGCTGATCGCCTATCGCGAAAGCTTCATGTGCCGGTTGACGTCCTTGTAGAGCAGGTAGCGGAACTTGCCGGGGCCGCCTGCATAACAGGCCTGCGGGCAGAAGGCGCGCAGCCACATGAAATCGCCAGCCTCCACTTCCACCCAGTCCTGATTGAGCCGATAGACGGCTTTTCCTTCCAGCACGTAAAGCCCATGCTCCATGACATGGGTTTCGGCAAACGGAATGACCCCGCCCGGCTCGAACGTAACGATGGTTACATGCATGTCGTGGCGCAGATCGTTCGGATCGACAAAGCGCGTCGTCGCCCAGGCTCCATTGGTGTCTGGCATGGGGTTAGGCGCAATATCCTTTTCGTTGAGAAATAGTGGTTCCGGAACGTCGAGGCCATCGACATATTCATAAGCCTTGCGCACCCAATGGAAGCGGGCCGTAGCCGCGCCGCTATTGCGCAACGTCCAGCCGCTCTTCGGCGGTAGATAGGCGTAGCCACCCTCGGTCAGCGTATGGGACTTGCCCGCCACCGTGACCGTGATCTCACCTTCGACCACGAACAGTACGCCTTCCGCACCCTCATCCAGTTCGGTGCGATCGCTGCCGCCGCCCGGCTGCACTTCCATGATATATTGCGAGAAGGTCTCGGCAAAGCCGGAGAGGGGCCGCGCAATCACCCAGAGCCGCGTCTTGTCCCAGAAGGGCAGGAAGCTCGTCACGATGTCGCTGAAAGTGCCCTTGGGAATGATCGCATAGGCTTCGGTGAACATGGCGCGATCGGTGAGAAGCTGCGTCTGCGGCGGCAGGCCGCCCGTCGGTGCATAATAGGTGCGATTGTTCTTGTCGTTGCCCATGTGGGGAATTCCTTATGTGAGAAGCTGGATCCACGACGCATCAGAAGGTCAGCCGTGAAATCGTAAAATAAAAGCGCCCGGAAGCGAACCTCCGGGCGGCGGGGATCAATAAAGCGCTTCGGGCAGAATATCCTTGAGGCGCAGCAGGGCGATGCGTTCCACCTGAGCGCAGGCGGTTTCAAATTCCGTATCGCGATCATTGGAAACGCGGCGCTGGAAAGCGTCGAGGATTTCCTTTTTGTTTCGCCCCCTCACGGCGATGATGAAGGGAAAGCCGAACTTCGCGGTATAGGCATCGTTCAGTTCGGTGAAGGACTGCTTTTCCGCGTCCGTCAGCGCGTCGAGACCGGCGCCAGCCTGTTCGGCGGTCGATTCCGCGGTCAGGCGTTTTGCCTGTGCCAGCTTGCCGGCAAGGTCAGGGTGCGCTTTGAGCACGGCCAGCCGTTCCTCCGGCGAGGCGGCGCGGAACACCTTGGTCATGGCTGCGGCGAGACCCGAAGCGGTGTCTTCCTCCACGGTGAGGCCCGCATCGTAGGCACGTTCCGCGATCCAGGGCGAATGTTCGAAAATGCTGCCATAGCGCGCGACGAATGCGTCTTTCTCAGCGCTGGAAGGCACGACGTCCGCAACGGCCGGCTTGTAGTTTTCATGCCAGTGGCGGGCGATATCGACGCGCTTGGCGACCCAGACCTTGTCATGGCTCTGCACGTAGTCGAGGAAGCGTTCCAGCGCGGCCACGCGGCCCGGACGCCCGACAAGGCGGCAATGCAGGCCGATGGACATCATCTTCGGCGCGCCTTCCGCGCCTTCGCGATAGAGCACGTCGAACGTGTCTTTCAGATAGGTGAAGAACTGGTCGCCGGAATTGAAACCCTGCGGCGTGGCAAAGCGCATGTCATTGGCGTCCAGCGTATAGGGCACGATCAGGTGCGGCCCCTTTGGCCCCTGCACCCAGTAGGGCAGTTCATCGGCATAGGAATCGGCGGAATAGAGGAACCCGCCTTCTTCCATCACCAGTTTCAGCGTGTTGTCGGACGGCTTGCCCTGATAGATGCCGAGCGGGCGCGAACCGGTGATTTCCGTATGAAGGCGCACGGCTTCGCGGATGTGCTCGCGCTCGATCTCTTCTGGAACGTCCTTATATTCCCACCAGCGCAGTCCATGGCTGGCGATTTCCCAATCCGCTTCCTTCATGGCGGCGACGGCTTCGGGGTTCCTCGCCATGGCAAGCGTCACTCCATAGACGGTGACGGGCATGTTGCGCCGGGTGAAGGCGCGCCACAGGCGCCAGAAGCCGGAACGGGCGCCATATTCGTAGATGGATTCCATATTGAGGTTGCGCTGGCCCTGCCAGGCTTGAGCGCCGACAATCTCGGAAAGCAGGCATTCGGACGCCGGATCGCCGTCAAGAACGCAGCATTCGCCGCCTTCCTCGTAATTGACGACGAACTGCACGGCGATGTTCGCCCCTCCCGGCCAGCGCGGATCTGGTGTGTTGCGTCCATAGCCGACGAGATTGCGCGGATATTTCATTGCGGGTCTTCCCTCGTATTCGTTCGTTTTACCCATGATAATAAAGATTTATCGCTATTATTCCCCTTCAAAAATTTGAAAGACATCCAACGATAACCATCTTTCCCAATGCGCAGGATCGCGAAATACTGAATGCTGGGAACATGGTGTGGTTGCGGCCCCACAGCCGATGCCGATATCGGGCCGAAATAAACCACCGGAAATCAAAAGCTTGTAAGTTCTCCAGTCGGGACGGCAGGAGAATCGAAGAGCGGCAGGAGTGCAAATGGGTCAGGAAAAGAGCGGTGATGGCCGGTTGACGACGCATGTCCTCGACACGGTAAGCGGCAAGCCGGCAGCAAATCTGCGCATCGAATTGCGCCGCATCGAGAATCAGCAGGCAGAACCCATCCGTGAAATTCGCACCAATGACGATGGCCGCTGCAATGAGCCGCTGCTGTCGGGGGGGAACTTGCGGGCCGGTTCCTACGAGCTTCTGTTTCATGTCGGGGAATATTTCGGCAAGACTGACGATGCCGTACCGTTCCTTGACGTCGTTCCTTTGCGCTTTGGCATTTCAGACGAAAAAGCGCATTATCATGTACCGCTTCTCGTTTCGCCCTTTTCCTATTCCACCTATCGCGGGAGCTAAGCGCCATGAACCAGTCTGTGCACCAGTCTGTGCGACACACGATCCGCTTTCTTCTGAACGGTGAAAAGATCGAACTCGACCGTGTTTCGCCGACCGAAACGCTGCTCGATTATCTGCGGCTGTCCGCCAAGCTGCGCGGCACCAAGGAAGGCTGCGGCGAAGGCGATTGCGGTGCGTGCACGGTGTTGGTCGGCAAGATTTCCGATGGCAAGCTGGTTTATGAGAGCGTCAATGCCTGCATCCGCTTCATGGGTTCGCTGGATGGTTGTCATGTGGTGACGATCGAACATCTGCGCGGAGCGGATGGCGGTCTGCATCCCGTGCAGAAGGCCATGATCGAATTTCACGGCTCGCAGTGCGGTTTCTGCACGCCGGGCTTTGTCATGTCGCTCTATGCATTGTGGATGCGCGAACCGAAGCCTGCCGATGCCGAGATTGAGAAGGCATTGCAGGGCAATCTTTGCCGTTGCACCGGCTATGAGGCGATCATGCGCGCCGCGCGCGCCATTTCCGATTATGGCACGGCAACGGAAGATCCGCTCGCAGCCGAACGCGCGCTCGTGCTGGAACAACTGGCGGCGATGCGCGACGGCGTACGGGTGGAAGTGGGCGAAGGCAAGGACCGGTTGATCGTGCCTGCCGATCTCGACGATTTTGCCACCATTCTGGCAGCGGAGCCGAAGGCGACCATCGTCGCCGGTTCCACCGATGTGGGCCTTTGGGTCACCAAGATGATGCGCGACATTTCTCCGGTCGTCTTCATCGGCCATCTGGATGAACTGCGTTTTATGCGCGAGGAAAATGGTGTCATCACCATCGGCGCGGGTGTCACCTACACGGAAGCCTTCGGCTTCCTCGCCAGACGCATTCCCCAGCTCGGCCGGCTCATCAACCGCATCGGCGGCGAACAGGTGCGCAATATGGGTACTATCGGCGGCAATATCGCCAATGGTTCGCCGATTGGCGACACGCCGCCGCCGCTGATCGCACTTGGTGCAAAGCTCACCTTGCGCAAAGGGGCGGAGCGACGCACCATACCTCTGGAAGAGTTTTTCATAGCCTATGGCAAACAGGACCGCGGGGCTGGCGAATTCGTCGAGGCCGTGCATGTGCCGGTGCCAGCGGAAAACAGCCATTTTGCCATTTACAAAGTGTCGAAGCGGTTTGAGGAAGACATTACCGCGACGCTCGGCGCTTTCCATCTGACGCTCGATGCGGCAGGCAATGTGGCGACCGTTCGTATCGCCTATGGCGGCATGGCGGCAACGCCGAAGCGAGCAAGCGCGGTGGAGGCAGCACTGACGGCCAAGCCCTGGACAGAGGCGAGCGTTGAAGCGGCGCTGGAAGCCTATTCGCAAGATTATACGCCCTTGAGCGATATGCGCGCGACGGCCGAGTACCGGCTGCTCGCGGCGCGCAATCTGTTGCGGCGTTTCTTCGCCGAAACGGAAGGCAGTTACACGCCGCTGCGCGCGGCTGAAATCGCCGCGGCGTGAGGAGGCAATCATGAACAAGCATCCTGCAAACGCACTGAAAGCGGCCCGTATCGTCGGTGGTGTGGCGACCGACCAGAAGCACGATTCCGCGCACAAGCATGTGACGGGAACGGCTGTCTATATCGACGATATACCGGAGCCCGAAGGCACGCTGCACATCGGTCTCGGATTTTCTTCCGTCGCACATGGTTCTTTCAAGTCGATCGATTTGTCGGCGGTTCGCGCTGCTCCCGGCGTGATCGACGTGCTGACCTACAAGGACGTGCCCGGCGAGAACGATGTTTCGCCGTCGGGCATGCATGACGATCCGATCTTCGCCGTCGACAAGGTCGAGTTTCATGGCCAGCCGATCTTTGCGGTTATCGCCAAAACCCGCGATCAGGCGCGCCGCGCCGCACGTCTGGCGAAAATCGAATATGAGGAAGCAGCGGGCATCTATTCCATCGATTGGCTGGATGGTCTGAAGGACCGGCTTGTCACCACGCCGCTGACGTTGAAGCGCGGCGATGCACGCGCGGCCATCGATGCCGCACCGCATCGCATCAAGAACCGCATGTATCTTGGCGGGCAGGATCACTTCTATCTTGAAGGGCAGGTTTCGCTGGCTATCCCCGGCGAGGATGAGGACGTCACCGTCTATTGCTCCACGCAGGGACCGAGCGAAACCCAGCATCTGGTCGCCCATGCGTTGGGCGTTCCGAGCCATTCCGTGACGGTGGAAGTGCGCCGCATGGGCGGCGGCTTCGGCGGCAAGGAAACGCAGGCCAACCAGTGGGCGGCGATTGCAGCCATTGCGGCCAAGAAGCACAAGCGTGCCATGAAGATCAGGCTCGACCGCGACGAGGACATGACCTCGACCGGCAAGCGGCACGGCTTCGTCATTGATTATGAAGTTGGCTTCGACGATGAAGGCAATATTCTGGGCATCGATTATCTGTTTGCGCTCAATGCCGGGTTTTCGGCTGACCTTTCCGGTCCGGTCGGCGACCGCGCCTTGTTCCACTGCGACAATGCCTATTTCTTTCCGGCAGTTCATGCGCAGTCGGCGCCGCTTTACACGAACACAGTGTCGAACACGGCGTTTCGCGGCTTCGGCGGCCCGCAGGGCATGGTCGGTGCGGAACGTGTGATCGATGAAGTGGCTTTCGCTGTCGGCAAGGACCCGCTGGAAATCCGCAAGCGCAATTTCTACGATGAAATGGGTAAAGACGGCACGCGCAACGTCACGCCTTATCACCAGAAGGTGGAGGATTGCATTATCCAGCGCATCGTTGCGGAACTGGAGGAAAGCTCCGATTACGCAAAGCGCCGCGAAGCGATCCGCGAATTCAACGCCAAGAGCCGCTATGTCAAACGCGGCATCGCACTGACCCCGGTGAAATTCGGCATTTCCTTCACCAAGACGGAGTCCAATCAGGCTGGCGCCCTGGTGCATGTCTATAATGACGGTTCGGTGCATATGAACCATGGCGGCACGGAAATGGGGCAGGGGCTCCATATGAAGGTGGCGCAGGTGGTGGCCGAGGAATTCCAGATCGACATCGACCGGGTGAAGATCACCGCGACGACGACCGCCAAGGTGCCGAACACCGCGCCGACGGCGGCTTCTTCCGGGGCCGATCTCAACGGTATGGCCGCACAGGATGCAGCCCGCCAGATCAAGAAGCGCCTTATCCATTTTGCGGCCCAGCAATATCAGGTGCCGGAAGACCAGATCGTCTTTCTTCCCAACCGCGTTCGCGTCGGCAATCAGGAAATCAGCTTCAACGATCTCGTCAAGCAGGCCTTTATCGGTCGCGTGCAGCTTTCGGCGGCAGGTCACTACAAGACGCCGAAAATCCATTGGGACCGGGCCAAGGGTCGCGGTCATGCTTTCTACTACTATGCTTACGGAGCAGCCTGTTCCGAGGTTTCCGTCGATACTCTGACTGGCGAATATGTGGTGGAGCGCACCGATATTCTGCATGATACCGGGCGTTCCCTGAACCGCGCCATCGATATCGGTCAGGTTGAAGGCGGCTTCGTGCAGGGCATGGGCTGGCTGACGACCGAGGAACTTGTGTGGGACGACAAGGGGCGGCTTCGCACCCATGCGCCATCCACCTACAAGATTCCGCTGGCTTCCGACCGGCCCAAGATATTCAACGTGGCGCTGACCGACTGGTCGGAGGCATATGAGCCGACGATCCATCGCTCCAAGGCAGTCGGCGAGCCGCCGCTGCCGCTGGGCCTGTCGGTACTGCACGCTCTGGCCGATGCCGTCGCCAGCGTGGCGGATTACAAGGTCTGTCCGCGTCTTGATGCGCCAGCAACACCGGAACGCGTGCTGATGGCCATCGAGCGGCTCCGCAAGCAAAAGGGCTAGAAAAATGCCGGGCGCACGTGACGATATCCGGGCTTTTCTCAACCGGCGTCCCGATAGCGTGCTGGTGGAAGTCACCGATGTGAAAGGTTCCGCGCCCCGCGATGCGGGGGCGTGGATGCTGGTTGCCCGCGATATGATCTTTCGCACCATCGGGGGCGGACAGCTTGAATATATGGCTATCGATCATGCCCGGAAAATCTTGGCTGGCGGCAGGGACACACCCATGGACGTCCCACTCGGCCCGGAAATCGGCCAATGCTGCGGCGGACGGGTGGGCCTGAGCTTCAAACGTGTCAATCGCGGGCTCACCGACGAGCTTGTCGGCAAGGTCGATGCCGAAATAGCCACGCGCCCGCATGTCTATGTGTTCGGTGCGGGCCATGTCGGCGACGCGCTGGCAAATGCGCTTTCGTTCACCCCCGTCCGGGTCGTTCTCGTGGATACGCGGGAAGCCGAGCTGATGGCCTGCGATGTGCCGGGCGTCGAGACCTGTCTATCGGCGATGCCCGAGCAGGTGGTGCGCTCCGCACCCCCGGGCAGCGCCTTCATCGTCCTCACCCACGACCATGCCCTGGATTTTCTCATCGTTACCGAGGCTTTGCAGCGGGGCGATGCCGTCTATGTCGGCATGATCGGCTCGAAGACCAAGAAGGCCACTTTCAAGAATTGGTTGAAACGCGAAATGGGCAGCGACAATCTTTTTGAAAATCTCGTCTGTCCGGTCGGCGGAGCCGTCGTGAAGGACAAGAGGCCAGAAGTCATCGCAGCATTGGTCGCTGCCGAAGTTCTGACAGCAGTTCTGACCTCCGCACGTGTCTCGCAGCCCGCCTGATCCGGCAGGCTTTCTTTTAGCGTTCCTGAGGCGGCAAAGAAGTATAGAGCGGTGTCCGCCGCTCTATGCCAAAGCCTCGCGGATCAGTCGCTGGCACCGTTCCGTCATGAAATCGATGATGAGACGCACCTTCGGGTCCTGAAAGCGCTTGTGCGGATAGATCGCAGCTAGCTGGATCGGCGCGGGTGGGGTGTTTTCGAGGATGGGAACCAGCCGTCCGTCGCGGATATATTCCTTCACTTCAAACAGCGGCTTGTTGATGATGCCCCGCCCGCCGAGCGCCCATTGCGTCAATACGTCGCCGTCATCGGAGTCATATGGCCCGGTGACCTCAAATTTGCGCAGGCCTTCCGGCGTTTGCAGGGACCAGTAATATTCTTTCGAGCCCGGAAAACGCAGCAGAAGACAGTCATGCTTGTCGCCCAGCAACTCGTCCGGTGACTGCGGAACCCCGTGTTTCTCAAGATATGCGGGTGCCGCGCAGATCACGCGTTCGCAATTCATGATGCCGCGCATGCGCAGGTTGGAATTTTCCAGGACACCGAGCTTGAAAGCCACATCGACGCCTTCGCTCATGATGTCCACTTCATGATCGGAGAGGCGAAGCCGCACTTCGATGTCGGGATATTTGTCGTGAAACTCCGGGATTCCCGATGCGATCAGCCGTCTGCCGAAGCCAAGCGGCGCGGTGATGCGAATCGATCCCTTCGGATTTTTCGCCAGTTCCGCCACGGCCGCTTCCGCTTCATCCACGGCTTCGAGGATTTTCAATGCACCGTCATAGAATACGCGGCCATGTTCGGTCGGCGTGAGCTTGCGCGTCGTCCGGTTGAAGAGCCTCACTCCCAGGTGCTTCTCCAACTCCTTGATTCGATTGCTTGCAACTGCGGGCGATGCGCGCTGATCGCGACCCGCCGCGGATAGATTTCCCAATTCGACAACGCGCACAAAAACGCGCAGATTATCAAGATATGACATACGTCCCCTCCACGATTGTCTAGATTTTTTTGAAAGTGCTGGTCGTGATGTGACGTTCCCTGAACCTGATTCCTTTGGCACATAATGCAACAACGAACAATGGGCTAAGAATTGGCTCAAGAAACGGGATAAGAAATGGGAGTCCCTGATGTATGATTTCGCCGTAGCCTGGGACTGGCTGGGCTTCGCAGCGCGGTGGCTGCACGTGATTACCGCGATTGCGTGGATCGGCTCGTCCTTTTACTTCATCGCGCTCGATCTGGGCTTGCGCCAGCGCCCCGGCTTGCCGGAAGGCGCGCACGGCGAGGAATGGCAGGTCCACGGTGGCGGTTTCTACCACATCCAGAAATATCTGGTTGCGCCCGCCGAAATGCCTGAACACCTGACCTGGTTCAAATGGGAATCCTACGCCACCTGGCTGTCGGGTTTCACGCTGCTCTGCATCGTCTACTATGCCGGTGCCGATCTCTACCTGATCGATCCGAACGTCCTCGACGTCTCTCGTCCGGTCGCCATCGGCATTTCGATTGCCTCGCTGGCCTTCGGCTGGATCGCCTACAACACGATCTGCAAGCTGATGCTCGGCAAAAGCGATACGCTCCTGATGGTCATTCTCTACTGTATTCTGGTCGTGGTGGCCTGGGGCTATACGCACCTGTTCACGGGACGCGCTGCCTTCCTGCATCTGGGCGCCTTCACCGCGACGATCATGTCCGCCAATGTGTTCATGATCATCATCCCGAACCAGAAGATCGTGGTGGCGGATCTGATCGCTGGCCGCAAGCCTGACCCGAAATACGGCAAGATCGCCAAGCAGCGTTCGACCCACAACAACTATCTGACGCTGCCCGTTCTGTTCCTGATGCTGTCGAACCACTATCCGCTGGCTTTCGGGACGCAGTTCAACTGGATAATCGCCTCGCTGGTGTTCCTGATGGGCGTCACGATCCGCCACTGGTTCAACACGCAGCATGCCCGCAAGGGCAGCCCGACCTGGACCTGGCTGGTAACGGTCATCCTGTTCATCGTCATCATCTGGCTTTCGACCGTGCCGAAGGTGCTGACCGGCGAGCCGGAAGAACAGAAAATCTCGGCCTTGCAGCAGTCCTTCATCTCGGACCCGCACTTTGGAAAAGTGCGGGATACCGTTCTGGGGCGCTGCGCCATGTGCCACGCCAAGGAGCCGGGCTGGGAAGGCATCATCGCGCCGCCGAAGGGCGTCGTGCTCGATACCGACCGGGATATCGCAGCCCATGCGCGCGAAATCTATTTGCAGGCAGGCCGTTCGCATGCCATGCCGCCCGCCAACGTTACCGGCGTGAGCGAGGAAGAACGCCAGCTTCTTGCCTCCTGGTACCAGTCCGCCACGCAAGGCTCGAAATAAGGACCAAGACCACAATGACCAAGCTTCTGATCCGCGGCCGCGTGCTGACCTTTCGTGACGAGCCGCAAAGTCTCGATGACAATGCCGCCTACCGCTATATCGAAGACGGCGCCGTTCTGGTCGAAGATGGCCGTATCCTGCGTCTTGGCGATTATGCTGAAGTCAGTACCGAGGCAGGCAGCGACATAAAAGTCGCCGACCATCGTCCGCACCTGATCCTGCCCGGCTTCATCGATACGCATATCCACTACCCACAGACGCAGGTCGTCGCTTCCTATGCAGCCAATCTTCTGGAATGGCTCAACACCTATACGTTCGTGGCCGAGCAGAAATTCGCCGACGAGCAGCATGCCGAATTCATCGCGGAGCGCTTTCTGGACGAGCTGATCCGCCACGGCACCACCACGGCGGTCGCCTATTGCTCCGTGCATCCGCAGAGCGTGGATGCCTATTTCCGCGCCTCGCAGCATCGCAACATGCGTATGCTCGGCGGCAAGGTGATGATGGACCGCAACGCGCCGCCTGCCCTCTGCGACACTGCACAGTCGGGTTATGACGACACAAAGGCGCTGATCTCGCGCTGGCAGGGCAAGGGCCGCCTCGATTACGTGATCACGCCGCGCTTTGCCATCACCTCCACGCCGGAGCAGCTCGAGGCAAGCCAGGCGCTTGTCCGTGAGCACCCCGGCAGCTACATCCAGACGCATTTGTCGGAAAACCACGACGAAATCACCTTCACCAAGTCGCTCTACCCGGATGCGCCCGACTATCTCGGTATTTACGAGCATTACGGCCTTCTGGGAAACAAGACCCTGCTCGGCCATTCCATCCATCTGGAAGACCGCGAAGTGCGCGTCATGGCGGAAACCGGCTCGATTGCCGTCTTCTGCCCCACCTCCAACCTGTTCCTCGGCTCCGGCCTCTTCGACCGCGACCGCCTGAAAGCATCGGGCGTGCGCATGGCGGTGGCGACCGATGTCGGCGGCGGCACGAGTTTCTCCATGCTGCGTACCATGGATGAGGGCTACAAGGTCCAGCAACTGCGTGGAAACCGCCTGCACCCGTTCCAGTCCTTCTACATGATGACGCTCGGCAATGCCCGCGCGCTCTCCATGGAAGACAGGATCGGCACATTGGATGAAGGCACGGAAGCCGATATCGTGGTGCTGGATTCGTCCGCCACATCGCCGATGCGGCTTCGCATGGCGGCTGGGGCGACGCTGGAGCAGGAGCTGTTCCTGTTGCAGACATTGGGCGATGACCGTGCCGTCATCGAAACCTATGTGGCCGGCAAGCCGCTCAAGGCCGAACTATAAAGCTTCATCGCTGCGCTTCTCCCTCATCCTGAGGTGCGGAGCGAAGCGAAGCCTCGAAGGACGAGGGCACGCGCTGTGCGTTTTCCCTCAGCCCTTCGAGACGCTCCCCTTCGACAAGCTCAAGAAAGCTCCTCAGGATGAGGGAAAAGAGCGGCGTGGCAATAGAGAGTTCAGCCCAAAATAATCGTACTCAGAGCTCTTCCGGGCGTTTGCCGCCCATGGCGCGCGTCAGCTCATCGGCAGTGGAGCGGATAAGCGGCCCGAACTCCTCGAGCTTCTTTTTCGGCAGGCGCACGGCAGGGCCGGAAACGGAAATGCCTGCAATCGCCTCGCCATATTCATTGAAAATCGGCGCGGCGATGCAGCACATGCCGAGTGTATGTTCTTCATCGTCGACAGACCATCCGCGCGTCCGCGTTGCCTGAATGTCTTTCAATAGCGCGGGCAGGCTGTCGAGCGTGCGCTGCGTAAAGTGTTCGAGCGCGCGCCCCGACAGGGCATGGGCGATTTCCTTGTCCGACCAGGTGGACAATATGGCCTTGCCGATGCCGGACGCATGGATAGGCCCGCGCCGTCCGGGCCGGAAAAAGGCGCGCATCGGCGCATGGCTTTCAATCTGCGAGATGAACACGACATCGCCGCCGTCCTCGACGCCGATATTGGCGGTCTCGCCGCTCGTTTCCATCAATGTCTTGAGATAGGGGCGCGCCAGAATGCCGAGCTTGCGGAACCGGCGAAAGGCATTGCCGATCTCGAAAGCCTTGACGCCGATGGTCCAGTCGCCGCTTTCCAGATCGTGGGAAACCATTCCATGATTGGCCAGCGACGACAGCAGGCGGTGCACGGTGGAAGGCGCCATGCCGCTCGCATCGGCAAGGTCGGTCAATGTCGAGCCGTCATTCTCTGCGATCAATGCCAGCAGCTTCAGGCTTCGATCGAGAACCTGCACAGACGAGGGCGCTGCGTTTTCCGCCGCCTTGCGGCCCCGCTTTACCTTCGCCTGTTCCATCACCGTCTCCGAATCCCGCCTAAACTCAGGAATTATCACTATCGCATCCATTGCTACTCGGAAAGACGCAGGCGGATTATCTCCGTTCCGTTGAAAATCTTTATTTCCATATAGTGATATGCATTTCCATTTTTTGATAATAGCATTGGTAAATGGATTACAGTTCCATAGGAGGAATGGCCATGGCCAGAATGCGTGCAGTCGATGCAGCCGTGCTTGTGCTGGAGAGAGAAGGGATCAATTGTGCTTTCGGCGTACCGGGCGCAGCGATCAATCCGTTTTATTCGGCGATGAAGGCGCGCGGCTCGATCCGCCATATACTGGCACGTCATGTCGAAGGCGCTTCGCATATGGCCGAGGGCTACACCCGTGCAAAGCATGGCAATATCGGCCTGTGCATCGGCACCTCCGGCCCGGCCGGAACGGATATGATTACAGGGCTCTATTCGGCTTCCGCCGATTCGATCCCGATCCTCTGCATCACCGGTCAGGCGCCGCGCGCACGTCTCGACAAGGAAGACTTTCAGGCCGTCGATATCGCCAAGATCGCGGCCCCCGTCACCAAATGGGCGGTCACGGTCATGGAACCGGCTTTGGTGCCTTATGTCTTCCAGAAGGCGTTCCACATCATGAAGTCGGGCCGTCCCGGTCCGGTCCTCATCGACCTGCCGATCGATGTCCAGCTTGCCGAAATCGAGTTCGACATCGACACTTATCAGCCGATGGAAGCCTACAAGCCAGTTGCCACGCGGGCACAGGCCGAAAAGGCGCTCGCCATGCTGAACGAGGCGGAACATCCGCTGATCGTGGCCGGTGGCGGCATCATCAACGCCGATGCGTCCGACCTTCTGGTCGAATTCGCCGAAATCACAGGCATTCCGGTCATCCCGACCCTGATGGGCTGGGGTGTCATACCGGACGACCATCGCCTTATGGCGGGCATGTGCGGTCTCCAGACCTCGCACCGCTATGGCAACGCCAATCTGCTGGCATCCGATGTCGTCATCGGCATTGGCAACCGCTGGGCGAACCGTCATACCGGCAATGTCGACACCTACAGGAAGGACCGCAAATTCATCCATGTCGATATTGAGCCGACCCAGATCGGCCGTGTATTCGCGCCGGATTTCGGTATCGTTTCGGATGCGGGCAAGGCGCTGAAGCTGCTGCTGGACGTCGCGACCGAATGGAAGTCGGCAGGCAAGCTGCGCGACTGGTCGGGCTGGGCCAAGGAGTGCCAGGAGCGCAAGCGCACCATGCTGCGCAAGACGCATTTCGACCAGACGCCGCTGAAGCCGCAGCGTGTCTATGAAGAGATGAACAAGGCTTTCGGTCGCGATACCTGCTATGTGACGACCATCGGCCTCAGCCAGATCGCCGGTGCGCAGTTCCTGCATGTCTATCGCCCGCGCAACTGGATCAATTGCGGTCAGGCTGGTCCGCTTGGCTGGACACTGCCCGCAGCGCTCGGTGTCCGTGCCGCCGATCCCGACCGTCCGATCGTGGCGCTTTCCGGCGACTATGATTTCCAGTTCCTGATCGAGGAACTGGCGGTCGGCGCACAGCACAAGCTGCCCTACATTCATGTGGTCGTGAACAATTCCTATCTCGGCCTCATCCGTCAGGCGCAGCGCGGCTTCAACATGGATTTCGAGGTCAGCCTTGCCTTCGACAACATCAATGCCGGTGGCGATGCGGAAAAGGGCTATGGCGTCGATCACGTGGCGGTTGCCGAGGGCCTTGGCTGCAAGGCGATCCGGGTTCGCAGCCCCAACCAGTTTGCCGAAAGTTTTGAACAGGCAAAAGCGCTGATGGCGGAGCATCAGGTGCCGGTGGTTCTGGAATTCATCCTCGAACGCGTTACCAATATTTCCATGGGTATCGACATCGATCAGGTCGTCGAATTCGAGGAACTGGCAGAACGCGGCGAAGATGCACCGACCGCTATCGCAGCACTTTTGGATTAACGTGTTGCCGATTTAATGCTCCGTATCTCCCTCATCCTGAGGTGCGGAGCGCAGCGAAGCATCATCCTGAGCCCGTCGAAGGGTCGAGGACGAGGGCAGGCACGATGCATCTTCCTTCGTCGTTCGAGACGCCTCCCTTCGACAAGCTCGGGAGGGCTCCTCAGGATGAGGGAAAAGAACAACGTGGAAGGTAATTCGAGGAAAATTGTGAAACGGCTTTTTTCCGGAATTGCGCAAACAGAGAATTACAAGGAGGCGAAAATGCCGAGATTTGCAGCCAATCTCACAATGCTTTTCAACGAAGTACCCTTCATGGACCGCTTCGCATTGGCGGCAAAGGCCGGGTTCACCGGGGTGGAATATCTCTTTCCCTATGAGTTCAACCGGCACGAGCTGAAGGCGGCGCTGACCAGACATAATCTGGCGCAGGTCCTGCATAATCTGCCTGCGGGCAACTGGGCTGGGGGAGAGCGCGGCATTGCGGTTCTGCCGGATCGGGTCGATGATTTCCGTCGCGGCGTGGCCGATGCCATCGATTATGCCACCACGCTCAACTGCTCGCAGGTCAATTGTCTTTCGGGCATTGCCCCGCAAGGTGTCGATCCGGATGTGCTGCGCGCCACTTTCGTCAGCAATCTGCGTCTGGCCGCGAAGGAACTGGGCAAGCACGGCATCCGCCTGCTGATCGAGCCGATCAATCACTACGACATTCCCGGCTTCTACCTCAACACGGTGGAGCAGGCGGTTTCGATCATTGATGAAGTGGGCAGCAACAACCTGTTCATCCAGTATGACCTCTACCACCAGCAGCGCACACGCGGCGAACTGGTCGCGACTTATGAACGCTACAAGCCGCTCATCGCCCATATCCAGCTTGCCGACAATCCGGGCCGCAATGAGCCGGGAACCGGCGAGATCAATTATCCGAACGTGTTCGAAGCGCTGAAAAACGCAGGATACAAGGGTTGGATCGGCTGCGAATACAAGCCGAAGACCACAACCGAGGAAGGTTTGGGCTGGTTCAAACACCATGAAGCCGAACGGCTGACTGCATAATTTTGATTAGGGAGTATACGACATGGCCAAGATAGGCTTCATCGGACTGGGGATCATGGGCACGCCGATGGCGCGTCATCTGCAGGATGCCGGACATCAGATCGTCACCTCGAGGTTCAATCCTCCGCCGCGTCAGGAGCTGATCGATAACGGTCTGCAAATCGTGGATACGCCGAAGGCCGTCGCGAAAGAATGCGATACGGTTATTCTCATGCTGCCAGATACGCCGCAGGTGGCCGAAGTCATCTTCGGGGAAGGCGGCGCAATCGGGGGGCTCGGCAAAGGCAAGCTGCTCATCGACATGAGCTCGATCTCGCCCATCGAGACGAAGGAATTCGCAAAGAAGGTCCGTGCAACGGGCGCCGAATATGTCGATGCGCCGGTTTCGGGCGGCGAGGTGGGCGCGAAGAACGCCAGCCTCTCCATCATGGCAGGCGGTTCGCAGGAATCGTTCGACCGTGCGCTGCCGCTTCTGAAGCTTATGGGCAAGAACATCACCCTCGTCGGCGATTGCGGCGACGGCCAGACGACCAAGGTCGCAAACCAGATCATCGTCGCGCTCAATATCGAAGCCGTGGCCGAAGCACTGGTCTTCGCTTCCAAGGCAGGCGCGGACCCGGCAAAGGTGCGCGAAGCCCTGATGGGTGGCTTTGCATCGTCCCGCATTCTCGAAGTGCATGGCGAACGCATGATCAAGCGCACCTTCGATCCGGGCTTCCGCATTTCCCTGCACCAGAAGGATTTGAACCTTGCACTGCAAGGCGCGAAGGCACTCGGCGTTTCGCTGCCGAACACGGCCACGGCGCAGGAACTGTTCAACTCCTGCGCGGCGCATGGCGATGACGGTCTCGACCATTCGGGTCTGGTACGTGCTCTCGAGAGGATGGCGAACCACGACGTGGCTTGACGTCTCAGGCGAACTCTCTGGAGGGAGAGGGCGGAGCTGGCTGCTTGGAGGAGGTAGCCGGCTCCATTGATTTTAGATCTCGGGCGGGGAATAGTGCCGCCGTTAACACGCCAGCATCGGGAAACTCATGTCTGCCATCACCGATCCCAAGAAGTTTCTGACCACCCTGTTCGACGCAGCCGTTGCGGCTGCCGATCCAGAACTGGTGATCCGCGCTAATCTCCCGGCCAAGCCGAAGGGACGAACGATTGTCATCGGTGCGGGCAAGGGATCGGCGCAGATGGCGGCGGCTTTCGAGCGCGCCTGGGCTGAAAAACACGATGCCCCGCTGGAGGGCGTGGTGGTCACGCGTTATGGCTATGGCACACCTTGCCAGCGTATCGAGATCATCGAGGCCGCGCATCCGGTTCCCGACGAGGCGGGGCTTCAAGCCTCGAAGCGGCTGTTCGATGCCGTGTCCGGCCTCACGGAAGACGATCTCGTGGTGGCGCTTATCTCGGGCGGCGGGTCTGCGCTGCTGCCGTCGCCGCCGGAAGGTTTGACGTTGCAAGATGAGATCGCCGTCAACAAGGCATTGCTCGCTTCCGGCGCGCCGATTTCGGCCATGAATGCGGTTCGCAAGCATCTGTCGACGATCAAGGGCGGCAGGCTCGCTGCCGCCGCGCATCCGGCAAAGGTCTTTTCGCTCGTTGTCTCGGATATTCCGGGTGACAATCCGGCCTTCGTGGCTTCCGGCCCGACTGTGCCGGACGAGACAAACCGCGACGAGGCCTTGAAGATCATCGAGCGCTATAGGCTCGAACTGCCACAGGCAGCGCTTGATCACATCAGGAGCGAAGCCGCCCATGCGCCGAAACCGGACGACAAGGTTTTCGCTCGAAACGAGGTGCGCGTGATTGCTTCCGCTGCCGTCTCGCTGGATGCGGCGGTGAAGGAAGCCCGGCGTCATGGCGTCGAAGCGGTGATCCTGTCCGATTCAATGGAAGGTGAGGCGCGGGAAGTGGCACATGTTCATGCGGCGATTGCCCGCGAAGTGGCCGATCGTGATCGCCCGTTCAAGAAACCCGTGGTCATTCTGTCGGGCGGCGAAACGACCGTCACCATTCGCGGCAAGGGTGGCCCAGGAGGTGGCAAAGGTGGGCGCAACAGCGAGTTCCTGCTGTCATTCGCGCTCGACATCGATGGCTATGACAATATCCATGCGCTTGCCGCCGACACGGACGGCATTGACGGCTCGGAAGACAATGCCGGAGCCTTTGCCGATGGTTCCACGGTTTCGCGACTGCAAAAGGCGGGCGAGGATGGCGCTGCGCGTCTCGCCAACAACGACGCATGGACGGCATTCGACGCCATCGATGATCTGTTCGTGCCGGGGCCAACCGGCACGAATGTCAATGATTTGCGGGTTATTTTGATAACGGACTAGTTTCGTCGTCCAGCAGGATGCGGTTTGCCGCGCCGTCGAGATCCTCATACTGGCCGTTTTTCAACGACCAGAGAAAGGCGACGAGGCCGAGCAGACCCAGAAACAGCGCAATGGGAATGAGAAAGATAAGTCCGCTCATTTGTGCGCTTCCTTGATGATGGCAACAGGCGCGATGGTCTTCTGCGTCTGCTGCTTTTGTTTTCCGGCGCGCAACCGCAATGCGTTGCTCACGACCACGATGGACGACAGCGACATCGAAAGCGCCGCCACCAGCGGGGTGACATAGCCGAAAATCGCGATCGGCACGGCTATGATATTATAGCCGATGGAAAGCGCAAAATTCTGGCTGATCAACCGGCCTGCTTCCTTCGATACGGCGAAGGCAAGCGGCACTGCCGACAGGCTTTCACGCAGGAAGACGAAATCGGCTGCATTGCGGCCAATATCGGCGGCCGTCGCGGGCGCCATGGAAACATGGGCCGCGACGAGGGCGGGCGCATCGTTCAACCCATCGCCAACCATCAGCACCTTGCTGCCTTCGGCTGACAGTTTCTGCACCAGCTCCGACTTGTCGGCAGGCAGCACTTCCGCCCGGAAATCATTGACGCCGAGATAACCGGCAAGCCTCTCGACGGCAGGCAGGCGGTCGCCGGAAATGATGCCAAGCTTCAGCCCGTTGCGCTTCAGTGTGGCGATGGCTCCGGCAGCGTCCTCGCGCGGGCTGTCTTCAAAGCGGAAGGTTTCAACCAGCTTCCCATCGATGGAAAGACAGGTCTCGGGGCCATCGGCATGAACCATCGTGGCGCTGTCGTCCGCCCAGTCGCGCTTGCCAAGCCGATAGATGGAACCGTTGAGTTCGGCTTCGATGCCTGCGCCCGGCACTTCCTCGATGCGGGTAAAGGCGGTCATCGGCTTTGCGCCCGAGAACAGCGCCAGCGCCCGCGACAGCGGATGGCGCGAATAAAGCGACAACTCGGCTGCGATCTCCAGATTATGGGGATCGATGGCGTCGGCATCGATCAGCCTCGGCTGACCGAGCGTCAAAGTGCCGGTCTTGTCGAAAATGGCAGTGTCCACCTCGGCCATCCGCTCCATGGCGGAGCCGTCCTTGATCATGATGCCGTTTTCAAACAGGCGCCGCGCCGCAACTACCTGCACAATCGGCACCGCAAGGGCGAGCGCGCAAGGGCAGGTGATGATGAGGGTGCAGATCGCGATATAGATCGAGCGATACCAGTCCCCGCCGGTGTAGAACATCCAGCCGACGAAGGCGAGGAAGGCGATGGTGTGGACCATCGGCACATAGAGTTCGGAAGCGCGGTCGGCAAGACGACGGTAATAGGCGCGTCCGCCTTCTGCGACGTCCATCAGCCGCACCATTTCAGCGAGGAAGGAATCCTTTGCTTCCGCCGTCGCCCGAATGACGAGCGGCGTGGAAAGGTTGAGCGTGCCCGCGCGAATGTCGGAGCCCGGACCGACAGGCACGGCATCGCTTTCACCCGATGCAATGGCGCAATCGAGTTCCGAACGGCCTTCCTCTACCTTTGCATCAACGGGTACGCGCTCACCTGCTGCAAGGATGATGCGCATGCCGGGGCGGATTTCGTTGACCGGCAGGTAATTGCGTTGGTTATCATCGCCGATCACCACCGCGCCGCGGGAGCCAAGCTGCGCCAGACCTCGGACTGCGGAACGGGCGCGGGCGCGCATCATGTAGTCGAGCGTGCGGCCGATCAGCAGGAAGAACAGCAAGGTCACCGATGCATCGAAATAGGCATGCTGGCCATGATGCAGGGTTTCATAGACACTCATGCCAAAGGCAAGCGTGATGGCAAGCGCAATCGGCACATCCATGTTGACGCGCTGCGCACGCAGCGCATTCCATGCGGAAACATAGAAAATCCGGCCCGAATAGATCAGCGTCGGCAGGGCGATGAGGCCGGAAATCCAGTGGAACATATCGCGTGTCGCCGCATCCGCGCCCGACCAGACGGCGACCGACAAAAGCATCACATTGCTGGAAGCAAAGGCCGCGACGCCAAGCGCGATCAGAAGCCGCGTGAAGGTCGGGTCTTTCTCCTGCGCCATGTCGAAGATATGCGCTTCGTAACCGAGCCTGCGAAGCGGATCGACCACATCGGGCGGCGTCTCGCCATCCTTCCAGCGCACGGTCACACGGCGGCCGGTGAGGTTGACGCGGACATAGGCAACCCCTGTGATCTTGCCGAGCGTCTCTTCGATATTCTTGATGCACAGGCCGCAATGAACGCCGGGAACCGACAGGTCGAGCTGGCGAAAACCGTCTCCAAGCGCGCGGCTTGCGACCTGCATTTCATCTGCCGAGACGGCCTGAACGACGGTCGCTATCTGTGCATTCTCGACGCAGCAGCTCATAGCATTCTCCCATCCTTCACCAGAACGCGGATGATATGGCGATAAGGGTCTTCAAGACCCGCATCTGCATTCACTTCCATGATCCACGCGCCCTCGCCAAGTTCCAGCGGTGCGGTCAGCATTCCGGACTCGCGGACGCTCAGCGTGACCTTGGTATCGTTCACGTCACCGACCGGACGCTTGAACTCCACCGTACCGCCGGTCATGGCGACGGCCTTTCCTTCATGGTCGGCGAGCCGCCAGGTGAAGATGCCGTTCTCATAAGCCGGCTTCGACTGCCAATTCAGCGCAGCCTGTTCCTTGCCGGTCTGGGCCTTGTCATTGAATTCCTGGCTGGCGACATAGGTGTTCTGCACCACCAGCCCGCTCCAGCTATGGATCGCGTTATAGGCCATGGTCAGGTTGACAGCGATGATGACGCCGAAGAAAGCGACCATGATGCCCAGCATGTGCCAGCCGGTGAACGTGCCTGCGGTTTTCGACTTGATCGACATTATCTGCCCTCCGGTGCCATGAAAGTTGCCTTGTAGCGTGCGTGTTCCGCGCCGTCCGCGTCACGCACTTCGATTTCATAGTCGTGGCGATGTTCGGTAATCGCATCATGCGGCATGGTGACGAACACGCGCAATGTCTTCAGGCGGTCCGGCTCCACCGGCACGTCGTAATTGCCGTTCGCATCCGCGGTTTCGTCCTGAACGGTCAGCGTAGCGCCCGGCAGGCCCTCGATGGAAAGGCGGAAGGTGCGCGGCGTCGGGATCATGTTGAGCAGCTTGACCGTGTAACCGTTGCGGATCGAACCGTCCGACAGAAGCACATATTGCGGGTTGCGGTCATGCAGCACGTTGATGCCGATGCGCTGGCGCGTCGACAGCGAGATGACGAGCGTCAGGCCGATCAGCGCCCATACGGCGAAGTAGAACATGCTGCGCGGGCGCAGCACCTTCTTCCATGACAGGTTCTGCACCTTGTCAGAGAAGCTGTTCTGCGCCCTGTAGACGCGGGCGGGATCGATCGGCGCCGTGCCATTATTGGTCGCGAGCGCCATGTTGGCGTTGTAATCGGCCAGCGTCGCATAGGAGATGAGGCCACGGGGCTTGTCGATCTTGTCCATCACCGTATTGCAGGCGTCGATGCACAGCGCGCAGGTGATGCATTCGAGCTGCTGCCCGTCGCGAATGTCGATACCCATCGGGCAGGCGGCCACGCAGGCATTGCAATCCACGCAATCGCCCACGGTTTCACCAGCGGCAATCGCCTTCTTGGAATGGCGTGAGCGCGGCTCGCCGCGCCAGTCATTATAGGTGACGGTGAGCAAATTTTCGTCCAGCATTGCGGCCTGAATTCGCGGCCACGGGCACATATAGGTGCAGACCTGCTCGCGCATCAGCCCGCCGAAAACATAGGTGGTGGCGGTGAGGATGGCGACGGTGAAATAGGCGACAGGCGCTGCCTGACCGGTCACGAAATCCATGAGCAGTTGCGGCGCGTCGGCGAAATAGAAAATCCATGCGCCCCCGGTCAGCACGCCGATCAGCAACCAGATGGAATGTTTGCTCACGCGCTTCCACAGCTTGTCAAAGGTCCATGGCGCCTTGTCGAGCTTCATGCGCGCATTGCGGTCGCCTTCGATGGCGCGTTCGACGACGAGGTAAAGATCGACCCAGACGGTCTGCGGGCAGGTATAGCCGCACCAGGCGCGACCCGCGACGGAGGTCACGAGAAACAGACCGAGGCCCGCCATGATGAGCAGGCCCGCGACGTAGTAGAATTCCTGCGGCCAGATTTCGATGAAGAAGAAATAGAAGCGCCGATTGGCAAGATCGATCAGGACCGCCTGATCCGGCGCATAGGGGCCGCGATCCCAGCGCAGCCATGGCGTCAGATAGTAGATGCCGAGCGTAATGAGCATGACAATCCACTTGAAGCGCCGGAACTCGCCCTGCACGCGCTTCGGAAAAATCTTCACCCGCGCCGCATAAAGCGATTGGCGGGTTTTGGGGGAGTTGACTGCCTGAACGTCAATGCGTTCGACATCGTCTGACATTTTTTTGCTCCTTGGGGAGAGGAGGTCAATAGGGCAGTAAGGCAATAGGGCAGTATGTGATGGCCGCGATCAATACTGTCCCTAGTTTCTCATTTCCCTACTGCCTTACTGCCCTATTGCCTTACTGCCCTGTAGCTGGGGCTTGTGCCCCAGCTATTCACCGCCGCCCAACGAATGGACGAAGATGGCAAGCTGCTTGACGGTTGCGTCTCCGAGGCGTGTTTCCCATGCGGGCATGACGCCGTGCTTGGGATGCGAGACCTGACGCACGATGGCGTCCTCGCCGGAGCCGTAGAACCAGATGGCGTCCGTCAGGTCCGGTGCGCCGAACTCGCGCAGGCCCTTGGCATCCGCGCCATGGCAGACGGCGCAGTTCTCTGCGAAAACCTTCTTGCCTTCCGGCACCATGGCGGGGTTGTGCGGTGTGCCCGAGAGGCTCACCACATAGGCGGCGACATCGCGGATCTGCTGCGGTTCCAGAACGTCCACAAAGGCGGGCATTTCGGAAATACGGGTGTCGGCATCGTCCTTCGAGCGCACGCCATGACGGATGGTCGTCAGGATGTCGTCGATCGAACCGCCCCACAGCCAGTCGTCATCATTGAGGTTGGGATAGCCGGGCGCACCCTGCGCGCCAGAGCCGTGGCACTGCACGCAATTGACGCGGAAGGCAGCAGCGCCACCGGCAATCGCATATTGGCGCAGGTTTTCATCCCCCAGAATCTCGTGGACGTCCTTGGCCTTGATCTGGTCGATGATGCCCTGCCGCTCGCTGTCGATGCGTGCGGTTTCTTCCCAGAAAGCGCCGCGGCTCGACCAGCCGAGCATGCCGCCGGTGGAACTTGAGATCAGCGGCCAGGCCGGGTAGGCGATCACATAGGCAAGCGCCCAGAAGATCGTCGCGTAGAATGTCCACAGCCACCAGCGGGGCATAGGATTGTCGAGTTCCTTGATGCCGTCCCATTCGTGGCCGGTGGTCGCTACGCCGGTTACTTCGTCGATTTGCTTGTCAGTCATTTGCGTCATCCTTGAAAGGAATGTCCTTCGCGTGGTCGGCTATCTGCTTGCTGCCTGGCCGGAAGGCGTAGAGAACGACGAAGAGAAAAAAGAGCGCCATGCCGAGCAGACCCCAGCTATCGGCGAAAGTGCGCATGGTGTTGTAATCCATCGCTAAATCTCCGCTTTATCTCGCTTTGGGGGACTGGTCGTAGGTCGAGAAATCGACCAGCGTTCCGAGCATCTGGAGATAGGCGATGAGCGCGTCCATCTCCGAGATCATCTGCGGGTTGCCGTCGAAATCGCCGACCTTGGCCTTGGGATAGCGTGCCTCGACGCCGGTCGTGTCGGCATCCGGCGTGGCCTGTGCCTTCAGATCGTCAAGCGCGTTGTCGATCATTTCCTGGCTGTAGGGTACGCCGACCGCCGCATTGGCTTTCAGATTGGCCGCAATGTTGGAAGCCTCCAGCGGACGGTCCTTCAGGAATGCATAGCTTGGCATGACCGATTCCGGCACCACGTCGCGCGGACGGACAAGGTGCTGCACGTGCCACTCGTTCGAATAGCGGCCGCCGACGCGGGCGAGGTCAGGCCCCGTGCGCTTGGAGCCCCACTGGAACGAATGGTCGTACATGGATTCCGCAGCCAGGCTGTAATGGCCGTAACGTTCCACTTCATCGCGGAACGGGCGGATCATCTGGCTGTGGCAGAGATAGCAGCCCTCACGCACATAGACGTCGCGGCCCGCGAGTTCCAGCGGCGAGTAGGGGCGCATGCCCTCCACCTTCTCGATGGTGTTCTCGAGATAGAAGAGCGGTGCGATTTCAACGATGCCGCCGACCGTGACCACGGCGAGCGATGCGATCAGCAGCAGCGTTGCGTTTTTCTCCAGCTTGGAGTGGTTCTTTAGTATCGACATAAATCACACGCTCCTTATTCGGCAGGCTGCATGGTCGCACCGGCTACAGTCCGGGTGCCGCCCATCGGGGCTTCGTTGCGCAGATTGCCGCGAATGGTCTGATAGACGTTCCAGGCCATCACGAAGCCACCGGCGAGGTAGAGCACGCCGCCAAGCGTACGGATGACGTAGTAGGGGAACATGGCGAGCACGGTTTCCGCGAAGGAATAGACGAGGAAGCCCTGATCGTCGTATTCGCGCCACATCAGGCCCTGCTGGATACCAGCAACCCACATGGCAGCCGCGTAGAGAACGATGCCGAGCGTCGCCAGCCAGAAGTGCCAGTTGACCATGCGGATCGAATAGAGCCGCTGGCGGTTCCACAGCTTCGGTGCGAGATAATAGACGGCGGCAAACGAGATCATGCCGTTCCAGCCAAGCGCGCCCGCATGAACGTGACCGATGGTCCAGTCCGTATAGTGCGACAGCGAGTTGACGGCCTTGATCGACAGCATCGGGCCTTCAAAGGTCGCCATGCCGTAGAAGGCGATGGCGGCAACCATCAGGCGGATGATCGGATCGGTGCGGACCTTGTCCCATGCGCCCGAAAGCGTCATCAGGCCGTTGATCATGCCACCCCAGGACGGCATCCACAGCATGATGGAGAAGACCATGCCGAGCGTCTGCGCCCAGTCGGGAACGGCGGTGTAGTGCAGATGGTGCGGGCCGGCCCAGATATAGAGGAAGATGATCGACCAGAAGTGCACGATCGACAAGCGGTAGGAATAGATCGGACGCTCTGCCTGCTTCGGCACGAAATAATACATCATGGCCAGGAACGGCACGGTCAGGAAGAAGGCGACGGCGTTGTGCCCATACCACCACTGCGTCACCGCATCCTGCACGCCCGCGAAGGCGGAATAGCTCTTCACGCCGAGGAACGAGACAGGGATCGCCAGATTGTTGACGATATGCAGCATGGCGATGGTGATGATGAAGGACAGGTAGAACCAGTTCGCCACATAGATATGCGGCTCCTTGCGCTTCAGGATCGTGCCGAGGAAGACGACCAGATAGGCGACCCAGACGATGGTGAGCCAGATGTCGACATACCATTCCGGTTCCGCATATTCACGGCTCTGCGTGATGCCGAGCAGATAGCCGGTCGCGGCCATCACGATGAAAAGCTGGTAGCCCCAGAACACGAACCATGCCAGATCGCCGCCGATGAGGCGGGCGCGACAGGTACGCTGCACGACATAGAAGGACGATGCAATCAGCGCATTGCCGCCGAACGCGAAAATCACCGCAGATGTGTGCAGCGGGCGCAGGCGACCGAAGTTCAGATAGGGTTCCAGATTGAGATCGGGAAAGGCGAGCTGCGCGGCGATGACGACGCCGACCAGAAAACCGGTCACGCCCCAGAAAACCGTTGCGATGACGCCGTAGCGGATCGGGCCGTCCATATAGGCGGACTGGTCGACCTTTTTGGGCGTCAGGCCGTAATTGGCATTCCGCATCAGAAGAATGGTGAAGATGGCCAGTGTAGCGAACAGAATCCACATATGGGTTCTGAACAGCTCATCATGGGAAAATCCGGCCAGAAGCACAGCAAAAAGTGCCCCCAGACCGGAAAGGACTGTTCCAGCGGCGTAGTTCATGAAATCCCCTCGCAGCGCATGACAAGAGCCGCCTCGGATGAGGCAGCAATAGCGATAGGTTCGCTATCTGCGTTCGGGGAGCAGGTGTCATTGATCTAAATCAAAGACACGGGCTCAAACGCCTGAAAGCAGGGGAATGAGCCTAGTTCGATGCTCGCCGTGGTTCTGTTTCAGATGGCCGTCATCCGACGATGGTGCCCGGCACGATGATCGACGCGCTTAAGCCCCCTTGCGGGCGGTTTTGCAGCTGCAACTCGCCGCCCATACGCTCCACCGCCATTTTCACGATGGGAAGCCCAAGGCCGCTGCCGGTTTCATTGCGATTAGCGCCGCGGAAGAAGCGTTCGGTCACGTGCGGCATTTCGCTTTCGGGAATGCCGGGCCCGTCATCCTCGACGACCAGCTTGAGCTTGTCGGCTGCGGCTTCAAGGCGACAGCGCACGGTGCCGTTGCCGGGCGAGTGGTTGACGGCGTTTTCGATCAGGTTGCGCGCGGCAAGCGTGAAGAGGTGCGGGAAGGGCAATTGTACCAGCGGCATGTTGCCCGGCAGCTCGATGGAAACGCCGCGCTGCGCCGCAAGCATCCGCATGTGGGTCGACACCGCAACGAGAAGCTGGCACGCCGGTTCGCATGCCGGTGCTTCAATGTCGTCTCCGGTCTCGAGTGCGGCGAGGTCGAGAAGCTGATTGGTGAGACGGGTGGTGCGGTCGACGCCCGCCACGATCTGGCGCACCGCATTGGCGCGCATTGTTTCGTCCTTTGCGCTTTCGGCAATCTGCGCCTGCGTCTTCAATCCGGCGAGCGGCGTCTTCAGTTCATGCGCGGCAAAGATCGCGAAATTGCGCTCACGCTCGCGCGCCTCCTCGACGCGTTGGAAAAGCCCGTTCAGCGCGGTGACGGCAGGCGCAATCTCCTTGGGCAGGTTGTGTTCGGGCAGTGGCCGCAAATCCTGCGCCTGGCGCTTTGAAAGCACGGATGCAAGACGGCTCAGAGGATCGAGACCGCGCCTTACGCACAGCCAGATCATGAGCGCCAGAACGGGCAGCATCAACAGCGCGGGCAGCACAAGCCCGGTCACGACATTCTGCACCAGCCTTTCGCGAACGCTCAGGCTGTCGCCGACCATGACGCGCAGGCCGAGCTGGGTATTCTCCACCGCGAACACGCGCCAGCGGTCGCCCGCAACTTCCGTATCCGAAAAGCCGTTCGCGATATTGGTGAGCCGAACGCCGGGCGCACTTTCGGAACGTCCCACAAGCTTGCCGTCGAGAGCCCATATCTGGCAGAAAAGCTGCCGGTCATAGAGCGGAAAATCGGGCATCGGCTTCAACGACAATTGCCCGCCATCTCCATCCGGGCCAACCGCGACCCGATGGTCTGTCAGAAGCGAGTTGACCATCCGCGCGGCTTCCATCAGGCGCGCATCGAGCACCTTTTCAAGCTGTGACTGGGTGCTGATATGGATCCACACGACCGCGAAAAGCCAGACGACGCAGGTGACGCCGATCAGGATGCCGGTCAGACGGCTGCGAATGGAATTCATGCCCTTGCTCCCGCCAGCCGATAGCCGACCCCGCGCACGGTTTCGATATAATCGGAGCCAAGCTTGGAGCGCAGGTGGTGGATATGCACTTCCACCGCGTTGCTCTCCACTTCCTCCTGCCAGCCGTAAAGCGCTTCCTCCAGCGAGGATTTGGAGAAGGTGGCGGCGGGCCGCTCCATCAAGGTGCGCAGGATCGAGAATTCGCGCCGGGTTAGCCGCACGGGTTCGCCATGGAAGCGCACGGACATCTCCGCCGGGTCCAGTTCCACGCCGCGCCACTCAAGTAGGGCATTGGCGCGTCCTGCGCCGCGCCGGGCGACGGCGCGCACGCGGGCCGCAAGCTCATGCAGGTCGAAGGGTTTGCCCACATAATCGTCCGCACCGGCATCGAGCCCCACAATGCGATCGGGTACCTGATCGCGCGCAGTCAGCAGCAGAACCGGCGTCTCGTCGCGTCCGCGCCGCATGGATTTCAGAATGTCGAGGCCCGAGCCGTCGGGCAGCATCAGGTCGAGCACCACCGCGTTATAGTTCTGCGCGGCAAGCGCGGCTTCCGCGTCGCAGCAGTTCGACACGGCATCCACGGTGAAACCGGCAAGCCCAAGCCCTACAGTCAGTCCGTCGAGAAGGATCGTGTCGTCTTCCACCACGAGTATGCGCATGAGTTCCTGTTTCTGCCTTTATTGGTGTTTAACCCCGCACGGGCTTTTCCCTGCGCCAGCTTAAGGCTGCCTTAAGGTGGCGGGGACATTCGCCATTTGCAACATGATCAATTTGTCCGAATCGAATTATGCGGAAAATCGTAATGCGTCTCCTTGCGGGCCTCGCCAGCTTGTTCACCGGTTTGTTCCTCGCACTCGCCCCGGCCTCGGCGGCAAACCCGCTACCGGTCGATCAGGCATTCCGCCTGAGCGTATTGAAGGACACGGATGGCCGGCTGGTACTCAACTGGCAGATCGCAGACGGTTATTATCTTTATCGCGACCATATAGCGGCGAAGGACGGGCAGGGAAATCCGCTTGCCGTCGACACGCAGCCCGGACAGCCCAAGGACGACCCGAATTTCGGGCGGCTTGAAGTCTATTACACCCACGCCACGGCAAGCGTGAAGGCGGGTACAGAGCCGCTGGAACTCACCTATCAGGGCTGTCAGGAAGATGGCATCTGCTACCGCCCGGAAACCAGGACGGTCGATCCGGTCACGCTCGCAATTTCGAGCGAGAAGGGCCAAAAGGCCAAGCTGCTGGCGCAGACGCCGACCTCCGCGCCGACCTTCACACCGGCTGCGGTGCCAGCCGCTCCACCAAAGGCGGCATTTGCCCTTGCACCCGAAAAGGGCATGGTCGAGGGGCTGCTGGATCGTGGCGGCGCCGGGCTGGTGATCGCGGCATTTCTGGCTTTCGGCGTGCTGCTTGCTTTCACCCCTTGCGTCTTTCCCATCTACCCCATCCTTGCCGGAACGCTGGCGCGTGAAGGGGAGAAGCTGACCGCAAAACGCGGCTTCGTGCTTTCCGCTACCTATGTCGTCAGCCTGGCGCTGGGTTTTGCCGTGGTCGGCGCAATCGCAGGCTGGTCGGGACAGAACCTGCAGATGGTGCTGCAATCGAAATGGACGGCACTCGTGCTGGCAGGATTATTCGTGCTGCTCGCGCTCTCCATGTTCGGCCTCTTCCAGATACAGCTTCCCAATTCATGGGTCAGCGCGATTTCGTCGCGGACTGGTCCCCATGGCCAGCAGCGGACAGGCTCGAAGCGGTCGGCTGCCATTCTCGGCTTTTCGTCCGTGCTGATCGTCGGCCCTTGCGTTACGGCGCCACTTGCAGGCGCGCTTATCTATATCGCGCAGACCGCCAATGTCGCGCTTGGCGCTTCCGCGCTCTTTGCGCTCGGCATCGGCAAGGGATTGCCGCTCATTGCCTTCGCCACGCTTGGCGCGGGTACGCTTCCGCGCGCAGGCGCATGGATGGAAACGGTAAAGCAGATCTTCGGCTTCGGTTTTCTGGCGACCGCGATCTTCATGGCGGCTCCCCTTCTGCCGCCCGGCGTGGACATGGTGCTGTGGGCGCTCCTGCTTTTCGGGACCGCAAGTTTCGCATTCCTCAAAATTCCGGGACGCAGCGTTGTCGCCCGCACCATAGGCACGGCGGCATTCGTCTACGGCGTCATTTTGATGCTCGGCGTGGCCTCGGGCGGAAAAGACCCGTTGCAACCGTTGGCCGCATTCGGTAACCGTGGCGGCAACCAGAATCTGGCCGCGCTGCAATTTGCGCCGGTCGAGACTGTTTCTTCCCTTCAGGAGAAACTTGGCGAGGCGCGCGGTGACAAGCCGACGCTTGTCTATTTCACGGCGGACTGGTGCGTAAGCTGCTCCACCGTGGAGCGCCGGGTTTTGCCCGACGCTGGCGTGAAGAAGGCGCTGGAAGGTTACCAGCTTGTCAAGGCGGATATTTCCGAGCTTACAGCGGGCAATGCCGACCTGATGGCAAAGCTCGGCGTGGCCGGGCCGCCGACGATGATCTTCTTCAATCGCATCAGCAAGGAACCGGAGGGAACCAGACTGGTGGGCGATGTCACGACCGCCTCCATCGAACGTTCGGTCGGTCTTGTGAGCGCTGACTAAAGCATTTCCAGCAAAAGTGCGAAGCGGTTTTGCGTCGGACAATGCGTAAAATTAGGACAGGGCATTTCCAGCAAAAGTGCGAAGCGGTTTTGCGTCGGACAATGCGTAAAGACAAAGAGATAGAGCATTTCCAATAGTTCTGGAGAATGCTCCGGCAACAAAGGATGTAAGGATTTCAAGATGGCCCGGGGGCAAGAGAATTGACTGTATCGATTGAAAAACAGAACGCGCGGAAATCACTGCTGCGGATGGCCGTGGTTGCCTGCCTGCCTTTTGTTGCCGCGGCATGCACGACCGCATCTGCGGATCGGCCCATCGCCGTCACCATGCCGCAGCCGGTGGCCTTCAAGCCCGAGCCTGTTGCAGCCGAACCCGTGAGCCAGCCTGCGCCGGAAGTGCAGACGGCGAAGAGCGAATATGAGACCATGTATGGCGCGGTGAACGACCGCGGCAATCTCATACCGGCGCTCGATGTCAGCAAGATTGCAAACCGCAATCTGCGTCGGGAAGTTGACTATGCCACGAGCGAGCCGGTCGGCACCATCGTGGTCGATCCCTATGCGCGCTATCTCTATCTCGTGCAGCCGGGCGGCAAGGCAATCCGTTATTCGGTGGGGGTCGGTCGCGCCGGACTGACTTTCTCAGGAGATGCCAAGGTTGCCTACAAGTCGCAGTGGCCGCGCTGGACGCCGACAGCCAACATGATCAAACGCAATCCGGAGCATTACGCAAAATACGCCAATGGTCTGGAGGGTGGCATCCGCAACCCGCTCGGTGCCCGCGCGCTCTATCTCTATCGCGATGGCAAGGACACGCTTTACCGCATTCACGGCACCAACGAGCCATGGTCCGTCGGCAAGGCTGCGTCGTCCGGCTGCATCCGCCTCTACAATCAGGACATACTCGATCTCTACAAGCGCGCCAGCGCCGGTGCGCGTGTGGTGGTGTTGGATAAATCCCAGTCTGAAGCAAAGTCGGGCAAAGGAGCAAGCTCATGATGAATCGTCGTCAGATACTGGCCGCAACGGCGGCGGGCGCCGCAACGATAGCGATTTCGGGCGGCGAGAGCCTCGCCCAGCGTGTTCCGACGGTTGCGGAAGTACTCTACGACAAGGAAATCCCGGTTCTGGGCAATCCTAACGGCAATGTCACCATTGTCGAATATTTCGATTACCAGTGCCCTTACTGCAAGAAGGGGCATGCCGAACTGATGCGCGTGGTCAGGAATGACGGCAATGTGCGCCTTGTCATGAAGGACTGGATCATCTTCGGCGACACGTCCGCCTATGCCGCGCGCCTCGTTCTGGCGGCGGAAAAATCCGGCAACTATGTAAAGGCGATGGAAGCGTTGATGGCGACGCCCGGTCGCCTTACGCCGGAACAGGTGGATGCGGCGCTGAAAAAGGGCGGACTCGATCCGGCGAAGCTCAATGCGGCCTATAAGGCTGATTCCAAGCGCATCAATGCCATTCTTGAGCGCAATATGGATCAGGGCGAAGCCTTCAATTTCGGTGGCACGCCTTCCTTCGTCATCGGCACCAAGCTCTATGGCGGGGTGATGAAGGAGCCGGAGCTGATCGAGGCGATCAAGGAAGCGCGAAAGTCTTGAACGGACACCGATGATGAAAGGGCGGAGTTGAAAGCTCCGCCCCTTCTCGTTCAAAACGGATAATGCTGCGGGCCCTCGATGGTGATCCAGCGCAGGTCGGTAAATTCGTTGATGACGGCCTTTCCGCCGAAACGGCCATAGCCGGAAGATTTCACGCCGCCGAAGGGCATCTGCGCTTCGTCTGCGACCGTCGGGCCATTGATGTGGCAGATGCCGGTCGCAAGCTTTTTTGAAAGCGCCAGCGCCCTTTTCACATCCTGGCTGAAGATCGCGGATGAAAGGCCATATTCGGTGTCGTTGGCCACGCGGATCGCCTCTTCGGCATCCCTGACGCGGATGATAGGTTTCACCGGCCCGAAGGATTCCTGCGTGTAAATGTTCATGTCGGACGTCACGTGATCGATGACCGTCGCCTCAACGATGGAGCCTTCACGCTTGCCGCCCGCCAGAACCTTGCCGCCTTTCGACACGGCATCCTGGATGAGCACATCCATGCGCTCGGCGGATTTGAGATCGACCAGCGAACCGAGCACGACATTGCCGCGCGGATCGCCGGCGGGAAGTGATCTTGCCTTGGCGGCAAGTTTTTCCGCAAAGACATCCGCCACCTTCTCATGCACGATAAAGCGTTCCGTGGACATGCAGATCTGGCCCTGATTCATGAAAGCGCCAAAAGCTGCCGCATCGACCGCCTGATCGAGATCGGCATCCTCCAGCACGATGAAGGGCGCCTTGCCCCCCAGTTCCAGCAGCACGGGCTTGAGATGCTCCGCGGCCTGTTTGGCGATGATCTTGCCGACATGGGTGGAGCCGGTGAAGTTGATGCGGCGGATGGACGGATGGGCGACAAGGGCGGCGACGATTTCCGGCGCGTCCTCGGGCGCATTGGAAATCACATTGACCACACCGGCGGGGAAACCCGCGTCGTTGAGCGTCTTGACGATCAGGTGATGAACGCCGGGGCAGGATTCGGACGAGCGCAGGATAACCGTGTTGCCGCAGGCAAGGGCGGCTGCAACGGCGCGCACGCCCAGAATGACCGGCGCATTCCAGGGCGCCATGCCAAGCACCACACCAACCGGCTGGCGCACCGCCATGGAAACGATGCCGGGCTTGTCCGAAGGGATGATCTCGCCCGTAATCTGCGTGGTGAGGGCTGCGGCTTCGCGCAGCGCACCGGCGCCGAGATGGACGTTGAAGCCCGACCAAGGCGCTGTTGCGCCGGTTTCTTCCAGCATGAGGCGGATGAATTCATCGGCGCGGCTTTCCATCAGGTCAGCCGCCTTGTTCAGCAGTGCACGACGCTCGCCCGGCCCGGTTTCCGACCAGCTTTCAAAGGCTTTCGCGGCAGATTTCGCAACCGCATCGACATCGGCAAGGCTGGCCGCAGGCGCTGTAGTGGCGACTTTTCCGGTGACGGGGTCCTTGCGGTCGAATGTCTTGCCGGAAGCGGATGGTGTTTCCTTGCCATCGATGATGAAGCCGATTGTCGTCATGGTCTTCTCCCTGTTTACCTTTCATATCATGGTATAAAAGCTGGAAGCTTGCATGTTCCTTATTTGTGAACAGACTGTGCAACGGCGCCGTTTCGAATTTGAAAGCAAGCAGCGGAGTGTAGCTTCGACGCGGTGGCATTAGCCTTCCTTCATGCTCATATTGAAGGAATACGGACATGAACCTTATGACCATGAAGACCCACGACCCCGATGAAAGCCGCTGGCAGAAGGTGCTCGACCGCGACAAGGCGTCGGACGGGGCATTTGTCTATGCTGTGCGCACCACCGGCGTCTATTGCCGACCGTCCTGCCCGTCGCGGCGCGGAAAGCACGAGAACGTGCAGTTCTTCGACGGTTGCGAGGATGCCGAACGCGCCGGGTTCCGGCCATGCATGCGCTGCAAGCCGCATCTGTCCGAAACGCTGGCGACGCAGAACAGCACCCGCTATGCCGAAATGGTAGCCTCTGCCTGCCGTTTCATCGAAACGGCGGAAGAAGTGCCATCCCTTGAAGAAATAGCGGCTTCGGTAAAGGCGAGCCCGGCCCATTTCCATCGCATATTCAAGGAGTTCACGGGACTGACCCCGAAAGCCTATGCGGATGCGCATCGCGCGCGGAAGATGCGGGCGGCGCTCGATGCGCCGGAAATCCGCGTAACCGACGCCATCTATGATGCCGGTTACAATTCCAGCAGCCGCTTCTATGAGGCTTCGGATGGGATTTTGGGAATGACTCCAAAGGCTTACAAGCAGGGCGGCAAGAATGCCGATATCCGTTTTGCCATCGGCCAGTCGACGCTGGGCGCGGTGCTGGTGGCGGCGAGCGACAAGGGCGTCTGCGCCATTTTGATGGGCGATGACCCGGAAGAACTGATCCGTGACCTGGAAAAGCGTTTTCCGCAGGCCAATCTCATCGGTGCGGACCGCGATTTCGAGGATATGGTTGCCGAGGTGGTCGGTTTCGTCGAAGCGCCGCGCATCGGGCTCGACCTGCCGCTTGATCTGCAGGGAACCGCGTTCCAGCAACGCGTCTGGCAGGCCTTGCGAGAAATTCCTGTCGGTAAAACAGTAAGTTATACAGAAATTGCCCAGCGCATCGGCGCACCGAAATCGGTGCGTGCAGTGGCGCAGGCCTGCGCGGCGAACAAGATCGCGGTCGCGGTTCCGTGCCACCGCGTGGTGCGCAACGATGGCGGCCTTTCCGGCTATCGCTGGGGGGTCGAGCGCAAGCGCGATCTCCTGAAGCGGGAGGGCCAGGCATGATCAAAAATGAACCCATGCAGGGCCAGAACATTCCCGCCTATGACTGGCAAAAAATCGGCGCCGAACTCGACCAGTTCGGTGCCACAATCCTCGAAAACATAATTTCGCCACAGGATTGCCACGAGATTGCCGCAGGTTATCACACCTTGGCCGCATTTCGAACGGTGATTTCGATGCGAAAACACGGTTTTGGGCGCGGAGAATACAAATATTACGCGAATCCCATTCCTGCCTTAATTTGGAATCTGCGCCAGAAGCTCTATTTTCAGTTGGCTCCTATCGCCAATCGGTGGAGCGAGAGACTGGGATCGGATGTCCGGTTTCCGCCCACCCATGATGCGTTCCTGGAGCGGTGCCACGCGGCAGGGCAGACGCGCCCGACACCCCTCATCCTGCAATATGTCGAGGGCGACTATAATTGCCTGCATCAGGATATTTACGGCGATATCGCCTTTCCGTTGCAGGTGGCGATTTTGCTGTCCGAGCCGGAGAAGGATTTTACGGGCGGCGAATTCGTCCTGACCGAACAGCGCCCGCGCATGCAGAGCCGGGCCGAGGTCGTGCCGCTCCGGCAGGGCGACGGCGTGGTCTTCGCGGTCAATGACCGTCCGATGCAGGGCACGCGCGGGGATTATCGCGTCAAGATGCGGCACGGCGTCAGCCGCATCCGTTCCGGCCAGCGGCATACGCTGGGCATAATCTTTCACGATTCCAGATAGAGGTTGAAACCGGCGTTTCGATCGCCTTTGATCGCGGCTGGAGCGTGATTCCGAAAAGTGTGAACCGGTTTTCGGATAAAAACATGCTCAAACAAAAAGTTTGGAGCGGGATAATGGTTCAACCTGAAAACATCACGCTCTAAGCGATCAAAGGAGTCGGATATGAGCGTGACCATCTACGGTATCAAGAACTGCGACACCATGAAGAAGGCGCGCACCTGGCTTGAAGACCATGGCATCGACTACGCGTTCCACGATTACAAGAAGGATGGGCTGGACGGCGAAACGCTCGACCGCTTTCTGAAAAGCGTTCCGTGGGAGCAGCTGCTCAACCGCGCCGGAACGACGTTTCGCAAACTGCCGGAGGAAGAACGCCAGAACGTTGACGCGGGCAGGGCGCGGGCACTGATGCTGGCGCAGCCTTCCATGGTCAAGCGCCCGGTTCTCGACAGGGATGGAGAGCTGACGGTCGGTTTCAAGCCGGACCAGTACGAAAACTTCTTCAAGCCTTGAGGCGGGAAAATGCTGCCATAGATAGCTGCCGGTAAGCAGATGGAGAAATCGATGCGGCAGCGCGCGAAGAAGGTCGTTCAGCAATGGTCTGCGAGCTGGCGCGATTCCCTGATCGCTTCCTTTGCAGGCGGCGTCGCATGGCTGATCTGCCAGCTGCTTCTGGACCAGCCGAAACCCGTTTTCGCCATGGTGACGGCGGTGATCTGTCTGGCGCCGAACCTGCCCAACCACGGCAAGCAGGCGATCGGCGTGGTCGTCGGCGTCACGACGGGCGTGCTGGTCGGGGAGCTTTCGCTGCTTCTGCCCGAAACCGTTCCGGTATTCCACACCAGCATCGTGACTTTCGTTGCCATGGTGCTGGCAACCTCTTTCGGCATGGCGCCTGCAATCGCCATCCAGTCGGGCGTTTCGGCGATTCTGGTTCTCGCCATGGGGCCGCAGGTCGCAGGCGTGACGCGACTGGTCGATGTTCTGGTCGGTGCGGGCGTGGGCTTGCTGTTCAGTCAGATCTTGATGACACCGAGCCCGTTGCTTCTCATCGACAAGGCCGCTCGCGGCCTGCTCGACCGGCTGGCAAAGGGCCTGAAACAATCGGCCGTGGCGCTGGAAAAGCAGGACCCGGTGCGGGCGCAAAGTGCGATCAACCAGTTTACCTCGGCCCACCGGGCGGTGATCGCATTGGGCGATGGCATCGCACTGGCCCGCAGCAATGCGCGCTGGTCGCTGCGCGGGCGGCTGGTGGCGCGCGAGGTCACGGAAATGGCGGGCCGCTATGATCGGCGCGGCATCCGTCTTTACGCATCGGCGCTGCTGTTCGGTGAAGCGCTGGGCAATGCGCTGCGCAAGAAGGAGGCGCCGCCGCCGCCTTGGTTGATGGAAGCCTTGCAGGTAGTCATTGCCAATTGCGAACTGGAGGAAGGGCAGGAGCCGCGCCGGATTCCGTCCATGCCGAAGGATATTCCGTTTGGCTGGCGCGATTGCGCGCACCGGCTGTCGTCGGTTCAGGACACGCTTCTGCACTTCCTGCATTCGGATATTCCCGACAGCGTTCCGGTGCCTGCGCAGCGGCAGAAGGATGAGGCCGCGGCCTGAAGATTTTCAGAAAAGCAGCCGCACCTGATGTGCCAGTTCGTCAGCCGCCTGCCCTGCGAGCAGGGGATGGCTTTGCCAGTCGTCAACAGCCGCGCCCCGATAGGCCGCCTGCGCGAGCGCAAGGGCTGCGGCGGTTTCGGAGGAAACAAGCGGCAGCGCCCATTCGGCGGCGGCGTCCTTCGGCGCGAATGTTCCGGTTTCGAGCGTGTACCACATCCGCGCCAGCGTCAGCAGGACATTGCGCTCGTCGCCTGCAAGGTTGCCGATAAGGGCGGGCAGGGCATCGGCAATCGCCCGTCGCACATCTCCATGCGGCACGGATGGCAGAAGATGCTCACGCGTGGGGCCGACAAGGCTTATTGCTTCTTGGCCGGCTTGCGCGAGCACCAGTGTATATTCGGGGTCGGTATGGGCCTGCGGCACGATCCCGGCCTCGAATTCGTCACGCAGCCATTCTCCATAGATGAAGGCGCACCGCGCAGGATAGCGAGAAGCGGCGAGGTCCTGCCGCAGAAAGATCATCACCTCCAGGCATCGGGGCATTCCCGGGGCGACCGGGTGCCGGCCCGATATCTGCATCAGCCGGTCAACGAGAAGCGCGCTGGTTTCAGGTGCCGGATTCCGGTCGCAGACTGCCAGCAGGTCGACGTCGCTGTTGGGGCGAAGGCCGCCATTCACGGCGGAGCCATGCAGATATACGGCCTGCAAGGATGAGCCCAGGCATTCCTGCAGGACGATCAGGGCCTTTGCCGCTTCTTCGGGGATTGCTGCGTGATTTCTATCCATCCGGTGTTGATACTGTTCCCGGCGGACATATACAACGCTGCTGGCGACAGAAGGCCCTGCTTCTCAGGCCGCCGCAACTTCCCGCCGTTCCAGAATGCGGTCGATCAATCCCCATTCGAGACCCGCTTCCGCAGTCATGAAATTATCGCGGTCAAGCGCGCGTTCCACCTCTTCATAGGTGCGGCCGCAATGTTCGGCGTAAAGACGCGTCATCAGCCGCTTGGTTCGCTGGGCTTCCTCGGCATGGATGAAAATGTCCGATGCCTGCCCCTGAAAGCCGCCCGAAGGCTGGTGAACAAGCAGGTTCGCATTGGGAAGGGCGGCGCGATGGCCGGGCTCCCCCGCCATCAGCAGGAAGGAACCCATGGAACGGGCCGTGCCCATGCAGAGCGTGTGCACCGGCGCGCGGACATAGCGCATCGTGTCATAGATCGCGAGGCCGCTGGTCACGACGCCGCCCGGCGAGTTGATATAGAGATTGATCGGCTGCTTGGAATTTTCGGCTTCCAGAAACAGCAATTGCGCGCAGATCAGCGCGGATACGGTGTCGTTCACTTCGCCATTGAGAAAGATGATCCGCTCGCGCAGCAGGCGCGAATAGATATCGAACGACCTTTCGCCGCGGCTCGACTGTTCGACGACCATAGGGACGAGTTGCATCGTTTCGCGCATGGCGAACTCCTCTCTTCCAAAATCAGGATGTGGGTGCTTCAGGCTGCGCGCATGACCGGCATCCGGTTGCTGTTGGCGGCAACCGGTGCGGCATGTTTCACCCGCGCGTCGTTCAATTCGTGGATGACGCGCAGACAGGTGCCGCCGGAAATGCCCGGCACGATGCGGAACGTCACCATGCTTTCCAGAAAGGGCGGCTCGCTTTCCCGCATCCGGTAGCTGATCTCCTCGCCGGGCTTGCAGGACGCAGGTTCCGGGTCGGCCAGTGCCTCGGATGGAAGCCAGCTTTCGCGAAATTCCGGAATGCTGATCGCGCGCCAGACTTTCTGGGGCGCGGCATCCAGCTCATATTCCAGCTCTATCGCTTTTTCGCGGTGTTCTTCCTGCCGGTCGGTCATTGGTCCATATCCTTCAGCAAGGTTTTGAGAGCATCGATACGTTCCGGCCAGTAGGCGCGGTATTTGGCAAGCCAGTTGGCGATGAGGGTCAGTCCGTTCGGATCGACTTCATAATTGACGAAGCGCCCCTCACGTTCCTCACGCACCAGTCCCGCGCCGCGCAACACCGCCAGATGCTGCGACATGGCGGGCTGGCTGATCTCCATCCCTTCCCGCAACGCGCTGGCATTCATGCTGCCGGATGCCAGCTTCTCGAAGATCATCCGGCGGGTCGGATCGGCAAGCGCCCTGAAAACATCGTTGAATATATCGCTCTCATTCATGCCGTCACATAAGCACGCACTTATGTGATTCGCAAGAGAAACTTTTCGCTCGCTCAAAACGGGGGGAATGTCAGGCAAGTTTGTTCGCCGGCACCCAACCGAAGAATCCATAGGACGCACTGCACCATGCCCATCCATGCGTTTCTTCGATGACGTGGAGGATGGTCCCTTTGTTGCAGGTCAGTTCCATCGCCGAGTAGTCGCGCAGAGTGATGACCGTATCATCCTTGACCATGATGCTGTTATCGGGAATCCACCCCGCGCGACCATCCGCTCCCACGGCCCACAGCCACCGGTAGCCGTCCCAGATTGCGGCCTTTCCGGTCAGGGATACCGTCTGGCCTCGTGTGAAGGCGATGGGATCATCGTATGGTGCGACGTGATCTTCCAGCAGACGCCTGGCAACCGCCTTGTCTGGCATCGATCAATCCGCCGAATGAAACTGCATCGTGAAGACATTCCCGCCGATACCCTCTGCGAGCGAGGGCGCAAGTTTCAGCGGCGTGCATTTTTCAACCGCGTCGATAGCAGCGTTCACGAATGCCTTTTTCGCCTTGTCATCCCCCTGAACGTTGATCGCACTGGGGCGGGGCGGCCCCATCAGGCTGCCATTGCGCTTGAAGCTGAAGCTGAGGGTCACGGCTGAATTCTTGCTGCCCGCAGGCGCGGTCCAGCATGCGTTCAGCGCGCTGCCCACATCATCCATGGTCTTCAGTTCCTGTGCCTGAACGGCTCCCGCGGTGGCGAACGTCAAGGTCGCCCAAAGACAGAATTTCGACCTGTTCATCCTGATCCTCCATCAAGAGAGTGCAATAGATCTATTGTAGTTCTGCTCCGGCAGAGTTCAAATCCAACTCTGTCGTCGGGTTTCGGAGATCGGGAGCGGCTTCAGCGTCAATCCGTGTGATCGATCCGATCAGAAAAATTCAATTGTCCCTGGATGAATGAAGCTTATTTTGCCGCCAATGACCGAGACCTCCCTGCAAATGACCAAGCCCGCATCTTCACACCATCGCACCGCCGTTCGCTATGCTTTCGGCGGGTTTCTTGCCATGGCTGCCGCCATGGGGATCGGGCGTTTCATCTATACGCCGATCCTGCCCGGGATGATGGCCGATATCGGCTTCACTGCCGCCGATGCGGGGTTCATCGCATCGGCAAACTATATCGGCTACCTGCTGGGGGCGGTCGTGGCCGGTTATGGCTGGTCTGCGGGCATTGAACGGGCAAGCGTGATCGCGGGCCTGATAATCAGCGGTTTGCTCTGCGCCGCCATGGCGCTTTTTGACGGCGTCTGGCTGTTTTCCATCATCCGCTTTGCGGCCGGTTTCATAAGCGCGGTGACGATGATCCTGTGCACGGCAATCGTGCTCAGTCATGTCACGGCGGCGGAAAGGGCCGGGCTTGGAGCCCTGCATTTCGGCGGCGTCGGCAGTGGCATTGCGCTTTCTGCCGTTCTGGTGGCGCTGATCCGCCTTGCCGGGCTCGACTGGCGGGCCGACTGGATCGGCGCTGCCATTCTCACCATTGTGATGGCCGTTCTGGTCGCAGCTTTCGTCCGGGAAGGTCCGGTCGGCGGAAACAGCGGCACGCGCGAACCGCCGCTTCCCAAAAGCCTCGCCTTCAATGCGCTGGCATTGGCCTATGGCATCTTCGGCTTCGGTTATGTGATCACGGCCACATTCCTCATTGCAATCGTGCGCGCGACCGATGGCGGTCCGCTGATGGAAGCGGCTGTGTGGGTGGTGACCGGCCTGATGGCAGCGCCCTCCATCTGGCTGTGGGCTCCCGCAGCCCGTAAATTCGGCCTCTTCAACGCATTTGCCCTGACGGCCACCCTTGAGGCGGTGGGCGTCGCGGCCAGCGTGGTTCTGGCGCCGCCACTCGGTCCATTGGTGGGCGGTGCGCTTCTGGGCATGACCTTCATGGCATTGACGGCGTTTGGATTGCAGATTGCCCGCACGCTCGCACCGTCTTCACCGAAACGCGCTCTGGCGCGGATGACCGTCTGCTTCAGCATCGGCCAGATCGTCGGCCCGCTGGTGGCAGGCTTCATGGCGCAGCGCTCCGGTTCGTTCACGTCGGCAAGTCTGGCCGCGGCGCTCTCGCTGGTGGTCGTCGCGGTGCTTGGCATCGTGGCGGGACGCGCCGCCCGGACAGCGGGTTGAAAACCTTACAGGAATTTAACTGGTAAACGCACAAGGACCGGCTTCTTATGAGGATAATTCCTCAGGAGTTGGATGTAACCCGGTGTTTGTGTCGTTTTTCCCCCGTCCGAAACTGTTCTTCTGGTCCGTCGTAATCTGGTGCCTGCTGGCGATAATCGGCTGGTACGAGGGAGGAGAACGGCTGGGCGCAGTGTTCGGCCTGCCGCCGCTGGCGCCCGACGCCGCGCCGATTATCGGCGCAAGCATCTTCTGGTCGGCGCCGTTTCTCTGGTTCTATATCTATTTCGCGGTGATGATATTCGCCTTCTATCTGTTCTGGGCGTGGTTTTCGCCGCATCCCTGGCAGCGCTGGTCGATACTCGGGTCGGCGCTGATCCTGTTCACCACCTATTTCGGCGTGCAGGTCAGCGTGGCGGTCAATGCCTGGTATGGGCCGTTCTACGACATGATACAGAAGGCGCTGACAACACCCGGCGCCGTCAGCGCGGCCGATTTCTACTGGGGGCTGGTCACGTTTGCCAAGATTGCCTTTATTGGCGTTACGGTCAGCGTTCTGAGCCTCTTCTTCGTCAGCCATTATATCTTCCGATGGCGCACGGCGATGAATGACTATTACGTCAGGTACTGGCCGAAACTGCGTTCCATCGAAGGCGCTGCACAGCGTGTGCAGGAAGATACGATGCGCTTTTCAACGACGCTGGAACAGCTCGGTGTCAATCTGGTGAAAGCTATTTTGACGCTGATCGCCTTTCTGCCGGTCCTGTTCAGCTTTTCCGAGAAAATCACCGAGTTGCCGGTTGTCGGCACAATACCGCATGCGCTTGTATGGGCGGCTGTTTTCTGGGCTGCCTTCGGGACCGGTCTGCTGGCGCTGGTCGGCATCAAGCTGCCGGGACTGGAGTTCAACAACCAGCGCGTGGAAGCGGCTTACCGCAAGGAACTCGTCTATGGTGAAGATCATGACGATCGCGCCGGGCCAGTCACAATGGCCGAATTGTTCCGCAACGTCCGGCACAATTATTTCCGGCTCTATTTCCACTATGTCTATTTCAACGTTGCCCGCATTTTCTATCTACAGGCCGACAATATTTTCGCGACCCTGATCCTCATACCGTCCATCGTGGCTGGAAAGCTGACGCTCGGCCTGATGAACCAGATTATCAATGTATTTTCGCAGGTACAGGAATCGTTCCAGTATCTCGTCAAATCGTGGACGACGATCATCGAGCTGTTGTCGATCTACAAGCGACTGAGGGCTTTCGAGGCGACTATCCATGACGAGCCGTTGCCATCGGCGGATCGCGGAGATCTGGAAACAGTGCCTTCGGCCTGAGGTTAGGACCTGTTCTGGCCTGCGTGGACAGTCTCCCTGTCGAGACTGTCCAGATAATCGCGATAGGTCGTGCATTTGACATCCGGCCTGGTGCAGATTTCCGTCACCAGCCGTTCCATGGCGCGCCAGTAGGCGCCGTCATTCATCAGCACGAAATGAAAGCCGAGCTGAAGCGGAATGCGCTCGCCCGCATATTGCTTGTCAAACGCCGCCCGGAACGCCTTGTAGGCCCGTTCCTCGAAAGCTGTCGATTGCTGCGGCGCTTCCTTGCCCTTGGAGTGGCGGACATAGAGATTATAGTCCATCGCCACGATGGGACGCTGCGACGGGCCTTCCGGGACAAGCGGCAATCCGAATGAAGCGAACTGACCGGCGATGATCGGCGCTTCCGGGCCGCGGGTGACGGAGGATGCCTGATAGCGAAAGCCGTTTGCCTTGAGCGCGTCCTGCACCGGCTTCGACGCAGCGAGATAGGGCGCGCGGAAGCCGTTTATGCCCTTCAGCGCGAGGTCGCGCCAGCCTTCCGGCTCGCCATCGATGCCGTTATTCCTGTAGGCGTCGGCGGTGATGCGGCGAAATTCCCTGATCTCCTTGTCCCAGTCGGCGGTCGACCAGTCAGTGCCGTCGAAATGGCCGCAGCCATGGCTGGCAATCTCGTTTCCCTCCAGATGCGCCTGCCAGATATTGCCAAGACGCGCGACGACTTCATCGCGGCTGAGCGCAAAGCCGACATTGGACGAACCCGCCCGCTTGTGCGGCGGCTGGTAATCGCGCCTGTCCTGTCTGGTCATCAGGAAGACGCAGGACAGGAAATAGGTGAAGTGGGCGTTGTTCTTCTTCGCCAGTTCGCGCGAGCGGGTCCACAGCGCATTGTCATGGGCACCGTCGAAGGAGATCAGCACATATTGCGGCTTTGCGGGCACCGGCTCCGCCTGCGCGGCGCAGGTGGAAAGAGCAAGGGCTGAAAACAGAAAAGGGCGGGGGGATAGAAAGCGCATGGACCACTAAACGAGGGGGAGGGGAAACAGTTCCGGAAACTCT